>ERZ826146.230-NODE-230-length-68746-cov-5.826033_pt1 | contig 68746 bp, 136 predicted proteins | sample MGYA00519857_ERZ826146 | MGnify/ENA primary metagenome ERZ826146 (study PRJEB31778, sample SAMEA3449222) | human gut metagenome | biome: human gut; feature: human-associated habitat; material: faeces | place: United Kingdom | collected 2010/2012 ...
GGTACCGGAAACCACTGCTCTATCCACTGAGCTACAGGCGCGTATCTTGAAAATCAATCTTTTTAAACCTTTGTAAATACTGAAAAGCATTGATTTTACTGGCTTTAAAGCCACTTTGCAAGAGATATTCAGTTGTAAAACTTGATACCTAGTCGTGTTAGTTTATACCCTTTTCACCCTATTAAATTTAATTCATAAGGGGGAATACTGGGTGAATTATAGTTCAAATTTATTCATAAGGGTGAACTATGATTGTAACTTGCCACTCAATATGGTATAATATATCTAGCACGTTATATATACTACCACATTTTTACTGAAAAGTAAAGTTTTTTATTTTGTATGGACAATTCGACAAAATGTTTATCGGAGGTACAAATATGACAATATCTAGGAGAGAAAAAGGAACTGGATCATGGGACACTGTTACTAAAAAAGGAATAGTCTATCAAAGGTATCGAAAAAAATATGATGGCATGAGTTCACGAAAGGAATTTACTGGTCGGACAAAGGCAGATGTAAAACGTAAAGTTCAAGAGTTTGAATCAAAAACTATGCATATCACAAATAGAGATTATTTAAAAATGACATTAGGCGATTGCATTGATAGTGTTCTTACTTCACTTGAGTCAACATTTAAAGCAAATAACTACGCCACATTACAAGCTACAAACAGATGTTATATTAAGACAAATAAAATTTCAGAGGTGCAAATGGGATTAATAGATTCTATATTGATACAAAATTATTATGTTGAGTTATCAAAAAAATATTCAGAAAGCACCGTCAAAAAGACAAGAACATTACTCAACACTGTATTTAATTATTTGATATCCGTAAATATAATGACATCAAATCCTACGAATGGTGTTAGAATGCCACATAAAACTAATTATGCTGTACAAAAGAAAGAGCATTCATTTTTGTCATTAGAGCAAGCCGATAGATTTAAAGAAGTTGCATTAATGAAAGCAGATGAAACAATTGCAGGCGTGAAAACAGGTGATTTTATTTACGGTAGAAATGCAAGATTTTGTTTGATTATATTATATACTGGGATGCGAGTAGGTGAAGCATATGCGCTTACATGGAAAGATATAGATTTTGAGCATAATACAATTAACATTAATAAAACAATGGAACGCATAAAAATAGATGACAAGTATCAATGGGTAGTTGATATCCCAAAGAAACCAGCATCTATTAGAATAATTCCTATGTCTACTGTTGCAAAAGAACAATTATTATATTTGAAATCAATTGAACCTGGGAAAAGCGCAGATAATGATGATGAAATATTTGTCACCAAAAACAACATACCACCATCTCAATCTACATTAACAAGAACTCTGAAAGCCATATTAACACGATCAGAAATAAATGCTGATGGGTTTGGACTTCACGATTTAAGACACTCATTTGGTTCAATGTTATTACAAAAAGGTTGGGAAGAAAATAAGCCCGTGGACATTAAAGTTATATCAGAAATTCTTGGTCATGATGATGTATCTACAACTTATAATATTTATTTACACATTATGAATAAGCATAAATCAGAAGCAATAAATCTATTGTTATAAACTAAAATAAGGGAGCATATCATCATGATATAGCTCCCATTTTTATTATAAATATATTGTATTTTTTATGTTGTTGGACACCCATTTTATATACTTATCTTTAGGAATACGGTATGTATTTCCTATTTTGATTTTAGGAAAACTGTTCAATTTAATAAGTGCATATGTCTTATTTCTTCCTAATTTTAGGTGATTCATGATATCCATAGGTGTTAACATTTCTTCTAAATCAGACATTCAAATCATTCCTTTTTATTCTTGTCCGTACTGCCAAATCCACCATTACGAGAAGTTTCTACCTTATCATCTTCTGTGATTCCATACTCTACAAAAATACCTTGCATAAATGCATCTCCACGTCTAACGGTAACAATTTTATTTGTTTTAGAATCATTTGTAAGTTTTGCAAAGATATGACCTTCGTTATCTGAATAGAAATAATCACTGTCGATAATACCTACGAGATTATCTAGCTGTAAACGATATTTGAATCCTAATCCGCTTCTCGGATAACATTTCAGCACCCAATCAGTATTCATTCCACATCTGATTCCAGTAGGAATTTTAATAGTTTCACCAGGCTTTAAAGTGAATGTCAGAGGACTTACAAAGTCATATCCTGCACTGCCTTTTGTTGCTCTTTTGGGTAGTGTAATTGCTCCATAAATACTCTCAATCTCACGTCTGGTTGATGTATCTAATTCAGGAATATCAAATGTATCAAGCCAATCTTTTTCAAACTGTCCGTATGTAACTTTTTCAAATTTTGCGACTCTTTTTGCCATATTAATAATCTCCTTTGTGTATGTAATTTGTTATAATTATTTTATTAATGAACTTGTATTAAGACCACGCTCAGCAAGATATTGAATAGCTTTATCACTGTCGTAGAAGTTCATAAGCATTTTTATTGAAGGTTGATATTCTTTCCAAGTTGTTGTAATTTCTATATTCAAATCTTCTTTCCATTGTTTTACATTGAAAAATAAATTATTCCAAAAGAATAACTTCAATCCTTTTCTCTTTTTAATAATTTCAAACGGAAGAATAGGATATACATTTTTAATTTTGAGAATTTCTTCTTCCGCATTATCCCAATTAACTTTAATTATATTTTCATTTGGATGACTTTCACATATCTTACGTGCGTACAAATTTATATGAAATGGCTTAATAGAATTGATACACACTTCTGTTGTTGGTATATAATATTTAAGCATAAATTTATATCTCCAATAAATATTTTATGTAGTGATCCCAATTCATTTCTAACTGCATATACACATCTATTTTTACAGATTTCTTATCAAAATCACCAATCAAAGGAGCAATTAGAATCTCCCATTCGCATTTACACCAATAATAATACATAGTTGATAATTTAACTTTTTCTCTAAATTCTTCCAGTGTGTAATCGTCTCTGCGATTTAATAATTCGACAATTTCCTGTTTGTAACTGATATGATTAAAGATATTAAATACTTTCATTTGTCTTTTATTTATATCAGGCACAAATACATTCCATTCTAAATCAACGTTATTTTTAATATTCCTCATAATATGTTTCTCCGTTTATTTGCGGATATTTCTGTTCTGCATTGTGTATTCTTTTAAGATCAATTGAACGATTATCAAATACATTTTCATCTATCTCATTGAATCCTAGTAAATATGCACGTTTGTCTTTCTTGTCTACACCACAGAACCAATTATCCATAACAGTTCTTACTACTAAATCGCACAAATCATATGTGCCTGTTTCTGGAAATACTCGTGTATAATATACGGTATCTCCCTTATTAATAGTCTTCATTTTCTGATACTTCCTCAAAAATATCTTTCATATTACTCATGAATTTGTTATACGCTTTTACTACTTTTTTGTAGAGTTTATTATTACCTCTGTCATCTGGATTATAGAATGGTGCAAATAACGTACCGTTTGCATATCGTACATTTGTTGATACAAAGTAATCTTCTTTATCTACGGTAAGATTAAGAATAATTTCCTCTGTATACAATGGTTTGTTTAATATATACTGAGTTTGTGTTACTCTGAAATTATTTGACGTGAAATCTCTATCTTTGACTGATTGTTTTACACGATATGTTTTTGGTTCTACCATAAGATTTTCTCCTTTTGTATGGGAGTCAATTAAGACTCCCATAATACTATTTGATTTTGTTTCAATGTTTCTTGCACATTAATAACTCTCTGATTGGATGATCCTCTCCAATGTAATGACACATCTCTTAGTTCATCAATATATCTTCCATCTATAAGTACATCACATTTACTAACTAATTCTTTACGCATTTGTAGCATTTTAAGTTGTTCAGAGTTAATATCGGTTATAACTAGATGCATAATCTGTTCCCATGTATATCCTGTGTATAACCAGATATTTTTAGTGGGATATGAAACTCGAATTTCATCCACGATTTTCAGAACATTTTGTACATTTTTGGGGTGTAAAGGATCACCACCACTGAATGTAATTCCACTAATATAGTCTTTTTTTAACTCATTTAGTATTTCATTCATTGCATTTTTATCAAAGGGAATCCCACTTTGGGGACTCCACGTTTGCTGATTTTGACAATTTGTACAATGATGTTCACAACCTGCCACCCATAATACAATTCTTAACCCATCACCATTGTTTTGATCTGGATATGTTATATTATGATAATTCATATTACATACTCACCCTGTCTTTAATTTCTGCATTTTTTGCTTCATTATATCTTGTTTCCCCGTGTACTCTTGTGAATCCTAAATAACCATTCATTCGATCAATTTTAGTAATCATTTTACTTCCACACTTAGGGCATACATCCATTTCAACTTGTTGATAACCGCAATCTTCACAATAGCACATTGCAAGATTTACACCTTCATAGAAGCCTTTATCCATTGCTCTTAACACCAATGTCTTAATAGCTTCTTTATTATATCCAAGATTATATCTACAATATTGAATTTTCCCACCATTAAAATAATTCCAGAATCTTCCTTCTTTATCTTGTTTTTCAATAGGATTCATATCTTCTGACACATGACAGTGGAAACTATTGCTTACATATTCTCTATCTGATACATTTTCTACAATCCCATAAATCTTACGGAACTGTTTAATTTGCAACCCACATAAACTCTCAGCAGGAGTACCGTAAATTGCATAGAGTAAATGATCTTCTTCTTTGATTTTATTTGTATAATTATTGATATACTTCATTACTTCTAATGCAAATTCTCCATCTTCTCTGATAGATTTACCATTATATAATCTTTGGAGTTCATTCAATGCTGTAATGCCATAACTTAATGTCATTGGTGGTAATAATGATTTAATTTTATCGTCTGGTTTTAAATGACCGCCAAGTAATCCACCTTCGCAAAATGCAATAGGATTTACACTTGCTCTTAATTCACCAATGTATTCATATGTACGTTTATGGAGATTACGAATCATTTCAAGATAATAATTAAGAACTTCATAGAAATCTTTAGATTCCCTTCTTGCTTTAGCGAGAATCATCGGGAGATGAAGACTAACTACACCAAGATTGAATCTTCCTTCAAAGACAGGCTTATCATTTTCATCTACTGGATGCATTCCACCTTTTTCATACCAAGGTGAAAGAAATGCTCTACACATGTTAATCGTATGTCACCATACGCACTGACTAGCTTTTCCCTCAGAGGTGTCCTAAATCTCGTCATTGGGCGGTATCTTTGGAAACAGTGCTTATCTCTGTTTCTACTCGGCTACACTCATCACCGATAGTCGATTAACTTCTTTTAAGAAGCACAGCTTCATCTATAGTACAATCGAATTTCTTCTCCTATAGACCTATCTGTTAGCAGCTTACGCCACACCTGTTAAGCAAACAGTTAAATACCGTTTTACATGGGCTGATTTGCACTTACCCATAGGACTAACCACTCGTTTATATTTTTTGTACATTTCTGCTACATATCCATCACCTGTTAATGACAACCAATCTGGATACATTGTTTTTGCACTACATTCAATTCCTGCATTAAATACATCTGCACTAGGATATTTTTCAGAACCATCTCCATGTAAATCTTTGTCATAAAGAAATACGATTTTAGGGAATAATACAGGACGTTTAAATCCGTTTTTACCTTGACCTTCTTTATGAACATTCAATAATGTAATTGCAGCCATTTTACCAAATTTACTTGTTGCAAGTCCTATAGTCATTGTTACAAACGGATAGTCGCCTCGACTTGATCCAACGCTATTTAATTTATATTCTATCCCTTGCCATCCCTGTTCAAAGTCACGTTCCACTTTTTCAGTGGCATATTCACATGCTTTTTCACATCTAAAATCCATTACTTCTGGAATAATACCATTTACATCTTCGCAAATTTCTAAATATTCATTAAAATATTTATCATAACTTTTCTCTGCATATGGTTCTAAAATCTTGTCTACTTCTGGTACAGTAAATCCTCCGTATTGTTGTGCAGCCGTTGATAAAATAATATCTCCCATAACATCAAAAGCGGTGTCCAGATAATTTGGCTCATTATACCAAATATTTCCCATTTCAAATCCATTCTTCATAACTGAGCCAATATCAAATAAGCAACAGTTAAATGTATCGAGTCTTGCACTCCTATCATGAATATAAATATATCCATCTTTCATAGCCTGTTTTTCATCATGTGTTAAGAAAAATTTCTTATATAATTGGCTACTTAATTCATTGTAAATAAGACTTCTTTTAGTTGCTACTAATGCACTATCTGTATTGGCATTGTTTTTATCTCCAATATATCTGATAGCTTGACTTCTCTCATATACCTTATCCATCATATGAACAAAGTCTTTTTTGTAATTTCTATACTCTTTATACATTTTTGCAACAACTGGAAAATCTTCTTCAAGAACAGATTCTACAATATTATGCATATCATAAATTTCAATATTAGAATCGTCTTCATATAATTCCTCAATTTTTTGCCAAACATCATTTAGAATAATAGAATAATCATTTTCTGAAAATTCAAACATTGCCCGTCTTGCAGCTTTATCACAAGCGTTTACAATTTTTTGTTCATCAAAATCTTCTAAAGTTCCATCTTTTTTGATAATTCTAATCATTCATTATCTCCTTTACCAAATCTCTTATTAAATAGTTCCTTTTCAATCTTCTCTCTATCCTTTGTTGAAACCGCCAAACACAAGCACATATACGCAATTACAAGTAAACACGCAATGATAAAAGCTCCAACTCCGACAATAACTACATTCATAATAACCACCCTCTCACATATCTTTAATCTTAATTTTAAGTGCTTCTAATTCTTTATATTTATCAGTATCATATCGTGTATGATCTTTGACAATCATATGGGTTTGTTCATTGCAAATAAGTTCCACAAGTAGTTTCTTCTCGTTTTCTGTCATTTTCTTATCTTCCTTTACTATTTTTCTCGTATATATTTATTTTCTCTTTTTTCGTGTTATAATATCCGTAGTGGAGATATTTACATAATTTGTTAATAGTCATAATTAGAATGTTTTTCTGAAAATAGTAATATCAGATTTATACTTAGCACATTATCTTTATCTACAAGATGTAACCTATCAACCAATATCTCCACTATTTATGAACAAATTTTGATTTCACCATTGCCACCATCTTTACATTTTAGAACCAGATGTGTGCATAATGAATCTGCACAGTTTGGTTTGTGTGAAATCATATCAATTACATATTCTCTATTCTCAACTTCAACAGTAATAAAATTATCCCCAATGCGTTTTAATTCCCGTACTAGCTCTCCGCTACTAATAATCACTTCTCCAAAGTCACCTCTTTCCCAATTTCAAGCAAATATTGTCTAATTTCAGCCCAATTCTGTAATCTTTTACCTGTCCAATCTTTATTCCAGTTATATGTTCTACCAAAACAAATCATTTCTTTTGCATTTGAAGTCACAAGATTTCTTGCACTATCATCAATGAATAATCCGTCACTCATATCTATATGCGACTTATCAGAATGTTCTTTAAGATTTACACCGATAAATTTTACATTTGGAAATCTTTTCTTAATCCACTCTTCCTTTTGTATCAAGTTAGGTGAATATCCATGTGACACAATTTTAATAGAATAATATTCAGATAACTCATTGATTGCACATTCAGCCCAAGGCATGAAATGTAATCTCTCAAAGAATCTTGGCTGATTAAAATACAAATCAATATATCCAGGTGGAGCACAATTACATTCTTCAAATCCCCAAGTATTAACAGTCCACCAATTTACATAATAGAATTTCTTGTAGTATTGAAAATCTTCATTATATAAATCAACAATCGCATCTATGGTAGCAACTAACGTTCCATCAAAATCAACATATAATGTTTTAATATCATTTCTCATCTGTGATACCTCGTTTTGCTCTGTCCTTATTGATTACACGTACCATTTTCGCAACAGATTCTTCCAGACTTCTATCATTTAGAATGAAATAATCCACCAGATGAGATTTCTCAAAGTTGGAAAATTCTTCACTTTCTTTGATGTAGTTGGCTTGCCAAGCATCATAATCTCCACGTTTTCTTGCTCTTTGACGCAAATCATTATATGGAACATTCACCATAATGGTTACTAATTCAATATCCATATCTTTTGTTTTAAGTTTTAATTCGTAATATCCTGTGGGATTGATAATGTAGAAGTCATTATCTAAGAGTTGCTGTTTTGTTGCGAAGTTGCAATATCCTACTCTATCAGTATAGGCGATCATATCATTACGATATTTCTCTATTTCATCTGGTGAAATTAATATATGGTCTGAATTTTCTTTTGTTTCACCTTGTCGTAGATATTGCCTAGTTGAATATGAACGTAAGATGTTCATATTCAATTGCTTTGCTGCTTCTTTTGTAACAGTTGATTTACCTGATCCTGTTCTTCCTAATACACAATATACTGTATGTATAATAATCACTCTCCTTATTCAGAATCTTTTAATAATTCTTCCAAACTATCAATTTGAAGCTCTGTTTGTTTATCATCAGACAACAATGCCGTAAGTTGTTTTTCTAACATATCTAATTTCTTTTTCTCATCCTTGTATCTCTGTACTTCAAGATTTGCTTTTACATCAGCAATCCAGTCATCAAGTGAGCTACCCGAAATCATTAATGTAGAAGTGTCAATTTCTAAATCTTTTGCAGATATTAAAAGTGCATTAAGTTTAATTAACAACATTTCGCTTGAATCAATATGCAAATTGTAAGTAACCTTATCCAATACTAATAAACAATTAGTAATTGGATTGAATCTTGTTGGCTTTGATGCAAGCTCCTGTCTTTTTTCTTCAATAGTTTTCTTTAACTGCATAATTCTTTCATCATTTTTCTGTACCATAATAAAATCTCCTTTCCAGATAACCATTTTTTAAATAATGTTCTCCATAAATAGGATGAATATACTGATAACATTCTTCTAAATTATCAAAATATTTTTTAACCTCTCGTTCTCTTGTTTTTGTTTCCATTTCACTAGAGAACCATTTCTTTTCCTCATAGGTTTTAATAATGGTATCCATGATATACCATTTACCACTCTCTTTTTCATAATATACTTTTCTATTACCAAGAAGCTTATCTTTTTCTTTGCCAACTACAAAATCATCACCGTACCAATTATGTTTAAGACACTTTTCAATGGTTTTTTGTGCCATAGCAACAAATATATCGTATGGTAAATCAATAAGCTTATCTGCTTCAAAATCTTCTTGACAATATTCAGCATTGCTATATAACAGATTAACCATATCTGGATAATCTGGTCTTTTTTCAAGAACCATATGGGTGAACTTTCTTGTAATTGTTTTCATATGTGTTACTCTATTTTCTCTGTGCCAACTATATTCAGCACTAGGATTTCCAAGAAGAATAAAGAAAAATTCATTCTTTTCTTCTTGAATACTTCTATAGTAAGTAAGGTGTTGATTATAATAACTACTTCGACATTTACTGATTAACCATGTATCATCAAGCGGATATTCATATCCTTCTTTTCTGTTGTTACTATAATAGTAACCATGACTTTCATGGTAATAATAATTTGACTGATCTTTCCAAGGCTTTGATTTTCCCATATATACATATTGATTACCATTCAGATCCTCATATGTAGCACCAATGATTAAATCTCTTGCTTTAATAAATGTATTATTATGAATGACTTTATTCTTTTCCTGAATTTCTTTATAGTCCGAGGATTCTACAGGTACAAGAACTAATTCTTTACCATCCCAACCATAAACAAATTCACCTTCAAGTCCTTTACCTTTGATACAGTTACAATTTTCTAAAATCCACAACAGATTTGGAATTGTAATTTCAAACTCAAATCCTCTAGGGTCATATACTCTGGTATATGTCTGTCTGGGATTCCAACCATATCTATCTCCACCAACCTTCTTATTTAATACAAATCCTTCCATTGGCTCATTATCGTAGATTTCGTTTGGAATACCTTCATCTCTCCAACTTTGCCATGAGGTTTCTTTTCGTAATTTACCTTTTTCATCAAAGTAAATTACATATGCCAACTTTCCTGTATAGGTATCTTTGCGTTCCTGAAATCCTACATTAATTTTAGTTGGTATAAAAATATTTGTGTTCATTATATTTTCTCCGTTCTTATAAAACTAAATACCAAGCTCAAGTTTTAAATTAGGGGTAATTGGATTATAATTTTCAAGGGAAAAATCTTCGATTGAAAAATCATAGAAATTATTAGACTTAGGATTAAAATTCATTTTGACTGGTTCAAATTCATAATCATAATGTCCATTAGATGTAGAAATTTTTAGCTTATGTTCATTTGACCTATTAATAAGTTCATTCGCAGCATCAAAGTGACGATCATAAATCTGTTCATTTGCTACGAAGTGTGTGAACTTACCTGGTTTATATCCTGTTGCTTTTGCAATCATCATCTGTAAACAAGCATACTGTACTTCATTAACTCCACCTGCACCACTAGCTGTAATCATATCTCCACTTCTTTGAATAAGACACATATCAAGATATTCATCTCTTACATTCCAGATAGTTAGAAATGCACATTCTACTAATGCTTTTTTGTCAATATTAGCCCAATTCCAAAAATCAATCATATGTCTTCTTCCATACGGATTTGTTTTAATATCTTTAATCAGTTCATTTATTTGATTTCGGGATAACTCATAACGATACAAATAACTATCATTATTTTCTAAAAATTCTATTTTAACGTTATCTAAAATAGTTTTTTTATTGTTAATGACATTTCTTATTGTTCTTTCAGATACATTGTATATTTCACATATATGAGTAATAGCAAGTTCGTAAAAAGCAACATTATTATTTAAATCCGAAATACGATAGCATCCATTGATTCTCGCATAAATACTATTTTCTTTACGTTTTAAAAATACACATGTATCTTTGCTATAACAATTACTACCATAATAATCTTTGTCTAAATCCCATCCTTTAAACCCGTCTTCTCTTGCTAAGAAAAATTGTGGAATATAGATTACGTCATTTAGAAAATTAGCAAAATTATGCCAATCGTGATGAACGAATACATTTTGATATGTTGGTGTTTTTTTTGTTATATTTCCACATCTATCAAACATTGCTCCCCATTTTCTTAGTAGGATTTTTATTTCATCATCTGTTAAAATATTACTTTTGTATTCTCCTACAAATCCTATTCCTCGTCTTTCTCTACAATATGGATCGTTGATATTTGTTAAAGTATCAATTCTTGCAGATGTTATATATTTTGTTTTGGTAAATTGAATATCTACATATTTATGTTCATTCTTATGTTGAGTTTTATATGGATGAGAAATAATTTTAAATTCATTGTTATTTTTCGTATAATATAATTTCCCATCAATAGAATCAAAATTATTATTTTTACATATTGTATCTTCATTATGAATTTCACCAAGTTTTTCATTTAATATTTTTCTTTTTACTTTAACAACACTTTTTTTCATCTCATTTGGTCTATGAGATTCAAGATTATAAGGATATGATCTTCCAATAGTACCATCTTCTAATTCCCAATCTTTCCACCATCCACATCCTAGTCGTTCAAATTCTGAAATTTTGTTTGATTGATTTTGATATATTGCAAATGCTTCTCTAATAGCTGTTTTCCATGCAATAGGACGTAATGTGCAGATAGGAAATTCTGTTTGAAGATTGTATGTTCTCACAATATGGTTTACAAAATATGTATGAGCTGGTGTACCATCTTCATATTTTGGACGAGGATTTTCGTCTTTTGTTCCATTTGCAAAAATGTTACGAATATCATTTACTAATAATAAATCTGCTCTTGTCATGTATTACCCCTCCACAATCCATAATCTAATATCTTCTTTAAATTGATTACATAATTTTTCATCATCTGATAAGAAATTTACAACACATTCTTTATTAAGACTTGTGCTTAGAATCCCCATAATAGATTTGGCATCAATCGTGTACCTAGAATATACATAGTCGATATCCACATCTTTATATTCTCCACATTTTGCTACAAATAATCCTGCATCATTGATTGTGTTTAATTTGACTTTGCACTTCATTTTATAAAATCCTTTCCTATTATAATGTTATTAATTATAAGATGGCTCAGTTTTATCTGTTCTGACAATTTCAAAAATTGGGAACTGCACCGAAATACCACCATTTTTATTTTGTGTTTCTCCTTTATATTTGATCTGCACAATCTTTCCGACAATCTCATCTGGATTATTCCAGAAAAAATTACGTTGAGAATCAGTAAATCCAGAACCCACGCCTAATTCATATCCTTTATAATCACATTTGATAAGTCCTAATGTCCCTTTGTATTTACCATCACCTTCAACTACACCTGTACATAAAATATCAGCGTGTTTAAATGATTTGACTTTTAAGATACCGTTATTTCGTTTATTCTTCCATACTGTATTTTTGTTGAGCATAAGCCCTTCCCAACCTTTTTCATTCGCTTCATTTAACAATGGTTCAATCACTGAAATATCAGTACCTTCATATACAAATGGAACAACTTTAAGACTGTCTAATTCTTTTTCTAAAATTGTTTCAGATAAAGGAATTAAATATTTCTGTTTTCTATCCTTGTATTTATATTTACTTTCTCCTTTTTCAAATTCTTCTACTGGAATCATTTCATAGATTACGAACTGAATACAAGATTTATCAGAATCGTCAGAATTGATAATGCCTGTTCCTAATTGAAAATTATCATTATCACAAAGATTGTCAATGTTTTTACGAATCAATTCACCATTGAAAAAGAAATTATCATAATCTGGAATCTTTTGAATATCTTCAATAATATGATCTAATCCAGAAAATGCTTTGCCTTGTCTACTAATTAATTTCCCTTTGTAATATCCTGCATTATTGCCATTGAGTTTTTGGGATAATGCAAACCATTCATTTTTCTTAGGCATATTTGCATCAGACATTGGGAAAGCTTGTTGAACATCCCATGATGGAATTAATCTTGGAATTACGCTATTTACTACTTTCTTATCACACCCTAGCCGAAATTTCTTTGTGATAATTTGTTTTGCAAACTCTTGAATTTCTTCTGGTTGATTCTTACACCAAGCTTTGCACATGATAACATCGTCATCTCTGCCAGAATTGTTTTTTGTAATATAATCTAGTAATTTATCAAACTCATCAACATCAGATTCCCATGTTGAACTAACTTCAATCTTATCCCATTTTTTTGTACTGATACCTGTTGTAATATTTGAGTCTAATAAAAACACCAAAAACTTTTTAAATAGTTCATCATTTTTATTCTTATAAATAATTAGCTTTTTGTCATTCAAACTTCTTGTATCTTGTAGTTGCTTAAAAATATTAATTACGTTTTCTACTCCCATGCGTTATAACTCCTTATTCCAATATCAACAATTCGTGTAAATGGGTTCTCATCTTTTTTGCATTTGATAACGCCTATAAATACAACATCATTACTTGTATCATATTTCTTTTTATACTCCATGAGATAATCCCATGCCTTTTGCATAGTTGAAAATTTATCTCCCATCCATCCGCTATTATCACCATATTTCACACAAGGAACATATTTATAATTCTTCTTACTCATTTATTCTCCTTATAATATGGACTTTTCTTTGCATATTCTTCCAGATACTTTAACATCTCTGATTCTTCTGAGAAGTATGGATCTCGTTTACGTTCAAAGGAAATATAAATTAAAAAATTCACCATTAACTGTCCAAATCTCCAATCTGGATAATATCGCATCCATACTCTTTCTAATTCTTTTATAAATTCTGGTATTCTATTCTTATCTCTCATATTGATCTCCATGAAACAGTTCTTTCATTTTATTTCCATATTCCTGATTTTAATTTTTCTTGCGCTTCATCTTTATCCAAAATATAGATATCTCTTTCACAAGCGTTACATACACCATAAACATCTTTTCCATCATATTCATAATGATAAACATTTGATCCACAACCACATGGATTCTTCTCATGTGGAACATAGTAACTATGAATGGTTTTAGGTGCATCTTTATAATATTGTTTGGTTCTCATATGATATCCTCCATATCGTAATTCTCTCTTATGTAATCACATAAATCATTCATAACTGAAATAATATGTTCATCATCTTTTAATACAGGATGAATATTACACATACATGAGCCATTTGCCCCATATTTTTTGAATTTCTGCATATTAAATGTGATCCATAGGAGAGGTGTTTTTGTAAGATTCTTTGTTAGTAGTCGTGTTATGATTTTCATTTAGTCACCTACTTTAATATTTTTGAATCTAAACAATTCTTACATAATTCATAAATTATCCTGCCCATATATTCTCTTTTAATAAAATAAATGTGCATTTTATTACGATTTTGCCATGTCAATAAGGTTCTTAAAAAAGATGTTGGATTTAGTTTTGATTTATAATTTTCTGTAAAAATGTCTTCTATATTATCATTCTCTATCAGAAGATAATTTTTCTCTACATTAATCATGCGATTAAACTCTTTGAAGATCCTATCATCATCTTTCGATGCGTTTGCGATATTTCCAGCTAACTCACTTACAGAATTTTTTCTTTCAATACATAATTCATCACTAAAATATGTGTCAATTGAGAAGCCCAATTCAGGGCAACTCTCAATCATTAATCCATAATCACCTGTTTTCAATGCTTTTGATTTCCACCGAATTTTATTTCGGTCAAACCATTCTATAACACTTTTATTATTTTGTTCCCTAGAATCAACTAAAATGATCATATGTGATAATAATTCTTTATATTTTTTATCTGTATAATATTGTTTCATTTAAACTCCTAACAAATTTGGTATTCAGTAACCCACCATTCTTGTTCATCTATCTTTTGCCATTGTCCATCAATCTTTTTCTTTTTTGGTTCTTTATGCTGATTTGTAACTTTTACAATATCCCCACGTTTAATAGGATTTTGTTTGAAAATTTTCTTACTAATTTTTACTGGAATTGTATTTCCATTAGCAAGAGCATAAAGTTTTATCTTTGGAGAATAATCAACATTTAAGTCTTCTACAAAACAATAACCAGCATATTTTTTATCGACTATATCCATATAACCCAAAACTTCGTATCTTGATAATAACTTCTCTTTTAAAGAAACTTTTCCGTCAAAATTCCTAGCTAATTCATCTATAATAGCTTTTGAATCAATTTTCATAAAAGTCTTCACTGTTTCTGAGCCACAATGTTTTCTAAGAACATCAAAATCAATTCCAAATTCAAATGCTTTATCTTTTTTAAATTGTGATAGATATTTCTTATTCTTATAAAATTTCATGAAAACATCAAAATAGTTTAGAAGATATTTAATATCACCATAGTCAGAAAAATAATCAATATTAATAAGATCTTTTATTCTGCTATCGGCAATACCATTTGTTTTAAGACATACAAATAAATCAGATAAGTTAGAATAACTGCCTTTACCTAGCTCATATAATGTATTTGCAATTGCTGTTGAAAAATTTTTAATAGATGATAGAGATGGATTTATACATCCATTATTCTTATCAATGGAGAATTTACGGTTGTCTAATCCAAATTTATATGATCCAACTCGTATTTTTGCATATTCAAACATTTCTTTTTTATATGCGGAAACTTTATCCTTATCACCTTTATCCGAATAATGTTGCATCATTACAGCATAAAATTCATATGGGTAATGAGCTTTACAATATGCTCCATATACAGAGTCGAAACCGTAGCTCAAAGCATGAGATGCATTGAAGGAATATTTTGATGCGGCTTCTATGATCTCCCAAGTTTTTTCAAAACCATTTTCACTACCAACATTTTTAACCCATCCTTTAAGTAACTTAGCCTTTAATTCTGCTAATTCTTTTTCCTTAAATTTCTTTTTACTTATTTTCTTGATAATAGCATATGTCTCTGTTTGTTCAATTCCAAGCCATCCAAGATAGGTCATAATAGATTCCTGGTACATCATATAGTGAAAAGAATCTTTTAAAAGGTTATCTAACTCTGTAACTCCTGTTGTATATGGTAGTCTATTTAAAAAATTATTAAGCTGTGTTTTAAATCCTGGTCTTAAAGCAGCAACTAAAGATGTTAATTCCATCATATTTTGTGGTTTATATTTTTTGCAACATTGCACACCAAATGAAGATTCACACTGATTAATTCCAAGAGTATAACCACTAGAATATACGTCCCATGTTTTTTCATCGTTCTCTATAAGTTTTGTCATTTCTGGAACTGTAGGAGTTTTAATCCCAGCTTCTTTGAAAATATTATTGATTGTAAGCCAAATATCTACTTTTAGTAAATCATTCTTAACAAACTTATAGTTTTCTGCAACCATTCCATCAATAACAGTGGTTATTACTTCTTTTTTTGTCGCTTCGGATTTACACCTAATTAAACCCACTTCTCGCTTAATATCTCCATCATAAATCAAATAGCCACATGGGGCTTGAGATTTTGAATTGATAATTCCTCTATATTTTTTGCTTTCATCTATATAACTTTTATATTTTTTATCTACAAAGGTATACAAGTCAATAGAATCTTTCATATCATCTTCTGCATTCTTTAAAGCTTTTTCATATTCTTTAATCTGACTTGTAATTTCATTAGAAATTTCAAAATCTAATCCTTGAGATTTTGCATATAACTTGAATGCTGATGATACCTGTAACGGCTTATATGATATCATTGGATATGCATGACCTTCACCCATTACCTTAATTTGTGCATCCGCAAAAATCTCAGGAGTACCTAAATTCAAGTCTAAATCCGGTAAACTTTTTGTTTTTAAAATTCTCGTTTTTGAAATAAATCTATCTGGATATAACTTTACAGGTGAAATAAATCTATCAATGTTACTGAAACCTAATAATGAATTAACATAATAAGATACTCCACTTCCTCTTCCTGTTTTTGTAATTATTCCCCCATTCTCAACGCCAGTTTTAACAAGCTCATAATCTATGAGGAAATAATCAGCCATTTTTGTATCAATAATTGCATTTAATTCATACTCAATTCCATCTTTATATTCTTTAAATCTCTCTGGTGATACAGTATTTTTAATTTCATTCCATTTTGAATACACCAAATTATGTAATGTTGTATCTCTCCATTCTTGTGATTTATCTCCTACCCATTCACCATTAAAAAGATAATTTTTAGGAAGCTTTATGTTTTTATTTAAAACAATATCGTCAAAATCTAAAAGAATATCTGTATTTTTAATACATTCATCAATTTGTTCATTGGTTAAAATACCTTGTTTTTTTAATCTTCTACGAGCTTCTTGCTCATCAGGATAATCCATATACCATCCTTGTTCATCTTCATCATATGTGATACCTCTTGCTTCTAAATAATTATCCCTTTCCTTATATTGATCTGGATATATATAATGACTATCACAACCAAGGATTAATTTGATTCCAAATTCATCATGCAAATCAATTATTCTTTTATTTATTTTCTTTTGAATATCAGTATTATGATACTGAATCTCCAAAAAGAAATTATCTTTAAAATGTCTATATAATTTTTCTGTAATCTCATCAATATCGTTGTAAGCCCAATATTTCAAACAAGCAGTTGTTACCATGATATTTTCAGGTTTTACATTTAATAAAAGATTGATGTCAATTCTTGGTTGTCCATAAAACCCATCTATACTTGCAACAGAAAGAATTTCATTAATATCTCTACGTCCCTCTTCATTTTTAGCTAATAAAATTATATGGCAATTAGTTCTGTCTTTGACAAATTCATTCGGAATTTCTTTGCCTGTTTTTTTATCTATTTTGGGATATTCCGCTAATCTGTCTTTTACCCAATATGCTTCTGCTCCAAACACAAATTTAAGTTTCTTCTTTTCAAACTGTTCTTGTGTTAATAATCCAGATTCTACATCTTTTAAAAGCTTATCATTATGCTTTTGAACCAATTCGTATGGGACGTAATAATTTCCTTGATAGCCATGTTCTACGCTTGATATTACATTTTGCCCTAATTCTACTGCTCTTTGTATATATTCCTCATATGATGCAGCACAATCAGTAACTAAAACATTACTATAAGATGTGTGTTTATGATAATTTTGCATAGTATCTCCTACTCATATGTGTCCGTTTCTGGGTTATATTGTCTATTATCTTCTTGTTGTTTTTTACCAGTAGGTTTTGGCTTATATTCGCAAGCATGATTACGTTGACCGCACAAATAATGGCAATAATAATAATCTGGATTTGGATTCCATTCGCTTTCTTTTTCAATGAGACTAAGCGTATCTTTCGCCCATTGAATAGCTTCGTCATATTCTTCCTTAACCCAAGGAATCTCTATCCATTTTTGATCTTTGAACATATTCCATTTCAGTTTTGATACTGAACCATATTTTTTTATCACTGGGATTGAATATAAATAGAGTTGTCGTTTAAATTCTAAAAAATGTTGTTGATCAGATTTGCTAATTTTACCGTTTTTTAAAATTTTTAAACTTGCCGATTTATGATCTATAATAATAATCTCATTCGTTTTTTTATCTTTAACAAGTAAATCTATATATCCTATAAAATCCTTGCCATTAATAGTAAATTCAACTTTTTCTTCGACACCAAGAATCTCATAATTCTCCAAATCTAAATCAATATTATCGAAATAATCAATACCTTTATCATAATAAGACTGCCTAATGTCTACGAATTTATTTGGTGGAGCATTATGAGGAACGTCTTGATTAAAATGTTCCTCATAATATTCATTTAATTCAAATAATGAAAGTTCCCCTTTCTCATACTTTTCAAGGATTTTATGAACAAGTGAACCATATTCACCAAAAAATCCATTTTCAGATTTATTACATTCGAGATAATGTAATTTCCATTCATACGGGCAATTATAATATGAGTTTAATCTTGAAAATGACCATTGCATTGTTCCAAGCAAAAAATCCAGTTCTTCATCCATCATAATAATAAGTCTCCTTAATGGTCTGGAAATGTATTATCTACAGACCTATCTATATATGGTAATTTATCTGTGTATATGTCACTATCCCAAGCAAATTGAGCATCATATTCTTCATAGTCCGTATAAAATCTTCGAGAAGTTAAGTCATACCATAAACCCATTTGGAAATCTGCTTTTCCTAATAATCTATCTTTGATCACCGTAAGCACTACATCAAAGTTATGCCATTTTGATTTTGCATCAGCTTTTTCTTTTTTGGAAACTCGTCTTAGACCTATTGATCTCATAGCAAGATTAATAATATTAGAAGTTCCAGATATGTCGTACATTTCAATGTCAGAATTTGTATCTTGTGTTTTTCTTGGATGAGCAATCAAAACTACTGCTACATTAAATTTTGCAGCAAACTTAATCAAAGAATTAATCAAATTTGTTTGAGCCGTATTTTTATCACTCTCTGCACAATTCAGGTCAATCATCATAAGGTTATCAAGCACAATTAATTTACATCCAAACTTTCTTACACATTCTTCTGCGGATTTTAAAACTGAATCAACATCATTAGGTTCATCATCTCTATAGATAAACAATTTTTTGTTGTAATACGTTTGCATCTTTTTTTGAATAGATTGAGGTACTATGTAATATTTTCGATTGTCTCTACTTGTTTTTTCAACCATATTTCTTCTACCTGCTATAATTGTATTGAACCAATTAGCAGACATTCTTTCAGGCATTTCTTTTGAAAACAAAAATACAGGGTTACCATCATCTATTGTTCTTGCAATTGTCTGATCTATAATTGAAGTTTTTCCACTACCAGGTCTTCCAGATAGAACAGTTAATGTTCCATAGAAAATTTTCAATAATTCTTCATCCAATGGTTTGATTCCTGTTTTAACTCCATCCATTTGAGAAATATCAAGTTCCTCAATTTCAGAATAATCAACAACACTTTTTACTGGAACATCTTTTGCATCTGAAATGAGATTCATCACAAAATTTTTCCCACCTATTTGTAAGCAATCATTAATATCTTTTATTGGAACTTTTTTACCATTCTCTTTTTCAAAATATTCTGGTGCTGTTATATATTTTGTTCTCCATGTTCCTAAGCGGTAAATACACTCTTTCCTCATTTTAATACCTGCTTCATCATTGTCAGACCAGATAATAATTGAATCAAAATTGTTTAACCAATCCCAATTTTCTTCAATCCAATGAAGATTTCCTGCACCAAGAGGAACACTTACAGTGTTAATATATCCTGCCTCAATAGCACTTGCACAATCCGTTTCCCCTTCTGTAATCAATAATGGTTTTGATGTATTGACTCTATTCATGTTGAATAATAAAGCTGATGTATCAGAGTCTTTTTGGCACCATGTTTTCGGTTGCCCTGAATGTTTTTCTATTGTTCTTGCAGGTCTATATTTGACCATTGTTAGAACATCATTTGTGTCATAGAAATTAAATACTCCATTTCCATGTAAGTCTTCTCTGATGTCAAGATAATCAATTACATTTTTTGAAATTCCTCGTTTGCCCCAATATTCAAGGACATTTGTTTTACCATTTAACGGTTCTTCGTGTGGATATCTATAGTTTCTTCTAGTTTTTACATCTTTTTCTCCAAAGCTATATTCAACATTTGCTTTATCAAATAAATATTTTGCCGCTTCTAAAAATGTATTTCCTTTTTCCATTAAAACATCAATGATATCAACTGTTTTATTACACCCGAAACAATGGAAAGTATAATTCTTTTTATTGTAAATAAAGCTTGCAGTATCTTCATTATGATATGGACAACATGCCTTTAAATTTTTTTCATCAAAATTATCCAGTTCAAGCAATTCTGCTATTAAAAAAGCGTTTTTGTCACCTAGCTTTTCTTTCGCTTTTTCAATGTCTTTTTTATCAATTAGCATCTACTCACCACCTATACTTTAAATTCTTGCTCATAAAATAACTTTCTGATGCCATACAAAACTTGCACTGGCTTTTGAGAATAATACAATTTTGACGACTCAATATTTTTCCTAATGTATTCTATAGGGACTCTATTTTTAAAAACCATTGTGTTTATTGCTCTATAAGCAATAGGATATTTTGTCTTATCTTCTATATAGCTCATGTATGTATTGACACAATCAGTAATCTCTTGTTTCATACCTGCACAATCCCAATGATAATGTTTCCTATTAATAACCACGGATTCAGAGTCTTTAATTCTGTCCCCGTGGTGTAAACAATATTTATATGCGCAGATATATTCTTTTTCTTTTTTACCTGCCATATCTACCTCTTTTAGTTAAATGGAAGTTCTTCCTCAATACCATCTGGAATACTCATGAATTTATCACTTCCAGGAGCAGGTGTTTTATTAACATTACTTGTAGAGTTTTCAGAAGAATTTTTGCTTTCTGCAAATTCTACATGTTCTACAATGACATCAGTTGTATAAACTTTAATTCCATCTTTGTTTGTATAACTTCCAGTTTGAATACGTCCTTCTACAACAAACTTCGTACCCTGATGTCCATATTTTTCAATAAATTCTGCGGTTTTCCCAAAAGCCACACAGCTAATGAAATCGGCAGTCTGTTCATCACCTTGTCTTTTGAATCTTCGATCTACAGCCAGAGTAAATCTCGCAACTGCGGATGAATTTTCTCCCTGTGTATATCTTACTTCTGCATCTCTTGTCATTCTTCCCATTAACATTACTTTATTCATTATATTTTCCTCCTATAATTACGCCTGTACTGGTTTGATTTCTTTTACTTTTGCTAAACATTCTTTTGCTGCTTCTAAATCTTTAATTGCATTTGGGTTGCCACTTGGAACATATTCTTTCAGAGCATTCATTAATTCTGCATTTTTTGTGCCACCAAGTTTCGTGCAAAAAGAGATAATTTCTTTTTTGATGGAAATAATATCATCTTCTACATTTTGAGCTGTAGATGCTGTAAATTTAGGTCTTGTTGGTTCAATATCCGATGTATTAGCCCACTTGATAATTTTCTGTCCATGAGATTCTGTAAGTAATGTTGCATTATCATTCTCAAAAATATGAGTATTATCTTTCTGAGGTTCAGCCATATGAGTTTTCTGATCTACTGTAAACGTACAAGTAAATTCGTATTCAAACCCATCTCTCTGTTTCGCTCCTACCCCAAGTTTTTTAACACTTGTTTTACCTCTATCATCTTTTTCAATTTCGTACTGATCTTTTCCTCGCATAGTTGCGATTAAATGAATTGGACTTGTGGCAAGTTTATTGATAAATGCATCGTGTCTTGGAGTTACTTTCGCCCATGCTTGATATGTCCCACCAGCTTTTTGCTGTAATTCAAGACAACCGCCTTTACCATCCCATTCAGGTGATGTGCTGTCCATAATTAAGATGTCATATTTTTCTTCGACTGCAAAATCAATTACATCAGAAAACTGTTCTGGATTAAAAGGTTCTACAAGATCAACAATGTCATAATCAAATTCATTTGCATAGTATCTACCTCTTGCGCCCTCTGTATTAGCAAGTAAAATTCTACAAGGTTTTCCAGTGATTTTTTCGAGTTCTTCACGCATTCCAGTGGCTAATCTTAATGCAGAATATGTTTTTCCACCACCTGACGGAGCCATAAGTGCCACCTTTGTATAAATTTTTTCTCTTACTGCTTTTTGTACTTTAAAAGCCATAGTCTTAAATCCTCCTGTGATTTTTATTCTTTGTTTTTAATATGTAATAACATTTATGTGAACACACTCATATTTGAGTGTAGTAACATGGAATTAAATCTATGATAAAATTCTATGTCAACAGTGATTTATGGGTGCAAAATCCCAAGGGTATGCTGCTAACCACCCATTTTATTTCTCTATTCAATTTCGATTTATTTGGAAAATTCGATTCGATTGAATCTATAAGATTTATTTCTCTTTATTTTTTACTGGTAAAATTGAAATAATGTATCGCCCTGGAAGTATTAACAACTCACCATCTTCTGTTTGAAAATGAAACTGTTCAAATAATCCCATAATATTTATTAATTTTACATTTCTATATCTTTTATAAAACATTATGTCTCTTGTTGAATTAATAAAATTATGATTAAACTTAACATCATCTCGACATCCAGTGCATTCTACATTATAATTCCTGTCAATCATTTGGCAAATCGTTTCATTCCATTTTTTATAGTTATCATTCATACTTTATACTCTCTAACAAATTATTCTTTTATAACTCTACATTTTCCATAACTGCTCTAGCTTCGAGAACAGCAATATAATCTGTCATAACCTTAATCTGTATATTATATGTACTTCTTGGACATGTGGGTTTAAAATTTAATTCTCCTTTATCCCATTTCTCTAACATATTTTTAAGACCTGTATATCGAATTACAAGCTGTTCATATTCTGCAATAAATCTTTCTTTGTAATCTGCGCTATTCATCATTTCCACTGTTTCTTTTAATGTCTTCATAAATATCGTTCTCCTTTTCTCCGATGAAATTTGGATTTTAATTTTCTTCCTGTCTACCTGACCAATCACATTGAGTACATAACTCATCAAGTTCATTCATATGTTTTTCAAGATATTCCATAATATCTTTAACAATATTAATGTCGCAAATACCAATTACTCCCTTTTGCTTTTCATTATCAATATATATTCCGTCTGAACAATCATATTTTATTGGAATATCAAAGACCTCATCAAAGCTTCCTTCACTAAGCGATACTGTAATTCCATTTGGTTCAACTACAACTTTAAAATTATGTGATTTGTCATATTTCATAATTTTAACAATGTCTTCTACTACATTAATCATTTATTCTCCTTTTCATCATCCTCATTCACAATCTTGTCAATCTGATCTGTAATATAATCAACTACATTCTTACCAGTTTTGCCAATTGTTTGAATATTATCTGGTGTAATTTCATTTGCTACCATCATTGTATATATTGTTTCAGTGCTTGGAGTAATAACTAAAACAACTGCACTGATAATAGATGTTATTACGCATTTTTTCATAAAATTTTTATGAGTTAATACAGATCCATATTCTATGTCACCCTCAATGAATGCTATAAATATCGCAATTATGCAACATACTAAAATACATCCAGCAAGAATTTTCAAAGAATCTACTCTACTAGCGAAATAAATCACCAAAGGGCTAATAATCGGTTTCATTTTCTCACATCCTATCTATCTGAAACGAAAGTTTCATTTATAAGTTCTCTAACTCTTTAAGTTCTTTCTGAGCATTTTCAATAATGTCTTTAAGATTTCTAATCCTATATTCTCTTTCCGCTAATAACTTCTTTTCATTTTCTTCTTTATCATCTGCATAAAACTTATCTTCAAAATCCCAATAATCATGTTCATCACCACTCCATGAGTGTCTTGAAACTAAAATACTTTTTCTAACTTCAATTCTTGGCGCTTCCCAATCACATCCATGACCACAACACTTTTTATCTTCTCTATAGTCTGGATCACTGGGACTACATTCGCAATATCCCCAATTGCGTTCATCATAGTTAAATTCAATTTCATATCTGAAATTTTCTTCACTTGAATATTCCCATTCATCATCTTTATTTTTTCTGTAAACAAATATATTTGCTTTACAAATATAATAATCACTATCTTCAACAGTAATATTATAGTTATCACAATCTTGTAAATCTGAATAAAACTTATCGTATCGTTCATGATGATCTTTTAAATCCTGCCACAATCCAGAAATTAGAAATGGAATATCTAATTGTTTACCATTTGGTTTTCTACATTTATTTTCATATTTCAATGCTTCAACCAAATCTCCCACAAATTTTTGAAATACAGTATTATCGCTATATCTCATATGTATTTATTCTCCTTTTTGATTATATTTGATGATGTGTATATTTAAATTATATCGTTTTGCCAAATCAATCATATGTTTAGTTCCACGACTTGTACCATCCCAGAATGCAATTAAAACTCCCATATTTTCATTTTCAACTGCAAATTTAGCCATTTCAGCATTACGTCTATATCCAGCAGATTTACCATATAAATCCCAATTTGCAGGGAATCGAGATAATTCATAACGATTATTTTGGGCAAATATCTCACCCAGCCGATCTGCCCCTCTTGCAGTTCCACTAATAATTCTTATTTTATTATCATACTTCTTCAAAATTTCATTTACATTATACTCAAGCAAATCATAATCATTAAAATCTCTACCACCTGCAATTATCATTCTTAGCTCTTTCATTTATTCATTTCTCCACTTTATTACACAACATAACTGAATTGTCATTACTTGCAAATCCTCTATATGTTATTTCTTTATTACTTAACCTTGCTTTCTTGCAACTGAATTTGACATTTAAAATTTCATTCTTAGATAAATATTCACTATTAATCTTAGGAATAATTTCTTCAACTTCTTTTCTATATTTACATACATCAGATTTAACACATGAAAAGCATGGAATATCATATGATACACTTTCTACATGTAAATACCCTGTAGTAATTACATTTTCCATTATTTTAATTTTCTCCTTTACGATAATTCATTTATAAGAACATCTAGTGCTCTCACTAAATCAACTTTATTTTGAATTTCATCGGATGCTGGAAAACTTGTATACTCACGATCATACGGATGAAGCAATGCCCTATAATAAACTTTTCCATCATAACCGATGAAATAATCATTTCTACCAAGTAATTGCAACTTCAACTCTCTGATTACATCTAATGGATTGATTTCAACAGGCTTTTCAATTTTTCCAGTTATTTTAATGTTCATTTATGTATTCTCCATTTACCAAGAAATTTGAATTATACTATGGTCTTTTTCATATTTTACAGCAAAATCATAACCATTTTTTCTTAAAACATCTTCTAAATCTTTTGATAACGTTCTAAATGGTTCTGGTTTTGAAATTGTCCATTGAATTGCATTATCTTCTGAATATGAAGCATGTTTTCGTATTTCCTTGTCTATTTTATCAATATAATTTTTTAATTTATTATTATATTCTGTATTTCTTTTAATTAATTCTCTTGCTTCTTTTGCACTAATCATAACTTCTCTTCTCCTAACATTTTCTTCACATCAAGTACATCAATCTTCTGGTAATGATATTCATGCGGCGATTCGATGTAGTTCTTATTTAACTTATCATTTGCGTCATTTACACAAAATACTGTGCATCTACTACCATGACCATCACTATTGAAATGAATTTCTGCGTTATCGCAAGTTTCTTTACCTGTTTCAAACCAATCTTTTCGACACTCAAAACACTTCATAGATAATTTATATTTCTCATTCATTTTATCGACAGAATATTTTGCTGATTCTTCATCATATGTAATTCCATCTATTACTTCTCCATATGAATGAGTGATTAAATAAACACTATCTTTTTCATTTTTAATCATATACACTCTCCCATAATTGCCTTTGCTAATTTATCCCAATCAGATTCATAATCTTCTTTTGATAATTCTGTCAATACTTCATCCATTAGTAAATGTGATATACCAGATTCTCTTGCAGCTTCGATTGCTGTTTTGCCGTTAGTAATTAATTCTATAAATTTTGCGATTTTAATATCTTTCATAATTTATCGCCATCCTTTACAAATTCAAATTCTCCATTTGTATATGAATGTAACTTCCACCCTTTTACAGTTTCAAATCTATGAACATAATTTGGATGTCCATGTTTCTTTAGCATCTTTTTATTAATTCTCTTCTTTTTATGCCATTTACATGGAATAAGTTTTGAAACTTTAATATCATATTTATCAGGAATCTTAAATTTATCAATACCAAAAGCTTTATATATCTTTTGATAATCAGTGGGTTCAGATATATTAATGCAAAATGAATCATCATATTTATCTAATCGTGATGTATATTTTGTATTATATTCATACCTCAAATCACCATCTTGAATATTATTAATTTGCATAATCGGTTTATCACCATTCATTAAATACATTTCATTAATTTCTTTATTCAATTTTATTTCTCCTATGAAATTCAGAATTTATTTATTCTTGTCTTTTTAGTTCTCCTTATGATATTCCTTGTCTAACCAATGAATACAATTCTCAATCGCAGCATCTTTATTGCTAAACGTATATCCACTAGGACTACACCAAACTTCTGATTTATTGATCATAGTTCTATAAACTAAATATGGTGTAATTTCTTCAAGTGACATTGATCTAAGTCTATCTATATTTCTCATATTAAAATAACTCCCATTCCAACTCAAAGTATTTTTTATAACTACATCCATTAGATATATTCTCTTCAATAGGTACTTTTCTTATCCTTTTATTTGATTGTCTTTGAAGATAATATTTTCTCTTGGAAAAAGAATATCGTTTGAAATATGCTGGATGTTTCACATCATATTTTCCATTTACACCAACAGGATTAATTGGACACGAATAGTATCTAACATTATATGTAAGATTTTTCATTTTGTTTTTATAACGCTTATTTCTCTCACGTTTTGATCGTTTCGTATATTTTTGAGTAGCTGTCTTTTTAACAGTGTTATCTTTATCATGTTCACACATCCCAAAATGCCAAATCTTACCACCAACCTTATCGCACCAACAAGAATATTGAATGTCATCATCTTTTAAAATTCTCTTTTTATATTCATATTCTTCTATGATATAAGGACAATCTTTACAATTCATATCGGACACCTCACATATTGGTTTCTATACCATGCCATTTCTTATGTCTTTCCCAGTCTCGCCATTCAAGATTACCAAAATGGATTCTTAATTCTACATTCTCTATATCATCCTGTGCTAATATCCAATCACGATACTGCTTTACTTCACTATCCGTCAAATTATAAATGTTCTTATAATAACCTAACACCTTATCAATCTGCTCAACAGACCAATCATAATCAGATAAGGCAGCTTGACGTTTATATTCCGCAATATGTTCATCTACTTCTTTTTGTGCTTCATCGTATGTGCGATACACTTTTGAGCAAGTTACGGTAGTATAATTAGGTGTTCTATTGATTCCCCAATCTTGCGGATATCCCTTATGTATTCTCCAACCATCTTTTGTGATTTCTGATTCAATAGATCCATGAAAAATATTAGAACATTTCACTAAAAATCCTTTATCATATGCTTCTTTTAATGTTTTTGGTTTATTAATATCCAATTTGAAATTAATTTCTTCCTCGGTTAGATCATCATTTTTAATCTCAAATAGCTTTGTGTCATAATTCCAATTCTTAGGAAGCTTATGAAATCTCTGTTCGGTGTCAAATTCGTCAATCGGAACGCCTTTTACATAATCAGAATAGATTCTTCTACGTTCTCTTGGTGCAAGATAATCAATATAAACATCAAATTTATACTGTTCATCTACCATTCCGTAATGAACTGAATACTCATGTCCACATTGATGACACCAAAACACAATTTCGCCACTTTCAAATCTCTTATCCTTTGGCGGTGTATTTGCCATATTTATTCCCCTTTCTTTTTTATTTGAATGTGTAAGTAGGGAATCGAACCCTACCATTCTATATTTCTCCATATAGAATCACACCATGTCTACACTATTTATTTCTCTGTTGCATCAACTACGGTTGTACCTGTACCTTGTACAGTAACCCAACCATTTTTATAATGTGCTTCTGCTTCTTTCATTCTAATAAGTTCATCCGTAATAGAAGAACTCAGTTCTTTATTTGCCTTTGCTTGTGCTTCTGCTGCGATTCTAGTCTTTTCAGCATCGGCTTCTGCTTTAATTTTTGTTTTCTCTGCATCTGCTTGTGCTTTTGTAATCTCAATATTTGCATCCGCTTCGGCTTGTAACTGCTCAGTCTGTTTCTGTACTTTTACTTTCTCCTGTTCTGCTTGAGCTTGTTGCTTTTCCTGTAGTGCAGTAACACGATTATCAATTGCCTTTTTTAATTTCTTATCTGGGTGAACGTCAATAATAGATGCATCGAGAACTTCAATGCCGTATTTTTGAGAAAAGTCTTTATTTAGATATTCTGTAATAGCTTCATTGAGTTGCGCACGATTACCAGAATAAATATCCATCATAGAATAATCAGTTGTAACCTCAGAGATTTTAGATTTAAGAACGGTTTTTACACGATTCTCTACAATATCTTCTCCGTCCATACCTTTAAATTTCTTATATGTATCAATTACTTGATCCTCAATATATCGGTATGTCATCTGGAAACTAATTGCAATACTTGCATCGTCAGAAGTCGCAACTTTAAATGAATCATCATCTTTACTTCCATCTCTGCTATCTTTTGATAGCACAAGAATCTCATTACTTGTTGAAAATTCTTTCATATATTCCATTGGTGGAATAAAATGCGCACCTGGCTTTAATAACTCATCTTTTACCCCAGATGAGTACGTATAGGTTATACCCACCTTACCAGTACCAATAATCTTAATGTGAGAAATTGTAAAAATCCCTCCAATTACTGCACATGCAATTACTAATCCTGCCACTACTTTACTTGTTGCTGATTTTTTCTTCATTCTTTGTCCTCTTTCTTTTTATTCTCTTTTTCATTTTCATAATCATCATCCTGACGATTAATGTGCATTTCAATCTTATGGATTACTAGCCAACCAATTGAAAATAAGATAAGTGCGCCAATTGCAAAACCAACAGCACTTAGTAAAAATACAACCCACATATTCATCACCACCTTTCCAATATCTACATTATTTTTTATCATCTGGAATTGTTATCTCACAGATTTGTTCTTTTTCTAAATCGGTTTCTTTCAACCACGACACTTCAATACCTTGATTCTTAATATCATTAAACATTTCTTGTGAGTAAAATCTTGGATTTAATTGCATACTTACAACATTTACCATTTTTATATACCTTTTCTCTCTATGAAATCAGAGTTTAATTATTGTTTTTAATCGTTTCTAAAATTTTTTCTGATATTATTTTTGATGTTTTCATAGATATACTCCATTTTTCATAGTTTCTACTACAAATCTCACAACGCCAATCATTATTTTGTTCAAAATCAAATCTGCAATTTCCACAATATACATGATTTAATTCGTCATAAATTATTTCTGCAATTTTATTTTTAAGCATAATCTTCCTCTTCAAACTCAATTTCCCCTGATTCATAATCTTTTGACACTACAACATAGTATTCTTTGTCACCATCAAACCGATAAATATGTACTAAAGCATTACCTGAACCAGTGAAGTAATAATACTCATCTTTATTTCCTCTAAAATATTCAATTCCTTGCTGAATCCATTTATTAATTTCTTCATCTGAAATTTCAATAGATTTAAACTCTTTGCTTGATACAGTAAAATGAGTCGGATATTTTACATTTGACGCACAAATATCAATAGCGTCATCGTCAAATTCTTCAACATCCATCTCATAATTGCAACATGGGCAAGTTACATATGGCAATCCTAAGTATCCTATATGAGTATCTTCTCTTGATACCTCAAGGACAGATCCACAATTCTCACATTTTATTTTTACTTTTTCTATTCTTAGTTTAGGTCTAACTGCTTCTGGTAACTGATGTGGATTTCTTGATTGCTTTTTATAATTATTTTGAATTACTTTTATTCTCTATTTTCTCCTATATAAACCCATTCTAATTTCTTGTGAATATTTATATTATCAATCGGAAAATAAATCACGCATGGATATTTGTCTGGTATATTAGTAAATTCTCCACCACGATCATAATATTCTCTAATTGTTTCTAAAACTTCTCCTGTATCATCGTCTACATTTGGACTAAATCCAAAATATTTTTCGCAATATTCAGGATTACCAAAATATTGTTGAACCATTCCTATGAAGTTAATCATTTCTTTTTTATCACGAATGACATTAAGATATTCTATTGGATCATATGCGTCACAATTAGCAACATAGTGTGTGGGAAATGTGATATTCGATTGAATATTTTCAAGATTTGTTCTTATAGAGCATATGTTGAACGGATGATTTAATTCACAATATTTGCATTTATAGCAGTCATGTTCAAATTCATTATGATTATGTACACCTGTGTCTACAAACTTGACACAACTATCATTATAACCAGGAATACAACGATGAGCTAATCTAAATGAACCATCATCATTTCTGACTATATCTTTATATTTGTTAAGCAAGAATTTTATATTCTGCTTTTCAGTTGATGTTGGATATATCATATAAATTATATTTCTCCTTCATGAAATGAAAATTTCAGACTAATCCATGTTCTCTTGATTCTGTCCATTTCTTAAAATCATCAATTGTAAACTCTTCTGATTTAATATCATCACGCAATAATACAGTATAATGAGGTACATCTTCGTTTAAATTCTGGTCAATGAAATCATTAATTACAGCAAATGAATTATAAATGCCTAATTTATATGCTTTCTTTTCAGATTCAGTCATACCAGTACAAACATTTACCTCTGTATCTTCTAATACTTTCTTATATGTATTAATACTTTCTACCATCATCATAGCTTCATTTTCTTTTGTATTTGTTTTATTCGGTTTCATGTAATGCATCCTCCAACTTCTTAATTTCTTCTCTCAATTTATCATTCTGTAAATCAAGAGCATTATTTTCATCATGTAATCTTTCATTTTCTTTTTCTAAATTATCAAGTTGATCTAATAATTGAAAATATTCTTCGTCACTATGTATTGGGGATAGTCTTGCTATCTCATCTGCTAAATCTGGATTATAATAACCTCCAACAATATTAATAGCCGTATTTAGATCATTGACTTCTTCCCAATTACCTTCAATCAAAATCATATAAATCACCCCAACTAATTCTATAGTACATTTCATTGTATTGTGATCCTGAATCAATAGTATATCCAAGATACTCAAGTTGTTTTTGTGCATCATGTCTCAATTTGTCAACTATAATGGAAAATTTACCAGCTTGTATAGCATTTGATATTTTCTCAGATATTTCCTCCAATGCTTTTGTTGTGCCATTTTCAATATTTTTAAGAGTTTGTTTTCTTGCTTCTTCTGCTATAATCATTCAATATCTCCTTTTGATGACATATAAATAAACTGATTTTCAATCTCTCTGGTTTCACCAGGTATTTTAATAAATGGCTGTAAAATTTCATTTATTTCTTCTTCATGTTCAATGTACCAATTATTAAATGAATCATCTATAATTTTTGATTCCGCTCGTTTACCCCTCATACATCATTCACGCCACAATATTAATTCATCAAACTCAATTGAATACTTTGGAATATAATTAATACCATAAGATTTCATATAATCTTCAATAGCATGTACACAATTTCTTCCAAACTTTTCTGCATTATTTCCATCCATAATCGCATGATATAGTAATTCTTCATAGTTTTTAATATGTTTATAATTTTTATAACTATAATCAGGGACTAAAATAAAACTTCTTATCTCTGGTGGAATCCCCATTTGAAAACCCTCTATATGTTGGAACGTAGGTTTCCCATTAATAGTAAATTCATTCTTTTCGTTCATAAAATATTTCGTCTTAGAATTATCATAAAAACATAAAGATACTTTAATCCCACGTTTTATATAATTCATATGTCACTTCTCCATTTCATTAAGCAATTTCTCGCATCGTTTGATATGATATCTTAGTCGTCTATTTGATTCGTTATCCATATGACCACGATTAACCCATTGATTATATCCAAGAATATCTTCTGCTAATTCTTTTGAGTATTCTACAAATTGCTTCGTAACTTTAACATTATTCATCCATTTACCACCTTATATGTACCTTTTAAGGCATATTTGGTCAAAAATACACCTTAAAAGACCTAATTTTTATGATGAAAGGGAACTTTCATCTGTTCTAAATTTCTCCCTTTGCTCCACAATTATCCGCAATCGTCCAATCATCACACGCCATATTCTCAATGGTATATGTAATGTCCTCTGAATCCCTAATGTTGATAACTCTACCATCGTAACAGTGTATCATAACTTCATTACCATCCAACTCCCACCAACCTGTCCAGTGTTTCCTCTTAATCTTGTGTCCTCTTTTAAGTGAAAATAATGCACTTGCGAAATTCATAGTTTACCTCCCAATTTTTGCTAAACATACTGCGTAGTCAACTTTTCGTGAAATTTCATTGAATACTACATCCTCAGATACTTTGCCAACATACCAAAAATAAGGGCTAATACCTTCGTTCATTTTTTTCTGCTAATTTATCTGCTTTTTTCTGGTGCTCATATGCTATATTGCCATATTTAAGTTTCTCTGAATCACATCTAGCATTTCCCATCATATTTTTAAACATTAAATACGATTCAAGTTCTTTTATATATTCTCTAACTACTGAAACCATTTTAGGAATATTTGTTTCTAGCATAGAATCTCCAATGAATTATTTCGGATATAAGATTATAATTCTATCATCGGATGGATCATCAACACTTAATACTGGTTGTATACAATAATTATTTTCATTAAATAATCTCATTATTTATTCCTTTTTATTCATCTACTATTTCAAACTCTTCTTTAAATTGTGTATCTGTATATCTCGTCCGTGTTCCTTCGTCCCAGTCAAAAACATACCAATCATTATAAAAATAATAATGTATTCCATAACCTAATTTTTCAATTGCACAACGTATGTCATCATCATATTTAATAAAAATATTTTTTCCATTAAGACAAGGTTCTAACGTCCGTAAAATTTCATCTCTATTTTCTTTTGTGAACTGCACACACTCAAATTGTTCTTTTCTTACACATTTCATTGTTATCCCTTTCTTTCTCCTTCATCTGTTTACAAAATTCTCTATATCTTCTTGTATATTCATAAGATTCTCCAAATATATTATTCACACCTTGAAAAAATAATTTCATATTTAATTCTTGCCTATTTTCATTCCATTTTAGAGCATTTCTGGATGTTCATTAAACATTTTTAAGAACTTCTTTTCATCATCTTTGTCTGTACACCACAACTCCAACTCTTCTCCATGATCTCCTACTAGAGCTGCGACTGCTACATATTGAGTTAGTGCAGATTTGAGATTATATTTATCACCATATACAGATGTTAATGTTACTTCTCCTTTGCATCCGTTTACTACTTCTAAAAATGTTTCTACGTTTTTAATGTTTTTGATTTTCATTTATTTATCCTCTTCTTTCTTTAATAGATTGTAATGGTCTATCATATTCGTGTAATTGTTCTATAATTAAATCTTTTGGTAATAAATCTTTACAAAAATATGCTGTTGCAAACGGGCTTCCTTTAACCACTGAGTTCATGTGTTTTTGATCATGATAACAAACTCTTGAATCAAAGCTTAAAATTTGTATACCTTGTTTAAAATATTGGAATCTACTTTTACCCTGTAAGGAATTTAGCGGAAGAAGTACCGCAAAAGGTTTGTGAAATGAATATAGTCTATTCAAGACTTTATCTTTTATAGAAAATGGTGGATTAGATACGATAATATCCCACCGATCAGGCTCATATTCAAAGAAATTTTGATTATCTTTTAATGAACTTCTAATTACTTTATATCCACATTCTTTTAATCTGACGTAAAATGCAGACCATTCTTCATCAAACGGACACCAAATAATTTTGTCCTTTGGCAAATATTTTATAATGTGATCTACGATATAAAAAGGCGAATAAAGTTCATTATCTTCTTTATCCGATGTTAAATAACCAATGTTTAATGCCATATTTCGTCCCTAAAGTGCTGCGCAGCTTACCTCATGAGACTATGTTTTCCTTTCTTCTATCAATTATTTTTTTCATGTGATATATTAAATCACTAATATTTATGCGGTTTCAGCGTCCCAAAACCACATGACTCTATGTATTCTGATTACGTTATCTCTTTCAAATGTCAGTAAAATCAAGGATTTTCAAGACTACGATAAAAGAAATATTTTATGTTATTCCTCAGTAATACAAGTATTTGTCACTTTCTTATACACATCTTCATAAAGTTCCTGCTTATCACCATTGTATGTATACTCAGCATAAATGCCATCACCAGAAACCGTAGTCGAAGCAAGACATTTATAGTTTTGCAGAGTCTTACATGACCAAACAATAAATACATCATTCAAATCAACTTCATCTTCTGGATAATTTTCATAATACCATTCTACTAATTTCTTTAAACATACTTTCTGAAAGTGATTCATTCCTGTAATAATCATAATTCTTTAATCTCCTTTTTAGTAATATTTTCAATAAATTTTTCGGTGATAAAATCTTTTGTTACTGAAATGTATGGAGCTTCATTACGATCCCCTACATGTAATTCGATATAAGTACCTGTGTCAAATTTATAATTTCCAACAATTTCCTCGGCATGATCAATAATACTTTGACCGCAAGCTTTAATATGTTCAATTAATTCTTCTCGATATACTTTATTATTTTTCATAACACCTCACCACCCTAAATACTGAAACCATTTTGCAAATAACATTAATCCTTCTTGAATCTTATCATTCAGTCTCTTGTGTTTTTCTTTCCAATCTGAATTGTTACAATCTATCGACTCATATATCTCATAATAATTAGCAGCTTGCTCAAATGACCAGATCATTTTGTTTAATAATTCATCCCATTTCTCAGGTGTATTTGCTTCATCATATCCAGGATAAGCAATGGTTAGTTTCTTATACATTTTTAATCTTGGAAGAATATATTTTGCGATATTACAATCCAGATTCCATATTTCTTTTGGATTTACATACAATCCTTGCTTCTTTAACCGCTTTTTACGTGTTCTTTTATTCATAAAACATCACCCATCATAATATTCCAATTAAAACCCACCATGTAAAAATAACCTGAATAATGTGGATCATTTGGTCTTGAATTAAATTAATTTTCTTTTCATTAGCTTTCAGATTGTCTACAAACATATGTATCATTAAATTAATAATTAACAATACAGGTTTCCATATTCCACCAGTTACCATAAGAGCAATTGTTGGTGGTAACATAATCATAAATGACCAACTAAAGCTATGCATAAACAACGCTGCTAGGTAATCATATTTATATAATTTCTCTGGTGCGTTATTTTCCCACCATGTTTTTTGCTTTGCAGATGCTAACCATCCTTGTAAATAATAATCATCTACAATATGGCAGAAAATCATAGTAAACAAAATAACTATTTTATATGCAATATTCATATTTTACCTCCATGAAATCGAGATTTCAAAATAACACTTCATCTATTTCTTTATCCATTGTAATTTGGATCTTAATAGTTGGCTTCGTAGTCTCTGTGACACCATAACCAGTTGTTACATTATCATAACTTATATGCACACATTCTGGTTCAATATCAAATCTTTCAGCTACAACACTTACAATATCTTTTTCGTTTAATTCATAAATTGTTTTCATATTCTATTACCTCTTTCTTTATAATTTTTTCCATAGTCCTTTTGATCTAGTATCTTCCTTCAAACAATCATATTTTGCCATTCCAATAGATTCATGTTCCAAAACTCTCCAAATGGCTTTAAAGATGTTTCTTTCACAAGAAGTAATATTTCCTGCTCCAACCGAAAATCTTAATCCTTCTTTAAAATCAAACCACATAATAGCTTCAATTTTTGTCTTTGCTTTGCGATCACCTCTCCATGCAAGAGGTGATTCCGCTTCTTTATAAAATAATACCTTTTTATATGTTCTCATATTAACTATAATTCTCTAATGCTTTAATTACTCTTTGTGTTTGTTTCTCTAATTCAACTTCTGCTTTTGCCTTGATATATTCTTCTACGGAATCAACATCTACTTCAATGTCAATTACATCATTATCATACGGTTCACCAGTTAATTCTTCTCCATATGTAATTTCTTCAAATGGAATAACGTAATATTCACCTGTTTCACCATCCACACAGCTAAATGTCAATTCAGTATTATCGTCATATCCAATTGCTTGTAATTTTCTTATAAGCTCTGCAACTTTCATTCACCAATACTTCTCTCTTTACATAGTTTTTTTAATGAATCTTCTGTATATAATCTCCCTGTATCTTGTAACCATTTTACAAATTCATCCTTATCTTGAAAACAATGAGAACATCCATAATATATATAGTGATGCTCCCAAAAATCATCCAAATAGCTACAACTATACATTGGTTCTCTTACAAACTCTTTCTTACATTTTTCACATTTGAACCAGAATAATAAAGGTTTTATCTTCTTTACAGTAATAGAATCCATATGTATTTTTATAAATCTTTCTTTTGGATCACGTTTCATTATCATCCCCATCTTTCTTAATTCCAATATTTGCTATTTTATAAATGAATTTTGTGAATATTCTATTACTCTTTCGTTTCTTATGTCTTTCTCGAAAAATGCCAAATGCGAAAAGAAGAAATGAGAATCCTCCCATAAGAATTAGACTTATAACATAATGCGTTCCTCCTTTAAAATAATTCTCATCATATGGTTTTCCTCTCATATCGCGTATACACACAAGCATCACCGATAATAATCCTATAAGTAACCATATGCCTACAATTATGATGCACTTTTTGCCTTCAAACATTATTTTCACATCCTCTCTGAAACGTTTGTTTCATGTATTTACATATTCTCCAAACTATCTAAAAATTGTTTCATCCATAGATTCTTTTCTTCTACTCTCCTTAATTCTTCTTGCCAATTTTTATATGCTCTTTTCAATTTTTCATCTGCATAGTCTTTTAAATTATCAATGTATTTCCTAACCGTATCATCAGAAGTATCTAATTCCTTATTTATATCTTTTTCATACCATTCATATAAACCTGTATTCAATGACATATCAATTTGTTCTAAACAAAATTTCTTTAGATTTTCATGCTCTGGTGTTGGTGGAATCCATTTTCCAACTTCTTCTCGCACTTTTAAATACCTTTTATCTTCATCTTTATATTCTTCAAGTATTTTTTCTGCCCTGCCCTTATTATCATTATACTTAGATATTATATCTTCTTTTACCCCTTCAAGAGTCATGCTATATGCTTTTTCTCTTGACACTAAAGAATCTTTGTATGCTTTTTCATAATAAGGATGTGGCTCAAAATGATTTGGTGTTGGAACATCTAAAGATTCATCTTTCAAGTCAACGGCAATTCCAAATGCTCTTGTACATAGTTTCAGAAATTCTTTTCCAGATGTTATTTTTCCATCCTTAATGTAAGACGTATATCCTGTTGGCATCTAATCACCTCTCTATTCAATTGTATTCTTATGGAATTTTGAGCAGAAACGCTCTGAGATTTCACCTTTTACTACTCTTTCGTTTACAGAAGCTACAAACTCATTAATCTTTTTATAATCTGGACTATCTGGAAAATCGGTATTTTCTTTTGCATAGTCTAATCTCTTTTCATATTCATCTACCATTTCATAAAATTCTGGAATAGGTTGTCTATTTTTATCTAAATATTTACCATTACGAATATCCATAAGTAAATCATGCTCTTTATCTCTATAGGTATTGATTTCTCCTTTTTCAAGAATATCCAGGCACATCATATATAATCTAATCAAATGCATCATATGCTTACCTAATTTGTTTGCTTCAATCGCTTTTTGATTTCGTTTACCAATCTTGCCATATGCTTTTACAATAGATTGCATTTCAGAAATCATATCAGAATAATCTCTTAGAGGATAATGCGTTAAATTCACATCCATAAAAATTTCCGTATCATATCCCTCTTGAGCTGATTTATCAATATATAATTTAATCGCATCATCTGGCATTGTAAAATGTCTTTGTTTAAAGTCAAACATTGCATGATCAATTGTTTTAAAGATATGTTCTTCATTTTTAGCCTGTCCAACTAATCTATTTGACTTATTCTCCAACCTACGAAGCTGCTGATTAGCATAGCCACCAAAAGAATAAATTGCTTTCTTCGATAAAAATAAATCCTTATTATTAATAAATTCTCTACCAATTGGCGATACATAGAAATAATGTTCTGGTTTATTACCAAGCATTTCAATTGTATTCGGATTACAGTTGCATAACAGTGAAATCAATTTATTAAACGCATAAATGGTTGTATCTGTTTTTCATTTACAAATTGCTCAAAATTTTCATTCGTAAGAATTTGCATTTTACTATTCAATGCACACCCTCTAATATCCAGATCACTTGTTTCAGTATTTGTACCATATGCATGACTTCCACCAACTGTAAGAATAATAATATTGTTATCCAAGTTCTTATCTTTTCGTAAGAAATCGTATTCTTCGCTTCTTAACTTTTCTTTAATCTGTTCTATTGTCATAAAAATTCACCTCTTTTTTATGAATGAAAGTTTACTTTCAACTGTTAATTTTTTGACTACCTGTAATTTCTCTCAAACAATCATTCCAACCTTTAACATTTCCATTAAATATTTCTCCCCAATTTTTCTTTTTAGGTAATTCTATCAATGGACACCAATCGGGTTTAGATTGACGATATCCGTATATACAGTCAATTAGTTTTATGTCATTTTCGCTATCCCCATTGGTCACATAGCAATATGCATATTCTCTACTTTTTGTACTGTATTCTTGACAAAATATACATTCTACACAAGTTTCTGGTGTATCAATCACTAGATTTACTCATCTGCTTCCTCCTGTAATAATTCTGGATTATCGAAAATGTTTCCTCTTACATAAGTTTTTTTACACCAATATCCTAGTTCATGCCGGTTATATGAATCTTCCGAAAATGTAACATAGAATCCTTGGTTGCAATTACCACTAGCAAAACCTGTGTTGTACAGTCCGAATTTAACTTGCGCATATTCATCAGACCATGTTTTTAAAACATCGTTCTCCCAAATTTTGTTTTCATATCTGTCATAAAGCCCCGTGAACTGGCAGAGGGTTTCTGGATTAATTTCCGTGTATTCCCATACCGTATGACTATCTACATGGAAGATTAAATGTTCTTCATTTCCTAAAAAGTTACGTCTTTTCTGATAATATCCCTCAACCCATTCATCGTCTCCAACCCGCTTTGCCCTGAAAAGAATTTCTCTCATTCAACTCTACCACCTTTTATAATATCAATGGCTCTATCAATTGTATTTGCAATGTTTTTATAAGCACAATCTTTATCGGCATCTCCCGTATTTGCAATTGTTAAGAAGTATCTCATTTTTAACTGTTTCAACTGCTCCACAACCTTGTCCACATCAAAAGCTGTCGGCTGTTCATCAATCAATCCAGATATGTATAAATCTACATCTGAACTTCCAAGAGAATTAATTATTTTATCTGCATCAATCAATCTCATTCTTTATTCCTCCCAATTAATACGCATCCACTAAGTAACACCATAAATAACAATTCTAAGGTTACTGTAAATTCATCCATTTATTATTCCTCATTTTTATCCGTATAATATCTACCAAAAACCATATTAAATAAATAGCCTAAAATTAATATCCTCTTTAATTGATTTGGAGATACTGGACGTAAATCCATAAATGTACCTAAAATTTCAGTTGTTTCAAAATCCATCATATGATAATCGCAACTATTTGGATCAGATATTCCATGTGTAAAATATAATTCATCTTCATCTTGCATTCTTTGTGATTCAAAAGTTTGTTCATAAATTAATTTATAAACAGACATTGGAATTTTATCAAATAATTCTAATTCAAACATATTTCTCACCTCATGAAAGACGCATTTTATCCGTTATTTTCTATCCTCTACAGGAATAATCATATTAATATTTGCAAGAATTTGTAAGATATTCCAAGGTCTTCCTTCAAATTCTTTATCAATTTCAATAAATCTTTCAATAAGATCACTAATTGGAACTGTTTTATTTGTATTTATCATTTCTTTTTCATAAAAGAAATCTTCATGTTCTTCGTATAATCCTGTTGATTTTAAATATTCAATCATTTCTTGTTCTGTCATATCATATCCTCTATAAATTTGTAATAACATGAAACATATCGTCTACTGAGTCAAGTAAATCATATCTTTTATTAAACGGGGCAGTAGAACTCTGAGCAAATTTGCGTTCTACCATGTCGATATAGTATGTAATTTTTCCGTCATCACCCATATAAAACTCATCCCATTCTTCCTGAGTCAATAATCTTTTTACATCTAATTGCTCAATCGCAAGATTATCAAAACTCACAACTTTAAATTTCTGAATAATATCTTCAAGATTTTCATATAACCATTGCTGCTTAGTCTCAATATCATTCTGTTCTTCTTCAAAATACTCATTACCTCTACGCAAATGTTTATATCCAAGAATTAACATCTTTAAATTATTATTCTCTAATGCTTTTACATCCGATGGTTTTAACACACCATTAATTACATGAATAACTGCATTTGGATATTGTTTTATAAGTTCAATAAAATGTTTTGTGGAATTTACTAGCGAAACGCCAAGACCATAGATTAATTTCTCGTCAACTAACTTTTTGATTAATTCTTGTTTCTTTTCAAAATGGATCTGATTAACAGTCATATTTGCAATAACTTTTCGTTCTTTTAGTTTTTGTAAGAATGGAATTAAATCAGGATGACTGGTTGCATCACCACCGCCAATTGCAATTTCTTGATATGGATGTAAAGTATCAATAAATTTTTCATTTAAAATATTACCAAACTTGCCATTTATTGTGCTACCCTCATGACAAAATTTACATCCCATATCACAATAGTTACAAATTTTTACATCCATGTTTTCAGCAAAGCTAGGAATAAATTCATCATCTTTTGTTTCTCTAATTTTTGTTCCATCACTCAAAATAGTTGTCACAAAGTTACCGTTTTTATATCTTCCTAATAATCCCATTCTTAACCCTCCTAATCAATCATGACCGTAATATCCAAATGCAACTACTGTATCACCATTTTCTGTCGTAAATGTATCTTCAAAAGTTTCATAATCAAGTGCTCCATACTCATTAAAACGATCATATGTATAATATCTGTCATCATCATGGTGATCTGTATTATCTAGTGGAATTAATTTATCTTCCCAATAATCATAAATAAGTTCTCCATTTTTCCATCTATCATAATCTGATTGTGTACACATTGTAAGCGAATGAACAGAACTGCTATTTGTCTCAAAAGTTCCTCGTCTAATTTGTCTCTTCATAAAATCAATCCTCCTATTAATTATCGTTATCAATTACTAAAGTAATTCCTTTATCAAAAATAAATTCTTCAATTGTACAATCATATTCTTTCATTAGACCATCAATTGTGTCTATTGATTGATGGTCAATATATCCATCAACATTTTTAATTTCAATTCCATCACATTCACATCTTGCTGAAACCACATCATTAATTTTCTTAAAATCATTAGTCTCATATATTTCTTTAATAGAATAACAATTATGAGATTCGCCAATCATAGTTACAAGATATGATAATTTTGTTTCTGGATCATTATATTCGTCATAACCCCATCCAAACTCACCAAACTCTGTAACTACTTTGTTTGTACATTCGTCAACATGTAAATACTCTGTTACTCCTCTTTTTGCAATTGATAGACTATGCATTGAGCTTGAGTTAGTTTCAAATACATTTCTTCTTACTTGTCTTTTCATAATTTAATTTCCTTTCTCATAAATTTCATAATCATTAAATTCAGGTTTTAAATCTCCGTAAATCGGGTAGCATCCATAATCTGTTTCTTCTTCACCTTCATAAATACACATTCTATCCCTGTAGCTATCGTCATTATCATTGCCTGTAATAATGAAAGAATTTCCGAATAAATATCTAAATAACTTTTCTGAATCTGATAAAACCGCATCTACAAAGTCTTGCGTTTCTCCTACGTGGTCAATGTAATTATCACCAATATCATAATAATAATATTCTTTCCCTCTCCACCTATCTAATTCAACTTTTGGTTCTGGGATTGAGTATGTAATATTATGAGAGTCCAAAATATTTTTTAATCGTGCAAGGTTTTCATCTGTTTTACTTTTACTAAAACTAAAAATTGAGGTAATTAAATATGATGCTTTATTATGTGTATCACTATATTCGTCATATCCCCACCCAAACTCGCCAAATTCAAAATCAATATGATCTGGAAGTTTATAATTATCTTTCTTTTTAGTAATGCAAATAGCGTGTGTACTTGACGAATTTGTTTCAAAAACTGATTTTCTTATCTGTCTTTTCATCTTAACCTCCTTGAAAACAACATTTCAGCTTATCTTAAATCTACATCATTTCGGGTTTCTCCATCAGAATAATAAATATTCCAATCATTAAATAAATTTATAAGCAAATCATTATCCCATTTGTCATATTCGTTACAATGGGTAATTGCAATTGATTTTGTGTTTCCAAAATCTCCAATATCATCAGAACATCTATTATATAGTTCTCTTAGATTAAGATGTCCATATCTTAATCTATCTTGAAAAGGATTTGGAACATTTGTTTTATCATACATATATTCGTTAATAAAATTTTTATTGCATTCTGATGGGAATTTCCCTGCGCCATGTCTTGTTAAATAAGTACGAGATACATAACAAGTTTCAATATTTATATCATCATTCCATTCAATATTTTCAATTATTTTCTTGGGATTTTTAATTCCAGTGTTAGATGGGGTAAGATGTGGAAAATAATCAATATTATTTTGATCAAGTAAAAGCCCTTGTGCTGCTTCAAAAATAACATTGTCATACTGATTTAAGAAATATTCATCTGAAATACACAATGAATGGCTATTCATAAAATCCAAGTCTTCTAAGAAATGTTCAAATATACCATTATCAAAAAAAATTTTCAACCATTCGCCTGATAATTCAATGTCCTCCTTTTTAAATTGTTCCAAATAGTATTCTTTAATATTGTAATCTAAATCAGTTACACCAGCTCTATATCTTTTAATTGTCTCAAAAACCCCTAATCCACAACTACCATGTTTATTTTTACCACGACTTTCCTCAACGATTTGATTAGCCATCATATCAAATGGGGTTGTTATCATGCAATTTTGATTAATATATACATTTGGATTATGATTAAGTTTTACTAACTCATCATATTCTTGTTTAAAAATAATCGGATTAATAATAAAATCCTCAGATAAATATGTACTTGCATTGTTAAATGTACCTGATCCAAAATGATGAAAGACATGTCTAATTGCAGTTGGTGTTGTTACAGTATGTCCTCTTTGCGCTCCACCATTTGAACACACAACAATACTATTGGATTTTTGCGAAAAATAATCTGTCATCAAACCCTTTCCTTCATCTCCAAAATTTGCTCCAATTACAATCTTAATGTCTTTCATCTTTTAATTCTCCTATTCTACCATGTAATTTCTTCTGAACCAGAAGATGTTGTAACTGAATTTACTACATTATTTTCTGCTTCATTAATGATAATGTCTACAATTTCATTCGTAATACTATCCATAGTCACTTTTCTAAAATGAACATCATCAAGATATTTTCTATAAGATGTTTCAATCTCATCTTCGTCCCATCTACGACCATGATTTACATCTAAATGATAAATATTAAATTTTTTAGAAACTTCATTATATAAATCTTTTGTTTCTACATCATCTTGAAGATTATCCCCTGTTGCTTCAATCAATCCGCTATAACGACCTCTTAACGGAAGATATGGATTAAGCTGTTCATCTCCCATAGTGATGATAATTCCTTTTCTTCCACGATTTAAACAATCAAGCTTTGTATGACGAGAACCAAAATACCATGCTGCGGTATAAGACTCGTAATTATTTCCACCACCACCAAATTCAAAATAAATTTTATCAAGCTGTTCAGCAATACGAATATCTGATTCAAACTGAGAAGCTTGAATAGGGTAAATGTCACATGCTAAATCTCCAATCCCCATAATGAGAAATTCAACATCTGTTACTTTCTCATATAATTTAGTCATAATTACATTGAGTTTCTTTGCTACTTCAACGGCAGCTTGTCCCATAGATCCAGTAACATCTAATGCTAAAATAACTGGAACTGTATTTGGATGTTCTTCTGTGTCGCAACATTCCCTGATTACATTTTTGGGATTCAGTGCAGGATCAATATTTGTAGCTTTGAACATATCCTGATTAGAATAAGAACCACTAATTGTTCCATCTTTTGAAACACTTCTTCCTACTGATTTTGAATAACTTGTATAACTAGCTCTTGTCCATGATCCACATCCCATATTATGCTTCCTCCTCTTCTTCTACATCTGTATCATTGTCTGTATCAAAATCAAACATTCCATCAAACATTTCTCCCATATTTCCACCCATCATCATAAATGGTAACATGGCACTCATTCCTCCACTATTTCCATTTAGCATTCCAGAAGAATTGTTTTCACCTTTCATCATTTGTGAAAGCATCATATATTTAAAAATATTGTTTGTGCCTTTCTTTCCTTTTAAAATATCACGTCCAAACATTGAAACAATTTTCCCATAAAAATATGTATTACCCATAAATACATGTCTCTCAGGTAAAATAGTCTCTACTGTTGAATCTTCATAATTAATTACAGTAATTTTAGTTTTATCAGATTCAATGACACATTTTGGTTTATTATTAACTAAAATAATATCCCCTTTTTCTACTTTATTTGTTGGAATTACAAAGAAAAATTCTTCTCCAATATCAAACACAAAATTGCTACAATTAGTAAGTTTACTTGTTTTAACATTGTAGCTTTTGTACCCGTTTGATGTTTTTACTGCAATTCCTCCATTCATTGAAAGCCTACACATTCCACTTCCAACTTTCCCAAACATCCCGTTTAAAAAATTGTTCATCATTTTTTATTCCTCCTGTTTTATATATTATTTATTGTTATGTGCTTTATTTCTCCAAATGAAACTGCCGTTTTAACTTTAATGTCCAATCATTTCTTTAGTAATTTCTTTATATTTTGCTTTATAACCATACTCCCATTTTGAATTTAAAATTGTAAGAACAGAATTTTCTACATTATTAGAAAATCCAATTAAACAGTTTGCGTATCCATACTCCCTATCTTTATCGAAATCATAAGGATTTGAAATTTTTACCGTTCTAATTTCTTTCAACTTTTTAATACACGCATTATGACTATATGGTGATGATGGTATGTCAACCAAATAATACTTTCTATTTCTTCGATCCATCGTTTTTCATTTCCTCCAACTTCTTCTCAGCTTCTTCTTTTGTAGCAAATACAAACGTTCCCCAAGGTTTACACATGTCAACAGTAAAACGATCCGCAAGAATAGTTGCATTCTTACCTGTCATACTTGTATAGATACAATATACAATCGTACCGATAGGTACTGGTAATCTCAACAGTAATTCATGTTCTTCTGCTTCTTTATAAAATTTTAATTCTTCCAACCACTTTACAAGTTGCATATGTTCTTCCGCACATTTTATACAATTAGTCTTTATATCATTGTCTACAGAATCAATTGATTCAAAATCTGCACCTTTATAATTCTTTTCTGCTACTTCTTTTGCATGATCAATAGCTTCTTCAAGTGTTAATTCTCCCATTTACTTCACCTTTTTCAGTTTCTCCACCGCCAACTTTAAAGACTCAACAAACTCATCATTTAATGTTGCGTGATCTGGATTATGGATAAACTCTTCAAGTGTGTCAATTGCTTTTTCTTCTGTAAGCACTGTAAAATTTCCTGATTTTGCAATTTCAAGTATTTTGTCTATATTTTCTTTCCAAGCGGATATATAGCAAAGACTGCTACTGCATTTAGTATTCCTCATATACAATACACATTCTTGACACTTACGTGCATTGCATGAACTATCTAATTTTGAATACCACTCAATAAACTTTCTTGCTGTCATTTCTTTTGTTCCGAGAAGTTCTGATGCTTCGTAGAAAGTATAGCCCAAAGAAATTCTACTTCTTCTATAAACAATATTATCTGATGAGAATTTTAAAATATCTGGAAATGTGTATTGTTCAAATGGTTCACAATCATCTTTTTTATACCAGTGAAATCCCTGCTTTTCAGCTTCATTTAAAATATATTCATATTCTCTTCGTGTTTTGACCAAAACACATGTGTTCATTAAATTAACCATCTACTCTACCTCCTAAAAAGACATATCTTCTAAATGCTCATAAATTTTATGCGGAATAAAACAAATTGCCATAAATACAAATCTTAATATTACTATTGGAATCTCTGCAAACAGACACAATATGAACCAAATACATACCAGGTTTACTTCTTCTCCACCACTCCAAAGGTTTTCTTGAAATTTTTCCGTCCGTATTTCGTAATGCTTCAAAAGCAATTTTGCTTATTGCAATCATCTACTCTACCTCTTCAAATTCTATCTTCTTACCAATGTATTTCTTCTTAATAACCTCATTTACATTGTTTGGATATGTTTTAATCACATAATCAATATCTATAACTACATCAATAATATAATCATCATTATCCGTTACAATATCTCCTAATGTCCCACCAGGAACTCTAATAGCGTAACAATGTTCTTTCTTGTCAGAATCGGTTGCATATATATAATGCCTATATTTACATCCTTCATATGATTCTCGTTTATTTAGTCCAGATAAAATATCCAATTCCTTTGTTAGCTCACAATAATATTCATCTCTACAGCATCCTTCGTATTTTCTTTTTAAAATCATATTTTATCCCTCTTTAAACTTTTCTATTTTATCTTCTATTTCTGCAATTTCATCTTCCCAAAATTCAATTAATTTCTCTTCAATCTGTATTTTTGCATCTTCGATACTTTCAGCCATTAAATCATCATCTTCTACATTCATTTCTCTTGACACATAATTATAACATTCTGGAATTTTATTATCTTGTGCTACAATGGCAAGAATATTATCATCGTTTTCATCTTCATCAAATGGTATAAAATACAATGCATAGCATAATTTCCCATATTTATTGTTATCAATATTCTTCCAATATTTACTCATATCTTCTCCTTTTATGTATACGCTATATAGTACATTCCATCAATCAATATGCTATATATGGTGTTGTTATTGTCATGAAACCAGCGTTTAATTTTTTAACTATTCATATTTTTCTTTTACACTATCGGCTTCTTTAATAGTAAGATTTCTTACTGCATTAAACTGATCTTTATATGATAAATCATCAAATTCATATACTGTCATATTTTTTAATTCTTCTAAAGAATATAATTTACTTTCAATTATATTTTCATCACTGATAATACACGCAAGACTAATCTCATTTTCATCTTTGTAAAATTCATGATTCTCAAACCATGTCGCATTATTATTCACACTATCATATAATCTTTGTCTGAACTCAGAAATTTGACACATATATTCTGCTAAAATGCTATATGATTTTGCTGATCCAATTGATGTGTCACCGTAACTCTCTTTAAAAATCGCATCGTCTTTTAAAATATCTGAAACATAAATATATCTCCCATTACTTCTCTTTAATACTTCTTCTGTTTCTTTATCTGAAATATATCCTTTACCAAGCATCCAGAACAATAATGGTGTCCCATTTACAATACGTTCATTGTAATCAATGTAATCTTCTCCAGCTTCTTCCATAAATCTATGGAATACACAATAACATAAGAATGGATCTTTTAGTTCGTCTGGTGATTTAATAATATAACTCATAAATTATTCCTCCTTTGAAACTCGTGTTTCATCTAATACCTCTATACAATATGCACAAAAATTCGTTTGAAATGCAACGAGAAATCAATATATTCCAATTCTTGTTTTGTGCATATTGTACACTTTATATCTAATATTGTTTTATCAATCTTTTAATAGCTGCGTTTCCCACTTTTCAGATAATTCTTCCAATGATTCAATTGAATTTAGTTTATCTTATCAATATTAAATCCACTACTTTCCAGAACATAATCCTTTTGTTTTAGAAAATCTTCGTAATTCATTCAATCTCCTTTTCATTATTTATTATATTTTTCTATAAAATCTAATTCTCCATTAGACTTTAATTTTTCATATTCTTTCATCCACTGACGAGCAGTATATCTATTGTTATTTATATTCTTCCATAAGTTTTCATCAAACGGTTTATCACATTCACAAATAAGTACGTGTTGACAAAACAGAAATATCTGACGGGAATATTCGGCAGAATAGCCACGAAGTTTAGAATTTGAAATGTATGCTGAGTCATATAGATAACTGTCGGCTAAAATAGAATCATACATTTCAGTCTTTACATTCCAATAACAACAAACTTTATAATACAAATCATTCATTTTATATGGTGGATGTAAATATATCTGACTTTTCCATTCATAAGATTCTAACATATATCAATTCTCCTTGCATTTAATCATCTGGATCAAATTTCAATCCTTCATATAGTTCATCATTCGCAGCCAATTTTAAAGCAAGATCACTAAACTTATCTCTACATGAAGAACACAATAAAACTTCTTTTGAAAGATATTTTGAAAAATATGTACAACCAGACGTTCCATATATTTTTATTGGTATACAATAAGATTTATTATTTGTTTCTTTGCCACATAAATCACAAATATATTTAATCATGTATTATTTCTCCTTAAAATATTTTAAATATAATCTTGTATTGTTCTTCTCAGTTCAGAAATTTTATATTCAAATATTCTAATTTGCTTCTGAATCTTATCTATTCTATCGTTTTCATATTGTACTCTATCTTCCATAATACCTTTCGCAAATCCTCGTTTAGTCAATTTATAAGCGAAAAAATCTTTATCAATTTGATTATAAACAATAGTTTTGTTGCTCTTACTTTTAATGTAATCTCTTGATACATATTCAGTTCCATAGCAAGCATTTTTATACTCTAAATCATATTTTCCATTTTGATTTAGAGTTCTCTCGTACAATTCTTGTCGATCAGGTTCTCCACTTTCGCCAGTTCCATGCAATAAATAATGTTTTCCATCATAATCAAAAAGAACAGACCAATCTCTCACTTTCGTTATCTTTAATAACGAAACATCTTGAATATTAATCATCAAATCACCTTCTAAAATGAAATATTATTTTTATCGGATAGTTGAAAATGTCCGATTTATGCAGCATTACAGAATTTATAGAAAGGAATTTAGGTAACTCCTAGGTAATTGAGATTGCGCAATCCCCTATAAAATAAGGGAATTTGAGTCATTTAGTTGAAAATAATATTTCTTTGTTTTTGGAAATAATTTGGGTGATCACCCATAGAAATTTACTTAGATAAAATAAATATTAGTAACCATTTATCCAATCAAGATACTCTAAAGCCAACCAGTTTATAAAACATTGCACATTTCTACATTCCCTATAATTATGTTTTTCACCACAATATTGTTCACAATGTTTACACATATTATATAATTCTGGACTTTCTTCTTTACTAAATGAACCTTTACAACGTATATTCCGTTGATATACTTCTTCCAATTGTCTTATTGTTTTTTCACACAATGACATTATCATTCCTCCCAATAATCATAATTAGGATTCATAGGACATTCAGGACATCTACAGACCAATTCTCCATCTTCGTCCGTATAATAATCGTCACCATAACCACCACATTCATAGCAGTAATCATATGGATCTTCTTCGTAATCGTCTAAATCATTCATCCTTCACCTCTAATTTCTTCAAATCATCAATACTCCAAGGTTCTTCATCTTCCCATTTAATGAAACTAAAAACATCACCATGCATATCTTTTGGCATATCATGAAATGCATAATTAGTTATCCAAAATTTATTACCGCGTATTGGCTTGTCATAATAAGCATAAAGTAAATTATCTTTATCTCTTGCAATATATTTACACTTAGATGGAAGGGCATCAAGGAAGTTCTTTTCTCTTGATGTAATTGTAGATTTTCCTATATACTTATATTTCGACCATTCATATCGTTTGGTTCTACAACTTTTTTCACCAGTAGAATCATTAAATTTACACATATCACATTTAAAACGATCACAAAAAGTAATTTCACCCGACTTTGTAACTGAAAACGTATCGCCTTTACAAGCAATATCCAAAATTTCTTTAGCAAATTTCTCTCTATTTTCCATTTGAATCATCCCCTATACTTTATTACACACGTATTTTGCTTACATTTTCGTCTTTTGGCATCCGCAACGTATGATATTCAGAATCCCTTTTGCAATAAAAACGCTCAATGAAATTTAAAACTTTTAACGCATTTTCTTCATTATATGATCCCAATACTACTGAACTATTGGCATATACAATTTCAATATTGCTTGTATGAGAATTGATTCTTTTAATTGAAATTGTTTTTCCTGCAATATCTACTAATTTTGTTTTATCTTGACTTCTTATTAACATATTCTCTCCTTTGAAATGCCAATTTCTTCTACTCACTCAACTTCTTACCACACATAGGACAATAATTAATTTTAACAACCAATCCATTTGAATCATATCCATGAATATCATATCCGTATGCAATAAGTCTTCTAGGATATTGAATTGCTACACCATAATCATTAGTCTTACCTATTATAAGTGGAACACCTTTATCACAAAATTTACAATTACTCATTTTTTCATTCTCCATTATTCGATAGTTACTTTCTTTCCAGAATACATTTTCATCCGCTTCATCTTTTTAAGAAATAGCTTCATTTCATATCCTGTAAGTCCTACACAGGTATTTCCAATTCCTTTATCATCTCCTAAATCTGGATCATATGACTGTAAAATATGTCTACCAGATTCTTTGTATCCAATGACAACTTCTTGTGTAAAATTATATTTCTTATCTTTTCTTTTATATACACACCCATACTCATTTTCTTTTTCTTTTGTAAATCCAATTTCTGCTAATTTCTCATCTACTGTTTTAAATAATTTCATTTTACGTCCTCCATATTTTAATTTTTATCATGATGTTACTTTTTAAATCCAGAACAATACTCAAAAGCATCATCATTGAATACAATAACTTCTTTATCACTCATACCACAAAATTCCATTTCATATTTTCTGATATAATTATCCATAGATTTCTGATGCATCTCACCGAAAAACGAATATGGAAATGTACTCACTTCATGATTTTTGACTTTATCATAATCAATTCCTTTTGACACACTGATATTTTTATCGAAGGCTTCTTGATTAATCCTTGTCCAACCTATAATTGAGTTCATATTAAATGTATAAGCTGTTTCAGATTCTCTCGTATATGAAACATAATTAATCACAAAATCAGTCCAAGGATCTTTCTTACTTCTGAATATCATTCCTGTTTTATATTTCTCTTTATACTTTTTTACCTTTTTCATATTTCATTCTTCTCTCTACTTCTTCATCATTTTCTTTATCATTGAAGTATTTGTATGCTAACATCATAGGATAATTAGAGTCCTTCGCCCTTGAATATAACATATATTCACACCAATTAACTTCTCCATCATCTTTCACCCAACTTGTTCCTTCAAATAGATTAAAGAAAACATTTTGATATGAATATTTTTCATTCTGTACACGATAATCTTTGATGATTGTAGATTTATCATATCCACTAATTTTTACAAGAATATTATCAATCATGACTCTTTTACCTAATCGTACAAGCCATTTCGTAAATTCTCTGTACGTCTGATCAAATTCTCTATCTCTTAATGCAGCGTCTACGACTAAGATGTATTCATCTTGTGTACACAACATTCCTCTACTTCTTGTTCTATCACCATACCAGTCGGTTAAATTATTTGTTCTTTCTCCAAATTCATCACAGGAACTAGAGCTGTTATGACCATTCTTCTGAATTACATATACATCCATATCTTTCTCTGAACCAGAAACTATCGGCAAATGTGCCAATACAGTATCAAGAATGTATCTTTTCTCTGCTTGTGTGCGTCCTATTGGAGATACTGTTATTGCTCCTTGTATGTAACACCAACTACTCATTTATTTACCTCCTAAAAGCAAGATTCTATCGTACTTAATAATAAATACGTTCATAGTAAATCATGTAACTTACGCCACATTTATAACTATAGGGGTTAGAACACCCTCTATCCCATATCGGCTAATCGCATTTGGGAATACTTTCTTCATAATCTGAAATGATCCATTTATATCACTATTAATTAATAGCCCAGAATTACTTTTGAATAATCCTCTTTGAATACGTCTATTCTTATTATAATTCTCTTTAATTGGATTTTCTTCATCTAAGAAACTTGTTCCAGATGTATAACTTTCTTCTTGCTCAATGTAATTAATTCCAACATTTTCACATTTATATTTAAGTTGTTGTAATAATATTTGATATGGAACCATTATAAAATTCTGATTAGATTTCTTATTCATCCCAGATTCTTGTTTCCATTTGTTGGTTTTACCAACTACTAATGTGTCGATATTATTTTCAATACACAAACTTACAATGTAATGACTTGTATTGTGCATGTAATTCTTTATTCTCTGAAATCTTTTAAAAGTAATCATATCTAATTTCTTTGACCAATCTTTATTATGTCGTATTTTCAGCATTGATCTTTCTTTTGCAAGTCTTTTATTATAATACTGATTTACGCTTTTGATTCCCTTGCCGTTAATAATAATTGGATTTAATCCGATATTATTTGTCATAGTTACAAGGTTGTTTACGCCTAAATCAATAGCTGCTATATTTTTTGATTCTTTATTTGTATCTGGAATTTCTGTCTCATAGATAATTTCCATCACATAACAAGATCCTCTTGGAACAAATCTAACTTGAATTATTCTTCCTAAACAACGACACTTCCAATCATAATCATTTACTAAACGATTGCTTATATGAATTGTTCCCTTTTCATAGTTATAATGAAGTTGATTATTTGGAATCATCCATATGAACCTTCCGTCTTTCTTTAAGTATTTTGGAAGTTTTGGTTTACCTAAATATTTAGTTGGATTTTTACTCCAATCTTTAATTGCATTAAAATAAGATTTCCAGTTTTTATCCAACAATCTTAAAGTACAATTTGCAGGTTGACTGAATGTAAGTTTATAATTCTCATGTGTTTTAAATTCTTTATTCATATCATAATAGCTTATGTATTTATCATTATTTATAAATTCTTGACGTAATACATAATTTGCTTCATTATACAAATTCTTGGAACAAAAGCACTGTTGATCTATCATTTTAAATTTAGGATGATTCTTTCTAATAATTACTTGTTCACATCTTTTTACTTTTATATTTGCATTCACCTCTATTCAATTTTATTTGCTTTGGAAACTTCGACTTGAACAAGTCATAGAAACATGATATGATTTTCTACATAGATCACTGGTCTTGATCTATTCCAATAACTCTACTGATTGTCCACAACGTCAGTGGAGTTTTCTTTATGTACTGCAAAACTATTAATATATTCTCTAAACGATTCAAAATCATCTTTTGAAAATACTGCTTCTGCATAATAGTAATCTTGATTGAATAAGATTGCAAAAACTTTTCGTAACTTTCTTCCTAATGTTCTAAAGAATCCATTGTCCTGATCACGATAAAAATTACCATTCGTGTATGTCATATACATATAGTCCTCGAAATCCTTATCAATCTTAAAGTGGATTCCATCATCACATCCACACCTGCAAGTTAAAATTAACTCTCTACCGTCTTCTGTTTTAAATACCGCCACCGCTATAATCCTCCTATATCTTTAATAATCTCCCAAATATCCCGTGATAACTTCTATCGTCCATAATAATATATACCATACAACAGGTGCTAAAAAGCATTTTAAAAGCGAAATTGCCAATAATTTGACCGAAAATACTCCTGCTGCAATGGAAAATAACAGATGAAAGACGGGTTTCATGAACAAAAATCCCCATGAAATTATCACGTTTGCTACCATCCCACCCAGAAAAACAATCCAACCTAACTTCCTACGAAATTTATGTATCTTTTCTTTATTCATTATTCTCCAATCAGCTCCTTGTATGCTTTCAATTTCTCCGCTAACTCAGGATTATCATTTGCATACATCTCATATCTCTTTGTCTGATCCATTTCTGTAATCATTTTATCCATCTGTTTCTTAATTTTATCAGCTTCTTTCTTACGTTCAGCTTTCTCTTTACGTTCTTCCACACGTTTATCATATGCTGATGTATCAACTTTACAGATAACTTCGGCGGTAATATTTCTATTACATTCATCTGGTGTAATAATTTCCTCGATTGTAAGAACTCCATTGTTTGCGCCACTTACTACAATTTTGTCACCTGCTACATATACTTTTCCATCATCATAGATTGCATAAAAATATTTCTTTCCGTAGTATCCTTCTTTTGTTACTGCAATCGCCTTATATCCTTCTAATTTCGCCATATTATTATCCTCACTTTCAATTATTACAACATCTTTTTTATATAGGTAAAGAATTATCCCATTGTCAAATTCAACCTGTACAATATCTGTATTTTCTTTAACAACTACTCCTTCTTTCCAAAACATACCGTAAACATAACCTAGATATTTAACTCTGTCTCCTACACAGATCAATTATTTACACCTTCTTTCAATTGCAATAATAATTTAACATGAGTATTGTCGTGAATATCGACATCGAAATCTTGTTTGATTTTGTTAGATGTGAAAGGCAAGATATAATCTTCAAAATATATAATTTCATATTTATATGTAGGAATTTTACTAAGTAATTGTTCAAGAGTAATTGGAAAATAGTTTTCTCTCACTTCTCTATCCCAATTCTCTTTATATCTATATTTCATGAGATAATGAATCAAATTCCTGTTATCGCGTAAACTTCCCCATATTGATTCATAATCCATTATCTGTAATTCGTCTGCTCCCCTGATTACTTTTGTATAATCATTAATATCGCTCTGCCTATTGACTGATCTACTTACACAAAAATCTCTGATAGCTATGTATCCATAATCATATCCAAAAACATTATTCCAAAACTTATCAATTCCATTAATATTTGAATAAGAATATACTTCATGAATCACGCTCGATAAATTTAATAATGTTTTATTTGGGTTATTTTCTTTCAAAGATTCTTTTAAATCACTTACATATTGAATGTTTTCTAGTTCATGAGGCGTCCTTATTCCCGCAAGAGAAATCATATCCTTGCTATTATCATATCCTATATATTGTAAATCTGGCATTTCACTATTCATTTCTCTAATTAATGTGCCATCAGCACATCCAAAATCAACAACAGTGTTAATCTTCTCAATTTTACTCATCCAAAATAGTTTATCTGCACTTGATTTCCCCATTCCTGATGTATAAGAATCATAATTCTTAATAGTTTCTTCCACTATTTACACCTCTTTTCTTCTGCTATTTTAAGCCATCTAAGAAGTTTCTCTTCTTCACGTAACATTTCAGAATACATTTTGATAATCTGATCCTGTTCTTTGTAAAACTGTCTTACATACCTTGGAAAATCATATCCAAATAGCCACAAAATTATCTTTTCCTTAATCCATTTCATGATTTATATTCCTCATTAAAAGCATAATCACTACAAGTCCACTTCTCACCTCTATATACAAATCCATACATGCCTTTAAATTTTGGATGTGTATATACGTCTACAACAGATCCTTGAACTTATTTTGCCACACCTATATTATCACCTTGTTTGATACTCTTAATCATTCTAGGTCAACATCCTTTCCATCAAAATCAGAGAAGTCAATAATCCATTCATATTTACCAGTTTCTTCGTTATAATCTTTTACATCTATTATCACAACCCAATTTAGAATCTTTTTAAACAAGTTCTCATTATAATTACATTCTCCGTTCCAGAATGAATCATTATTAAATATGTGATACAACAACGAATGCAACTTATTATCTCTATGATTCTCCAATACCCATTCAACCATAGGAAATAAAAATATCTGATTAGCAAGTTGATAAGTAATGTCAATGTCATCACAATAATATTTGTGATAATATTTATTCATTGCATTAAATACTGATCCGTACTTTTCGCAATTGTATCTTCCCTTGCAAATAAGAAATATCTCTTTAGATAATTTTTCTTTCTCTTTATCCATTATAATTTTCTCCATAGATTGCGATTTCTGGTTTGCCATTTTCATCTAATACATAATATGGCGTAATGCCACTATCAACATCACCATTTAAGAGAACATATACAATTTTAGTTTCTGTATCATAAAGAAAAAATTCATCAATTAACATGTTAGTCATAGGATCTCTAAATTTTATTTTTTTAATCTCAACAAACTGACCAAATATATGATATTTATTTCCTTCTTTAGTAATTGTTCCATTGTCGCCACATCCAGTAAAAGAAAGTGCTAATCCAGATATGAGCAATCCAATTAATAGTTTCTTAACTGTCATTCAATCACCATCCTTCTCTTTAGTTCATTCAATAAATTTTCATTAGAAAGTTGCTCTATGATTTTTTCCTTGAAACATGTTTCAACTGTATAACATAATTCTCCGTCTTGATCTGTATATACATTACTTATCCATGATCTTATCCATGATGTTCTTTTAGATGGCACTTGAAAGATTGTTAATTCACAATCTTTTACCTGCAATGATGTGATTACTTCATTTCTGTCACTCTTTATTTTAATTTTCATAGATATTTCCTTTCTTTAAAACAAGTCTTTCATCTACGTTTTTAAATTTATCACACTAACTCTCTTTCATTTCTTTTCACTGAAAATCCAATTGTAAATAACATTTATTAAATATATTACAGGTATCATAATTAACATAATATTATAAATCAATTCTATCATTCTTAATTACTCCTAAAACTCATTTCATCTTATTATATTAAAAACATTGCTGTAATAAAAATAAAAGCCATTATAAAAAATACAATAAATGAGCCTATAGTTGTGATAATCTTTTCAGTTATGGGAGTATCATATTTTGGATCATCGCAAATAAACCATACCCCACCAGCAAAAATCATTGAAAATAATGCCCCAATTAACAATTGCCCTATATACATTTTCATATTTATCACCTCACATTTCTACGATTCTATACAATTTCCTATTCAGATAATGTCCAAGTAAATAATCATTGTCAAGTCCAGTACCATGATAAAATTCTTCCGCAATTCCACCACCTATAGCACATAACGTATCCATATCACACTTTAATGAGAACACGTTTCGCAAGAAACTTTCATAATCATCACTCTCTAAAAAACATCTAATTGCAACAGGTACACTTCCTTGACAAGTTTCATTCCACTGATATGTCTTTCTATAGTCTTCAATTTTATATTCAACACTATATTGATAATCGTCTTTTGAGTAATTCTTCTTCACATATTCATATATTTCTGCTTTTGTAGCACCTGTTCTTGCCATATAAATGCACATTGCTGTTACAACTGCCCCTTTAATTCCTTCTGGATGATTATGTGTACACTCAGCAGACTTAGTAGCCCATTCGATAACTTCTTTCTCTGTATTAAAATGTTCTCCTACATAAGAACATCTCATTGCAGATCCATTACCAAAACTTCCGTATGCGGTTTTATCATCATATCTTAACCACGTTTCAAAATTGTTCCCATATCCTGCATTTGGATATTTTCTTCCCCATTCTCTATATGAATCTGAGAAAGATTTATTATTAATAATTGCTAATTTAGCAGAAAGTGTCATTACAGTATCATCTGTAAAGTAGCATCTATCAGTAAACAACTTACAATTCTTCCAATCTAAATCAATTGGTCTACCAAATTCATATTGTGAACCTGCAATATCACCTAAGATTGCACCAACGATAGCCATAATTTTAATCTCCTTTATATTAAATTGTAATTTTTATGGGATTTTATTAAGAAATATTAGAAATTTTTACTATGAAACCACGCTTTTATCCTGTCTCCTCAAAGATATTTCCAATCTGATGACCAATCATCTTCCTGTCCTTAATCTTCTTACATTTCGTGCATCGACATTTACCAATGACAACTTCTAATCCATCATAATCATATTTTAAATGTCATGGCTTCTCGATCAACACCCAGTTGTGATTACACATAAGCATTTTTACCTTTATCATATTTTAATATTTCTCCATCACGAATTATTTTATGTGAACAAACTTTTCTCACAATCATATCCGTATCAATTTTGTCTTTCGTTTCTATTTGTGTTACGATTACAGGAACTTTACCAAATCTTGTTTTACAATAGACTTTATCTCCTGGCTGTAATTCCTTTATCATAACTGTCCATGTTGGAGGTATTCTCCACATATATGTTTTATGATTGAATCCCTTATAATGAATACCGTATACATATGTAGTAGGCTTTCTTTTGTATGTATCGTTTTTATCTGTTGGAATTAATTTCCCATAATGTTTTCTCTGTCTATCGGTATATTTACGTCCATTTAAGGTGACTATTCGTGCATCTCCGTATTCAGCTCCATTATTTTTAAGTACAAGATACATAATATATCCATCAATAAGATAATTATTTTCGTTTACAATTAAATATCTATCCTGTTTATAATTCTCTTTATAGTATCTTTCACATTTATTATACTTATATGTATTTGGTGTACTGCTTTCAAAATCCGTAGGAATTTTAATTTCTGAAAGTCTCATGTTCATATGTAATCTCCCTTATTAATCTACTTTCTCTTTAAAATTGATAAATCCTTCTTCTGCACAAATTCCGTCATGTGCTTGCCAATAGTAATCTTCATAGAATTTACATCTATTAAAATTACAATGTTCACATTTATGACACGACCTCAATTGTAGCCCCTGTGTTTCGTTTATATGTGATAATGCAATATCTTTAAATCGTGTAACTGATTCTGTTGCTGTTTCCAATAACGCATCGGAATACATTTTTGTTATTTTCTTCTCTATTTTCTCAAATGCACTATTAATTGTTTCGGTATAATCTTCTGGATAAAACAGATAATAGTCATATGCACGTAAATCTGATGCTATTCTGTCCACAATCAAATCTCCAATACGTTTCTTAATATCTTCAACATTATTTTCTCCAAGAAGATAATCGAGTTCTGATAAGTTTTTCTTTACTTCATTTACTGTATCTTTCATTATGCAACTGCTCCTTTATTAAAAGTAATCAAATCGTTTCTCATATTGAGATAGTTCTTTTTTTGATCAATATCATATGTATCAACTCTTTTAAAATAATTCTCAAACCATTCTTCGTAATTTTCATCCTGCATATACGCATATGCGATAACTGCAATTAAAGATTTTCTGTTTACATCATCAAGTAGCTTAGACTGTACATCTTTTGTAATGGTATTTAAGTCGTCTTCATAATAAGAAACATCAATGTCTGTTACGTTCTTATCAACACATTCTTTTACAAAATCTAATGTATCGTTATCTACTACTTCTCCTTCAACGTGTTCAATTTCCACATTTCCAATTGCTGAATACTCTGTTACTTCTGCGATAGCAGGTTTCTCAGATGATTCTTCAATTGTTTCTGTATCAAACAAATCATTTTCAATGGTTTCTGGTTCTTCTGTGATTTCCTCAACAGAATCTTCGATATGTAAGTATTCTTTCATCAGAGTAAGCAAATGATTGAATCTTTTTGTTACGGAAGAACGATCCTTTGTCCCTTTCTGACCGTTTAAGCAATCGTATGTAATACCATCAATTTCTTTATTATGTAATGTCTCTTTAAATTCCTGAATAAATCCATTAAATTTATCATCTTCAATGTTATATTCTAAAAATTTATCAAATAAAGCAAACCATAAAAATGAATTTTTGTTATTAAAAATATCTGATGTATTACCTCTTAACACATTAGATAACTTCTCCAATGTCAAATAAAAATCAATAAATACTGATTCATTTGCATTTTCAGTTAAGTAAGCACACATTTTACCAAAGTCTTTATCAAAATGACTAAGATATTTAGATGTCATTATTGCTTCAATAATAATTCTTCTAAGTGATCCGTTCTTAATATTCGTATTTGAATAACTTGACTTATCACAATCAACCTTAAAGAAATCCATCTTTAAAATCTTATCTACATATTCAGCATAGGATTCTTCTAATCCTAGCCATCCTGACTGAGAAACATTCATTGGTCTACATCTGTTGAATCGTGCAATATCATAAGCAATATCTTTCTTTGTACAATTCAAATTGAGCATTACAGGAACTTGATAATCTTTAAATTTGTCTTGTAATTCTTCTGGCAATTGAGAAAATTTCTTTCCACGAATATCAAATACTTTACTTTCTGGCATTGGAAACCCATCTTCATTTAAAATTACATTCCCATCTTCATCTGTTTTGTCGCTCTGATATTCAATCATATATCTCTGTACATTTTTGGAAATTGCAAATCCATCTTCAAGATAATCTTTTAAATTTGTAGAACGCTGCTTTCCATCAATTAACCAATGCATTATAATTCCGGCTTTAATTTCTTCTGAAATTACAATCTGTAAAAGTGAATTACCTTGTAAAATATCAGAAATTAATTCGCTTTTTGTAAGTAGACTCCATTGTCCAGAAGTTCTTTGTAATGGATGGTTGTCTCTTAATCTGTGCTGTCTCAACTGTTTGCTAAGAGATTCTATTGAATAACTGGTAGATTTTGTTCTTTCTGATGTTGTTGTTTTTGTTTCCATTGGTAATTCCTCCTCAATATTTGCATTTTCACATTCTTCCATCTTTAGAAGTTTTCTTTTTTCATATTCTTTCATATCCGAAAGATATATATTATATTCCTTGTCGGAAATATGTAAGATCTCTTTAATTTCTGTAGAGTTACATCCTTGCATTATTAAATCTGCAATTTGACGTTCTATTTTCCCTAATGACCTAATGTATTGAATTACATTTTCTCCAAGATTTAATAGCTCTCCTACATCAATATTGCTTTCAATATCAAAATCTGAAGGAATTACATCTATATATTTTGTTTCTCCATCATCTGTCATTAAATTATCTAATGACATTGGATAAATATACTCTTTAACTTCCTTTCCATTTTCTTTTGTAACTACAATCTGACAACGTTTTCCAGCATTTTTATACGATAGATATTTTTTTATCTTATTACTTATTCCAAAATACATAAGCTTGTTAAATTCTTTTTCGTCAATATCTTCTATGCCTTTCTTTAACTGGTCATTTATGTACTTTGAAATATATAAATTTGCTATGGAGTAACATTCATCTCTATCAGAATCGGTAATCCCACCAAAACTTCTAAGAATTTTGTTCACCATATTATGTAATCTCTTTGCTGAGTTTTCTGGATTGTTCTCATTAACTTTGTAATAAGATTCCAGAATGTCTTTGTAGTGCATTCGTATCACCGATCCTCTCTGTTGATATGTAACTATGTAATAATTATTTTCTCTCTTTCGTTATACCTTTTGCATAATCTTCGAGATATTCTTTAGATAAACGTCTGTATTTATATTTAGAATTTGTAATCCTATCAATCACTTTCATGTATTTCCTGTTTTTAAATCTCTCTACATGATATTGGAAAAGTTTTGCACAATTTCTATTTCTCTTGCATATAGCACGTTGACGTTCATAATATTGTAATAAGTAACTGATTCTACTCATTGGCACTGTTCCCAATTTTGTTTCTTCATCTCGGATAAAATGTCTTACGTCAAGAATTTTCAGATCATATTCTTTAATAAGATATTCCATATTCTCAATGTATTTCTCTCTATCAGAAACACAATCAATTACCATCTTAAAGAAATTGCCGATTCCTATATCATTCATAGAAAGTTCTTTCTCTAAAGCAGTTTCTCCATGATATGTATAAGGATTATCATACTTTGAATTTCGCTGATAATCTTCATAGTAATCGTCAAGTTCCGCTAAGATACCGTTAATATCTTCTGGTAGTTTTTCTTCTTCAATTGATTTAGGTTGAGCAGCGATTTCAGAGACTAGCTGAACATTAAAGTGAAATTTTCTCAATGGTTTAGGAAGATTCTTGATAATGTTTTTTGCTTTATCTTCTGAAAATCTTTCTGCAAGTACCTGACCGCATGTTTGAGGACTACCATTTGAATCTAAACGGATATATTGCTTGCCGTTTGTAATTAAGCAATCCAATTTACATCGCCCCTTTCATTTTTATAAACATTATTTCTCCGTTTCTAATGGAAATTGTGGGACTCGAACCCACGACCTATAGTTTATGAGACTATTTCTCTAACCAACTGAGATAAATTTCCATAAAATACTTAAAAATGCGTACAAAAACTACGATGAAAGCCGACTTTCATTTGTAATATTTCTCTATATTTAGTTGTTTAAAATTGGAATAATCGCAGAATCGCTATGATTAATAAAGATTTTGCTTGACATTTTTTACCAAGCGTTCTAAACTAATTATAACATATTAGATTATTCCCGTAATCTTCTATGTTGTGTTGTTTGTAAGGTTCTTATCTCATATGGTGTTCCCGCACCGAGATAAGATCCTTACTTTTTTATTATCTTGTGAAGATGTTCATATCATATACCAAACATTTGTTTGTGTCAATACTTTCCAGAACATTTGTTTGTATTTTTTCTATTTTATATTTTCATATGTCCCTTCTCAGCAAATAATATCGTCTTCTCTTTGTTTTTATCTTGTGTTTTTAATGTGGACATTATAAAGTTTCTATTATACGTGATTGGAAGTCCAGTTGTAATAGCTTTAATCCCGCAAGTTACACTTATTGGAATAGCTTCACAATCAGGCGATCTCGTATCTAAATCAAATGAGGAAAATAACACATTCTCTCCACCGTTTTTCTTATACTCTGTTAACAATCTTATAGCTTCATCTACGGACACAATTCTTCCACTCATGCTAATTCCTCCACTCTGATTTTCTTTTTACCATATAAGTTTGCAAGGAAACATTTTTCTACTAAAAGTCTATCCTCTTCATTGTCAATATTTCCCCATTTTTCAACTACATCACGCTTATCAATAGTAAAAATTTGTTCCCCTAAAACCATTGAGTCACATTTTAAACCATTAGATTTACTAGCTTTAATTACTTCGTGAGTGGGTTGCTCAACCTTTTTGATTTTACTGGTTAAGCACATGACAATCAAAGTAGGAGCAAACTTATTTCCAGAATCATTCTGAATTATAACAACAGGTCTTTCGATCTGCTGAACGTGTGATTTAGCTGATGTATTAACATTTGTTTTGACATAAAGAATATCAAATATATTAAACTCCATCATATCGTGTGTGCAGCTCCTTTCTTTATCTTATGTACCCCATTATAGCGTATAGACTATATATTGTCAAGACTATATATTGCAAAAAATAAATATTTTTGTTATAATCAATTCATCAAATTTTGGAGGTATCACAATGAAAGTAATCCTCAAAGAAACCCTTGAAAAACAGGGTAAATCACAATATTGGCTTGCAAAAGAGACAGGTATAGCTCAATCTACATTGAGTAATCTTTGTGCCAATAAAACAAGTAAAATTGATTTTCTTGTGTTGCAAAAAATCTGTAATGCTCTTGATTGTGATATTACAGACATAATTTCTGTCAAAGAAAGCGATGACAAATAGTCATCGCCTACATAGTCATTGCTTAAAAGCAACCTTTCATCCAGTTATTCCAAATCATTGATAAGTTTCTTAACCCTATCAATTTCTTCTGTTGTATGTGGTGTTCCACCTGCGTTCATGTCAATGTACCACTGTAATACTTCTTTCTCTGTTTTCAGATTATTTACATGAATAATTAATGTATTTGTATTCAAATGCCTTGGATCTTCATATTCTCTATAATAAGAATTAACACTTTAATCTCATTATTTATAAATCTCTGAATGGAAGTTAATCTCTGTAAACCATCTACACAAACAAAATCTTTATATGTATCTGGCTTTATGTTATTCATGTTCCAGTCCATCCAAAATGGATCATTGAAATAGACATCATTACCAGATTTACCACCTTTGAGAAAAAACTCTAACCACGCAATCTGTTGTTCCTCCGTCCATACATGTCCTCTCTGGAAATCTGGATTAAGTTGCAAATTATATTCTTTAATGTTTTCTTCAATCCATATAGATACTCTACGAATATCCATATTCACATGATAGCTTGCATCTCTTGTAAATTGTGGTATATCCTTAAATTTTGTATACTTCATGATATAATCCTTTCTGATCTTAATGTTGTTTCAATCGCAATAGCGGTACACCCAATAACATTTGCTATCTCTTCAAATGATTTGCCATCTTTATACATTTTCTTAATATTTTCAATATCATTATAAGTAAACCAATTTCCCAATTGTATCACCTCACTTGAAAGCTGGATTTCATTTACTATAAATCTCCTAATGGTTGAAATCCATCCCATGTATTTTCTGCAAAATCAAATTCTATAGATCCTTTATATAATTTTAAAATTATTGCATCAATATTTTGTCCATTGATTTTATTTGGAAAATTCACAATTGACATATCAGACATATTAACTGCCTTGTCATATACAGGATAATACCCAGACATTGCATCATCACATGGTACTAAACACAGTTTATTTTTCCACATACAAATTGCAAATACATAATAACCTTTAAAGTTCTCTTTATTGTCAGTAATTAACTTTTCTAACATTTTTATTGTCCTCCATGAAAGTCGAAATTCATTTATTTTCTTCGTACCATAAATCAGCAATTGCATGAGTTAATTCAATTTGTAACATCCATGTTGTATTTGATCCAAAGTCTTCATTATAAGCCTTTCTAATATTGTCTAAATCTGTATCTAAATCAAAGAATCCCGTTTCCTCTACTTTAAGAAATTCTCCATACAATTTTACCAGTTCTTCTTTTGACTTAGTTTCAAAAATATTAACATGTCCCATATGTAATACCTCCATAAAATCAGTCTTTCATCTGCATTATCAAACTATATCTTCCAATAACTCATCGCTCATACCTTGTAAATACTCCAAAACATCCAATCTACCACCGTATATACAATGAATTTGAGTTAATTTCCCTTGATCGTATAACCATCTAGCAGCCGCATATCTATGCCATCCATCTACAATCACAGCTTGCGGAAGGATTTCATTATTGACACATTCATTATCAATCTCAATATCTTTTATTTCTTCTGGATGATTGATAAAATAAATAATTCTTCCAATATGCCAATTTCTTGATCTGTGTTCTAATACAAGATGATCCAATGTATCTCCATATGGTTCGGATATTTCAGCAATACATTCATGTATTCCAATTGATATATCGTCTAAATCAATCTTTCCACAGAAATCCCATTCCCAGTATTCAGATGGTAGAAATTCAATGAGCCTATCAATTCTTATAATATCCCCTGTATATTCTTCCATAATATACCTCTATTCTTTCTTCTTCAAAATCTTAGTCACTTCGCCAACACTTATACAGAATCTTTTGGCAACATCTTTCTTATCACCACTTCTATTGTAAGTGTTAATAACATCCTCGTATGTAAATTCTTTCTCTACTGGTACATTCATAAAACTATCCATAATCTATATACCTCCAAAATCTTTCTATAATACACTTCTCTGTTGTTTTCATTAATTACTCCTATTCTATCATATCTGAATCATCTTGTGGACATAAATAATCTTCCGGTGTTTCTTCTTCATTCGAGAAAATACACATTCTTTCCTGGTTTTTAAATATTTCTTCATCGGTAATACAAATATATCTTAAAGTAATACGCATATCAGAATGTCCGAAGATTGTCATAAGCTGTATAAGAGCCTGTTGTTTGTCTGGTGCTGCTAAATAATAACTATGTCCAAAAGTCTTACGAAGTCCATGAGTACCAATAGACTGTTTAATACCTGCTTTTATTCTATTCCTCTCAACAGTTCTATACCATGTCATTTCTCCAATATGTTCACCTTTATTAGAAGAAAAGATATAATCAGTCAACTCAGGAGTTTCATTATGATCTTCTAACCACTTATGCCAATTCTGAATAGCCATTTTAAAATCACTGTCATATCTTAATTTGACATATTTTCTTTTAATTACATTTCCACATCTATCTCTACGCTCTGTTTTTTCTGGAACAAACTTCTGTGACTTTTTAATTCTCCATCCATCTTCATATACATCTTTCCATGTGAGTTTGCAAAAATCCCCACCACGTAATCCAATATTGATCGCACATATGAACATTGTAAGATTTCGCATAGCGTTCTTTTCTTTATTAACAGTAGTCGCATTATCAACATCTGTTTTAAACACATTGTATACAGATAAAATTTCATCCTTAGTATACAAACATTCCATCTCTGTTGACTTCCCACGCCGTAATGTTTTCTGTTTTGGAAAATTGTATATCGTTGCTTTCTGTTTTTGATTGATATAACACGGCTGTTGGATTGCTAAAGCTGGCATAACCACACCTCCTAACTATTTTATTTCTTCCAATATCCATATAAACAGCAATCACCAGAATCCCATGTATCATAGAAAAATCCATTAACACAACATACATAATGATTTGCAACCACTAAGACATATGTGCCATCATTATTCATTTTTGTGAAATGTTCTACGGTAGGACGTTTACTTCCTTTTTTATTACTAATTCCAGTGTATTCATATCCATTCGATCTCAAGATATGTTCAAATCCTGCTTTACAATTCATTGGACATTGTACTTCTCTTGAAAGTTTATACATCATATCATAAGCATCCAACCATGAAAGATTTTCTGCTTTACATATTGATCTTACTGCACAATCTCCAAATTCATCTTTTGCATCTCTTTCATTCGGTTGAAAGTATTTATAATGTTTACTTGTCATTTGATTTTACTCCTTTCTCTTAACTTAATTATATTGTACACTATATGTGTACTTTTGTAAATTGACATAGTACACAAAATATTTACTTTTCAATTGTATATTTTGTACACGTTTTGTGTACTCATGCCAACTTACAAAAAAAGAAGATATATTTCAATCTTCTTTTAGTACATATTCTTTTTCGCCTTTTATTATTATTTCCATACCTAAATAATTTGCAATCAGGTACATATCTTTATCTGTAAAACTATCACGAGTCATTTTATTCGTGAAACCCTGTTTACTAATACCCATTGCATTAGCCAATTCTTGCTGCGTAATTTTCTTTCCAGAGTCTTTACGATCTTTTAATATCTGTTTTATAATTTTTGCAAATATCTTAACCGCCTCCCATCATATTTCTTCTTATTATAAAGGAAATCAACTCACGTAGCAAGTAATTATTGGCATATTTCTCCGATGAAATGTCTGTTCTATTGTAATTTGACCAAATCATAACTATTTACTGACATATCAATA
>ERZ826146.251-NODE-251-length-66122-cov-5.065085_pt1 | contig 66122 bp, 37 predicted proteins | sample MGYA00519857_ERZ826146 | MGnify/ENA primary metagenome ERZ826146 (study PRJEB31778, sample SAMEA3449222) | human gut metagenome | biome: human gut; feature: human-associated habitat; material: faeces | place: United Kingdom | collected 2010/2012 ...
TTTTTGTTCCTGCATTTTCTGCCTCATAATTAAGTTTTGTCACAACAGAAAAGTACATTACAATCATTGCCGCAGCTAAAATCAAAGCTATAAAAATCAAATATGGTCTGACAACTCTTTCAACAAGTCTTGAATGTTTTTTCATATCAAACTCCGTTTTTATTACATTTAGTAAAAAAGTACAAATCACAGTAATGTACAATCAATATGTTGTACTATATTAACATATTAATTATACTCTATCGGCATTATATTTGTCAACAAAAAAAATGCCCCTTTATTAAAAGGGGCATTTTTGGGGGGGAATAATACAATTAATCAGTCATTAACTAAAATCAATAAACTTCTTTCCACTCAGCAATGTTTTCTGTATCGAATTTGAATGGGTCACCAAGCATTACTTCTGTACCGCCATCGGCAGCCTCTGTAATCTTCTTTTCACCAAGGTCACCGGCATTAAATGAACCGCCTACATCACCTGTAATTGTGCCTTTTACAAGTGCATCCATTGTGTAACCTGACAAATAACCTATATCAACAGGATTCCATAGATACATCCAAGGGCAAGTACCGTCTTCGATAAACGGAGCCATTTCTGACGGTAAGCCAAGACCTGTTAGTTTTACATCTGACTGTTTATCTTGCAATACCTTACCTGCAGCAAGCATACCTACCGTTGTCGGTGCAATGATAACTTTAATTGATGAATCTGTCAAAAGTGCTTGTGTTTCTGATGTTGACTTTGTCGGGTCATCGTCACCGTATGCAACTTTTACAAGTGGTGTATTTGCATACTTTTCAGGATTTTCTTCTAATTCTTTTTTCATCCATTCAATCCATAGATTTTGATTTGTAGCCTGTGCAGTAGCTGACAATACTGCAATACCGCCGTTACCGTCTACCATTTCATAAGCCGCTTGAATTAGTCCTCTGCCGATTTTTTCAGGATCAGCTTGTTGAATATGAGTTTGTCTTGAATCTTTATTTACAGCACTGTCAAGTGAAATAACCTTAATACCTGCGTCCATAGCTTCTGTCAATGCAGGTTGCAATGCGTCTGCATCGTTAGCTGCAATAGCGATACCCGCAACGTTTTGTGCTACAAGCTGATTGATAATTTCAATCTGCTTTTCCGGTGTGGCTGCTTCAGGACCTTTGTAAAGAGGTTCTGCTCCGATTTCTTTACAAGCCTTTTCAAAACCGTCATATACTTTCTGCATATAAGGATTTTGTACATCTTTCGCCACAAATGCGTATTTACCGCTTGCCGATGAGCCATCTGAACTTTGAGCTGTTGTGCTTCCGCCACCACCTCCGCAACCTGCCATCATAGTTGCTCCGATTATTGCCGTTAGACCTAATGCCAATAGTTTTCTTGCTTTCATGTTTAAAACCTACCTTTCTTATTTTAAGTTTTTTCTTTATTTTTTCGAAGTCATAAACTTCGATTGATACTTATTTATTTTTTTAATTTGGTTGTCATTGCTTTAAGCTTTTTAAACCAATTCATATTACCGATACTATCTCTGAAACTCGGAATTGCTACCGCAATAATTAGTAGCAAGCCTACAACTATCATAATAATTTGGCTTGACGCATTGATTAGACCAAGACCGTATCTTAGATAACCGATTACCATAATTGCAAGAGTTGCACCAAGTATTCTTCCCTTACCGCCTGAAGTTGATACTCCGCCAAGTACAGCCATTGCTATAATATCAAGTTCATATCCTTTTGCAACGTCGGGACGAACACTTGACATTTTTGATGCAAGATAAATTGCAGCAACTGCCGAAAGTAAACCTGTCATTGTATAAACGATAACTTTAATTTTATCTGTTTTTACACCTGAAAACTTTGCAACGGTTGTTGAATTACCCATTGCATAACATCTTCTGCCGAATTTTGTATAGTGAAGAAGATATGCGAAGAATAAAGCCTCAAATATAACAAATATCAAGGCATACGGAACCATTTCGCCGATTTTGCCTGCTGCGATTTTTGTAAACCAACTCGGGAATCCTCCGACCGAATTGGTTTCCAAAATAATCTGTGCTATTCCTCTGAATATTATCTGAGTTGCAAGTGTTACAATCATACTTGACAATTCAGGGAATTTTACAAGGATGATTCCGTTAATCAAACCACATACAGTGCCTGTGACAAGTGCAAGACCGATTGCTTCAATCATCGGAACTCCTGCGTCAAACGCAACACCCATAATTGTTGCTGAAAGAGCCATAATTGACGCAACACTGATGTCGATTTCACCGAGCATTAATACGAATGCCATCGGAAATACTACTATTGCTTTATCCAAGAAGTCACGGGTTGCATTTAAAATTGATTTTGCATGTGCATAATACGGTGACGCGGATATATTAAATACATTTACCAATATAAGCATTAATACAAGCATCCACTCCCATTGAAAAAGAAATCTCTGCCAAGAAAATCCTCTTTGGGCTGATATTGTTCTTGTACCGTCACTGCTTACAGCCTGTTTTACATACTCTTTAGCCATCAGATATTCCTCCTTCTCAATGCTTTCATTTCAACGTTTCTTTGAATTAACGAGTTTGCTATAATTGAAAGAAGTATAATCAAACCGCGAATTGCCTCTTGCCAGAATGAAGATACATGGATAAGCGGCATTGCGTTGTTAAGAATACCAAGTAATACAGCACCCAACAATACGCCTTGTACTCTGCCTGTACCGCCATTAATGCTTACACCGCCAAGTACGCAAGCTGCGATTACATTCATTTCGTATCCGGTACAGGTTTCACCTTGAGCAACTCCGTATTTACATACATAAAGTATACCGCCTAAGCCGGCTACCGCACCTAATATAGTATAAACCATAATTAATGTTCGGTCTGTTTTGATACCAGAAACTCTTGCACTTTCTTCACTGTTTCCTACCGCATAAATCTTTCTGCCCGTACGGGTTTTATTTAGGAAGAATGCGGCAATTATATAAACAACTATTGCTACAACTATAAGATTATTTATACCAAGAAACTTTCCTGTCGCGATTGACAGAAACTTTGTACCCATTTCCTGTTGTTTTACCCAACTTCCGTTAGCAACTAAATATGTAAGTCCGCGATATATATTCATCATACCGAGTGTTGCGATAATAGGTAATATTTTCAGTTTAGCAACCAATGTACCGTTTATGAAACCACATACGATACCGACTGCTATCGATACTAAAATTATTACCACTCCGGGAACTGCTTGATTATTTTTAAGTATCGTTCCGCCGACCATTGCACCCAACGCCATTATCGAGCCGATTGAAAGGTCGATACCGCTTGTGATAATTACCATCATCATCCCTACCGCCGTAATTGCAAGAACTGCCGTTTCTGTGAACATATCGGAAATGTTTTCAAGTGTGAAGAAGTTTCCTCCACTTCTTATTTCAATAAATACAGAAAGTGCAATCATTACAATAATTAAGCTGATTTCACGAATATTCGATGAAAAGAATTTTTTTAACTTCATAATTAAATCACACCTCCTACATATTCATTGCGGCCTCAAGGATTTGTTCTTGAGTAACGCCTGTTGCATCTGCAAAAATCTTAGATACTCTGCCCTCTTTCATAACAAGGATTGTATCTGCCATACCCAATACTTCTGGCATTTCCGAAGAAATCATTATTACTCCGAAACCTTGTGCCGCCAATTCTGACATAATTTCATATATCTGTGCTTTTGCACCTACATCGACACCCTTTGTCGGTTCGTCAAGGATAACTACTTTCAAATCGGAATTTAAAACCTTTGCTACAATAACCTTTTGCTGATTACCACCTGACAAACTTGACGCCTTATCAAATACAGAAAGAGCCTTTGTTTTAACTTTTTCTAAAAGTTCTTTTGAACGTTCACGTTCTGCTTTTCTGTTTATAACAGTGAACTTAGTAAATTTTTCAAGTGTTGATAATGTTACGTTTTGTCCCAATCCCCAATCAAGAATCAGACCTTGTTTTTGTCTGTCCTCAGGCAAATATCCGATACCTGCTTTCATAGCGTCTGACGGATGTTTTATTGAAAGTGTTTTTCCTTCCAAAATGACCTTTCCTTTATCGGGTCTTTCAATACCCATAATACCTTGACATACTTCTGTTCGTCCTGCACCGACAAGTCCTGTCATAGCAAGAATTTCGCCTTTGTGAAGTGAAAAAGAAACATCTTTGTAGTACCCTGTCTTTGATAATCCCTCAACTCTGAAAATTTCTTCTCCTCTTTCAACTTCTTGCTTAGGATAAATTTGAGAAATTTCACGTCCGACCATTTTTGAAATCAATACTTCATTTGAAATTTCATCTACATTCCATGTACCTATGTACTGTGAGTCACGAAATACGGTTACTCTTGTAGCAAGTCTGTACATATCTTCAAAACGATGCGAGATAAATATTATTGAACAGCCTTCATCTCTAAGTTGTTCTGTAATTCTGTATAATTCCTCACATTCTCTTTTTGAAAGAGCCGCCGTAGGCTCGTCCATTATGATTATTTTTGCATTTGTAGAAATGGCTTTTGCAATTTCGACTATCTGTTGTTCCGCAACTGTAAGATTACCCATACTTGAATGTGGGTCAATGTCACTTCCCAATCTCTCCAAAAGCGCTTTTGCATCCTTGTGCATTTGTTTCCAATCAATTGTATGGAACTTTGTCATTTTCTCGTGTCCTATGAAAATGTTTTCCGTTACACTTAAATGTTGATATGCCGTACCGTGCTGATAAATAGCGGCAATACTTAATTTTTGTGCATCTTTAGGATTTTTTATTTCTACTTTTTCGCCGTTAATGAATATTTCACCTTCTTCAGCTTGATGTACTCCGGTGATAACTTTTATGAATGTTGATTTTCCTGCACCGTTTTCACCCATAAGAGCATGTATTTCACCTTGTTTTAACTGAAAGTGAACATTATCAAGAGCCTTTACTCCGGGAAATATTTTCGTTATTCCTTTTAGCTCAAGAATGTATTCAGACATCTCTCTCATTCCTTTCTTTGTTTATTTGTTGACTTTATTTTAACTAAAATCATTAATATCTTCAATGGAAAAAATCGAAAAGAAGATGTAAAATTTTAAAAAGTGTATTATTTTAAATTTTTCTATCGTGTTAGTTGTGCAGATAAGTGCACAAACCGCTTGGGGATACCTGAAATATTTAGGTTTGTTTAAAATGCTGTACCTTGCAATAATGGACGTCATGAAAAATGGATTAGTCGCCGTCGTGATTGGATATGAGCCTCATTCTCGGTTGGAGTTCTTCTTTGCTGATAGAATCCGCTATTGACGATTTGATTTTTTTGATAACGTAAAAGCGGACGGAATTTAATTCCGTCCGCTTAAATAAAATTTTCTGCACTATTTTGTATTTACACAAAACTTTAAGAATACTTAATTTTCGGAGGTACTTTTCATTAATCTAAAATACCTTTCCTTTCAATTTTCTCCCAATCACGTGGTTGGTCAATTTCAGTCCAAGTTTCATATTTAGTATTTTCTCTTGTGTATTTATGAGAATTTGTTGCCTCTTCTACTGCTGTATAATACCACATATCAGATTTATTATCCGGCCAGAATATTGCATCGCTGTGAATCTTATCGCTTTCTACTACTCGTTCAAGCAATAAATTTATTAAAGTCATTGCCTCTGCTCTTGTTATATATTGTTCCGGTCTGAACGTTCCGTCCTCATAACCTGAAATCCAACCTTTTTCAGATGCTCTGTTTATATATTCAGCCGCCCAATGTCCACTTATATCCCTAAACTTATCTTCGCCTGTATATTCGTCTGAATCGAATCTTGCGGCTATAGCGGCAAATTCTGCTCTTGTTATGGCATTTGACGGTCTGAATGTATTATCTTCATAACCGTATATAATATTTGCATTCGTCATTGTTGAAATTGCATTATTTGACCATCTGTCATTTGAAATATCTTTATAATTGTTTGTTTGTTTCCAATATTCATGACGTGATTCGTCAGTAAGAAGTCTGAAGAATACAGACGCTACTTCTTCTCTTGTAATATTGCCTTCCGGTCTTACATCACCTTCAGGATAACCAACTATATACGCAGAATGGTCTTCTTTATTAAGATCTGGAACATTGTTATTTTTACCGCTTGCATTTGGCGTTGTTGTCGGAATAACTGTTGCTGTCGGAGTCACAGGAATCGGTATTGTCGTCGGTTTGGCTGTAGATCTTGAATCATAACTTCCGCCACCACTGCTGCCTTTTCCGCCTCTTGATTTTGGTGTAGCTGTTGGTGTTATTGTCGGAGCAACTGTTGCAGTTGCTATCGGTGTGACTGTTGGGTTTACTGTTGGTGTACCTGTTGGGTTCACTGTCGGTGTTGCTGTCGGTGTCGCTGTTGGTGTCACTGTCGGCGTCACTGTCGGTGTCGCTGTTGGTGTCACTGTCGGTGTCGCTGTTGGTGTTGCTGTCGGTGTCGCTGTTGGTGTCACTGTCGGTGTCACTGTTGGTGTTGCTGTCGGTGTCACTGTTGGTGTTGCTGTCGGTACAACTGTTTTCACCAAACCAAAATCGACTGTTTTATTCTGTTCATCCTCTACTGTAATTTCAGAATTGTTATTATCTGTTGTAATTGTATATACATCAGATATCGTGATTGTAACTATATATGTTCCTACTGGTAAATCTGCTGTTGTATAATTTCCGTCTCCGTCAGTTGTATATTCATATATTTTAGTAGGATCATTTTTATCTGTAATTGTAATTTTTACACCTCTGATAGCATCTTCATTATCTGCTTTTACTTTATCTTCATTAATATCATTCCACACATTACCGCTGATTGTACCTTTCATTTGTACTGCTTGCACGGCATATTTTAAATGTGTAGAACTACCTGTTTGTGTTACATCCGTTTCACTTGCATCACTGCCGTCTTGATAAATTAATTTCCATCCACTGAACTTATAACCGTCAGGTACACCGGCAGTTATCGGCACAGAGCCTAACTTATAGCTGTTTGTGGTTGTTCCGTCAACTTGGTTATTTATGAATGTTCCAACATACGAACCGATACGACTGTTATTTATAACTTGGTTTTCACTATCAACAACATTTCCGTTTGAATCAGCTTGACTTCCGTATGGATAAAATTCCTGTCTTACACCTCTGTTATATATTCTTAGATTAGCAATATATGTAGTTGCTTGTGCCGGTTCAAAATACGGTGCGTCATCACCGTTTGTAATTTTACCTCGATTAAAGCATATAGCTCTATAGTATGTACTTTTTAAATTTCTTGCTTGTATATATTGTTCAGCAAGTTTAGTTTCACCGTCATATAACAATGCTTTTTCCGAACCGCCCTTATGGTCATATATCAAAGTCATAGAATACCATTTACCGCATTCAAGCTCTTCATCATAGACTTTTGTATATTTTTCTTGAGCTGTCCAAGAACAAATTCCTGCATCACTGATTATTATTGTGTTACCGTATCCTTCCGTAGAACCTGCTTTTCCCGCATTATAAAGCGTTATATAGCTACCTTTTTTCGGCAAATAGAAATCAAACTCTGTATAGCTTGTAATGCCCTGTGCACTTGAACCTGTTGCTATTTTGTTACCAAATCCACTTGAATTAGCCGTTTCGGCATTATAATCAACATAACCTTTTTCATTCGGCACTTGCAACTCATCATATGATGTTTTATATTTCCATGTTGAATTAGAATCATTGTTTGAGATTACTGTAACGGCATCGTTCGGAAGTTCTCTTATCGGCGGAGCGGTTGTTTCTATTTTGTCTTTATCTTCCGCTGTTTTTACTGCCTTGATATTGTCAAGATATATGTAGTGTTCTGTATCTTGTCCCTTTTTATCTGTTGTATCTTTTAAATCCCATTTTTGTGATGATACGATAAATCCGTTCCATGAAGCATATTTAGGTATAGTTGTTGTAATTGTCGCTGTTTGTGTTGTATCTTGCGTGTTGGTTATTGTAAATTTGATTTGACTGTTTAGAAAATCAATTTCTGCATCTACATGAAAATAGTTAAATGCATTTTCTGCAAGTGTTATACCTTCAATTTCTTTATACGGATCAGATGCTGATCTTGGCTCATAATATGCAAGCTTGTCTGTCATATCAAATCTATGAATTCCATTGTCGTTACGTTTTGTACGGCCTGTCACAAATGTAAGCAAGTGTTTGCTTAAATCTGAGGCATCAGCAATATCAGCATCGATTTCACTATAACTCAAATCATTAAAATCATAAGGAACACTTCCGCTTTCAACAGCGTCACTTGTCATAGTTATTCCCTGTGGCATACCGACATTTGCTGAACCGTCATTGTTTATGATGTTGTACAAAGAAAAATCATAGCTCACTTTAATTTTATCAGTTCTTTGAATTTTCTCATTATCCAATGTCAAACGTGAACCACGGTATCCGTTACCGATTTCTGTGCCTTTTTGCGGTGTAAGATGACTGTAAAAGGCTTTACCGCTTATACCGCTGTTTTCAGGATTTGTAGCAGTTTGTTGTTCACCGTTTTTCACATATTTTAAATCAGATGCATCTTCTATCGATGTATAATTCGGTGATGTACTATTTACTGTACCACCATATTCATCCATTATTTTATATAATGATGATTCTCCATCATTATCAAATGTAATAGATAAAATATCTTCTTCTGTTTCTAATTCTGTCAAACCGGTAGGCACAGGCAATGGCGTAAGTTCCCCATCTTCCGCCAAAACATTTGGAGTAAAAGGTACAAATAGCTGCCCGGCTATGACCGCCGACATGATTAAACTTGTAATTTTTTTCATTTTTCAGGCTCCTTTTTCCTTTAATTGGTTTATGTTTTACCATTTATCAAGAAAATATTATAGCTGTTAGGTAAGTTTTTGTACATATCAAACATTGACCAAAAAGACTCATTTATTGACATACTAAGTATGAAATATTGATATAGAAAATTCTTAATTGACACAAAAAAATATTTATTGTATAATTTTTTAGAGAGGTGGTGTGAAAAATGACATCAACTGATAGTCTATATATATCTTTAGATAACCTATATTTATCTTTTGAATGTATCCCTCATAATAAAAGAAATTGCCAACGAAATTCAATATCAATATTTTATGTATACGAGGGCGAAGGATTTTTATATTCTTCTAATGAATCTCAGTCATTGAGTGAGGGCGATTTTGTACTTATCATGCCTAAAACAAAGTTTTCACTTGTTTCTCAATCGTCCGAAAAAGGCTCTCCTATGCGAGTCTGCTCTATTGAAATTAATCAAGAATTTTTTAATGGGCTGATTAAACAGTATAATAGAGTTATAGGTGTGCATGTCTGTAAATTGTACAACATACTTATTAATATGTCTCCATTTTATGCTGTTATACACGATGATGCAGCACATAACATAAAACATTTATCATGGCTTATTGCACATGAATATAATCATTTTACATTAGGAAGTAATGAAATAATTCAAAGTTCATTAAATAATTTGATGATTACAATAACACGACTATACGAATTTCAAAATACTGATGCAACGCCTTTGGAATCCAAAAATCACGAAATTGATAAAATTATAAAATATATTCATTCTAATTTCGGAAAAAAAATAACACTTGAACTACTTGCGTCAGATATGCACTTATCCAGAGAATATCTTTCACGATATTTCAAACGTTATACGGGTAAAAATATATCGGAAACACTCCTTGAAGTAAGGATGTACCACGCTAAAGAAATGCTTATAACAACCACCCATGCCGTTGCTGATATTGGATTATATTGCGGATATACATCGAGCAGTAATTTTCAAAAAGCATTCAAAAAATATACAGGAATGTCACCAAGAGAATTTAGAAACATCAATACATAAAATATACATCAATTTAAAATGATGTGCATTTGTTGTAGTCAAGCTTTTTTGTATAAATGTAACTCGTTTCAAGTATTATGTAAACCTTCATTATAGCGTAGAATAGAAATACACTAAATGGAGGTTTTTAATTATGCTACGAAGAAAAAGAACACAGGAAGAAATTGCACGAAAGGAACGAACAAAAGCACTTATGAAAGAATTGAGCATCAAAGATATTTCGTACTAATACGATAATTGGAAATATTCTTCGCTGATAGAATCCGCTATTGACTTGCCGATTTTTTGATAACGCAAAAGCGGACGGAATTTAATTCCGTCCGCTTAAATAAAATTTTCTATACCATTTTGTATTTACACAAAACTAAAAGAATACTCTTTTAGTTATTGTATACCTCTGCTATTGCTTTACCTGCCGCTATTCCAACTGTATTATATGCGATTTGGTGAAAATGATAATTGTCTTTCATATTTTCCTTAAATTCAAGGAATGAACCTACTGTATAAACATTATCATTCTCACTTGCAAGTTCTGCTTGTGCATCGTGTACTGTAACATACGCCTCATCATGTTTGCCGTCTGTATCATCGTCACCGTTATATTGACCTGTTTGAACTATGAACATATCTGTAACGCCCACTGTTTTCATATACTCAAACACATTAAGCGTCTGTGACTTATATGACGCTGCCGACTGACTTCCCGAATAAATTTTATCCGCGTCTGCCTCGCCTTGACACCAAACCATAAAGATATGATTTACAGTATAACCGTTATCTTCAAGATAGGTTTTAGCGGCGGTAAGTCGCGACTGTGCTTCATTCTTTTGTGCCGCAGTATTCCAATATCCTATATTTGTACCGCCTCTTGATGCTTGGACTCCTACAATCGGAACACCTGTTTGGGCATAATAGCTGTTCATAAGTGATGAAACCATATCCCCACTTCTTCTGTCTACACCGTTACTTCCGTTGTCATTTATAGAATCGTTGTTTTCACTCTTGCCAAAAGGTTCTGATACACCGAATAACATATCTGCATTTGATACACTTCTGAATTCATATCCTGCGCCTATCGGGCATTCTGTCGCGTCAGCGTATTCACCACGTCCTGCCATATTTGACTGCCCCATAAATATAGCCAAGTCAACAGTTTTTGTATTTTTAGTCTTATTGTCTGTTAAATTCTTTGCAAACAACCAATCAAGCAAGCCTGATGTATTCGCAGCTGACTTCAGAATATTATGACCTTCACCGTAAATTTCTTTATATTCAACATTCGTCGCACCGTTTTCGACAAGTGCTTTATATATTGCCTTTGAAGAATCATTAATTTCCGTATCGTCCTCGCTACCCGCAAAAATCATTACGCCTGTATTATTTTTTGCTATTGCCTGCGCCGACGTTGTATCGCCTTTTCCTGCTATTGCAATTATTCCTGCATACTTATCGGGATTATCAGAGACAACCTTATAACAGCCCTCTGTACCCTCTGAATAACCAGAAATATATATTTTCTCACTGTTTACACTATACTGATTTTGAATATCATTTACAACTCCGTCAATCATATCCGACAAATCAGTCCAACTGTTATCCGCACTGCATTGCGGTGCAACAAGAATACAAGGATTTGTGCTTTCCTGTTCTATAACCTTATCAAATAAATCTTGTGCGTTATACAACTGCTGTTCATTATCGTTGCCCTTTCTTGTTTCACCGTGCAAGAACATTACTACCGGATACGATACTGAACTGTCATAATTTTCAGGAAGATAATATCTGTATTTCATTGTACTTCCGTCTTTTGTATATGTTCCGCTTTTAAACTTAGGGAACGCAGTTTCGTCTGTATCCGATGAATCGGTTTCATATTCTCTTACTACAAGATTGTCAAGATATATACTTCTGTCAGCTTTCTTTGAACGCTCCGACTTAAACGATATATCCGAAATCAATCCTGTTTCTGCTCCTGTGAGCTTGCCGGTAAATGATTTTGAGCCTATGTTTACAGTAACTGTATTAGTTGTAAAATTAATCTCATTTGACACTTGCGTTACTGACGATGACATACCGTCACCGCTTACCTTTGATACCGCTGATGTAACATCACTGTCAACAGCAATTTCTTCACTGCCAATAACCATACTTCCTGTACCGTTATATACGTTAAATGAGCAATTTACAAGATTTGTACCCTCACTGTCATTAATTTCGTATGTAAACGTCTGTCCGCCCAGTGCACCGACATACAAATCAAAATTAACATTCGCCTTATTACCTATTGCAGGGTTTAATTTCAATGACAAAGTACCCGGTGCAGTTACATTTGCATTAAATTTAATATTCTGATTCGTTTCGTTCCAAGCCGCAGAGCCAGACACAACCGGTACATTTTCACCCTCTGTCGCCGTTGTATTTTCTGCGAAGTCCCACTTCTTTTCGATTGTCGGTAAAGATTCTGTATTGGCTTTTATAAACTTTTCAGCCTCTGCAACGGAATAAACTCTTGTCACTCCGCTTTCTTCACCTCTGATAACCTTACTGTCACTGTCGGCAGAAAGACTCGATAAATCTTTATATGTATATGAATAATCGGTTGTTTCATATCCCATACTCTTTAATTCTGCCGCAATAAATGATGACGCAAGCAAAGCGGAATGTTGTGTCAAGTGTAGGTTATCGCCTACCTGATAATTATTAACCGCCCAATTTGTATCGTTTGTATCTGTTTTGGCTTGATTTACATATAATTGAGTGTATTTATTAAGGTCTATGCACTCCACACCGATACTCTCGGCAAATTCAGTTATATCATTAATCTTTGTTGAAGTGCTGTATGTGAAATATGTTTTGTGCTGATATTTACTGTTATAAACAGGGCTTACAAGAACAGGTACTGCACCTTTTTCTTTCGCCATAGCCGCCATTTCACTCATATACTGTTCCATTTCATCAACAGTAATCTTATTTGATGAACTTACCGAATCATTAATACCGAAGTCAATAATCAAAACATCATCTTTTTGAATTAACTTTTTAACCGATTCAAAACATTCGTTATACCAAGTCTTAACCGTAGCACTCGGCTGACCGAAGTTTGCAACCGCATATTTTGTCGGTGATAAGAACTTTTCAAGCTGCATACCGAAGCCTGTCATCATAACTTTATTGTTATCCAAGTCGTCACCGTCTGCATTTTGCGGATAGTAATTTGCAGATTCACTGTCACCCGCTATCCAAACAACTTGCTTTTTATACTTTTTGGGTACTCTGACAACTTCAACCGACGCAACTCTCTCGTTTCCGCCCGAAGTATTACCGATTGCAAGATTTATCTGACCGCCTGTAACTTCCATTCTCGGTGCATACATTACACCGTATCCTGACGGACGGTTTTGTGAACCCGATGATGTAGTATTATTTATAATCTGAACACCGTTATTATAAACATCTGCTCTCGCTCCGCCTTTTCTGTATACAGTAATGTCATAAAAACCGTCAGGTACATCTATTTTTATAGTATTGTCACCTGTCGGCAAGCAACCGTTTTCGTTAATATGATAATCACCGTCTCCAAGTCCGTAACCTTTTTCTTCTGTATAAGAATTTGCATTGACTTTTACATATCCGTTTATATATTCATCTTTTGATGAAGAAGTATTGGTAAATTCAAATTTATACTCCGGCACTACCGTCACTTCTGATTTTGACGTATTATGAACTTTTCCGTTTTCTGCCTTGACGCTTTTGTATGTTCCGTCACCGTTATAAACCCTGTATGTATTGCTATCATATGAAGTAAGCTCTGATACGTCTATATATTCGTCTGATGATGTTATTTCTTCTGATGAATCATCTCCGTCTGATAAATCTTCTATATCGCTTACTTTTATCAAATGTGTTTTTCCGATTGGGTTCATCTTATCCAAACTGTCCCAATTCATCACTTTTACTGCATATCCGTCTTTGGTTGCAGGCATTTTAAGTGTCAAAGTTTTTTCGGCTGTATTGTCTGTTTCAGTGACAACCTGCTTTAAAAGTCCGTCTTTATCGTATAGCGCACAGATTGCAACGCCCTCAAAACCTTTATCAATATCAACTAAAATTGAACCGTTCTTTATTGATGTACCTGTAATTTTTAACCTTTCCGTTTCAGGCTTTTCAAGATTTATAACTTGAGGTATATCGTCTTGTTTTTCACCTGTCACAAGTTGTGCCACACGAGTTGTTATTTGAGGTAAGATATAGTTTGAGAAATCTGTATAATAATGATTATAATCTTTCCACATACTCATAAGTGCCGTGGCTCTTTCCTGTGCTTTTGCTCTTGCCTCAATTTCGTTTTTTCCGCTTTGAATTGCAGTATTATATACTGTTCGTACATCATTTGTCATAACGTTATCTGCAATTTTTCCAATATCGACAAAGCCTATAATATTTGTATCGTTTGCTCTTTCATTATATACTTCTCTGATTGCGGTATCGTAACTGTTTGTTCTCATACCTTTGAACAATACATTATCTGCGTCATAAACCTTGTCTTGAGTTGAGCCGTAATTACCTGTCGGTGTGTAACTGCCCAATATTACCTTTGCGCCCATTGCTTTGATAGCGTCTATATAAATGTTATTATACTCTTTAAATTCATCTTTTGTTGAAGATGTATCATTTGTCCCCATACCGCTTATCGAAATAACGTCACCCGGTTTAATACCGCATAGGACGTTGTTAAGTAAACCTTCTGTATAATATGAACGGTGCTGACGTCCTGCTTGACCGCTGTTATAAAATGCACTTATAACATTTGATAGTTTCGGATAATCAGACAATGTATTATTAAGCGTATAAGCCCAACTTCCGTTTTGCTGTACCGTAGAATCGCCTATTGTCCACCATGCAGGCTTACTGTTTGCTGTGCGTTCTACTTTTTCAACTGTCAATGATGATAGCTTACCGTCACCCGAGAATGTAATATCCAGCACACCGTCACCGAATACCGCCGTTTTATATGTATCACTTTCTAATGTCTTTTTAGTTCTTTCAAAGCCTGTAAGTGACGAATTTACTCTTTCACACTTGATTGTGCCCTCATAAACTGCCGTAATTTCATATACTTCACCTGCTGTCAAGTTAAGTTTAAAACCAAAATTCTGACCGCTCATATAGCTTTCACCGTCTGCACAAGTTCCGTCTATACCAAAGCCACGACTTTCCTTATATTCGGTTGAAGAAGTTACTGATGTATAACCGTCTTTTGCACTTGTTGTGAAATTGAATTTTAGATTATATACGTTTACCTTAACCGATTTTTCAAGTGTTTTACCATTTGAATCGGTTGAGATTGCTCTAACATAGATATCTGTCGGCTTTGCAGATGATGATACTGTTAATGTACCGTCACTTGCAATTTTTATATCACTGCCTGTATATTCTGTTGTGTTATCAGAATTGTATAGTTTGTATGTTACAGTCTTGTCTGTCAATACTTCCGCATTTCCGTTTTTAACAACTGCCTCATATTTGTTACTGCTCGGTATTTGTGCACCGACAGGTGATTTTACAAACGCAATACTGTCATTTTTACCGATTAGTTTTACTGTCTTTGTTACAGACTTTCCGCCTAATGTCACTTTAACAGGTACGTCGCCGGCAGACGCCGTTGAGCTTACGACAAGATCTGCCGAATGTGAATCGTTGCTATCCGTTTCAACAGAAACACCCTCTGCAAATTCATCATCAATCTTCCATTCAGCTGTACCGAATGCAATATTACCGTCTGTCATATTTGCAGATACTGTCATAGGCACTTTTACACTGTCGCTTGCAGGAATATTAACCGTATCCTGCCCATTTATTTTAAATGAATCTGTGTCAACCTGTGCCGATTGAATTTTAACATTATTTATATCTATAGAACTCGATTTATCTTTTGATAATGTAATTCTATAGTACTTGCCTGTTGTATAATTTGCATTAAAGTTTGTCAATTCAGATTGCATTAACGGAGTTTTGCCGTTATAATCGCCGTTTGAATCCAAGTTATATATCTTTGCTATACATTTCTTTACTGTCGGATCGGCTGTTACAACTATGTGATACCACTTATTCTTTTCACCTGTTCCGATTTCTGTACCGTTCAAGCTGAATTTTGAATCTGTAAAAGACAATTCAAAGCCAACTGATGTGCTTTCTGTCACGTTTCCGCCTATATAACCGACAGTTCCGTCTATGCCGAAACGCACATCTTGTTCAAAATTAGTTTGTGATGTAATCTGCCCTACATTATTGTTAATATATGATGAGTTTCCTGTAAGTTCACGAGACAGACTCAAATATTTACCGCCGTTATCTGATTTCAAAACAACATTACTCTTATCAGAGCCGTCTGTTGACCAACCGCCTGTTAAAATATCGTTTTGCGATGTTGTATATCCGACTAAACCGTTTTCGTAATTGTTGTAATCTGCGGGATAACCGGCTTTCGGCAAGTATACATCAGAATTAGCCTCTGTATCAGCTAACAGTACCAACGGGCGTGACACTTTAGCTGTCTTGCCGTTATATGTAACTGTGGCAGTTACCATGCCATAATAGTTAGCCGATGTATTCTTTAGTTTAAAATTGACTGAACTTTGATTTGCACTGTTTACCGTTACACTTCCGTAACTGTCACAATACACCTGTGTTCCCGGGAATGTTCCGCTTTCACCTGTCGGCTTGCCGCCAAGTGTTCTGAAACCGTCAAACTGCCAATCAATTTTATAATCTTTTACCCTTGAATCAGGGTTTGTTACTATGCTTGTTCCTCTTTCACCGACAATCTTCAATGAAATTTCATTGTCAGCATATGTATCGGAATCAGCTCCCATAACAAGCATATTGTCTGTCGGGAATGAATTGAATTCTACCGTTGCAATATTTTCAATATAATCTTGTGATATTTGTGCTGTGATTGTTGTATCTTTTGTAATTTGATATTTGTTTAAATCGTCAGAGCTTAATAGTTGACCGTCAACACTCCACCCCTCAAAATACTTGCCGTATGCCGACATATCCGGTATGTTTACAACACTTTCACCGTCACAGACATACTGTGAAAATTCATCAATGCTGTTATTTATTTTTACTGTATGGAATACTTCGCTTAAATCCGAATCAAGTGCTTTTGAAATTTTGATATTGTCAATGCAAGTATCAACTCCGCTTGACGGTGCCAAAAGTGCAAGACAGCTAAATGATGTTATATCCTCCGTGATAATATACCGTATTTCCGTCAAGTGACGTTATGTATGCCGTAGCCGTTTTATTTGTAAAATCACCTATCACTTTTACATGAATCCAATCATCAGGTATTTCTTTTGTCAAAACAGTCGGCTGAGCATATCTGTCAAGCGAAAGTCCGCTGTCCGATACACCGTTATTTATAACAAATTTATTTAAGTCCGCCGGTCTGTTCATTTTAAATGTGTACTTTGCATTACTGTAACAACCGTGATTCATATATAGTGAACCTGTTTTTTCAAGAACTTCAAAATTAGAAACATTCGTTTTATAATTTGTTGTCTTTATATCTGCCTCAAGTACAAAATTATCATTAATTTCAGTGATACCTTTGTATGTTGAACGTGCAGTACCGCTTTTACCTGAAGTAACTGCAAGATATTTGTTTATTGTTTGATTGCTGTCACTTTTTAATTCTGCTGTTCCGGCAGGTGATTTCCAACCGTCAACGCTTGTACTGTTACCCGACGCTTTATCTCCGACCGTACAGTTTTCAAAATCCTCCTCATATAAGACTTTTCTCTCAACATCTGCTTTAGGTGTTGACTGTGGATTTGATGTTTGTATCGGATTTTCTGTTGGTGTTACAGTTTCTTCGGGAGTTTCAGTTGGTGTGAATGTAATATTTTGTAGATATGAAGTTCCTTTTCTGTAACCCAAATACATTGTTTCTCCTGCTTTCATATCATAATTACCATTTGAATAACCCTTATATGTGTTATCTATATATACACCTATATCCTTTCCCTCAAACGTTGCTTTTCCGTCTGACGGTGCAGTAAATGATACATAACTTCCATTGCTGTATGACGAATTGGCATTTGTAACCTTACTGCTCTTTAAGTAAACCTTTCCGTCTGCCGATACATATGTTCCTGTATACGTTAAAACCGCTTTTGTATAATCGTCAATATCGTATATATCATCAGCCGTTCCGTATGTTGTATCTGCATTATTTATGACAAGTGATGTAAAATCACACGAATATGTATTATCATTTTCTGCAAATGACGTTACAGAAAAAGCAGAAAACATTGATATACACATTGCCAATGTTGTAATTAGACTTATAACTTTTTTGCACTTCATAGTTATACTCCTTTCGCACAATTACTTTTTTATTAATTAAATTATACAATTTTATAAAGAAGTTTTGAATTGCAAATTATAGAGAAAAGTTTGCAAATAGTGACATTATAAAAAATACCGATTGAAATTTTCAATCGGTATAAATTTACTTGTTGGTTTTAGGCGGACGCTCTCCGAAGAATTGATATAGATTGCACTTAATCATACCATTATACAATTTACGTTTTTTATTTGCTTTTTTGCCGAACAGCGATTCAAAGTTTTCGTTTGACGCGATAATATAATACGACCACTTATCAAGTGCATTAAAGCTTTTGCCTATTTCCTTATACAGTTTTTCACATTCTTTAATTTCACCTATTCTTTCACCGTAAGGCGGATTACAAATAATTGTACCATACGGCATATCGAAGTGAATTTTTCGTGCGTCACCTTTTTCCGCTTTAACAAAGTCACCCACACCTGCAATTCGGGCATTTTCATTTGTCAATTCAACATATTCGTTTTCTATATCATACGCATAAATTTCAAGCGGCACATTTCTTTCCAAGCTTTTGGCTTCTTCAACGGACTTAACCCACAACTCTTCATCTATCCACGCAAAATTTTGTGCCGCAAATTCTCGGTTTATTCCCGGAGCAATGTTTCTTTTTATCATTGCGGCTTCAATAGGAATTGTACCGCTGCCGCAAAACGGATCACATAGCGGATATTCAAATTTCCAATGACTCAGTTCAACCATTGCGGCGGCAAGTGTTTCTTTTAGCGGTGCAACATTTGAATGTTGTCTGTAACCGCGTTTGTGAAGTCCCTCGCCGGACGTATCTATCATAAGTGTAACTTTATCTTTAAAAATTGAAAACTGTATTTGATAATTTGTACCGTCCTCCGGCAACCATTCTATGCCGTATTTATTTGAAAGACTTTCAGCAGTTGCTTTCTTTATAATTGCCTGACAATCCCTTACGCTTGCAAGAGTTGACTTTAAGGAATATCCTTTCACAGGGAAAGCGTCATTTTTGCCAATCCATTTACTCCAATCTACCGCTTTTGTCTTTTCAAACAGTTCGTCAAACGTGACCGCAGTAAATTCGGCAGTTTTTATAAGCACTCTCTCACCTGTTCTTATCCACATATTTGCTCTGCAAACAGCCTCATTATCGCCCATAAACGTAACTCTGCCATCCTCAACTGAAGTTGTTTCATAGCCAAGACGACGTACTTCTCTTGCGACAAGCGATTCAAGTCCGAATAGTGTTGTTATTATAATTTCAAATTTCTCCATTTGTAAACCTACTTTTTCTTCTTATTGTATTTCTTAAAACTCTTTTTCCTTTTTGACTTCTTACCGTGTTTTTCCGATTTGGGAATTTCTATCGTTTTTGCGAACTTTTTAAGTAACTTACGGTCCGCGTCTTTAGCTAAAACAAAGTCAATCTGTCTTGAAAGAATATCGGTTCTTGCAACTACTATACTTACAACGTCACCGGTAGTATATGACTTCTGTTTTCTTCTTCCGGTAAGCGTATTTACCTTTTCGTCATACTCATAATAATCATCGGTCATATTTTCAACTCTTATTAAACCTTCAACCGAATTTTCAAGTTCTACAAACATACCGAAATTAGTCACATTTGCAACCACACCCTCAAAGGTTTGTCCGATAAATGATGACATATAAGCCGTTTTCATCAAATCGTCAACGTCACGTTCGGCCGTTTCTGCATTTACTTCGCAATCGCTTGAATGTTTGCTTGCCGCCGAAACGTAACCTGCAAGATATGAAATTCTGTTCCCCGTAACCTTGCCGTCAAGAAAATCTTTTAATATTCTGTGTATTGCCAAATCGGGATAACGTCTTATCGGCGAAGTGAAATGACAGTAATATTTTGCCGCAAGTCCGAAATGACCGAGATTTTCTTCACTGTACTTTGCTTTCATAAGCGAATGCAGCATTGTTGACGCAACAATACGCTCCTGCGGTGTATCTTTTACTGTATCGAGTATTTGTTGCAGAGCCTTTGGATGAATAGGTGTATCTCTGTCAATCTTACCTTTAAACGACAATCCGAAATGAAGTATAAATTCATTAAAAGTCATTATCTTTTCAAGTGTCGGCGCCTCATGGTTTCTGTATACAAACGGTATTTCAGACCAAAAAGCATATTCGGCTATTGTTTCATTTGCCGAAAGCATAAATTCTTCTATCATTTTGTTTGAAGTACCGCGTACTTCTTTTTCTATTTCAATCGGCTCTCCGTTTTCATTCACAACTATATGACTTTCAGGAAAATCGAACTGTATCGCACCTCTTAAAGTACGTTTATTCTTTAATATTTGTGCCAAGTCCTCCATTAGTTTCAATGTCGGCAAAATATGCTTGTATCTCTCACAAAGTTCTTCGTCACCGTCTTCAAGCATTTTATTTACATTATTATATGTCATTCGTTCTTTTGAGCAAATAACCGATTTACAAAGCTTGTGGCTCACAACATTTCCGTCACCCGTAATTTCCATAAATACAGACAAAGTCAATCTGTCCACTTGCGGATTAAGACTGCAGATGCCGTTTGAAAGACTTGTCGGCAGCATAGGAATAACTCTGTCTGCCAAATACACGCTTGTACCACGCTTGTATGCCTCATTTTCAAGTGCTGTACCCTCTTTTACATATTCTGAAACATCGGCTATATGCACACCGAGATAATAGTTTCCGTTGTCCTTTAACGTAAGAGATACGGCGTCATCAAAATCTCTGGCGTCATCACCGTCAATGGTGAAAATAATCATATCTCTTAAATCTTCTCTGCCTGCAAATTGGCTTTCCGTCACTGTTTGAGGGATTTTATCAGCCTCATTTAATGTTTCTTTATCAAATTCCTGCTTAATATCATTTCCTAATATAATACCCTCAATGCAACTTTTAAGCGAATCCTGTTGTCCGAGAACACTTATAACTTCACCGAAAATCTTTTTCTTGTCACTGTATCTTGTAATCTGTACGGCAACTCTGTCACCCATTTGAGCCGTCATTGCGTCCGATTGAGCTATAATAATTTTTGAATATATTTTTCTGTTATCGGGACGCACATAAAAATATCGATCTTTTTCCTTATATATAACACCGACAATAACCTTGTTTCCGCGTTCAAGCACCTTGGTTATATGACCTTGTCGGTGACCTTTTGCATTGTCGTTATCGTCAATATGAACGATAACTCTGTCGCCGTTTATAGCGTCACCCATATCGTCACCGGAAATAAATATGTCACTTTCGTTTTCGTTGTCACATATTACAAAACCGAAAAATCCTTTTGCATTACAGACAAGTTTACCTACTACCGTTGAGTTTTCTCCCTCAACGCTCATATATCTGCCTTTTTTAGTCATATATATTTTACCCTCAATACAAAGTTCGGTTAATATATCGCGAAGTTCTTCCTCATCTTCCGCCGGTACGTCAAGTACAATCATCAATTCGGCAAATTTAAGCGGAATATATTCTTTTGAACACATATATGAAAGTATCTTTTCTTTTCTGTCCATTTCTCTCTCCTATTTTTGTCAATTTAATTCCAAACAATTCTTTACTTATAATCATTCTATAACAAATATGTAATATACGCAAGTATTTTATACCTATGATTAATCTGATTGTAACCTTTTTGTTACATTATAGTAATATAATTTTTATTGACGAAAAGGTTGTATAGCGATATAATAACTTTATGCTATTTTATAATGGGTTTTAATGAGCAAATAGAACCCAACAAAGAAAGGAATGGATACGCAAATGAAAAAGAAGAGCATTATCACTCTTTGTTTCGTTGTTGTATGTGCCATTTTGCTTAACTATGTAGCCTTTATAGGTTTTAACATAGCTGGTTTTTCATATGGCGGTATGTTCGGCGAAACAGGTATCAAAAAGGGCATCGACTTAGCCGGAGGTTCAGTTATAACTTTCCAAGCTGATTCAGACGCTCCGACCGACGACCAAATGCAGGTTGTCGAATCAATTTTCCAAACTCGTATGACTAATGCGGGATATACAGAAGCACGTATATCTCAAGGCGAAGGCGGAAAAATTACTGTTGAAATACCTTCAGTATTTGAAACAGACCAAGCTGCAAGCCTACTTGGCGATACAGCAAAACTTACATTTAACGATGCTGACGGCAACGTAATTCTTGACGGTGCTACAGACATCAAGAACGCTTCTTACCAATACGGTAAGACTTCACAGACAGGTTCGGCTCAATCTTACGTTCAGGTTGAATTTAATGCTGAAGCAAAGCAAAAGTTTGCCGACGCAACTAAGGCTGCTGCCGCAAGATCAAGTGAAGGCAAAAACTACATTTCAATTCAAATGGACGGAAAAGATATTTCTTCTCCGAGAGTTTCAGAAGAAATCAATTCTGACTCATGTATAATTTCAGGTGATTTCACTCCTGAAACCGCACAAGACCTTGCTAACAAGATTAAGTCTGGTCAACTTCCGTTTGATATGAAAGTTATTTCTCAGGAAACAGTAGGTGCCGAACTTGGTGCAAATGCACTTCCTACAAGCCTTTTGGCTGCTGCAATCGGTATCATCCTTATAATGATCTTTATGGTTATTATGTACAGAATTCCTGGTCTTATCGCAGATATTTCATTGTTAATATATGTCGGACTTATCGGTTTGGCAATGGGTATATTCCATGTTAACCTAAGTCTTTCAGGTATTGCCGGTATCGTTCTTTCAATCGGTATGGCGGTCGACGCTGACTGTATCATATTTGAAAGAATGAAGGAAGAATTAAAAGTTGGTAAAACTATCAGAGCGTCTGTTTCGGCAGGTTTTGATAAGGCATTCTCAGCAATCCTTGACTCTAACATTACAACAATCATTTCTTGTGTAGTTCTTTACATCTCAGGTATCGGTGCAGTTACCGGTTTTGCTACTACACTTGGAATCGGCGTTATTTTGAGTATGTTTACTGCTATCGTTATCACAAAGTTCCTTCTAAAGCAACTTGTAGGTATCGGTATCGAAAACAGAAGTCTATTCTATAACGCAAAAGCAAAAAAAGGAGGTGCGGAAGAATAATGAAAGATTTGACTAAAAACAGATGGAAATTCGTGCTTATCCCCGCACTAATTGTTATTGCCGGTATTGTTCTATATATCGTACACGGCGGATTTAACTTCGACGTTGAATTTATGGGCGGTATCAGAATGCAAATTAATATGCACACTGATTTCAACAATAAAGAAGTCGCTGACTTAATCCAAGAAAAAACTGTTGATACTGTATCAGCAAAAGTTCAAACAGGTGACAATCCTCAGGTTGCAGTAATCAAAACTCCTCCTGTTGACGAAACTGTTAAGACTGAAATTTTCAATGCACTAAAAGATAAGTATAATCTTTCAGATGATGATTTACTTTCAGTATCATCTGCATCAGCAAGTTTCGGTAACGAAATTCAAAGAAAAGCTTTGCTTTACACATTGCTTGCTATAATCTGTATCTTGATTTACATTGCAATTCGTTTCGAGTGGAGAAGTGCTATTATGGCTGTTATAGCTCTTGCAATCAACGTACTTATCATGGCTGCGATTTATGCTATAACAAACATTCCGCTTAATACAAACTTCATTGCGGCAATGCTTACTGTTGTAGGTTATTCTATCAATAATACAATCGTTATCTTTGACAGAATTCGTGAAAACACAAAGTCACGTAAGAAGAATGAAACTATTTCAGAAATGGTTAACAGAAGTGTTTTTGAAACAATGGGTCGTACAATCAACTCAACAATAACAACACTAATTACAATCGTTCTTATTTACATTCTTGGTGTATCTGCAATCAAGGAATTTGCTCTTCCTCTAATCGTAGGTATCCTTGCAGGTGCATACACATCAATCTTTATTGCCAGCACATTCTGGGCTTCATGGAAAGAATCAGATATGAAAGCTAAAGCAGCTGCTGCTCAAGAAAGAAAAGCAGCAAAGAAAAATAAGTAATTGATGTTACAAAAATAACCGTTCGATATGAACGGTTATTTTTTTGCCTTATTTTAAAAATACTATTTGTTTTTTTTAATTTTTATTATGTTTCTTTAAACAACTTTTTCCTCACTATTGCATATGCAATTAACACCGCAATACCTGTTATAATCCACGAAACAGGATACACGTTCATCAGCATTTCAAAACTTCTGAACTTATTGAATACGGTGTATATCCATATTAATCTAAACACACACGACCCCAATACAGTAAGCACCGCCGGAGTCATTGAATATCCCAATCCCCTCAATGCCGCACCGCCTATTTCATACGAGCTTGCCAAACATTCAAACAACAATACGTGGACCATTCTTATTGACGCATATTCAAGAACGGCTTTATCAGTAGTATAAATTTCTGCGAAGAAGTCACGCCACACAACAAATATAGCACTCATCAATCCGCATATAACCACACTTGAAATCATACTGTATACGAATATCTTTTTACAACGTTTAAAATTTCTTGCACCGTAATTTTGACTTGTAAATGTTACTGCCGCTTGTGCAAATGCACTAATTGTAAAATATGTAAAATATTCAAAATTCAATCCGGTGGCAGAGCCGGCAACTGCGTCAGAGCCGAAACTATTTATAGCAGTCTGTATACAGACATTTGAAACAGAGAACACCACTCCTTGCAATCCCGCCGGTACACCTATTTTGATAACTTTTATCAATTCGCTTTTCTTTATTTTTAATTTATTAAGCCTTAATCTGATTGTTTCTTCTTCATTCATCAGAAAATATATTATAAGAACCGCACTCACTCCGTCAGCTATTACCGTTGCAATCGCCACTCCCGCCACGCTTAATTTGAATACAATTACAAACAACAAATTAAGACAGGCATTTATTACTCCCGATATAATCAGACAATATAGAGGTCTTTTTGTATCACCTTTACTTCTTAAAACAGCTGCTCCAAAATTATATATCATCAAAAACGGCATTCCCAAAAAGTAAATGTGCAAATACAATACCGCTAAATCTATTACATTTTCGGGTGTTCCCATAATTTCAAGAATAGGTCTTGCAATCATCAATCCTAACACAAGCAGAAATACACCGCTTATAAGCGAAACTATCATTACAGTATGAACTGCATCTTGAATTTTTTCTGTTTTCCCCTGCCCTATATAATTTGCTATGACAACATTCGCACCGACTGAAATTCCCACAAACAGATTTATCAGCAAGCTTATAACCGAACTGTTACTTCCAACCGCCGCCAGAGCCTCACTGCTCGCAAACCTTCCGACAACAGCCACATCAACCGAATTAAACAGTTGCTGCAATATGCTGCTTATCGCCAACGGAAGTGCAAATAATAAAATTTTATCAAAAATACTTCCATTCAGCATATCCATCTGATTTGATATGCCTTTACTCTTTTTCATTACATACATTCCTCCAAATATTTTAACTACTACTATTATAGCACATATGTATAAAATTAGAAAGTTAGTCTTGCACAAAAATAGCAGAAGAATTTAATCTTCTGCTATTTATATTAACGTAAATATTATTGTACGTTGTATGTAGTCATAATATATCCGGCACTTGAAACAAGTTTTCTCAAAAATAATTCAGATAAATTATTTTTCATATGTACCGTTGCTAAATTTTGACTTAAATCAACTTCTGCCCATACGCCGTCCTCACTGTTAAGTGTATTTTCGACTCTCGCTTTGCAGTGATTGCAAGTCATTCCGTCTATGCCTATCTGAACACAGTACGGATAATGTGACACATCTTTATCCTCAACCTTAATTTTCTTAACGTGTTCGATTTCAGCGCCGCAACACCCCGAAGTCAGTTTTTTAGCATAACTTCTAATAGCTATAACCGCTATAACTATCAATACTGCTACTATAATCGCTGTACTCATAATATATCTCTCCTTTGCTTTAAATCACAATTAAGGTTAGTATCCTCTAACCTTAATTAGTTTAGCACAACTAACCGATTTTGTCAATATTTCTTGATTTTTTTCAAAAAAGAAATCAAGCTTAGTTTTTAAGCTTGATTTCCGAATTGCATTTCTATTCTATATTTTTAACCAATCTCACATTGTCCATCTGTACCCATTCATTTGCGTGAGCGTCCGAATATAGTCCTACTGTACATTTTCCGTCTGTCACTTTTATAGCTGTTGCAACAACAATTTCTTTCCAATCATCAATATTTGTTTTAACGGAATATGTTTTCTTTTCGTCACCGCTTTGTGCGTATACATTACATACATTTTGTCCGCCACTGCTTTTTACCCACGCAGTCATTGTATACGTTCCGTTAGGTAAATCAGTTATTTCTTGATACAAATCTGAAATATAATCTTCCGGTGCAGTTTCCTGTATTACAAAATTACCGCTATCAACCTTTCCGCGCGCATTGGATACAGAATAATTGCCGACATTGTCACGTACTTTCCAACCTGTTGGTGTTGCTGTTATTTTTCTGTCCGCCTCAAATTCTGGATTGGAAATATAGTTATTGCCCTCTCCGACTTCCCAAGTACCTTTTTCAGCGTCCAACTTCCATTGATGAAGATTGTTAAAGTACGGTTTGCCTTCTTTATCAAATGATAGCGGTACCCATTGATTATATCCGATTCCGTTACCTGCAAAATCGCCCCATCTGTCACCGCAATAAATAATCAAATCGTTTTCACTTCCGTGAATCGTTGTATAGAAGCCTGCTTGCGAATTGTGAGCAAAACTATCTCGTGTGTTATTCATTATATATGGAAGTCCCATATCTTTATTATAATCGCCCAAAATGCTGTCAGACTGCATTACATACACTCTTGACGAATTCCAGCCGTATAAATCAGAGCCTGTATAATAGTAATTGCCGTTATATTTAAACATACAATTACCCTCTATACCTGTTTTGTCTTTCTTATCCACTTCGCCGTTTTCATCTATGTAACTGCCGTCTTCATCATAGAAAAGCATTTTGATATTTTCTTCGTCTATATCCAAAAAGTCTGATTCTCTAAGCGGAATTACATATTGATAAGCACGTCCGTTTGCACTTGAGCATATTATATATGCTTTGCCGTCATCATCTTGGAACAAAGTTTGGTCACCTGTAACATCATTTTGAATTGGCAACGTTTTTTGAATATGGTCAATCTTAAATGGTCCTTCAGGCTTATCACTTACCGCATAAACCATACCCGGTGCATATTGAGAAATTAACACATATTTTTTCGTGTTTTCATTATAAACAACACCCATTCTGCCAACCCAACCGTTCGGTTCACCGGTAAGAGGATAACCCTCAAACTTCCAATTCACCAAATCGTCCGACGAATAACAAGTAAATGTTTCGTAAGCGGCATTTCCCGCTTTGCCGTTTTCGGGATTTTTAGCATATATATCCGCTTCTTTATATTTTACACCATACCAATAATATTTGTCACCAAACTTTTGAATACAACCGCCCTGTGAATATATATAATTGCCGTCAGTGTCTTTAAAAAATGTATCGTTTGTGATAGTGTTGTCAGATGTATTGACATTAACCGCACATTTTGCGGTTTGCTTACCGTCAGAAGTTGAAACCGTAATTGTAGTTTTGCCCTTGCCTTTCGCCGTAACAACTCCGTCTGTCACGCTTACAATATTTTCGTTGTCAGATTTCCAAACCAATTCGGAATTTTCAATATTTGCCGATAACGGATAAACCGAATCTATCTCGGTTAACTCTATACTTGTTTTATTCAATGACAGTCGCTCGGATTTTTTGTCGGTCACTGTGACTTTACATTCGTCCGTAAGTATTCCGTCCTCTGATGATACGGTAATTGTAGCATTGCCGTTTGACACAGCTGTTAAAATACCGTTTTCGCTTACTTTTACTATTGATTCGTCAGAACTTTTCCATGATACCTTATTGTCATACGCAAATTCCGGCATAATAACGGCGTCCAATATTTTATTTTCATCATCTACATTCATTGTCACATTATGCTCTGATAATGTCAGACTTTTTGCTTTGCCGATTGACGTATCTTCATTTTTACTGCTGTCGTTGTTATATTCAATTTCTTGTGTCTTTGAACGCAAATTATCGTCTTCGAGCAAATATGACTTCACTGTATATTTGCCGTAACCGCTCACATTTTCAAAAGTTCCCGATGTTGAATTGTTTTTAAAACCGATAAGTTTATTATTCTCGTCATACAGTGCCACGCCAAACAGCTTACCGCCTTTATAATCGGCTGAATAACTTATTGCACCGTCACCGTCAATGCCTGTCATAAGACGTGATATGTACCCATCGGCTTCTTTCAATACAACATCATCAACATAAACGTCCGCTTTATCCCACAAATTAAAATATGCCAAATAATCTTGAGTATTGTTACATTCAAATTCGATTGTATGCTTTGTCCAATCAGTATTTACCGATATTTCTTTCGTTTTTACTGGATAACTTCCCGGCCAATCCTGTGAACCGTCAAAGAAACCTACATTTACAGTACAATCCTCTTTGGCTTTTATATAAAATTCAAGTGTGTATGTCACATTTCTTTTCAGTTCAACTCTCTGTGCAACAACGGCACTGTTGAAATGAAGTGCCTTTTCACCGCTGTGCACTTCGTCTGTTGTACAATCGGCAGAGTTTTCATTTTCATAAACCCAACCGTCCCTACCTGAAAAACGCCAACCGTTTGTTCCGAGTAATTCAGTTTCAAAGCTATCATTTTTTATAAGATTTTCCGCCGCATATGCCGAAGTCGTGCATAACGCGGTTATCAACAATGCAGTAATGATTTTTACTTTATTTTTCATTTAACAATCTCCTTTTGTATCTATTGTTAAAATTTTATCACATTTCTTTGAAATTTTAAAGAGTTTTTTTCAAAAAAACGGATATAATTAAATATCCGTTCTTTAAATATTCATATTCAGTGTTTATCTTCTGTACTCCGTCAGTCAATTCACCGATAGCAATCTTATTTTCTTTAATAAGTTTTTATTTTCACCAAATACTTTCACAACTGCAATATAGTCGTTTGTGCTGTCAGAAACAGTAAGTGTACCGTCATTTGACATTCCTTCTGTATTATTGAATATCTCCCATTTTGTATCACAAGCAGTAATAACCACACCGTCAGCGATTGTAATTGCCATATATTTTGATGTTCCTCTATATACGACTTCATCACTGTAAAATTCAACTTTATTCGCATTACCGAGTGAATTAAGCACTAAATTTATAGATTTCTTTATTTCGTCACATTCTGCCGAAACTGTTGCTGTTCCGGCAGTTGCAGACGGAGTAATTGAGAGAATTCCGGAAAACATTCAAATAGACCCATCATTTTTGATGGGTCTATTATTTTAATCGTTAAAATTTTCTACAAATCTCATAAATACCGCTGCCGCCTCTGCTCTTGTGGCATTGTCTTTCGGATTAAGTGTTGTATCTGTTTTTCCGACCATTAATCCGCTGCCTGCCGCCCATTGCATTGACGGAATTGCATATTCAGAAATATCGTTATAATCATCATATGAAAGTATATTTGTGTTATCTCCCACTTGTGTATCTATCTTCTTGTAATTTGCGTATCTGTACAAAATCGCTGCCATTTGTTCTCTTGTAATATCTGCGTTAGAATCAAATTCTGTTGCCGATATTCCTGCCACTATGCCGTTAGTGCTTGCCCAAGCAACTGCTTTTTCATAATATGCACCGCTTGGAACATCTTCAAATTTACATTCGCCTTCCTCTTTTTCACCGTCTATTCTATGTAGAATAGCAACAAACATTGCTCTTGAAAGGTTTGTGTTCGGCTCAAATGTTATATCCGTTATACCGACCATAAATTTATGCTCATAAACATATTTAACATTATCATAGAACCAATCTGTCTTTTCAACATCAATAAACGGTAAATCGGTTTTCTCGCCGAATATTACTTGAATTTCCATATTTTCAGATACCGATTTAACGGTATACACTTCTGCATTACTGCCAACGCTGACGCCGTTTATAAGAATATCCTTTACCATATAGCCGTCATTCGGAACTGATGTTACAGTTACGCTTGTGCCGGCTTTAACTTCCGTACTTGACAATGTAACTTTTCCATTTTCCGACGGTAGTAATGTTATCTTATATTTTGCCGAAGATGAGCCACCACCCGAATGTTTGCCTGTGCTTTTAAAGGATTCCATAGCCTTATTTAATGCCGCAACACCTTGTGTATAATCGTCCTCTGTTGCGTTACTGTCATTAACAAGCTCCTGTGCTTTATTAATAGCCTCCTGCAAAGCATTCTTTTTATTGTCCGACGCATTAGGTGTATTGTCAAGAAGTTCTTGTGCCTCTTTAATCTTTTCTATCAAATCTTCTTTTGAATTGCCTGTTATCTCAATTACTGCATAATCAGAAAATCCGTCTTCTATATTCTTGTATTCCGCAGTTTGAATATTTGCGGTATTCATTTTAACTTTTACCGCTGTTTCGCCCTTTGACAATGCGGTTATATCACCCTCATCAAGTGCGATACGATTTTTCTCGTACAACACACTCCAATCAATCATATCGTCACTTAATTCAAATTCTTTTCCGTCGTCAAGGACCGCAAAAGCCGAAAGCTTTGTATTTTGACCGCTTTTCATTGAAATCTTTTTCTCACCATCAACAGTTTGAATATCCTCACCGTTATTTTTTAGTTCAATTTCTTTAATCGCAAAACTACCTTTACGCACCGCATATACCATAAGTTCGGTTACGTTGCCTGCGTTATCTACAGCTTTTAGCGTATGTGATTTATAATTTTCATTATCTGATAATTTTTTGGTAATACTGAAACTTCCGTTTTCATTAACCGTAATTCCGTCAGTTTCTCCGTCTATCGTAAGAGTCGAAGATTTTTCTGTTAATCCCTCAATAGTGTAACTTCCGTCATCTTCGGTTATCACAGTATTCGCTCCAAATATTGCTGAAACATTTTCAACGCTTTCAGCTGATTTTTGCGAAAGCGACAATATAGGTGCTGATGTATCTATTGAGAATGCCAATCTCGCATCACTGTCGCCTATAATTGCATCTTTACCGCTTATATTGTCTTTTTTGCTCGTATAAGCTGTGAAATCAATTACATAATCGCCGTCCTCAAGGTCATCTAAAACAAACTTCCATTCTTTCTTAAATTTATTGTCACTGTATGCCTTTTGACCGTTTACCGACAATTCCATAAACACATCATTTTCAAATACATATTCAACAATAATATTATTGTCATTTATATATTCTTTTGTGCTGTCAAAGTTTGTTTTTACCTCTTTCAACTTTGGCATATCCTTTTCAGGCATTACAAGTTTATCAGATGAAACCACATCATCACCGTAATAATACCAAGTCTTATATTCATCAGAAGAATCCGATTTTCCGTATTCTTCACGTAGAGTTCTTACATTGACATAATATGTTTTGCCTGTTTCAAGATATGCCTCCTTGCCGAATACGAAGTTTGAGCCTCTTTCAAACTGACCTACATTATTACTTAGTACACTGCCGTCCTCCGCAACAATTTCAGCTATATAATGCGTATAATCGGCATTTTCGGGATCTGTTACATTCACAAATATATTACCGTTACCACCGTAATTGATATGCACATTTGAAACTGACTTAGGAAGTTTCTTATTCTTGAATTTTACAGGTGTATCACTAATCGCAAGACTTATTCCGTCTGTTGTAGATACGGTTGTTACTGCGTAATACGTTCCGCTTTCAAATGTGTCCGGAAGTGTAATTTTTTCACTGCCGTTTTTTATTTCTGCGTCTGTTTTGTGAAGTATGTTAGTTCCTAACGAATCGCCTTTGTTGTCACCTGTTTTGACTTTCTTCAAAACATCTTTGTCTTTCGTCAAATAAACGTCTATTGTCCCTTTTTTATCGGTACTTCCGCTCATTGTCCATGACGCTGTAAGTTCGGCAGAATCTTCCGATGAATGTGATATACTGCACGAATCTATACCTGCTATACCGTCAACACCGTTCATATTAAATGACTTGATTGTAATGTTAGGTGTTGTGTATCTTACAGTCCACTTACCGTTTATGATTTTATCCTTTTCCGTAACCGTTACATAAATATAATTGTCACCGTCACGGTGCTGTACAAGCATATTTCCGTTACCGTTCCCGTCGTCCAAAATTGTGTTTATTACGGCTCCGTCGGCATTTATAAGTGTAATTTCGCCTGCCTCAGGTGTGCCTGAACCTGTATAAGGTATTTCAAGCAATAATGCGTCTTGATTTTGAGCATTTTCTACATTTACACTTGCCTCTTTATATTCACTGCCGTCTGTCATCATACCTATCGGCTCAACAGACAATTCGTGTACATTAGTTCCGTAGTAGCCTGTTACGTCGTCAGAACTCATAAGGCTCATTGAGTTATTTTCGCCTCGCGGCGGTGCACTTAAATCTACATTCTTACCGAATGATACATTTTTACCCCAATAATATATTACACCGAAACGGATACCGATAATCTTGATATTTGCACCTATAAATTCATCAGATACAGCAGCCTCAACACCTGCAAGTTCTTTACCGCCCACAAGCGGAATACTGTCCGGTATGCAAATGCTTGCAAATATGTAGCCGTAGAAATAATCATCGGCAATATTTATTGTAATACCGCCTTTTATAAGTCCATCTATAATACTTACATTACCGTAAAGATTAAGTTCCCAAGGCTCTATCCATCTTGCATTTATTCCTGCTTTCAAATCAAGCAAAGAATCCGATACTTTTAATTTCATATCGCCTTTAAGCGACAGTCCCTCAAGGCTTATTCTGGCATTAAAATCACCCACAAGAGTACCTATAGCCTCAAGTCTTGTGAACAACAATATAGTAATCGGCGGAAGTTTGTCAAATTCACCGCCTATGGTATCGGCAAGTTCATTTATACCGCCGCCCAAGCCTGTCATAAACAATGCAGGCGGTGCAATAGGAATTTTCAGTCCGTCACGGATATAAAATTCGATTTTATCCGGTACTATAACATCTTTATTTTTTACATTAACTTCTTTAAATGCAAGTATACCCTCACATTCAATAATCTTGATATTAAGACCTGCATTTAATTCGTATACATTGTCTATTGTGTTTATGGTAACGCTTGCATATATACCCGGCGCATTTGAAACAAGTGAACCTAAAACGTCTTTAGGCAATGCAAGCGACATTTTCGCGTCTATTCCTATAAAAACTGTACCTTCAACCTTTACAGCCTTTTCCTCAACCTTGCCTTTTTCACCGAAAAGTACATTATTTACTTCCGCAGATAAACTTCCCTCTGAAAGTTTGGTATCTTTTTTGATTTTGTCACCTGTAGACGTTTGTTTGGGTGTTTCATCAAAAAGACTTTCCATATCACCCGAAATATCTTCTTGGTCTGCCGTCAGACTTTCGTCAAACAAACTCTGCATTTCATCGGAAATATCCTCTTAATCTGCCGTCAAATCTTTGGTTTCTTGATTATTATTCTTCTTTGCTTTAATCGGCAGGCTGATGCTTCCGCCAAATCCTATACCGTATGTAACCATACCGTCAGAATTGTCATACCACTGTGAACTCATTTCACCGTATTTTAAATCTACCAAAAATCCGCCGACCGACTGAATCATAGTTGCCGCACCGTCAAGAGAAAGTTTTACGGGTTTATTGTCATTAGCAAAATAATCCGTCAATCTCTCACTGTCCAAAGTATACACAATGCCTTTATTAACGGTAAAGCTCCATTTACTTCTCCAAACGTTGATAGAATTTACAACCTTTAAAAGTCCGTCACCGTTTATTGTGTATGCACCGTTTTTCTCATAAATTTCAAGCGGTGTATCACCCTCGTATGACAGCATATTATTGATTACAACATCGCCGTCTGCCGTACTTGCCTGCCAATATCTCTCTTTATTATTGCCATCACCGCGTTCCATTTCTCGAACATTCGCACGAACGGTAAGCAATATTTCATTATCACGAATTGACTCTTTTTTCTCACCGAAATTATATTTAATCTTTGTCTTATTTAATTCGCCTGTTTTTTCAACTTCACCGTTATAAAACTTTAAATATTCACCCTCATTTGCAAAAGTGAAAAAGTCATAATCGGTATTATTCGATTTATCGGTTGTACGAACGAGTGCTATTGTTCCGTAAGATTTAAGTCTGTATTTTTCGTCTGCCGACACTTGAAGTTTATGTTCACAAGTTATTGATTTGCCGAATTCCTCTATTAAAATCGGATCTGTAAATTCAAACACTAATTCATAATATCCCACTTCAAGTTCTTCATCTGTCGTAAAACTCATATTTTCATACTCTTCGTCAAGAAAAGCTATCTTCTTCTTTTCTATCAAAACAGAATGATCGCTTGTTGTATGTTTAAGTCTTAAATCCCAGCCTTGATTTGCCGAAAGTGCTTTAAATGCCGACATATTACCCGATACAGTAACTGCTTTTTCACCACCGGTCCATACGGTTTCGGGATTAACTTTATTCATCTGCACTATCGGCACATTGCCTGTTACGGACTGCAATATAACATTTTTCTCTGCAGCCGTTTCGACTGTTTTTTGTGTTCCGTCCTCAAGGTTAGCCGTTGCGGTAAGTGATACATATATTCCTCCTGCCGTTAAGTCCGTCTGTGGAACAGCTTTAAACGTATACTTTTTTGTTATTATCTCTTTGCCTATTTCATCAAATGTGACTGTATCGTCGCCTGAAACAATCTCAAATTGACTGTTATCAACAGTTATATTGAGCATTGCCGGGCTTAGCATAACAGCGTCGTTACCTGTATTGTCAATTTCAACCGTCACATCAAATTGACCGTCATTTTTATATGTCTTTTTATCATCGGAAAGTTCAACTCTGCCTGCTGTTATATTTATTTGAGTTGCATCGTCTTTATCGTTCGAGAAGTTACCTACACCGTAAAGCATTTCACCTATATAACTTCCGCCGCTTGCGATTGTTCTGTTTTCCCAATAAATTGCCGCCGCACTGTCCGGCTCTCTGTAATCGTTTGAATAATTAGTGAAATCGCAATAATTATCCGGTGTATATGTATATCTTGTATTTGCAAGATTTGCCCAATGACCGACTATGATACGATTTGCTTCACTGCCGCCGTTCCAGCCTTTTGTAAGAATATATGCAAGCTTTGTCGGGTTTGCAAGTGAATCGACACATCTTATTTGTGACGGTACATCATCACCCGAAAATTCAGTTTCCGTCATTGTCGGTCGAATTGCCTCATCTACAACAAAATACGGTGCGTCAATTTCATTTCCGAGTGCCGTATCCAAAAGCAAACGAACGCTTATATCTTCTTCAATGCCACTGTTATTCGTAACTTCAAACGAAATACCCGCATTACCTGTTATATCATTGTTTTCGTCAGTGCTGAGTGCAATTTTTAATGTCACCGTAACCCCCTTTATCGTCCAAGGTATAGTGATTAATCTGCCTTCTTCACTGACTACGGGAGTATCAAGATGTGAACTCATTCCGAAAAAGCCGTAATCCTGACCGAATATATAATCCTTATTACCTATTCTTACCGTAATAAAAGATGTTCCGTTGCTTCTTTCTTTATCGTCAGAATACAAAAGCGGAATATTGTTATCAAGAATTTTTTTGGGATTACCCTCTTCGGTTTCTATTGCAAATCCGCCCGTATCGGCATTAAACGAATATGTAAGATAGCCGTTAGTTATGCTGTATATATTATCGTTTTCCCCCTCGGCAAATACGCCGAGAGGAAAAATCGATACAAACATAACCAGTGCTAACATTGATGAAATAATTCTTTTAAATGCTTTCATCGCTTTATACCATTCCTTTCTGTACCTTATAGGTACATTTTAAAATCCCCTAATTATACAGATAAACCTGTAAATTAAAATAATCACGTTTATCCGTCTGAACATAGAATGTATACCAACCTTTTTCAAGATTTGATACTTTAAATTCACCGTTCTCGTCCTTTGAAACCATAATTCCTTTTTTCTTCATCTGTCCTATTGTTTTAAGACCTTTTTGGTAACGTACATATGCCGTTGACGTATCGGAAAAATTTTTTAGACTGATTGATATTTCATCACCCTCTACTTCACTTCGACCTGCATAATCAGGCAATTTGCCGTTTACAAGTGCCACCGTATCATACATACCTACAAGTCTTACACTACGTTTTACCTCTGTCGTATTATGCGCATTATCCGATACTTCGTATGTTATCGTATACGGAATACTTGAATCGAACACGTTTTGAGTTATATCATCGGGATTAAATCCACCCCAATCTTTTATTATAACTCTGTCATTCAAATCAGTGCCTTTTGCAAATTCATCATACGCCTTAAACGCAACATTCGGTTTTGTTAAATAATCTTTACTGTACGTTTCACCCATTGTGGTATTTTCATAGAATATAAGTTCATTTTTTCCGAGTAAATCAATAACAGGCGGTGTTTTATCAATAACTTCAACGTCAACTCCGTATATATCCGTTAAACGATTGTTCTTTTCCATATTGAATATATACATTCCGTTGTCAGTATACACCTTTTCGTTTTCAGTCTTATATTCATCATTGCTGCCCAACTGGTGTGTATCGGAATCCGTTACAACCGTCACAGTAACGTCTTGATTTGTTATCGGATGTATATCGGAAGCAAAAACATATCCCGCTTCACCGTTCGGAGTAACAGTCTTTTGCATTGATTTTTTCTGCCATACACCGTTTTCCAATACATCATACGCATAACTCCATCTGATTTCCGTAATCTTCGGAGCAACAGTATCTATATCTTTTATTTCCAATGTCAAGTATGACGATATACCTTCATCATCATAAACTTTAAACGTGTAAATACCGTTTTCGTAGAATACATATTCCGCTTTATCTGCAACTTGTGCTATACCGCCGTAATTTACTGTCACATCTGCAAGTTCACGTCTTTTATCTATCAGATTACCGGCAGTGTCAACGGCTTTTTCAAACTTAACCGTAACCTCCGTTTTTTCCGGATTTACTTCGGTTATCGCGGTAAGTGACGGAGGTGTTTTGTCGATATTATCAACAGTTACAATATCACTGCCCTCATTGCCGTAATCGTCTTTAAAGAACACACTTATCGAACCCGATTCTGTAAATGTGATAACCGATGTCGAATAGTTAATACTGTATTGTGAATTTATTATACTTCCAATCGGCTCTGCCGATGTTATGTGAACATTCGGTTTTGAGAACTGCAATGTCGCACTCACACTCTTTGAAGTGATTTCATTCGTGCTGAGCGTGCAGCTTGTAACCGTCGGTGCGTTATTGTCAATATTACTTACATTAAAGTTTTTAACCGCTTTGTTGCCGACTTTATCATACATTACAATACTGTAAGCACCGTTCTCGGATATTGGAGCGGTATACTCGCCGCCGCTATCTGTAACGCTTATTTCACCTTTCTTACTTAAAAGCTTAACTTCACCGACACCGCTTTGGTCATCTGTTGCGGTAATAGTCAAGGTAACGGGTTTGTTTGTCTTTGCCGTACTTGAAAGAGCATATTCAATCGTTCCGCTTGTTTCGTCAAAGTTTTCGTATTCGATATTCACTTCCGACTTATAACCATATTTATCTTTTAAATTGAATGTGAAATGTTCTTCATATGAATCAAGTATTTTTTCAAAAGAACCGTTGTTATTTCTAACTCTAAGCTCTCTTTCCACACCTCGGTCTTGAGGAGTTATTACGGCTTTAACCCGTCTGTAATACGCCGTTGTATCAGTAATTTCCTGCCACTCGCCGTTATTATCTTCATAATAATATTGAAGTGTATAGTCCTTATCTTCGCCTTGCTCTATCGGCATTTTGTAGATACAGTCAAGAGTTGTAATACTTTCCAATTCCGTCACGAATACAAACGAACAATCACCTGCGCCGTTATAGCACCTTATTGCATCCATAGAGTCATTGTCGGTAAACGTATACTTTATCGTCTTTACACCTTTAGGATCACTGTCGCCGAAAAATTCAACAGTTACAGGGTGTCCGTATTCATTTCCGTCCCAAGTCCATGAATTTTCCGTATAATCAATATAGTTACCTTCTGAATCCTTTAAAGGAACTTTGATAGACACAGGCACTTCATTCTTTTCGTCCCATATTTCGCCCAACACAATTTTTTCTATTCCCGAATCTTTATCTTGCAAAGTTGCGGTAAATGTTACATTACCCGGAGTATACGTTTTTAATATTCGGTCATTGTCATATAGACTATTGTTGACCTTTATAATTTCAGGACTGTACTGAAATTCAAAATCGGGCGGTGTATTGTCGATGTTGTCTATTATCGCCGTTACTATGCTCCAAGTAGACTCGTCACTGCCTTCTTCAAATAAATTGACGTCTACAGTTCTTTCGTTACTTGTTACTATTTTTACTATTTCACCGGCTGTACCCGGTTCGTACATTGTATTTACAAAATAAACAAGTTTTGTATAACCCTCACCACTTTGTGATTTATATTGTTCAGAGTCATATACGTTAAAATTCAATCCGTTGTTTACAGAATCGTCCTCAATAGGCTTTAAAAGCATACCTGCATCAATAGGTTCAACCACAACGGTAGTGCTGTAAGAATTCCAATCTTCATCAACTACATTACATCCTGTCATTTTACCGTCGGCAATCGGTTTATCCCCCGTATAAGTAGTCGCTTTAACACCGCTAAGATTACCGAACTCAACCTTATCGCTCGTGATTTCTAAATCAAAGACTTTCCCCCTGCCTATATCGTCAACCGCATATACTTTATAATTGCCGTTTGCGGTTATGGAAAATGATTGCGATTGTGCAAATATCAATGCATTTTGCTTTGCTATTTCAAGATTTGTTTCATCTAAGGTCTTACCATCATCACTGTCGGCAACCGACACAATTTTTGATTGCGGAAGTATATACACCGGCATATTGAAGTTTAGTTTTACAATAGATTTTTGCCCTGCTTTTTTCGGTGCAACCGTATAATCAAGTTTTAATTCAGTGTCTTGCACTGACATTATTTTATCAAAAATAACATCTGTACTGTTTCCTACGCTGTCCGTCATACGAACACCGACATAATAATTCTCGGTTGTTCCTGCAATATTAACAGTATAAGTCAGGTTCTTTTCATTCTCCCACTTTGCATCAACCGAACTTGTTTGACTTACATTAATTATGCTGTTATCATAGCTTTCAAGATAGCTGTCTTTTATCTTTCCGTCAGACATTGCACTACTGTATTCGCTTTCAGGAATAAACGCAAACTGCACTTCGTCTTCTTTTGCGTCATTAATGTTTACTACAGCTTTACTGTCTTTTCTGTCACCGCTCATAACTTCGCTGACTTCAAAATTAGCGGTCGGTGCATCGGTATCAATACCGTTTATAACAAGCGGTATATCGGTTTTGTTACCTGCTAAATCAATCGCTGTAAGAGTTGTATCAACATTTTTGTTTACGGTTATATCGAAAACGTTATCTTCTTCCGAATTGCTTACTTCAACGTCACTGCTGTTGCTTACAAGTTTCAAATCGGAATCAATATTATCTGTAAGATAAACTTTGCCTTTTATACTTTCGGAGATATGTTCGTTGTTTATAACCGTTCTTGTTTGTGGCGGTGTTTCATCAAAGAAGAATGTAAATTCACTTGTCTGTACAGTGTTTATATTAATCTTGGCTGTGTCGATATTATCCGCACAAATTGCAGTCTGTACATAGAAAGTATTTTCACCGTCTGCCAACGCTATAATCGGTGAATCAGATTCAATACTTGCAGTTAAACCGGTATCGGTTTTATTAACCGCTCCTGCCTTTATCCATTCACCATATGTATCAACCGTATTGCTTACTCTGTAATATAAATTCTGATTTTCTGTATTGTCTGCATTTTTGAAATCTTCGCTTACATCAATCTTTAATTTATAATCTTCCGACGAAATTAAAGGCTTATCTCTATACGTCAAATCGGTAATCAAACTTACGTCTGTTGTCGGCATTGAATTTCTGATATAGAATGTATCTGATTTTGCCGTAGCCTCTAAACCGTTTTTATCCGTCATTCTTACAGAAAGTGCATATGCGCCGCTCGGAATATCGCTGATATTGATATTTTGCGAAATAGCGCCATCTGTCACATCAAGCTTAAATTCCTCTAAACCATCTATCGCAGAACCGTCCGGGTTCACCACTTTCGCATATCCGTCTTTAATTCCCGACAAGTCACTTCCTATAACGGAAATCGTTTGATTTTCACTGTATGTACCGACATTCAACGGCTTAACACTGATTTTAGGCGCTGAATTGTCAAACGCAAAATATCGTTCTACTTCCACCTTATTAGCCTTACCAGACGGAGGTATAACTGTACATATCAATTTATATGTTCCGTCTAAATTTGACGTTTGAATATCGGCTGATGTATCTATACTTTTGCCGTTATACTTTGTATCGGTCGTAATAAACTCGCCTTTACTGTCCTGCCATTTGTAATAAACAGTATTTTGAGATTTTGTTGTAAGAACTATATTATAATTTGAATGCGGAATTGATGTATCGCTTATGGTATCAATACTGCATTTAGTCGTTTCGTTTGTGATATTTATATCTTTGTAGGACATTTCCGTTTTATTACCGAAATCATCTTCGGCAAAATAAATTAATGTACCTTCAAAGTTACTGCCTTCTTCAACCTCAATATACGCTGACGCAGTTTTGCCGTTTTCGGTGTCACTCTGATTTATAAATGCCCACTTATCAAGTAAACTGCTTATAGTACCGCTCGTTTGTTGTTCGGCTTTGCTCTTATCAAAAGCAGGTGCATTTATACGGTCTTTTGTAAAGCAATAATACAGCTTACCCGTTCCCGACATATCGGTAATTGTTACATCATAGTTATTGCCCTTACTTCCGTCTGAATTCTGCAAACCTCCTTTTTCTGTAATTGTAATTTCAGGGGCTTTGTTGTCAAGGTGAATATTTTCTACGACTTTAGACAGTTCGTTACCCGCATTATCCCGACCTGTAAGTTTAAGATTAAATATTCCCTCTATCTTTTCACCTAATGCCAATGTTACGTTTCCTGTGCTTGATTCTGTTGCAGGGACCTCCTGCTTGGTTGACACATTACTCTTGCCTTTATAATCACAAATCTTTACGGCATTGCCTTTACTGTCACGCAATTCCATTGAATAACTTCCATCAGTCGCTTTACCGTCTGATGATGTTGTGTTTAATGTTTCTGATGGTGTTGAACTGAATGTTACAGTCTTGTGCCAATCTCCTACCTTATCATTGTTTAAAGCCGATAATTTCACTGTCGGATCTACCGCGTCAATTTTATGCTTTGATGACAAATAGCTGTATTCCACCTTTTTATTAGCCTCATCCCACAACATAAATTGTGAATCGCTTATAGTTTTTAATTTTGCATTACTTAATTCAAGTTTCAATCCGCCGTTAGCCGAATCCATACCGCTTGTATATGGGAACGTCAATTTAAACTTACCGTTACTTATCCTTACTTTCTTTGCTGTTGACTCTATCTTTTTACCAGTATTACCAAGCGTTAGAGTTGCTTTGTCAAATGTGATACTTGCACCTGTCAGACTGACTGACGATAAATTATTATTATAACCGCCTGTCTTAATTGACGCAGTAACGGTAATTGTCTGCTTTCCTTCAGAATTCTTTTTTACATTATTATAAAACAGATTATCTGCATTATAATTTGTATCAGCTGTATTAGGTATTTGATAGTTGTCGCTAAACTCAACACTGCCGATTGAAAACGCATTTCTGACAATCGTTAAGGTTTTGACATAATCTTCATAGCTGTAATATTTAAGCCATGGAATGTTTTTAACTGTTCTTTCCTTGTTAGATGTGGTATCTTCCGGGAATTTCAATGTTGATTTAATAGTGATTTTGTTTATATTATTGTTATTCATATACGACATAAGTTTTGATTTGTTTATATCAAAACCACGATTGCTGCTTTTTTCCGTAATGCAACCATTACTGATCAGTGCTTTTTTATTAACTGTTATATTCTCGCCTTTTCCCGAAACGTCAAATGTAAACGTAGGTGCGTCACTCATATCCATACAGTAATATTCTTTATTATCGTTTAAGATATCATTGTATTGGTCACCTACATATCCGTTATATTCATATGTAACGCTGTCTTTTTCACCTGTCGGATTAAGATACATTGTACTTCCGAAATCATCAAAGTTTCCGACAGTTTTCAGGCGTCTTTTTGTATTAACATTAATACTGTATGTGGTACTTCTCTTTTTATTTTTTTCAATCCAAAGACCGTCTTTTGTACCGTTTCCGTCCGGATAAATCTCATCTATAATCCATCTATATGAGTCACTTCCTTTTTTAGCCACTCCCAGACTCACATATAATATTTTAAATGCGTCCGTTGTAACGTTTTCAATAGTCACTTTATCAAGAGTCCAAGGAGCTCTTGAAGATGTGTGTGTAGTTTCTGACATTTCGCCAGATGTTTTTGTATTCTGCAAAGTAAAAACTTCTTCATCTTCCTCACCGTTGAAATACAAATACCCTTTAATATTTCCGTCCTTACTTTTTGAATCTTTTGCGTCACTTATTTGTACTTTAAGGCAATATGTCCATTCTTGAGCAGCCGCCTATACAGGCATACACGTTATCAAAGACATAAATATGCACATTGCCATAATTGTACTTAACCATCTTTTGATTTTCATAAAATTCCCCGCCTTTCAATTTTATTTTTTAGACAATACCGAAATCACCGATAATTTTAACGCCTCCATTTCCGCTTTCAAGTAGTATTCATCTTCAAACATTGCATAATGCACTGTTGCCCGAACAAAAATAAATATGAAACCTGTAAGTATGTCAACAGGTATTCCGAGTTTGGGAGATAATTGTTTGGCGTATTCGGTATATCGCATACTAACGCCCTTAAAAAATTGTTTCCCATACTCAACATATTGGGGATGCGTGTATACTTGATACATAAGGCGATATTTTTTGCCGTGTTTTTGAGCCGACCATTTTGGAATTTCACTTATAAACCGCATTATATCCTGCGGATTTTTCGGTGACAGTTCCATAAAATCGTCCTCGACTTTTGTCATACAATACGCAGTTGACTGAATTATAAGTTCATCAACATTATTGAAATAGCTGTACAAATTAGCCGACGTCATACCACAATACTTACCAAGTTCCTTAATCCCTGTGTTTCTGAGTCCGTTGTCACAATAACACTCAAAACACTTTTCCATAATTTCCTTTTTCTTTTCTTCTTTGTATTCTTGTGTTCTCATATTAAATTTTTCCCCTAAAAAATATTAATCAGTTACTGATTGATAAGTAAATTATACCTTATTTTTATTTCATTGTCAATATTTACAATAAAAAAAGATAGCACAAAACAGCAATCATACCATTCTATGCTATTATATAAAAAAGCGACACTTATTAATACAAGTGTCGCTAAAACCTGTCGACATTTTGTTGACAGGCTCTTTTTATCTTTCAACAGTCTTACTTTCTACATTACACAACGGTTTTAAATTTCTGTTCCACAACATCGCCTTTATCGTGTAACTCTTGCTTTCGTTTTTGATATTTATATTATCTCTGTTTTTGTCGCTTATCGCAACCAAATTACCTCTGTCATCATATACGGCAACATAAAACTTTGCATTTGCAATATCTGTTCTGTATTCAACATCATACTTTAACATTGAATTTTCTATCGTACCGTCTACTTTTGAGATATAGTTCTTACTGTCGGCTTCTGTTCCATCAGCATATGTTTCAAAATTAATATTCTCTACAAATACGCCGTAATACGGTGCGTCCGGCGTATATTTTTCCGTACAGCCTTTAGCCGAAATATTAAATTTATTCTCTTTCGGATATGGCACAGACACGATGTATTTACCGAATTTGTCAGTGGAAACGTTATATTTTTCACCGTTTACCGTAAATGTTATTTCTGTATTTTTAACAATGCCTTTATCATTGCTGACTGTACCTGTTATATTAATTTTGTCGCTTGCATTCGTGTTGTATTTCATTGCCTTTTGTCCGTCAACTGCTTTTCCGACAAAATCAAATATAGTCGAATTCGGCACAACATTGCCTTGAGTTGTATCGGTTGCCTCATCTATCGCCCAACCGATTTGACCTGTTCCGCCATCATATACCATTACCGGATCCCAATACAAATCACCTATACATCTGCCGCCAAGCACCTGTTTCAGCTTTGCATACAATTCCGTCAAAAACGCTCTTTGTCCCGATTGAGTTTCACCGTAAATATTTTGATAATATCCACTGTCCTGAAGTTGACCGTCCCAACCGTCAGGCTTTGTTTCATTCCAGTTGTAACCCGTTTCCATTATTATAACATCTTTATCATAACGATTTATAAGTGTATTGAATTCATTCACAACATCATCAATCGAAATAGACTTAGTGTAATACGGATAATACGAAACACCGATTACGTCAAAATCAATATTTGCAAGCGCATTAATAAAGGTCTTTCTTCTGCTCAAAAGTTCACCGCCGTGGTCACTGTGAAGAACAATTTTACTTTCCGGTGACGTTTCGCGAACAGCCCTTGCACCTGCATTTACAAAACGGCTAAGATAATCACTTTTGTTATAGAACCCGTTATTGTTCTTATGGTTGTTGTAAAGCAATCCGTACTGCATTTCGTTACCTATCGAAACATATTCAGGACAAGTTCCCTGTTCGATTAATTTAAGCATCATATCCTTTGTAAATTCGTATATTTTACCCTCGAGATATGTTGCAAGCTCATCACCAGTCAGATTATTTTCCTCAATATACGGACGCCAATCATATGGAATAAGCTGATTTTCACCGTCCGACCAAGTATCAGAATATGCAAATGTAAATTCTATCTGCATACCTTTATCCTTTGCACGTCTTGCCATTGCCAGACAGTCGTCGGGATCTTGATAGCCTTCAGGCAAATAATACTCGTTTCCGTGACCTTTTCCCGGATTGTTTAAAACTCTGATTCTTGCAAAATTAAAGCCGTTTTCAGCCATAATTTGAAGTGCGTCACCTTCTTGACCGTTTTCGTCATAGAATTTGCCGCCCCTGTCTTCGACGTATGTAAGCTTTGAAATTTCTCCGCCTTTTAAGAAAGGTATTCTGCTCTCCTCCGACTTTGCAAAAGACAATTTGTCAAGAGTAAGAGTTTGCGAGCCTTTTATACAAAGTCCTATATCACATTTTCCGTCCTCTACGATAATTCCCGGCACTGTAACCTTGCTCTCATTGTCACTTATCGGTATTGACGTTGACGCCATTGTGTGACCGTTTGTTTTGGCATACAAATAGCAAATACCGTCCGTTGTGTCGTTAGTCAAATACGCATTTAGTGTATATGTTCCGTTTTCCATATTTCCGACCGTTTGACTGATTTGTGCCTCGTAATCTGTACCGCTTGCGTTTAACTTGCCGTCAGATACTGTCATATTTTCACTGTTTGTAATAGTCCAATTTGCATCACCGTCAGAAAATGACGCATTTTTTATTACATTATCATCATCGCCTATTACAATCTTCGGTGCATTGCCGCTGTTTGTACATGAACCGATGTTCCAGTTTGTGTTGTTGTTCTGCGACTTAACGTCTATTCTAAACGCAACATTTCCCTTATCCTTGATTGATTTTATGTAGTCTGTCACATCAATTTTAAATTCACCTGTATTTGATGGTGATGTGAACGACATAATTTCTTTTTCGGTATATGTCGGTGCAACAGTGTATTGCATACCGTTTTCAAAAGCCGAATAATCAGCCTCATATAAGTATGCCGTTCCCGAATTTGCGACAGAAGTTGTATCGAGTACAAGTTCTGCCTTGCCTACATTTTCCGCATTGAAATTTTCCGGCAATTCAAAACCCATATATGCCGCCGTTTCCCATCCTGACCAACCGTGAATACGCAAATCATACGTTGTACTGTCGCTTTCAGTCGCTCGCCATTGTGCTGTTTTGACTGCAGTTATTGCTGTATTGCTTGTCGTTTTGTCACTTTCCTCCGCAAAAGACGTAACCGCAAACATATTGCATAGCATAGCTGCCATTGTTAGTAAGGTAAATATTTTTTTCATTTTCTTCTCCCTATATTTAATTAATATAATGCCGCACCGACGATACCTGCATCGTTAAACAATTCTGCCGCGGTTATTTCGGTTTTATCAAGGTATTTATTATAATCATACTTATAAACAAATTCTCTTACTCTGCTTATAAACGGCTCACCCTCTCGGCTGATACCGCCGCCGATTACAACCTTTTTCGGTTGGAATATATTAATTACATTCACCAATCCCTCTGCAACGTATTCAATATATTTTTCTACAACCTTTAATGCGGTTTCATCGCCTTTATCAGCCGCACGAAAAGCCGTTTGTCCGTTTATAACTGTTTCTTTTGACATTATGCTTTCGGGATTATTTTTTATCGCTGCTTTTGTCTGTGCAACAAGTGCAGTAGCTGACGCATATTTTTCCCAACACCCTTTTCGACCGCACGAGCATTGTACACCGTCTTTTATCAACGTAGTATGACCGATTTCACCGCCTGCACCGTTAAAACCGTTATATATCTTGCCGTTTATTATAATCCCGGAGCCTATTCCCGTTCCGAGAGTTATACAAATAAAGCTATCCGCCTTACTTCCCGACGCAACATATTCACCGTATGCCGCCGCATCCGCGTCATTCAATATTTTAACCGATACACCGCACTTTTCTTCAATCGGCTTTATACTTACTTTATTAAAATTAAGATTGCACGCAAACATAATCATTCCGTTTTCGAAATCGACCGTTCCCGGTACTCCTATTCCTATTTTTTCAACTTGCGACAGCTTGATATTGCTTTCATCACAAATTTTTCCGCACAAATCGGCGATATTATCTATTATCGCATTTTCCCCTCTCTCAACTTCTGTTGGTATTGATATTTTTTTCAATATTTTGCCGTTTTCATCAACCAATCCGCCGGCAATATTTGTACCGCCTAAATCTATTCCTATGTAATATTTCATTTTCTTCACCTGCACTTTTTATTATATTATATTCTAAATACTATAAAAATACAAGCATTTATTTGCAAAAAAATCTGAGCAAGCCAATATGACCTACTCAGATTTTTTCTCTTAGGGAAGTCTATTTAATTATAGCGTTGCTACAATTTTACCTAAACCGTTGCACGCTGTGACAGCGTCCTCATCAGGCGAATCATTTACGATTACGCTTTCATTGGCAAGCTTTGCGCCTGCGTCAGTAACTCTCTTTTCCCATTCACGCATCCATTCACCGTCGCCCCAACCGTATGAGCCGAACAATGCTACATTTTTACCCGAAAGATTAACCTCAAGTTCTGCGAAAAACGGTTCAAATTCACCCTCTTCAAGTTCCTCTGCACCCATTGCAGGGCAACCCAAAATCAAGTTATTATAATCCTTTGCCTCATCAGCTGTTATCTGGTCAACTGAAAATAGTTTTGTATCTGCATTAATCTCTTTTGCGCCGTCAAATATTGCATTTGCCATTGCCTCGGTATTACCTGTTCCACTCCAATAAATAATTGCTGTTTTGCTCATTTGTATGAACCTCCTCAAAAAATAATTATTAACAAACTGCCCTTTGCAGTTATGCTATACAAAATAAATCTGTTAGAGTTCTTCCCTCATTAATTCTTTTAATTACTGCCTTACGGCATTTATTATAACGACAGAATAATTTTTTTGCTTGCTCTGTGTTCTCATAAACTTTCCATTCACCTGTCAAAAGACAGCCTTGGTGTTTATGATTTATAAAACCGTATATATCATGCAAAGGATAGCCGAGAAATGCTCCGATTTCGTGCGGAAATTCCTTGTTCATCAATCTTTGTGCATATATCCTTGACTTTAGTATTGCCAAATATTTCATTAATGAAAACTCTTTTGGATAACCGTTATCGCACAAAAATGATTTTATATCATCTATTTGCAAGTATTCGCACAATTTCTGTTTTCGATACACCATCAAAAGCACACGTTCACCACATTCGCACAAAACATCTATGTAAATATCGTTTTTATTAAGCTTTTCGTTAAGCATTTTTATCTGAACGGTTATATTCGGATTTTCACGCTTACTGCACGAGGCTATATTAGACGGTTTTATACCCGCAAATGCCGGTGCACAATGATATGCTAAAATATATTCTGTCGGCATAAATTTTCTCCTTTATGATTAGTTTAGACTAACCCAATATTAAAAATATTTATACTGCTTTGCAGAAACATTCTGTAAGTGCATCATTCAATGCACAAGCACTTGATGAATTACAATGCTTTATAATTGCACCCGACTTTTCAGCCTGACCTGACGCAACTCTTACCATTTTATGTGCTACCGTTCCTGTGAACACAATAACTATATCCGGATTGCCTATCTGATTTTTAAAATCCGCAGGACATTGCGTAAACACTTTACATTTGCAGCCGAATTTTTTGCATATTTCTTTATATCGGCAGTGCATTCTGTCGTGACCGCCTACTATTACAATACTCACTTAACACACCTCTTATTCTTAGTTAGTATAAACTAACGGCAGATTAAAAATATATGGTTAGTTTTTACTAACCATATATATACTACCATACATAAATTATTTTGTCAACAATTTTATTATATTTTTTTAAATCTCGCTGTTTTCTTCTGTATCGTTATTGCTTCCGAAGAAAATAGTTGCGAAAAAGTCTTTTATTATAAGTCCTATTCCCTTTTTCTCAACTGCCGACGACGCATTCAAATCAATATCCGCTATAACTTCACCGTCACGGCTTATTGTCATAGTTCCTATTTTTTGTCCTGCCTCTATCGGTGCGGTAATCGTTTCGTCTATTTTTATTTCCTTGGTAATATTGTCCTCTTGTCCTTTTTTCACAAGCGTTGAGCAGCTGTCACCTGCAACAACGCCCACTTCTTTGTCTACGCCCTTTTCAACCGCTATTTTCTGCACTTCATCTCCGGCGGTTATTTGTGTGTTTACCGCATAATTTGCAAATCCGTAATCAAGAAGTGATTTTGCTGACGCAAATCTTTCTGCCGAAGTCGGTGCACCGAGTACAACGGCTATAAGCTGCATATCATTTCTTTTTGCCGCCGCACTCAAACAACATAGTGCCTTTGATGTTGAGCCTGTTTTCAGTCCGTTTGCGCCGTCATAAAAACGTATCAATTTATTTGTGTTCGCAAGCTGGAACTTTCCGCCGCGAAGTGTGTCCATCCATATTGACGTGTAATTAAAAATCGTTTCATGTTTCATCAATTCCCTTGACATTATCGCAACATCTCTTGCACTTGAATAATGGTCATCTTCATCAAGTCCGTTTGTGTTCATAAAATGAGTATTTTCCATACCGAGTTCCTTCGCCTTTTCATTCATCATATCCACAAACGCACTTTCACTGCCTGCAAGATGTTCTGCCATTGCCACACAACCGTCATTCGCACTTGCAACCGCAATACCTTTCAGCATATCATTTACAGTAAGTTGTTCTCCTGTTTCCAAAAACATTGTACTTCCGCCGTAACTCATTGCATTTTCACTTACAGTGACCATATCGTCAAGGCTTATCTTTCCACTGTCAACAGCCTCCATTATAAGGAGCATAGTCATAACTTTTGTAACGCTTGCAATAGGTAATCTCTCGTCGGGATTGCTTTCGTAAAGTATATTACCTGTCGCTTCCTCCATAAGTATTGCTGATTTTGCATTAAGTCCTAAATCGGTATTGCCTTCGGCAAATACAGCAACACTCTGCATCATAAAACATACGCAAATAAAAAAGCATATTACTCTCTTCATACTTATATCCTCCGTAAAGTTTTTTCTGTATGAATTTATAATATGCTTTTTATGGTTTTCTATTCATTTTATAAGTAAAATGTGAAAATCTACTATTTATTTTTACGTTTTATATGTATTTCCGGCACTGCCACGTTGTCATATGTAACGGTTTCTGTATCGTCCGTATCGGTTGTTTCTTCTACATCTTCCTTGTCGATGTGAACTTCCGGTACTGCAAGATTTTCTGTTTCAACTGTTATAAATGGTTTCTTTTTCATAATAAATCCCTCCATATCACTCTTAGAACAAATTTATAAAGAAAGTTATTGTTAAACTATTTAAAAAGTCTGCAAACATACTGCCTATAATCGGTACAAGCAAGTATGCCTTTACTGACGGCACATATTTTTCTGTAAGTGCCTGCATATTTGCCATTGCATTAGGTGTTGCACCCATTCCGAAACCGCAAGTACCTGCCGCAAGCACTGCCGCGTCATAATTTCTGCCCATTACGTTAAATAGAACGAAATACGTAAATACAAACATCAACGCAACTTGTCCTGCAAGAAGTATCAATAGCGGAAGTGCCAATGATGCAAGTTGCCATAATTTCAATGTAATCATTGCTATGCCCAAGAACAATGAAAGACATATACCACCTATATCATTTATTTCACCCATATTTACGTTGAAAAGGTTTGTGTGTTCGCTTATGTTTCGCATTGCCGCCGCAACTATCATTGCACCTATGTATATCGGAAAGGTCATTCCTGTTTTGCTCAGTGCCCACGAAACAATCGTTCCCAGTCCCATTGCTATGGCAATTTGATATGTTGCAGGTGCATACATACTTACACTTCTCTTGTGTTTCTTTTCATCCTCAACAAGTGTTGCGTCATCTTCCATAACGGCAGTTTTTAAAAGGTCGTGCTTTAATATAAGTCGTCTGCCAATAGGGCCGCCCATAAGTGAGCCGGCTACCAATCCGAATGTTGCCGCCGCTGTACAAAGTGTTGACGCACCCGAGATTCCTAAGTCTTCAAGTACAGGTCCGAATGCTCCGGCTGTACCGTGTCCGCCGACCATAGGTATTGAGCCTGTGCTAAGTCCTATAAGCGGACTTACCCCGACCAACTTTGCCAATCCTACCGAAACAAGGTTTTGGCTTATAATAAGCACTATTACGCAAACTAAAAATACCACAAGGCTTAGTCCGCCGCTTTTTAATACTTTCAAGTTGGCTTGAAATCCTACCGACGTGAAAAATATTACCATACATACATTTTTAAGTGTTTCGTCAAATGATATTTCCAAAATTCCTGTCGCATACAGTATACACGAAACAATCGCAAATATCAATCCTCCGACAACCGGTGACGGAATACAAAATGTTTCAAGGAATTTTATACGTTTTTTCAAAAACGCTCCCAAAAACAATACCGCAACCGCCATACCAAGCGTTTGGTACATATCTAAAGAAATCTGATTCATGTTTTGCATTTCCCCTTTTTATTTATTCTGTTGCAACATTTACTCCGTTTTCCGCATAATATTCGCTTGCACCTTTGTGGAACGGTATAGTAACATTTTCTGTTGCAAAGTTCATATCGAATGTATCATCTTTGGCAAAACCAAACTTGTTGCTGTTGCCGAAGATGTTTTTTGTGATTGACTTTACTCTGTTGTCTGACATCTTGTCACTCGCAATCAGTACCATTTTCACACCGAGTGTCTCAATATCTTCTGTTTGTCCGTCATATGTGTTTGCTTTTATTGTATGTTTTACATATCCGTTGTATTGCTCTGTAAGTCTGTTCGCAACAGTTCCGTCAATAGGGATAAGCTTTATATCGTCTGAAATTTCTGTTATTGCACGAGTCGGTGTTCCGGCTGTACAGAAAAATGCGTCAAGATTTCCGTTTTTCATCGCTTTTGCTGCGTCAGTGTATGATAAATACTTAGCGTCAACCATACTTTCATTTAAACCGTATGCCGATAATATTTGTTTTGAATTTTGTAATACACCCGATTCTTTTTCTCCAAGCGATACACTTTTTCCGTATAAATCGCTTATTGAATTTATATCCGAATCTTTCGGCACTGCCACTTGTATCGCCTCTGTATATAACCCGGCAATAGCCGAATAACCTTTGTATTCCTTGTCAAAATATCCTGTTCCGTTGTATGCGTCTTTCATAACATCACTTTGTACAAATGCAATGTCAACATATTCTTGAGATATTAAACGTAAATTTGCCGCCGAACCGGCTGTTTTTCGTACTTTAAAATAAACATCACTGTTGTTGTTTAATATTTCCGCTAACTCCGTGCCGTAAGCATAATATGTACCGTTCACATCACCCGTACCAATCTGTACCGTGTTTTTCATCCCGCACCCCGAAAATGCCATTACCGAGATTGCTGCGATTAAAATATATAAAACTTTTTTCATGTTCTCCCTCCATTTCTTTTAACAATTTACACATAACATATAACAACATTTTTTTCAATATGTTTTAAATACATTTCTACAATAAACTGTAACAGAATAAAAAACACTCCAAAATCGCTGTAAAATGATTTTGAAGTGTAGTATTTAGTATTCTATATTGAAATCTATAGACATAATTGTTTCTACTATTCTATCACAACAATTATTTTGCCATTGTCTATTTTCCATTTCGAACGTTTTTTTATATAAGTTTTATCTTTATTTATCAAACCACATTCTTTGTATACTTGTGTTATTCCGCCAAAATATCTATGTGACTTATCTAAATTCAATTCTTTGTTTTGTCCATTGATTTCCAACACCATAGACACAGCAGAACAATCTATGGTATTTTTTATTATCTGTGGAACAATTAATATTCTTGCTCTTATGTCATTTGCTGTTATTTCTCGTTCAACTATATATTCATTATTTTCGTTACAATCAACAATATTCGCATTTTGTGGCGAACTTAACGAAAGAATATTTTTTATAGTTTCTTGCTTAAAAACGGGTTTATATGAAAAACCATACCATTATCTATGCACATATTAAGTAGCATTTTTCCATCAATTAATATAGTTGGCATATGAGGATTACTTTCTGCTTCATCAATAGCACCTTTTGTGAATGAAGAAGTTGTGATAAATAAATTTATGTAATTATTATTTAATACATTTCCTTGTTTATCTCGTTTTGTAGCTCACTTAAAATCACGAATCTCGTTCGCTTGCACGTTATGTTTTGATTGATACCTCTTAGCTTGAACATAATAATTCATAGTATCTAAACCTTGTGGATCTATTCCGGGTTTGGTACAAGTTAGATCAATCCCATTATCCTTAACATATTTAGTAGTTACAACTTCTTGGAATCCAATTCTTTTTAAAAAATAGTTCAAAAACAATTCAAAATCTCTGCCAGTTGCAAAAGCATGATATAGTTGTTGTATATAGTCCTTTTCTTCTTCTTTTGTCAATTCTAAATACTCCATTGGATTACCTCCCCTAAAAAATAGTAATACTTTATGATTGCTTCAACATTCTCCCAAGATTCTTTTCATTGTAAATTATCAGATTTTTATATACTCCCAGAAACATTAAATAATTCCTTTTTAGTTGCTCTATATAGACCGTTAAAACAAATTCTACTTGAAAATATCATCAACGCTGCTTTCTCACTATTGATATTTTCGTTTTCATTTCAATTTCTCTATTCTGTTTTCTGCACATAGAATAGCCACTCATCTTTTCAAAATTTTCCATTTATAATCATTTTTCCTCGCAGACATCATTTCCATATAACAATACGCCTTATTTGATAACACATATTATATTCTAAATCTCGAGCAAATGCAATACTATTCTATGTTTTTCTCTATTTTATCCAAAATTTATGCTATCACAATTTAACAATAATTCGCTACCTTATTATAAAGAAATACTTTGTCTTTTTCATTTTTAAAAATATTCACAAAATCAATGTCCTTATTTTTTATACAAAGTTACTAAGAAAATAATTTACTTTGCAAATTCTAATTAAATTGCACTAAAAAACGAAAACCTATTTTTATAGGTTTCCGTTTTTTCCCTTATTCCCACTCGCTCCCTGTAAATCAATCTTAAACACTTTTGCTTATGAGATTTAGCAGAGAGTATCTATATTATTTGAATTATCAGTAAAGCATACGCAATCCGATTTTTTGTTGCCATTTCGTTGCCAATATATAAGAAATTTTAATGCCAAGAAGCATAAATAAGTTGTCGCTTATCAAAAGCCTCTTTGCCACCTTCCATAATATCAACAATTTGTTTATGTGTCGAATTCAGGTCAATATTTCCTTGTACTACATCGATTTTTGTTTCTTGATACTCAACTACTAAGACCCTTTCAGAATCGCCAAGCACTGGGATGTTCGCATTATGCGTAGCAAATATGAACTGCATATGCGGTTTCTTCCGCGCAATAGCAGTAATAACCTCATCGTAGATTACCTTATTGTCAAGATCATCTTCTGGTTGATCAATAAAAATAACATCGTTATCATCTTGTGTCAATATAAACAAAATTAGCGCCGAGGCTCGTTGACCAATCGAGTGTTGCCGCAACAGCTTCCCGTGATAATAGATGTTTACTTTGTTTTCAACTTGCCTGCTCAATAATTCTTCGTATTGATTACGAAGTTTTTCTTCCATTTTAGCATATTCACCGGACGAAATGATTTTTTTCAGTTCGCTGCCATCGCAAATAATCCAGTCTTCTATTATCGCTGTGTAGTCGGTGAACTTATCACAAATAGCTTGGTATTTGCTATCCGAGATTCCCGTTCCCTTGAAATCACTTTTCAATTGGGATTTGAATCCTTCTCGATCTCCCTTAAATGCGATTTCAATTCGTAGTTCTGTTTGATTCTGATTAATACGTTCAGTTTCGACCTTATACGCATTATAGGTTGCCAACAGAACATCATTGCGTTCTCTTGCTGCCTTAGTAAATGATGTTTCTATTTTTGATTTGGAGGATGTTTCGTCACTTAGTAACTGTAACTTTTCCTTGGTCTTTTGCAACTCAGCAGTCATTTTGACAAAACTATCAACATCCAAAGTTTCATCTTTAATCTCTCTTTTAATTTCGGCAAATTCATCTGCCAAGCTATCAGTTTGCTCTTTCAAACGGGAAATTATATCACCCACACTGTTGCACTGTTTTTCAATTTCATCAATGCAGGAACCAATTTGCGTGAGTTGAACATCAATTAGAGACAATACTGCGGAAACATCTTCAAAGATGTCTGTATTAAACTCACTACTATATCCGTCCAGAGTACTTGACACAATTGAGTTTCTTGAAAATACATTACGAATATCACGCAAAATTGAGTCAATTCTTTTTTTCACCGTATCAAGCTTTGTGGTGTCAGTGGTGTATCCTCTTTGCTTTTTTAGTTTATCTGCTACCCCTTTTTCTTCAAAAATCGAAAGTTTATGCTCAAGTTCTGTTTGCTGTATAGTAGTTTCTACCATTTGCTGTGGGATTTTACTTACGTCCAGTAAACGTTCTACATTTCCGACTAATTCACTCACAAGACTATCTAAATTAGAGGGTTGACCAATTTTTCCGCTGATTAATTTTTCTAACAAACTATTTTCGTGATCAGTGCTACCGGATAGATCTTTTTGACCGAAATACTGTACCCAATCGAACAAGCTGATTGGATTAATATTTAAGTCATTGCCACTCTCATTGAGAACATTTATTTGTTCTCCAAATATTCGACTGACAAAATAGTGTTTACCATGTTTATCTACTACATTCAACGTTGCTTTACCGCCAGAACCGAAAACATTTTTAACAAGTGAATCCTTGTAGTCTTTGTCCATTTGTGCGGTGAGTCCCAAAACATATCGTACTGCTTCTAAAATAGAAGATTTTCCGCTACCTCTTATGCCAATGAGCGTATTCAACTCACGAGAAAACGTAATTGTTTGTCCGTCGAACTTTCCACCTTGGAATGATATTGATTCTATAAACCCGTGTTTGTTCTCTGGAACATTTTCACTAACTCTATCTCTGTAATCTTGCAAAGCAAATTTAATTGCGGAATAAGAATATTCGCCAATTTTCAAATAAGTACATTTATCTCCCTTACCTATATCAGTAATGGATTTCGGATCGGAGCCCTCAACCAAAGCAGGCAAAAAACCGAAGCATCTCTCGAATTGATTAAGATTGTCGCGAGACCTGGATTTCTGCAAACCAAGAACACGATTTTTAAACGAAGCAAGTCCGGCCAATGATTCAAGTAAGCCACCCTTACATTCACTAAATATGCCACTATTTTGGTCTACGTGTGCGAATACCACAAAATAATCACGTCCATAGGCCTCTAACTGTTCAAATACCTTCTTTAGGTCATATATGCTTTTTACATTGCGGTTTTCAGGATTAGAGATAGTGGCAAATGCGGCTGTCAGAAATGTTTGAATATGATTACTACCATTTTCAAGCCATTCACCTGGATTAAACACAATCAGCGTGTGAATTCCGTTTGCACCTTCTTTGATAGTTAATTCCACTCCAGGCAAGATGAATATATCTTGCTTTTTTGCCGCCTTACGAATAGCCTTATATTCATCAATATCAAATTTATTATGATTTGTAATTACGCCAACACTTATATTGGCTTTTTTTAATGCAGCTACATAATCCTTCACGAAAGAATTTTGCTCACCAGTATATGTAAATTCCTTGTCCTTGTTTGTGTGTAGGTGAAAATCAGAACGGACATACTGCAATCCATTTTCAAACATCTAACCACCTCATCAATTTAGTTTTTAGCTTAATCCTATTCAAATATTTCTCGTACTGCGCTATTGAGAAATGTTTCAAGTTCACTGACATTCGCTTTATCATTAGTTTTAAAAGCACAGTGTATATTTTTAGAATACTCAGCTATTTTATTATGTAGCGGAATATTCGAGTCGAATTTTGGAATAGCTAAGTATTTCAATACATCAACTCCTCTATTAGTCGATATAGCATATCCATCAATGATTTCGACAACATCTTTGGCATTAATTACACCACAAACATAGTACGCTTCATCAATATTATTTAAGCCAAGCATAAGTACTTTCGAATCAACAACTATCGTTTTGTCTTCACTAAACAAATTCTTGTCAGCATCTGGAATAGATTCAAGATACGAACTAACTACAACAGCTGACATACTTCCAGTCTGTTCTTTCCACAATACTTTATATGGAGCATAAGTGTATTCACCAACATTGTCTAAACGATAATATGGTTGTGTACTTGCATTAAAAAATTTTCCATTTTGAATTCGACTTGCCAACAATTCATCGTGATAATAATTTAACCATTCATTTGTTTTTGGAGCCGTTTTTACAAGCTCTTTTACAGGAATACCATATTTGTATTTTTCCGAATGAGGTACTAAAATATATTCATTAGATTTCACCTTCCATTTAGCAATATTTCTTCCGCCAAGCATTGGAAATATGTAAGTTTCTTCAACTTTATCTTTATGAACACCCTTTTTAAGAAAATCTTTGCGTCGTTGTCTTTCTATACAGTTTTCTATAAGCATAAGACCATCTCGACATCTGATAGGTTTTTTTAAAAGATATATACCTTTAGCACCAGCAGGTTCTATACCCTTTCTTCCACTGTAATATCGTGGTTTTGAGGAATCAAGAACCTTATTAGCAAATTCCATGTCGGGCAATGTTAGCCAAGAGGACTGTTTGTCATTACCATCAACAGGCTGTGCCGAAAGAGTTTCGAAGTGCAATTTATTTGCTACTTCATTCCATTTTGCATGAGAATCAATCAGTGTCTTTTTTCCTATTTGCTTCCACACTTTATAAGCATTCATTGGATATACCATTTCTACGCCTTTAATAATTTTTATTGCAACAGTAGGAATGGTAAATAACTTTACATTTGAAAAATCATCAACGGCATCAATCCTGAAGGGAACATTTTGTCCAAATCGAGTAATTGAAAGTTTCCTAAAGCCCTCACCGCCTTTAGTTGATTTTAGAAAAGAAGCTGGCAATAAAAACACCATATTTCCATTATTCTTTAGGTACTTATCAACAGCAACATATGTTACAGCCATTCCAAAATCATCGTGGGTTGTCTTCTTATCATAGGCGTTTTTCTCAAATATACCATAACTTTTCCAAATTTCCAGTGTTCCTTCACGATAACTTTTGCTCATTGATTTCCAAGCAATCCAAGGAGGATTGCCTACAACAAAATCAAATTTATTTCCAATAAGAATGGGTGCGAAACTGTTGCGCAGAATAATAGGCCAAAAAGAGTCATTACCAGCCCTATGTAAAGTATAAAGTCTATCAAAAAGTTTTTCTACAATACTTTTGTATTGAATATCAACAAATCGATTTTCGACGGCGTTCCAGAAAATTTCAAAATCACATTTATCATCAATGTTCTTACTTAAAGTTTTTAGAAACTCACTCGCTAAACTATAATCTTCAAATTTGGGTATTTGAAATTTTCCTACAGATGTATCAATTGATAAAGTTAATTCGCTTTCTTCGGTGTAAACTACTGGCGAAAGTATAGAATCTGCAATATAAATTGGAACGTTAATGGGATCAGCAAAATCTTCAAATACTGCATCATCGCAAGAAGAAAACACTGCGAGAATATAGTTTGCTTTTGCAGAAACCACAGAAATAGGATTTATATCAAAGCCAATAACATTATGCGTTATTTTATCAATATCGTTTCTTGACAATTTTCCATCGGATTTTGATACTATACGCTTTATAGCGTGCGTTAAAAATGTTCCAGATCCTGCAGTTGGATCAATTAATGTTTTTTCAATGTCACCCTTATATCCTACCAAATCAAGAGCGTGTTCAACAATCCAATCCGGCGAAAAATATTCTCCCATCAAATGACGCATTTCAGCCGGAATCAGTTCCATATAAACTTCTTGAAGAATATCTTGAATTTCTTCTGGCTTAAGTATGTAAGTACTTAAATCAAATTGATTGACTACATCAAGTATATTGTTAACTACTGTAGTATCAAACTTACTTTCTAAACAAGTATAGGTGAACCATTCCATGAAGTGCGATTCAAAAAAATTGTTTACCAACGATTCATATTTGTTAAGTTCCCCATCAAAAAGCTTATCAATCTGAGGCTTTGTTAAGTTCTCAGCCTTAAATGTAGGACTTACAAGCTGAGCGAGGAATGAATATATTAGTAACTTCAAAAACATATTGAAAAATGTTTGAAGTGCAAACAGATACACTTTACTATCAATAGCTACATCTTCACTGTATCCGTATGTTTCTTTTATAACAGATGAAACCTCTGTAAAAGAAGTAGCTTCGTCGTCTTCTCCATACATCGTTCCAAAAACGCGATCCCACTCTTTGTATAATGTACGAACACGAGTACTACCATTTAAATCATTAAGATTAAACTGCAATTCGTCATAAATAGTCTTAATGCTTTTGCGAACAAATTCACTTTTAGGATTAATAATAGAAATGAGATTTTTCTTGTTTAAGGCAATTTTATTCTGCTGCTTTAAAAGTAAAGCTAATCGCTTTAATCCAGATGAAAAATTCTTTATTTCATAAGTAAAAGAGACGGGTAAACAAACATCAATATCAATTTTTAACTTATCAGTGTTAATCTTATGAGAAGTAGGAGATGGAACAAAACGAGCAAAGATAAAGCTATCTCCATCAAAGCCTACACCGATGCTATTTAATAATTTTGATTTTATCAAATCCGGGCGGTCAGCGTTCGATACTCCTGAATTGCTTATAATATAATCATACAATCCATGATCTTTATTATTTCTACCATACAAAGCTTCTTCGATTCCACTGGCATTTTTAAAATATTTGATTTTTTTTAGTTCAAACGAAACATTTTGGAAAGTTGCATCGGTCCTTCCTCCAGCCAAAAGATTGTCTTCGCTTTTATATTGGCTAACCATTGTAGGATTTAGTTCTTCCAACAATGGTTTTATAATATCTGAATGAAAATGAATTTTCACATCATCTTCTGTATTGAAGTTATTGAGTTTAAAGGACTGTTCCAGTTTATTGAGTTCCATAACATTACCTCCATGTATGGAATTATAACACAAAATTACTTAGTGGTCAATATAAAATACGTGTAAATATATAACTTTTAAGTTAAAGTTTTTACAACAGGTCAATTGACCAATTATAAAAGTGGCAGGGATTGTTCCCTGCCGCTGTTGTGTTGATACCGTGTAAATCAGTTCTGCATTTACAATTTCCATTGCGCGATTACGGATATTATTCATCTTTTGCACCCACAACATCATATCGGTTGTTTTGAGTTTTTCGGTTACATTTTCTTTTTCGGCGAAGTCTGTTACCAGCCGGAGAAAAAGTTGTTGAGCCTGTTGTTCAACATCTGCAAGATATGAATTGAGGTTACCACTTGTCAGCAAATTATAGTAACGCACCTTATGATTTTGCTTCAAATATCGTTTGTGTCGCATTCCCCAAACGCCGATATTCGCTTTATTTTCTTCTTTCGCCGGTAATAAATCGGGCAACATATAGTCGCCCACCTGCGTATAAGTACCGCCTGTTTGTTCAAAAATTGTGCTTGCCATTTTGTTTTACCTCCAAAAATTTATTTATCTTGAGCGTGGGTTTTCACGCTTACGACCTTTAATACTTCTTGCCTGTTCAAGCAACTCGTCAATTTGTTTATGCCCGAAAACCTTGCGCAAAAGCTTGTAATCTTTGACCTCTGAACGCAGATTTTCGTTTTCATTTTTCAGCTTGCTGTTGATTTTCGATAACATTTCGTTCTCACGATAGAGGTTGCCGTTTGTAATGTTTAACCTGTGGTAGCTGTCCACCGCCTTGAAATATCGTGCAAATAGGGTGCTGATTAGCGACTTTAATCGAGTTATAAGAGGCTCTACAAACTTTGCCTTATAAGTTCTTGCCGACATCATTGCTGGCGGTTCAGTCAGCTGATATTCGGGCTCATTCATTATACTTTCATCAAGATTTTGCAACGCTCTTTCGCCATTGTCAAAGTTCTCTATGCGGTGAACCATAACACGAAATTCATCCTGCTTTTCTGCGCTCACCCATTGATTCCACTCGGTATCTCCACGAGTTCCGCCCTTAAAACCTTGTGCGGCTAACGCTTGTTTTAGGCTTGCTCTCGTATCAAGTCCACGCTTGCTGCCGGTTGTGAACGGAACAAAATCAATATGCAAATGAGGCGTTGCCTCGTCCATATGCAGATGAGCAGAGAACACTTTTAGGTTGGGATTTCTCTCTTGAAACCCCCGATAATACTCATCTAAAATTTGCCTTGCAAGCTGTCCGTTTTCGCTTTCGGCACTCATATTTTCCTTATCGCCAATCTGAAAAATCAGTTCGTGGAACGGCTTTTCCTACTTTGAATTTCTGATTTTTTCATAATAGTTTTCTATTCTGCGGTCGGCTCTTGTCTGCTTTTCGTTGTATCTTTTTAGCGCTTCATCAAACAATTCGTGATAGATTTTCTTTATCGGCTCGTTACAGTAATCAATGTTCAAATGCGTTCTGCTACCGTCAACATTTTCAGCCTTAAACTTGCGGCTGTTGTGATTGACCGAGCCTTTACCCACCATTGCGCTTATCGTTCTTTGCATAAGTTATACCTCCAATCTCATAAACTTGCTCGTCCTCGGTTCTGTTACTCTTGTCAAGAGTAACGCAAAAGCACTTTTGACAGGCAAGCCCATCAAAAATGCAACCTGCAAGCAGGTTTTGTGCTCTCCGAGAGGGTGCGGGTCGCCAGTGGCGACCTCTGCCGACTGTGGGCGGCAGAAGCACTGACCAAGCCGGCAGGCGAGACGGTGCGGCTTTTTGAAAAAAGCCACCTGCACCTTGCAAAACTTTCGCTGTGTCGGTCTGCGTCGATAGTGACGGTGATTTTGCCACCGCCTAAAACAGCGACACAACCGTCACACATCGTCACGCTGTTCATAAGTCAAACTGACTTTACGCCCATCGTGACAGCGTTTGTTTTGATAATTTATTCCATACTCGTTAAACAAACGCCCAGCATTGATATTCAACTTCATAGTCAATGCATTTGCTTTCATATCAGCACCGAGAAATTCAACAAGCTCTGTCGGACTGCCATACCATTCGGGATTTTCACTTGTGATTTTGCCAGCGATATTTTCAAGCAAAGGTTCGGGCGGCAACTTCCACAGTTCCGTTTCAGTTCTCTCAAGGTCCCACACAAGTGTTTCGGGATTACGATTGAGATAAATCTTTTGGTCCGGCTGATCTCTGCCTGAAACTTCAAGCGTTGCCGAATTGCTTGTTCGTTTTTCTTTCCGTAAAATAAAACCACCGTCAGCGGCACCAAGCAATCCGTTAGTTCCCGAAATCATATAAAACTTGTCATCGGAGTTTTGCTTGCGAGTGTGGTGAACAAGCATCAAACATATTCCGTAACTGTCCGCAAACTTTTTAAGCCTTGTGATAATCTCATAATCATTTGCGTAACTGTAATTATCGCCGCCCATTTCACGCACCTTTTGAAGAGTATCTATGATAATCAATTTTGTATCGGAGTGTTCCGTCATAAATCTTGTAAGTTGTTCGTCAAGTCCATTCCCAAGTTGACCTGCCGAAACAGAGAAGTACAAATTATCCGCACTTTCTGTTCCGAACATCCTATACAATCTTTCCTGCAATCTGTGATAATCATCTTCGAGAGCAAGATACAAAACTGTTCCTTTTCGCACATCATAATTCCAAAGCGGTGTGCCTGTACTGATGTGATATGCAAGCTGTGCCATAAGAAAACTTTTGCCAAGTTTCGGTGCTCCTGCAAAGATATATGTGCCCGGATAAAGCAAGCCTTCAATCAGCGGCGGTTTACTTTGATACACCGTGTTATACAACTCACTCATAGAAACGGTTTTCAAATGTGATTGATCGAGTTGTTGCAAAAATTCTTTTTGCATTTCTTCAAGATAATCATCTAAACTCTTGTCATCTTCATTAAAATCGGTTATACTATCATTAGTTTGTTTTAGGATTGACTGCTCCGTATCTGTGCCAACAGATACGGAGCGGTCTTTTCTTTTTCTGTCATTCCGATACCGCCTTTAATCCGCCGAGAACATCTGCAATTGTTTAGATTAAGTCTAGCAATTCGTCATTGACTTTAGCGCCGTTTTCAATCCTCTGTAATTCCGTAAGTACATCTGCAAGATCATTGCGCAAAGCCTTGTATACTCTCGGATTACCTTGAACTACAACCTCTTTGTTTATAAGACGCCTTGTGATATAGTCTTGTTTGGTTAAACCCGAAAGCTTAACATAGCGTTCAATCTGTTCCCACTCTTCGGGCGAAACTCTAAAAGCAACCGTCTTGTTTCTCCAACGGTTGTGTTCATCTCTGTTTTTCAGTGACATATTACTTTCTCTCCTTCCATAATTCATCAAGTGTATTTGCCATTTCGTTTTGTTTTGACGGATATATATGTGTATATCTGTCGGTAATTTCTACGGTTTCGTGACCGACTCTATCCGCAATAGCGGCGGCTTGATAGCCTTGATTTATCAAAAGTGAAACATGCGAATGCCTTAAATCGTGAATACGAATACGCTTTACACCTGCGGATTTTGAACCTCTGTCCATTTCGTGATGAAGATAGCTTTTTGAAATAGGGAATATTCTGTCGCTGTCATTCGGTGAATAAAACATTTCCAAATACTCTCGCATTTCATCACATAAAAGCTGTGGCATTTTTATTGTTCTGTTGCTCTTCTCCGTTTTTGGTGGAGTTACAACATCTTCTCGGTGCAGTCGTTGATATGATTTATTGATTGTGACTGTGCCGTTTTCAAAATCAAAATCGCCGGCAGTTAATGCAAGTAACTCGCCTACACGAATACCTGTCCAATAAAGCATTTGAAAAGCATAATATGAAATAGGTTTGTCCATCATTTCGTTCGAGAACTTGCTGTACTCATCCACAGTCCAATAATTCATTTCTTTGCGTTCCTCTTTGCCCATATTGCCGACGGTTGAGGCAGAGTTTAGCCTTAGACCGTAAATCTTGATTGCATGATTAAACAATGCACTCAACTGATTGTGAATCGTCTTTAAATACCCTTGAGAAAACGGCTCGCCGCTTGAATTTGTTTGCTTTCTAATCTCGTTTTGCCAAGCAATAACATCTTTTGCCGATATATCGCACAATCGCTTATGCTCGAAGTACGGCAATATTTTGGTTTTAATAATATGTTCTTTGGTTAGCCAAGTGTTTTCCTTTAACTTCGGTCGCACATCTTTTTCGTACAATTCTGTAAAAGTCTTAAAGGGCATAGTGACATCGGCTTTCTTTTCGGTCAGAAACGCTCGTTCCCACTCCTGTGCCTCTCGTTTGGTGGCAAAGCCACGCTTTAATTTTTGCTGTCGTAAGCCTTGCCAATCGGTGTAACGGAACTGCACATACCAAGTTCCGTTCTTTTCATTTTTAAACGCTCCCATTTTAATCGCTCCTTTCAATCGTTTTGGTTGAGTAAAATTTTTCATGAAAGAATTTACGGTCAATTCTGCCGGGAATGGTAATACATCCGGTTGACTGCAATTCCTTATTTAATTTGCGTATGAGTTTATAGGCATATGAAACGGAAACGCCCATTTCTTCTGCCACATCCTCAACACACATAAACATTTTGTTTGACATTAACATCATCCTTTCGTTTTTACATTTTTATAATTATTTACTGTCGGATACTTTCTGACCGCATTCCGATTTGCCCGAGCGGATATACCATTACCGTGATATATGACGGATATTCAATTTTCACAAATAGCATAACGCTATTTGCTTAGTAATTATACTAAGCATATTCCGTTATGCCAAGTGGATTTCATAAAAATGTTAAACTCTTTTGTTTTGTGTATCTTGACATCACTTAACTCGTTATGCTATGATAGTTACTAGTAAAATGAGAGGGGCTATATTATGGCTATCGGCGAAAGAATAAGATTTTTTTAGAAATTTAAAGGGTATGACTCAAAAGTATCTCGGTATGCAGGTGGGCTTTCCGGAGAAAACCGCTGACATTCGTATGGCACAATATGAATCCGGCAGCAGAACGCCCAAGGCTGATTTGACAAACAATCTTGCAAATGTATTTGGCATATCAACAAGTGCTCTAACTGTGCCTGATATTGACAGTTACAACGGCTTAATGCACACGCTGTTTACTCTTGAGGATTTATATGGTTTCCGTATTGATAAACTTGATGACGAGCTTTGCATACGTCTTGATAAGGGTATGGGAACAAACTATCTTAAAATGTTTGATATGTTTTCCGCTTGGCAGGAACAAGCGGAAAAGTTTAAGAACGGAGAAATCACAAAAGAGGAATACGATAACTGGAGATATAACTATCCCGAAAGCGTCGCTTTCAATTCTCGTAAGGAGCTAACTATATAAAAATCAAGTGTTTTTTGAAAAAACATAAAATTTAGCTAACTGAAAATGAAAATTGAAAATATATAAATAATTGTGGATTTTGTGGCACGCTAAATAACCCCTCTGTGGGAGGTGTTTTGAAAAAGGGGATTTTAATGTTTAGTTATACCAAAAGTTTGGGGTTAAATGGTTGTCTTGTGCATAAGAGATGATAAATAACTCTTAAGAGTTTTCTGATACAATGGCCTTGAGCGCATCTGTGACCTTTGC
>ERZ826146.263-NODE-263-length-64961-cov-7.739485_pt1 | contig 64961 bp, 55 predicted proteins | sample MGYA00519857_ERZ826146 | MGnify/ENA primary metagenome ERZ826146 (study PRJEB31778, sample SAMEA3449222) | human gut metagenome | biome: human gut; feature: human-associated habitat; material: faeces | place: United Kingdom | collected 2010/2012 ...
AGGGATCGACCGGACATTTACTTTGTCAAACTGGAACTTACTTTGTCATTTGACCAATCTGTAAAAATGAAAAATTTTGGATGTTTTTTTCTTATTTGCTCTCATTATGTCCAAAATAGAACAGAAAATTTGAAATGATTCCTCAAAGGGCGTTAGGTTTTGGACATATTGAGTGATAATTTTAGGAATATATCCAAAATGGTGACAGAGAATCAGGAGATCAAATAATCAATATAAAGAAGATTAAAAAGTTATTGACAAAACCCCAAAATAGTTATATTGTATTAATTAAGTAATACAACAACACAAAGCAGCAACAACACAAAGCAGCAACAACACAAAGCAGCAACAGTGCAAAACAGCAACAGTGTAAAATAACAGCAGTAAAGCCTATATAGTTATCAATAGGAGGACAGCGGTTCTTCTAAGAGCAGGGCTGTACTGTGAAACAGAAAGGAAGAAGCGTATGGCGTGGAAACTGGATTCAGACAGACCGATTTACGCGCAGATTCTGGAAATCATTCAGATGCAGATCATTTCCGGAAAGTATCAGCCGGGAGATAAGATTCCCAGCGTCAGGGAACTGGCAGCAGATGCTGGCGTGAATCCGAACACAATGCAGAAGGCGTTGTCAGAGTTAGAGCGGAGTGGATTAATACTGACACAGAGAACGAGTGGAAGGACGGTGACGGATGACATGGAGCTGATTCAGAAGATGCGTGATGAAATTGCAAGAGGTCAGGTTCAGGAATTCATCAATAAGATGAAGGACATGGGATTTGATAAGAAAGAAATTTTGCAGATTCTCAAAGAAAGTGAATCATAAGCCGGACGGAAGAGCATCCATAATGAAAAGGAACAAAGTATAGGAAGCAAGAGCATCCATAGTGAAAAGGAACAAAGTATAGGAAGCAAGAACATCCATAATAAAAAAGAAATAAAGTACAGGCAGCAAGGGATAAAGAAACAAAACATAAAACACAGGAAGCAAAACACAAAGTACAGGAAGCAAAGTACAAGACATATAGCATATCGGATTATGAGCTGTTTGGACAGCAGGAGGGAGAAACATGAACGAATTAGTGCAGATCTGTGATCTGACCAAGGTTTATGAACGGAAAAAGGTCGCAGTAAATCATATGAACCTGATGATTCCATCAGGACGTATTGTAGGTCTTTTGGGACCAAACGGAAGTGGGAAGACCACATTAATTAAGATGTTAAGCGGGCTGCTTGTACCGGATCAGGGAACGATCCGGATTAATGGCAATGCTCCGGGACCTGTTACCAAGGCAGAGGTTTCGTATCTGCCGGAGAGAACCTATTTCAGGGAAAGCATGAAGGTTTCACAGCTGATTGCATATTTTAAGGACTTTTATGCGGACTTCCGTCCGGAGAGGGCAATGCAGATGCTGAATAATCTGCAGATTGATCCGAATGCACCGTTAAAGACGCTTTCCAAGGGTACAAAGGAAAAGGTACAGCTCATTATGGTCATGAGCCGAGATGCCAGACTTTATCTGTTGGATGAACCGATTGCAGGTGTGGATCCGGCGGCCCGCGATTATATCTTAAGAACCGTCATCAGCAATTACAATGAACAGGCGTCTATTATTATTTCCACACATCTGATTACGGATGTAGAGAATGTACTGGATGATGTTGTTTTCATTCGTGACGGCAGGGTCCTTCTCACTGATACGGTAGAAAATATCCGTGAGGTCAAGGGAAAATCCGTGGATCAGTATTTCAGGGAGGTGTTCGCATGTTAGGAAAATTAATGAAGCAGGAATGGCTGTCCACATGGAAAATTCCTACCGTTTTAATCGGTGTGGTATTTGCGGCAGCAACGATTTTCGGACTTTTCTGTGCATCCCCTGTATGGGATCTGATGGACTGGTGGGGTGCAGATGTAATTTTTAGTGCAACAATTTTACTTTTTTACGGTGCATTGATGTGCTGCGGAGTTGGAACATCGATTTATCTGGCAGTACGATACTACCGGAGTATGTACAGCAATGAAGGCTATCTGACCCATACACTGCCGGTAACCCCGAATCAGCTTTTACTTAGTAAAATGATCAATTTCAGTATCTGGGAATTGCTGTCAGTTATCTGTATTGTGTTTAACATCATGCTTTTTGCAGCATTTATTGTCTTGAGAGAGGTTGGTTACCGGAGTCTGTTTGAGAGCTTTCAGGAAGTGCTCATGGAGATGCAGGACATTTTAAATTCGGAATATGCAACCGGCTGGGAGCTTTTTATGGTACTTACGATTATCCTGATCCTGGTCGGTACAGTATCCAAGTCTCTTCTTTATATGGGATCGGTGAATATCGGACAGCTCTGGGCCCGCCACCGCGTTGCGGGAGCAATTCTGGTATATGTGGGAGTTACCGGTGCAGTGCAGATTGTAACACAGGCAGCCATGATTATCTTTATGACCAGTGCAGAGCAGATTGGATTGCTGCAAGACGATTATTTTTTCAGCTTCTTAAACCAGGTCATGGCAGTATCGCTTCTGATGCAGCTTGTGATCGGAGTTGTGATGTATGTGGGCAGTCTGCTGATCCTTAAGAAAAAAGTGAATCTGGAGTAAAAGCTTACAATGAATTTAGAGTGAATCAAGAGTAAAAGATGATAATGAATCTGGAGTAAAAGCCGGAATAAAAGTTCACGATAAAAAGCGGAGTAAAAGTTCACGATGAATTGAAAGAGACTACACTTTGTGTTATGATACGCATAGTGTGGTCTCTTTTTGAAGCCTTATAAGGCAATGGTCATGGGAATGAAAAGGGAATCTGATGCGGCCACAGGATAAAATGAGGTAAATGTTCAGCCCTGCAGAAATAAACGGGCAGGGCTAAGCTGTTACAAAAATGAGGAGTACAATGGAGACAATAATTGAAATTAAGAATGTGACGAAGACATTCTCCGGAAAGGATCAGAATGTCGAGGCATTGAAGGGAATCAATCTGGAAATTCATAAGGGAGAGATTTATGGAATTATCGGTATGAGTGGCGCCGGCAAATCCACACTGGTCCGCTGCCTGAATTTCCTTGAGCGGCCGACAACCGGTACGGTTGTTGTGGAGGGGAAGGATCTTGCAGCCCTGAAAGATAAGGAGCTGCGTCAGATGCGTACACAGATAGCCATGATCTTCCAGCATTTTAATCTTCTGATGCAGAGAACGGTCATTGATAATATCTGCTTCCCGCTTGAAATTGTCGGAGCAGACAAGAAAAAAGCAAAGGAGCGTGCCAGGGAGCTGCTGAAGATTGTCGATCTTTCCGAAAAGGAAAATGCTTATCCGGCACAGCTGTCCGGTGGACAGAAGCAGCGTGTGGCGATTGCAAGAGCATTGGCCACCAATCCGAAGATTCTTCTTTGCGATGAGGCAACAAGTGCACTGGATCCGACTACCACGAAGTCGATTCTTGCTTTGTTAAAAGAGATCAATCAGAAATATGGTATTACCATTGTAATTATTACGCATGAGATGGCAGTTGTGCAGGAGATCGGAACGCACGTAGCAATTATCGATCATGGTGAACTTGCAGAATCCGGTACCGTAGAAGAGGTCTTTACCCACCCGAAGAGCAAGGCAGCCAGAAAGCTGGTTCTGATGGATGACGATAACCATTATGATGAAATGAAGGGACAGCATTGCATCCGTATTGTATTTAAGAGCAATTCTTCCTTTGAACCGGTCATCGCCAATATGGTGCTGGCACACCGGATGCCGGTGAATATCCTGCTGGCGGACACCAAGGATATTAATGGTGTGGCGCATGGACAGATGATTCTGCAGCTTCCGGAGGACACAACGGTTGCACAGAAGATGATCCAATATCTGAAGGATCGAAATTTAGAAGTAGAGGAGCTTGATCATTATGTTGGATAGTCAGACACTTGCCATGATGGCAGAAGGTACCGGGGCAACCCTGTATATGACATTGATGTCAACCTTGTTTGGATATATTTTAGGACTTCCTATGGGAATTATTTTAGTTGTAACGGCACCGAAGGGGCTTCGCCCGAATCAGGTGGTTTACCGGATGCTGGACGTGATCGTTAATATCACAAGAAGTATTCCGTTCCTGATTTTAATGATCCTGATTATGCCGTTTACCCGTATTCTGGTAGGCAAAACCTACGGAACCACAGCGACCATCGTACCGCTTGCCCTTGCAGCAGCACCGTTTATTGCGCGTATGGTGGAATCCTCCCTTCTGGAAGTGGATCACGGAGTAATTGAGGCGGCACAGAGTATGGGTGCAAGTCTTTGGACAATCATCTGGAAGGTACTGCTTGCAGAGGCAAGAACCTCCCTGATCGTCGGGGCAACGATTGCACTCGGAACGATCCTTGGATATTCTGCAATGGCAGGAACCATCGGCGGCGGTGGTCTTGGTGATATTGCGATGCGCTACGGATATTACCGTTATCAGGCAGATATTATGATTATTGCGGTAGTACTGCTTGTCTTGCTGGTACAGATTTTACAGGTGGTCGGAATGATTCTGTCTAAGAAGCTGGATCGCAGAAATACCAGATAGGTAACAGAGGAATTTTATGAATAAAACGAAGAACAGACAGCGTCCACAAGGAAATTGTGAGCAGTGTAACAATTATGTATACGACGAGGATTATGAATGCTATACCTGCGAAATGGATCTGGACGAAGATGAAATGGCAAGATTCTTAGCAGATGAGTACCGAGATTGTCCGTATTATGTCCCGGGAGACGAATATCTGGTAGTCAGAAAGCAGATGTAGGAGAATACGGTGGACACAGAAGTAATAATCGAAAGTAAATCCGGAGGGAACAGTGACCGCAGGATGACGCTTGAGGAAATCTCTGAAATCATCGGGATTTCCAGAACAACGATCTATAAGGTGATCCGGAATAAAGGAGTTGTCAGTGATAAAACAAGGGAAAAGGTAGAGCAGGCTCTTGAGAAATATCACTATGTAGAGAATAAAAATGCCAGAAACCTTGCAATGAACCGGCAGTATACAATTGGTTATGTAGGCTTCCGTTCCAGGAGCTCGGCATATTTTTCACCGGAGGTGCGCAAAGGTCTTGACCGTGCAATCCGTGAATTCGGAGATGACGGCTTGAATATCCTGGTTTCGGAATTTGATGTGCACAACCCGATGCAGCAGATGGCAGCGGTGGATCAGATGCTGAGAGAAGGCGTGAGAAGCTTTGTGCTTGCCTTTTCGGATACGGAAGTGATCCGGCGGATTCTGGAAAAGCTTAAGAAGCTGAAGTGTCTGGTTGTGCTTTTGAGCCGTGATCTACAGGAAAATACCGGAAATCACTATGTTGGTGTGGACTACTACCAGAGCGGTGTACTGGCAGCAGAACTTCTTGGCAAAATGCTTCCACAGGGAGGCAGCATTTTTGTTCCGGTGACGGAGGAGTATCTGACGAACCGCGATATCCAGCACCGTCTGAACGCATTTCTTACGAAGATGCAGGAGTTTCCGTCCTGTGAGGTTCTTCCGGTGGTGCATGGACTTACCGAGGAGGAGGAGATCCGGCGGGAAGTGAAAGGCGCGATTGCAAAGAATAAGGATCTTGCCGGGATTTTCGACCTGACCTACCGCCTTGATGTGGTGGCAGACGTGCTTAGGGAAGAAGAAAGAGAAGATCTGCGGCTTACCGGATTTGACCTTTATCCGGAGATTATGGAGGATGTACAGGATTCGCTGATCGATGCCGTGGTCTATCAGGATCTGAACAAGCAGGCCTATGAAGGGATGAAGCTTTTATTTGAGGAAATGTGCTACGGGAAGCAGCTTTCCGAGAAGAAGCACTACTCCAAGCTGGAAGTGGTGATGAGCAGTAATCTGTCCTACTTCCGATAGAAATTTTCAGCAATTTGCATCAAAAGAATGCTGTATTTTTGGATGCATTTTTGAGTGGTATTTATTGACAGGGAAATAGGAAGATGATACGATTAAATCAGAATATTTAACACGTGTTTAACATGAACACAGGATTCGTAAAGAGTCTTAAAATGATAATGATTCAGAACAATAAGGAGGGTTATGATGTTATACATAGGGGTAGATTTAGGAACCAGTGCCGTGAAGCTGCTTCTGATGGATGGAGAAGGCAGGATTCACAAAATTGTATCCAAAGAATATCCGCTGTATTTTCCGCATCCGGGATGGTCAGAACAGAAGCCGGAGGACTGGTATGAGCAGACCATGGCAGGCATTAAGGAACTGATTGCAGAAGCAGATAAGAGTCAGATTGCCGGAATCAGCTTTGGCGGACAGATGCATGGACTTGTTATTTTGGATGATCAGGATCAGGTGATCCGTCCCGCAATTTTATGGAACGATGGAAGAACCTACGAAGAATGTGATTATCTGAACAATGTAATCGGAAAGGATAAGCTTTCCGAATATACTGCGAATATTTCCTTTACCGGTTTTACCGCACCGAAGATCCTGTGGGTAAAGAACAAGGAGCCTGAGAACTTTAAGAAAATTAAGAAGATCATGCTTCCGAAGGATTATATTGCATATAAGCTGACCGGAGTACACTGTACGGATGTATCCGATGCCTCCGGCATGCTTCTTCTGGATGTAAAGAACCGTAAGTGGTCTAAGGAAATGTGTGAAATCTGCGGTATTTCCGAAGAAATGCTTCCGAAGCTTTATGAAAGCTATGAATGTGTCGGATGTGTTACCGAAGAGGTTGCGAAGGAGCTGGGTATCTCTGCAACAGTTAAGGTGGCAGCAGGTGCCGGTGATAATGCGGCAGCAGCTGTCGGAACCGGAACTGTTGGAGACGGAATGTGTAACATTTCTCTCGGAACCAGTGGAACGATTTTTATTTCCTCTGACAAGTTCGGTGTGGATAAGAACAACGCTCTTCATGCCTTTGCACATGCAGACGGTCACTACCATCTGATGGGATGTATGCTGAGCGCTGCTTCCTGCAATAAGTGGTGGATGGAAGAAATTATCGGAACGAAGGAGTATGCGAAGGAGCAGGAGCCGATTACGGATGACAGGCTTGGTGAGAATCATGTCTATTTCCTGCCTTATCTGATGGGAGAGCGTTCTCCCCATAATAACCCGAATGCCAGAGGCACATTTATCGGACTTACCATGGACAGCACCCGTGCGGATATGACACAGGCTGTTCTGGAAGGCGTAGCCTTTGCACTCCGTGATTCCTTCGAGGTTGCAAAGTCACTCGGAATTAAGATTGAACGCACCAAGATCTGTGGTGGTGGAGCGAAGAGCCCTCTCTGGAAAAAGATGATTGCGAATATTCTGAACTTAAAGGTAGATGTGATCGAGAGTGAGGAAGGACCTGCCCTTGGCGGTGCAATGCTGGCAGCTGTTGCCTGCGGTGAATTCGAAAGCGTGGAAGCAGCAGCCGCAAAGATTGTGAAGATCATTGATACCGTAGAGCCGGATGAGAAGCTCGTAGCAAGATACGAAGAGCGTTATCAGCAGTTCAGGGAGATTTATCCTGCCTGCAAGCCCGTTTTTGAAATTATTAAGTAAGAACAGAAGTGATCTTATATAATAAGGTTTTGACAATTTTATCAGGAGGAAAAGAAGATGCAGATTTATCAGGTTACCGATGAACGTTTTAAGAAATATGGCAAAGTGATCTCCAATGTGGATTTCACAGAGCTTGTGAAAGCATTGGAAGAGAAGACTCCGTTACCGGAGGGCGTGGAATATGTTCCGGGCTGTGAGGCACTGGAAGCACTTCCCGTGATGCAGGAGTTGTCCACAAAGACCTATGGGGAAATGCCGATCCAGATCGGTTACTGCAATGGCCACAATCATATGCTGAATGCACTGGAATATCATCGTGATTCCGAGATCAATGTGGCAGCAACCGATGCAATTTTAATGCTTGGCCTGGAAGCAGATATTACATCCGACTTTACCTATGATACTTCCAGGGTAGAAGCATTCCTTGTACCGAAGGGAACCGGCGTGGAAGTATTTGCAACCACACTGCATTATGCACCGTGTGGCGTGGATGGCAACGGCTTTAAGGTAGCGATTGTACTTCCGAAGGGCACCAACTATGATCTGAAGTCCAAACATGCCGATGGAGAAGACGGTCATTTAACTGCAGTAAATAAGTGGCTTCTCGGACATCCCGAAGGAGGACTTCCGGAAGGAAGCCCGATGGGACTTGTTGGAGAGAACTTATCTTTATAATTTTATGTAACAGTTTAGCCATGCAGAAATGATGTGCAGGATGACCGTGGGAGCTTGCTCACTAAGGGCAGTCTGTACAATCCGGCAGCTTATGAATGGCACGGCAGAACGGTTATGATTTTATTAAGAAAATGGAGGAAAGAAACATGAACAATTTACCAGTAGTAAAGCTTGGTATCGTGGCAGTCAGCCGTGACTGTTTCCCGATCGAATTATCCCAGAAGAGACGTGCGGCAATCAAGGCAGCATACAAGGGCGACTTATATGAGTGCCCGGTAACTGTTGAGAACGAACAGGATATGCTGAAGGCTGTTGAGGATGTCAAGAAGGCAGAGTGTAATGCACTTGTTGTATTCTTAGGAAACTTCGGACCGGAAACACCGGAAACCCTGATTGCAAAGAATTTTGACGGCCCCTGCATGTTCGTTGCAGCAGCAGAAGGCGACGGCGACATGATCAACGGAAGAGGTGATGCATACTGTGGTATGCTGAACTGCTCTTATAACCTTGGCATGCGTCATCTTAAGGGATATATTCCGGAGTATCCGGTTGGAACCGCAGATGACATTGCAAAGATGATCGGTGATTTCGTACCGGTTGCACGTGCCATCATCGGTGTTAAGAACCTTAAGATTATTACCTTTGGTCCCCGTCCGCAGGACTTCTTCGCATGTAATGCACCGATCAAGGGCTTATATGAGCTTGGCGTAGAGATCGAAGAGAACTCTGAGCTTGATCTGCTTGTTTCTTTTAAGGAGCATGAGAATGATCCCCGTATTCCGGAGGTATGTGCAGACATGGCTAAGGAAATGGGTGAAGGCTGCTACTATGAAGACCTCAATGTCAAGATGGCTCAGTTCGAGCTTACCTTACTTGACTGGGCAGAGAACCACAAGGGAGCAAGAAAGTATGTTGCATTTGCTGACAAGTGCTGGCCTGCGTTCCCTTCACAGTTTGGTTTTGAACCCTGCTATGTAAACAGCCGTTTGGCTTCCCGTGGTATTCCGGTATCCTGTGAAGTAGATATTTACGGAGCATTAAGCGAGTACATCGGACTTTGTGTATCCGAGGATGCAGTTACCCTGCTTGACATCAACAACTCCGTACCGAAGTACATTTATGATGAAGACATCGCTGGCAAATATAATTATGCATTAACCGATACCTTTATGGGATTCCATTGTGGAAATACACCGGAATGTAAGATGTGCTCCACCAGAGCCGTAAAATACCAGCTCATCCAGCACAGACTTCTTGAGCCCGCCGGTTCTGAACCGGACTTCACAAGAGGTACTCTGGAGGGTGATATTGCAGCATCCGATATTACCTTCTATCGTCTGCAGTGCAATTCCGATGGAGAACTGGTTTCCTACATCGCAGAAGGTGAAATCCTGGATGTACCGACCAGATCCTTTGGTGGTATTGGTATCTTCGCTATTCCTGAAATGGGACGCTTCTACCGTCACGTACTTGTAGAAGGCAGATTCCCTCATCATGGAGCTGTAGCATTTGGTCACTACGGAAAGTTAATGTATGAAGTATTTAAGTTCTTAGGCGTTAAGAATATCGGATTCAACCAGCCGAAGGGAATGCTTTATAAGTCTGAGAATCCGTTTGCATAATGGCATCGAACGGTTATAATTGAATGCAAAGATTGTAGATTTGTACAGTTATCAGATGAAAATTTACTAGAAATCATACAAAGCGTAAGTATACTACAGGTATAGTATATTTGCGCTTTTGTACGTTCATTGCCCGGCATGAAACTGTTCGCTCGTACCTCGTTCCGGTAACGATTCACAGGCTCGAAAACGTGCAGGCAGGAATTTACTTGCAAATATAAAGAAGCCGTAATAAAATAATCAAGCGCATAATTGGGGAAACAGACAATATTTTTGGAGAAGTTAGAGGAGTTAAATTATGGCAAAGAGTGTAACAAAGGATATGACCGTGGGATCCCCCATGAAATTGATTTTAAGCTTTTCCATGCCGCTGCTGATCGGATTTATTTTTCAGCAGTTTTACAGTGTGGTAGATACCTTTATTGTGGGAAGAACGCTGGGAATGAATGCCCTTGCGGGTGTTGGCGCAACCGGAAGCATTAACTTCCTGATTGTCGGATTTGTAATGGGCGTGTGCGGCGGATGTGTCATTCCGATTGCGCAGCGTTTTGGAGCAAAGGATTATTCGGACATGCGCAGGTATGTGGCGAACTGTGTGTGGCTCGGAATTGTCATGTCTGTGGTGATTACCGTAGTGGTATGTATTCTGTGTCGTGATATCTTAATGTGGATGAAGACGCCGGAGGACATTTTTGAGTATTCTTACCAGTATATTTTTATCGTATTTTTAGGAATTCCGGCAACCTACCTTTATAATATTTTGTCCGGTATCATGCGTTCCATGGGAAACAGCAAGATTCCGCTGGTATTTCTGATTATTTCCTCAGCAATTAATATTGCGCTGGATCTGATCTGCATCATCAATCTGCATATGGGTGTTTCCGGAGCTGCGGTTGCCACCGTTGCCTCTCAGCTGATTTCGGGCATTCTCTGCCTGATTTATATGATGAAGAAATTCGAGATCCTTCGTATTACAAAGGACGAATGGAAGCTTAGTATGCCTCATATCGGTATGCTGTGCGCCATGGGTGTACCGATGGGATTACAGTATTCCATCACGGCAATCGGATCGGTTATTTTACAGACTTCCGTGAATACCCTTGGAGCTACAGCCGTTGCCGCAGTTACTGCCGGCAGTAAGGTCAGTATGTTCTTCTGCTGTGCGTTTGATGCACTTGGAACAACAATGGCAACCTACGGTGGCCAGAATGTGGGAGCAAAGAAGCTGGACCGTCTTGGCAAGGGACTCTTTGCCTGCAGTATTTTCGGTATTGTTTATTCGATCGTGGCATTTATTATCATGTACTTTGCAGGTGGAACACTGTGCGGACTCTTTGTAACGGATGCGAGTAAGGAACTGCTTGACAGTTCAAGAGAGTTCCTGCTAATCAATGCAGCATTCTTTATTCCGCTTGTTTTCGTGAATGTCATCCGGTATATGATTCAGGGAATGGGATTCAGCACCTTTGCTATTCTGTCCGGAGTATTTGAGATGATAGCAAGAACTCTGATGGGTATTTTCATTGTTCCGGTATTTGGATTTACCGGCGCCTGCTTTGCAAGTCCACTTGCCTGGATTATGGCAGATATCTTCCTTATTCCGGCATACTTTTATGTCAAAAGGAAGCTTGAGAGAACATTGAACGGAGAAAAAACAGCAGCTGCGTGATGCAGCTGCTGTTTTGAAAATCACCATTCTGAAGATTACTATCTGAAGATAATTATTCTAAAGATAACTATTCAGAAGGCTGTGATTCTGAAGATTCCTCTTTTGAATGTGATTCTTCTGAGGTCTCAGGCAGATTTAATTTCACGACCTTCCGGTCGTAGGTGAGGATTCCATTGACCTCCTCCTCAATATCCGATACCTGGGTATAAACAGCACCGCTTAAGCCCTGTTCCCGCAGAGGGAGGAGGGCTTCTTTTATGAGAGTATCATAAGCCTTTGAAAATTCTTCCTTTGTCTCATAACGCTTGTAGCCGAAGATCCGTTCCACGCTGCTGTGTCCGTCGATGTGGCAGGCGAAGCCGCCATACTCGGACAGGAAGAAGGCCCGGCTTTTCTTATGCTTCTTCCATTCTCCGGCAGCAACCTTAAGACGTCGGAAGTAATTGTGTACGCTGATAAAGTCTCCGGCACCCTGATCGAACCAGCCGCTTGCCGCGTCGATGAGCCGTGTCGGATCCTGTGCGCGGATGGACTCTGCAATACGTACCGAATCAAACTGTCCCCAGCCCTCGTTAAAAGGACACCAGATGGCAATGGAGGGGAAGAATTTCAGGTAATCAATCATATCGGCCAGCTCTTCTTCCCATTCGTCACGGGCATCTTCATCCTCTCTTGCAAAAAGATGGTAAGCCTGATCCGAGATGTGGCGTGCCAGAGAAGGGCATACCGTGGGCAGATAGTTGATAAACGGCATCCGGTACTGACCGCCGCCGTTAATCATATCCTGGCAGACGATCATGCCAAGGCGGTCACAGTGGTAATACCACCTTGCAGATTCTACCTTCAAGTGCTTACGCATCATATTGAAGCCCAGTTTTTTCATGGTCGTGATATCATAAAGCAATGCTTCATCGGAGGGAGCCGTCATTAATCCATCCGACCAGTAGCCCTGATCCAGGACACCCATGAGGAAACAGGGCTTGTGATTGAGACAGAAGACCGGTTTATCCTCCGATAATTCAATGGTATAGGTGCGTAGGGCAAAGTAAGTTTTCACCTCATCCCTGCCTAAGGTTACCGTTACCGGGTAAAGCGCCGGAGCTTCCGGAGTCCATGGGAAAAACAGTTCATCCGGAATGGAAATCGTAAAATCATAGGACTGGGACTGCGCATGATGTCTGTGTACATCGGCAAGATTACTCTTCGGAGTCAGGGACTGCCGGAACAATACCTGTTTTGCATCCGGTGTCATGACACAGATGCGCAGCATCGGAAGTGCATCACACAGAGCCGTATCGACCTCAATAAATACCTCCTGCCGGTCAAAGTCCGGTTCTATGGTAATATGTTCAATATGGGTGGCAGGGATCCATTCCATCCAGACGGTCTGCCAGATGCCGCTCTGTGCCGTATAAAAGATGCCTCCACGCTTTAAAATCTGTTTGCCGCGGCTCTGGAAGCCTGCATCACTGGGGTCGCTGACACGTACCGTCAGCTCATTTTCTCCTTTTTCCAGAAAATCCGTGATGTCGCAGTCGATGGGAAGATATCCGCCGCGGTGGGACGTTACCTTGTTTCCGTTGAGAAAAATATCGGCTTCGTAGTCGATCGCACCGAAATGCAGGATCAGACGGCTGCCATTAAAGAGATCCATCTCGTCAACCGGGAGCAGACGGCGGTACCAGAGGTATTCCCCCGGCTGCAGCTGGCGTTCCACACCCGACAGGATCGCTTCCGGAGAAAAAGGGACGAGAATCTGCCCGTCGTAGCGGTCGGGGAAGCCCTTTTTCGGCTGGATAGCATAGTCCCATAAGCCGTTCAGGTTAATATAGGATGGGCGCTCAAACTGGGGGCGCGGGTATTCTGTAAGTACCTTATCCTTTGAAAGCGCCTCTCCAAAGGGAGTTGTAAGACGCTCCAGGGGGTCTTCGTTATGCGGCTTAATGATGCTTCGCAGCGCATCCTTGAAATCCATAGTATCCATCCTTTCCTTATTGCAAATGGTTAATTTGGTAATGATTCAGATTTGGCCTCATTTATGGTACAATGGGCTTTGGAGAAAGGAATATTACCTGTTTCTCCAATGGATATAGTATAGCACAGAATAAAGAAGAGCAACAAAAGAAAGAGGAAATTCATTGAAAAACGAAGAAGATCAGATATTGAGGAAGCATTTTACCGATCTGGCGCGGAAAGCGGACCAGAGTCATATAGCAACGTTCACCGGGTTCTTAAGTCTGCCGGAGCAGTCCGTTTTTTATTCCATGGACTTTTCGTATGTACCGTACTGCGTTTTCGGAGGTCAGGAGGGGTGTGAGAGGGCAGTGATCCGGTTCGGTGAGGAATGGGAGTTCCCGATCTGCTGTATCAAAATGGCACCGTTAATGAATAAGTTTGCGGATGCGCTGACGCACCGGGATTTTCTGGGGGCACTCATGAACCTTGGGATTGAACGGAGTACGCTGGGAGATATTTATATTGAGGACAAGACGGGGTATCTGTTCTGCCTGAAAAGCATGGCAGAATATATTACCGAAAATCTTACACGGATCCGGCATACAAGTGTGCAGTGTACGGTTTGCGAAGAGCCGCCGGTCTTTTTGCAGAAGGAACCGGAGGAAAAGCTCATCCAGATCAGCTCCGCACGGACCGATGCGCTGATTGCGGGGGTGTATCATCTTTCACGGACAGAAAGTAATGAGCTGTTCCGGGAGCAGAAGGTATTTATCAACGGAAGACTGTGTGAGAATAACAGCCGGGCGCTGAAGGAGGGGGATCAGATTACCGTCCGCGGCTATGGGAAGTTTGCCTATGAGGGCGAAAAAGGGATAAGCAGGAAAGGAAAAGTGAATGTGAGGGTTCTGGTATGGTGATGCTGCAGCAGATGATCGTGATGTTTCTGATGATGGCGGTCGGCTATTTATGTTATAAAAAGCAGATTCTTACCGAAGAGGTAAGCAAAAAGGTTTCGGCGATTGTAGTGAATGTGGCCAATCCCTGTATGATTTTAAGCAGTGCACTGACCGATCAGCAGATGCAGGGAAAGGAACTGTTACAGACGCTTGCAATCGTAGCTATGATGTATGCCTTTTTACTTCTTGTGGCACAGCTTCTTCCAGGGATCCTGCACATACAGAAGGAGAGCCGTGGAGCCTATGCAGCGATGACGGTTTTTGCCAACATTGGATTTATGGGATTCCCGGTACTGGCAGCAATGTACGGTAATGGAGCGCTTTTGTATGGAGCGGTCTTTCAGATTCCATTCAATATTCTGATATATACCTATGGAGTGGCAGTGCTGACAAGAAAGCCGGGTGCCTGTGTGAAGACAGAGCAGGATGTGAACGCAGAGGTGGATGTAAAAACAGAGCCGAATGTGAACGCAGAGGTGGATGTGAAGGCAGAGCCGGATGGAAAAGCAGAGTCGAATGTGAACGCAGAGGTGGATGTGAAGGCAGAGTCGAATGGAAAGACAGGGAAACGGCAGGATACGCAAGGCATAACAGCGGCTGTGAATGGGAAGTCTGAAAATAAACAAAGTAACAATGAACAACAGGGAAAGCTGCAGGGAACAGTAGAAATCGTGAAGAAGATCTTCAATATCGGAGTGATTGCCTGTATCACAGCAATGCTGCTTTACTTTCTGCAGACTCCTGTTCCTTCCTTTTTACAGGCATTCATTACGAATCTGGGGAATCTCACCGCTCCGTTAAGTATGATGATTATCGGAGCATCCCTTGCACAAATGCCGTTAAAGGAGCTGTTTCTGGATAAGAAGCTGTTACTGTTTTCGCTGGTGAAGCTGCTGCTTCTTCCGGCTGTCTGGATGATCATGGTGAATCGTGTGGCAGAGCAGGAAATTTTGCGGGGTGTGTGCCTTGTGATGATGGCGACTCCGGCAGGAAGTATGACTGCAATGCTTGCTCAGCAGTATGGCGGAGATTATGAAACTGCTTCCCGTGGTGTGGCGCTTACCACGGTGCTTTCTGTGATCACCATGCCGCTTCTGGCTGCGGTATTTCTGTGAATGGAATGAGATCGCAGATCGCTGTCATTGTAATATGATAAAGAGGCTGCCTGGAAAGAATGAGAGCCGGTACCCAAATTATGGATCACAAATGTAACAGAAATAGTCCTTATCATACATTGATCTGGCATAAGGACAAGAGCTCCCGGCATATTTTGTATAAAAAATATACCGGGATTTCTTATGAGCAAATACATAGAAAAATGGAAACAGACGGGAAAAAATCTGACGGATGGTCTGCATGTGCATTGGAAGGAAGAGTGGAAAAGACAAGATGGGGAGAAGCGTCCGGATTATCAGAAAAGAGTCTGCATGCTGCTTTTGCGGAATACGGCATTTCTGCTTGTCGCCGCCGCACTTCTGCGTGGAGCGGTGGTGTTCTGGGGAGACAGCGTGCATGCAAGCAACACGGTTGGAAACCGTGAGCTGCCGATTTACTGTGTAAAAACAGATGAAGCGGGGGGAAAGAAGATTGCACTCACCTTTGATGCAGCATGGGGAAACGAGGATACGAAGAAAATTCTCGAAATCCTCAAAAAGAATAATGTGAAAGTGACCTTTTTTATGACAGGCGGCTGGGTAGAGAGCTATCCGGAGGATGTCAGAGCCATCCTTGCGGATGGGCATGATCTGGGAAACCACAGCGAAAACCATAAGAATATGAGTCAGATTTCCGATGCGGAAAAGAAAGAAGAGCTGATGAAGGTTCATGAAAAGGTCCGTGAGCTGACCGGGTATGAAATGTTCCTGTTCCGCCCGCCGTATGGTGACTATGATAATGCGGTAATCAAGGTCGCGAGAGAGTGCGGATATTACCCGATTCAATGGGATGTGGATTCCCTGGACTGGAAGGATTACGGAGTGGATTCTATTATTAAGACAGTTACCGGACATAAGCATCTGGGAAGCGGATCAATTATTTTGTGCCATAATGGAGCGAAATTCACATCTGAGGCGCTGGATAAGCTGATTCAGAACCTGAAGGACCAGGGATATACCTTTGTGCCGCTGTCGGAACTGATTTACAGGGATCATTATCACCTGGATCATGAGGGAAGGCAGATTAAGGATTAGGGAAGAATCCCTCTTTCGTACGAATTTCCAAAGCATTTCCGTAAAAACATGTGTACTTAAATTTGAAAATTGGTAGTATATGAGGCACTTTGGAAATTAAAAGAGAAGAACTGACAGAAAATCAGATAATCTGTTATAATTATAAAAACTGAGTGTGACGTTGGACCAATGAAGTTAAAATATTAATATGAGAATATATTTACAGGAAACAAAAGGAAAATGAGGGACGGGGATGAATGAAAAAAACGGAAAACGGACTATCTGCATCAGTGGAATAGCCGTGCTGATCAGTATCGTGGCTATCAGTGTATGCATTTTCATGTTTTTAACCCATATCAGGGGCTTTCGTGAGGTGGCAGATGCAGACAGCTATGATAAATATTACGTGATGATCACCAAGGACAGCAAATCCTCTTTCTGGCAGTCGGTGTATCAGGGAGCATATCGGAGGGGGCTTGAAGAGAATGCTTACGTGGATCTTCTGGGAGAGAACCTTTCTGAGGATTATTCCAGAGAGGATCTGATGCGGATCGCGATTTCCTCCGGTGTAGATGGTATTTTTGTGGAATCGGATGAAAGCGAGGAGCTGACAGAGCTGATCGATGAGGCAGTAGACAGGGATATTCCTGTTGTAACGTTGTATGGTGACAACACCCACAGTAAACGGTGCAGCTTTGTTGGTGTAGGAAGCTATAATCTTGGCAGGGAATATGGCAGACAGGTGCTGAAGATTGCCAGGGAGAGTACCTGGGAGAGTGCCTGGGAGAACCGGGTAATTCGGGTGGCGATCGTGATGAATGCCTATGCCATGGACACCGGACAGAATATTATCAGCTCCGGTATTCAGGATGCGATTGAACAGGAAAAAACAGAAGATATTGATTTTTCAGTTTCCTATATCACAGTAGATGATACCAATACCTTCTCTGTAGAGGAGTCTATCCGGGATATTTTTATGGAGGAGAGGCTGCCGGATATCATCATCTGTCTGAATGAACTGAATACCACCTGTGTTTATCAGGCGGTGGTTGATTATAATCAGGTTGGACAGATTTCCATTTTGGGGTATTATGATTCGGATACTATTATTAATGCCATTGACAGGAATGTCGTCAATGCAACGATTTCCATAGATACGGAGCAGATGGGAGGATTTTGCGTAGAAGCACTGACTGAATATTATTTACTGGGAAATACCAGTCAGTATTTTACGGCAGATGTTACCCTGATCGATAAAAGTAATGTGGCACAATACCTGGAGGGCGGTGATGAAGATGAGAATTAATCCGAAAAAGCTGTCCCTTCAGGAAAAGATGAGCTGTGTTTTTATTCTGTCCAATATGCTGGTATTTCTGGTTACCCTGCTTTTATTTACCGGAATCAACAGTATGTTCCGGGAAATAGACATGGTTTATGAAGATAATATGCACCTGAACGAGCTGTCGGATGCGCTGACTGCAGTGCAGGATAGTATGACCGATTATCTGAATGCCAAGACCAGTGATTCCCTGGAGGAGTTTTACCGGAATGAACAGACCTATACTGAAATGGTGGAAGGGCTGAATGATAAGATCGCCGGTACTGCTTTTCTGAGGATGGAACGGAGTATCCGGCATATGTCCCGGGAATATCTGGATGTGGTAGGGCAGACGATTGAGGCCAAACGTGGACGGAATGTGGAGAAGTACAGGGTGCGTTATGAGAATGCCACGCAGATGTATGGCTATATCGATACCTATATCAACAGTCTGAACAATGAGCGGTTCCGGAATAACTCAGAGAATTACAGCAGGCTGTCTGACGCGTTCAGACGTTTTGAAACGATCAGCATTCTGGTGCTGACTGTTGTGATCGTGGGAAATGTGATATTGATCATCCGGTTTACCGGTGGCATGATCAGGCCGCTCAAAGGCTTGGCAACATCGGCCGACGAGGTTGCCAAGGGGAATTTTAACGTGGAACTGATACCGGTTGCGGCTGAAGATGAGATCGGTATCGTGACCAAAGCCTTTAACCAGATGGTGGTCAGCATCAGACAGTATATTGAGAGACTGAGGCAGAGTATGGAGATCCAGCAGTCACTGAAGGAAAAGGAGCTGATGATGGAAGCACATCTGAAGGATGCGCAGCTGAAATATCTGCAGGCACAGATCAATCCGCATTTTCTGTTTAATACCCTGAATGCGGGTGCCCAGCTTGCCATGATGGAAGAGGCAGACAGGACATATGATTATGTCCAGAATGTAGCGGAATTTTTTCGATACAATGTCAAAAAGGGGAATGAGACAGTTACCGTCAGGGAAGAGATTGAGCTCGTAGATAACTATATATATATTCTGAATGTGAGATTTTCCGGGGAGATCCATTATAAGAAGCAGATTGATGAAGGTGTGCTTTCTGTCAGGATGCCGGGCATGATCCTGCAGCCTATCGTGGAGAATTGCATCAATCATGGAATCCGTGAAATGGAAGGAAGAGGGAAAATATGGCTTTCCGTTTATCAGGAGGATGATTTCGTCTGCATCAGTGTAAAAGACAATGGCAGAGGGATCAGTACGGAAAACATTGAGAAGATTCTGAATGGTTCTTACAGGCAGGAGAAGCATCCCGGAAGCTCGAACGGAATTGGAATGGATAATGTCATTGCCAGACTGAAGCTGTATTCGGAAATGGATGATGTGATGAGTATTTACAGCGAAGGGAAGGATATGGGAACGGAGTTTGTTATATACCTGAAGAAAAAGGAAGAGGGGGAACCTTATCATGTACAGGATCATGCTGGCTGATGATGAAGGGATCGTGATCGATTCCCTGAAATTTATTATTGAAAAAGAATTTGGGGATCTCTGTGAGATCCGGTATGCTAAAACAGGAAGAAGTGTAATTGAGCTGGCAGAAAGCTTCCGGCCGGATATCGCAGTCATGGATATCCAGATGCCCGGTATCAATGGAATTGATGCCATGAAGGAAATCAAGAAGTCAAACAGCAGTACAGTGTTTATCGTGATGTCGGCCTATGATAAGTTCGACTATGCGCAGGAGGCCATTTCACTTGGGGTTCTTGAGTATATTACGAAGCCTATGGAGAGAAAGCGGATCCTGGCTGTCCTGAAAAAAGCCATGGAGATCATTGACAGGGAAAGGGAAAAGCGGAAAAGGGAGCTGCTGGTCAAGGAAAAGCTGGAAACAGTAGTTCCTATTATTGAAAGCGGGCTGATCTCCAATATCCTTCTGCAGGAGCACTTTGAAGAGGATATAGAAAATTATAAGACGCTGCTTGGGATGGATAGCGGATATGCCTACATGGTGGCAGTTGTATGCGGGGATGAGCAGCAGGGGAATCATATGACCAATGCGGTAGGAAGCAGTGTCAGGATGCAGAATCATTATCAGGAGGTACGCACGATCCTGAAGGAATATTTTAACTGCTATGTAGGATCGGTAATGGCCAATAAGCTGGCAGTCCTGGTGCCCTATGAAAAGGAAGCCATGGATTATAATGAGCGTATCGAGCTGATCGAAAAGGCAAGGGAAGCAGTGCGGTATCTGAGAAAGCGGACAGACATCAGCTTCAGGATCGGGTTTGGAAGTGTAGGTGAAATGCGGGATATGGCAGATTCCTATACGCAGGCACTGCGGGTACTGGTAGAATCAACAGGGAGCGTTGCCCATGTGGATGATCTCCCCCTACGCTGTGAGTATGCCGGGGATTATCCTGTTAAGCTGGAGAAGAGATTATTTGAAGAAATTGAGAATGGTGAAATAAATAATGCCACAGCTTCTGCAAAGAGCTTCTTTGACTGGATGATGGAAAGTGGGTCAGGGCTTATGGATATCCGGCTGAAGGTACTGGAATTTGTATTGTGGTCAGAACACATTGCCTATGAAAAAGGAGGTATGACCTATCAGCTGGATGTCAGAAGTGATTATCTGCCGGGGATCATGAGTATGGAGGATCCGGAGAGACTGCGGCTCTGGTTTACGGATAAGATAGCAGAGGCCTGCAGAAATATCCAGAGTAAACGGTCAGAGAAATCCGGAAGTGTGATCGAAGAGGCCATGCGTTATATCAGGGAGAACTACAACAGGGATATTTCCCTTGATGAGGTATCAAGGGAGGTAAATATCAGTCCTTATTATTTCAGCAAGCTTTTTAAGGACAGTACAGAGCAGAATTTTATTGAATATCTGACTAATCTGAGGATGGATAAGGCCAAGGAGCTTTTGCTTACGACAGATAGCTCCATGAAGGAGATCTGTTCTATGGTGGGCTATGCTGATCCTAATTATTTCAGCAGAACTTTTAAGAAAAATATAGGGGTAACACCAACAGAATATAAGGAAAATAAGGGGGATACCGTAGGATGAAAAAGCATATCGGCAGCTTTCTTTTGATGCTCATACTGCTGATCACTATGGCAGGCTGTGGCAGTATGGAAAAGGAAATGACGGAGGGAGAAAAGGATAAGGAGGACAAGATCCAGATAGGACTGTGCTTTGATTCCTTCGTGATTGAAAGGTGGCAGAGAGACAGGGATATTTTCGTATCTATGGCCAAGGAGCTTGGAGCGGAGGTAAATGTCCAGAATGCCAATGGAGATATTGAACAGCAGAGAAAACAGATCGATTACTTTATTGATAAGGGAATGGATGTGATTGCGATTATCTGTATTGATTCCAATACGCAGAGCGACTGTGTAAAGAAGGCGAAGGATGCCGGCATCAGGGTGATCGCCTATGACAGACTGATCCGGAATGCAGATGTGGATCTGTATATTTCCTTTGATAATGAGATGGTCGGTAACATGATGGGAGAAGCTCTTGTGGAAAAGGGAATCGATGGCGGCAAGGTGCTGATGCTTGGCGGATCAGCGACGGATAGTAATGTAGCTCTTGTAGAAGAAGGATTCCGGAAGGTCATGGATGCACACAATGTGACGATTCTGGACTCCATGCACGCAGAAGGGTGGAAGGCGGAGCTGGCATCAGCATATCTGGATGATCATATGGGGCTTGTGACGGAAACAGATGCCATTATGTGCGGGAATGATGATCTGGCAAGCAAGGTAGTACATAATCTTAAGGAAAAACGGATGGCAGGAGATATTCTTGTGGTAGGACAGGATGCGGATCTGGAAGCCTGTCAGCGTATAGTGGAGGGAACCCAGGTCATGACAGTATACAAGCCGGTAGAAAAGCTTGCCCAGAAGGCAGCAGAATGTGCAGTGAAGCTGGCAAAAGGAGAAGAACTGCAGGGAACCGTGTCAATGAATGACGGAACCTATGAGATCCCCTATATCGGACTGGAGCCGATCAGTGTGAATGAGGACAATATGAATGAGGTGATCATAGGGAGCGGCTTTCATCTGAAGGAGGATGTCTATTTAAATGTACCGGGGAAAATGCCGGAATAAGAGGAATAATATGCTGTGACGATAAAACAGAACAGGATTAAATTGGGAAAAGGACTGTGATGAGCACAAAAAAATGCTAGCACAGTTCTTTTTGATACCCTGAGGGAATTAAAAAAATGCAGAAAGTCATAATTTTGTCCTGCTTCTTCTATGGTATGATTCAACTGTAAACAAAATCTACAAAGTAATAGGGAGGTAAAATTTTATGAAGAAAAAAATACTGAGCGTACTGCTTACCACAGCAATGGTAGCTTCCATGCTGGTAGGATGCGGATCATCACAGGGGGCAGCAGAAAGTACGAGTACAAGCACTGATACGCAGGAGGCAGCACCGGCAGAGGATGCATCATCTGAGACCACTGATGCGGCAGCAGACACAGCAGCAGACACAGCAGCCGGCGGCGGAAAAGTTGGTGTGGCAATGCCTACCAAGGATCTTCAGAGATGGAATCAGGATGGCTCCAATATGGAAGCTCAGCTGAAGGAAGCCGGATATGAGGTAGATCTCCAGTATGCATCAAATGATATTCCGACCCAGGTATCTCAGATCGAGAACATGATCAACTCAGGCTGTGAGCTTCTGGTAATCGCTTCTATCGATGGCGATTCCCTTGGAACCGTTCTTGAGCAGGCAAAGGAAAAGAATATTCCGGTTATCGCTTATGACCGTCTGATCATGAACTCTGACGCTGTTACATATTATGCTACATTTGATAACTACATGGTAGGAACCAAGCAGGGCGAATACATCAAGGAAAAGCTTGATCTTGACAACGCAGACGGCCCCTTCAATATTGAGCTTGTAACAGGTGATCCTGGTGATAACAATGCAAGATTCTTCTTCGGTGGTGCTATGGATGTACTTCAGCCTTACATCGATGCAGGAAAGCTCGTTGTTAAGTCCGGCCAGACAGATTTCGAAACAGTTGCAACAGCAAACTGGTCAACAGAAACAGCACAGTCCAGAATGGATGCTATCATTTCAGCAAACTATGCAGATGGAACCAAGCTTGATGCAGTTCTCTGCTCCAATGACTCTACAGCACTTGGTGTTACCAATTCACTGGAAGCAAACTACACAGGCGAGTGGCCGATCATTACCGGTCAGGACTGTGATATCGCAAACGTAAAGAATATGATCGCCGGCAAACAGTCTATGTCTATCTTCAAGGATACACGTACACTGGCATCCAAGGTAGTAGAAATGGTAGATGCAGTTATGAAGGGTGGAGAAGCACCTGTTAACGATACAGAAACTTATGATAACGGTACCGGTGTGATTCCTTCTTACCTGTGTGAGCCTGTGTTCGCAGATGCAAGCAATTACAAGGAGCTGCTTGTTGATTCCGGATACTACACAGAGTCTGATCTACAGTAAAATAGTTGGCAGAATGATCATGGCAGGTGGGTTCTTGCCCACCTGCCAGTTTTGTATCGGAGAATGGAGGGAGCTGCCGGAGACAGATTCCCCGGAGAAGGTATTTTAGTTTTATAAATTGATTAGATCATGCGGAAACAGTAAGACTTGGGAGGGATACAGTTGGCAAAAATATTACTGGAAATGAAAAATATTACCAAGACATTCCCTGGCGTAAAAGCGCTTGATAATGTAAATCTGCAAGTGGAGGAAGGTGAGATCCATGCACTGGTAGGAGAAAATGGTGCTGGAAAATCCACACTTATGAATGTACTGAGTGGTATATACCCTTATGGAACCTATGAAGGGGATATTATTTACGATGGTGAGGTCTGTAAATTCAATGCCATTAAGGACAGTGAGGAAAAGGGGATTGTTATTATACATCAGGAGCTGGCCCTGATTCCTTATATGACAATTGGGGAAAATATGTTCCTCGGAAATGAACGGGGACATAAATATAAAATTAACTGGAATGAGACAAATGCGCGGGCGGCAGAACTGCTTAAGACAATAGGACTCCGTGAAAGCCCGCAGACATTGATCAAGGATATCGGAGTAGGAAAGCAGCAGCTGGTAGAAATTGCAAAGGCACTGGCCAAGAATGCAAAGCTGCTGATTCTGGATGAGCCTACTGCATCTTTAAATGAGACAGATTCCAAGGCACTTCTGGATCTGATGCTTCAGCTGAAGGAGCAGGGAATGACGTCCATCATCATTTCCCATAAGCTGAATGAGGTTTCTTATGTGGCTGACAAGATCACGGTGATCAGGGACGGTTCCACGATAGAAACACTGGATAAGAGGGTGGATAAGATCTCAGAGGGACGGATCATTAAGGGAATGGTAGGACGTGAGATCTCCGACCGCTTCCCGAAGAGAGAGCCGCATATTGGTGATATCCGGATGGAGGTAAAGCACTGGAATGTATATCATCCGCTGTATTCAGAACGGAAGGTGGTGGATGATGTCAGCCTCAATGTGAGAAGGGGAGAGGTTGTAGGAATCTCAGGACTGATGGGCGCAGGAAGAACAGAGCTTGCCATGAGTCTGTTTGGAAAGAGCTATGGAGATAACATCAGCGGAGAATTATATATCAATGGAAAGGAAGTCCATCTGAACAACGTACAGGAAGCGATCAGGAACAGGCTCGCCTATGTTACGGAGGACAGAAAGGGAAATGGACTGATCCTGAGCAATCCGATCAAGATCAATACTACACTTTCCAATCTGGATGCGGTCAGCAGCCATACGGTGATCGATAAGGATAAAGAATATAATGTGGCAGTTGACTACAAAGAAAAGCTGAAAACAAAATGTCCGACGGTAGAACAGAATGTTGGAAACCTGAGCGGCGGCAATCAGCAGAAAGTACTTCTTGCAAAATGGATGTTTGCAGATCCTGATATTCTGATACTGGATGAACCGACAAGAGGAATTGACGTTGGTGCAAAATATGAGATCTATTGCATCATCAATCAACTGGTGGCAGAAGGAAAATCTGTCATCATGATTTCTTCAGAGCTTCCGGAGATTCTGGGCATGTGCGACAGGATCTATATTATGAACGAAGGGAAAATGGTTGGAGAGCTGGCGGGAAGTGAGGCAACACAGGAACTGATCATGTCTCATATTCTTGGCACAGCAGGAAAGGAGCAGACAGCATGAGTAAAATAAAATCTGTGGATTTTGTTAAAAAATATACAATGATAATCGTACTGATCATAGTAACAGCATTTTTTGCCTGGAGAACAGGAGGAGCGATCCTGCTGCCAATGAATGTCAGCAGTCTGATCTCCCAGAATGCCTATGTATTTATCCTGGCAACAGGTATGCTGCTCTGTATCCTGACAGGTGGCAACATTGATCTTTCCGTTGGCTCCGTTGTCTGCTTCGTCGGTGCGATCGGTGCCATGCTGATGGTAAATATGAAGATGAATATGTGGCTGGCTATCCTGGTCATGTTTGCAGTAGGAACACTGATCGGTGCATTCCAGGGCTTCTGGATCGCCTATGTCAGGATCCCTCCCTTTATTGTAACACTGGCGGGCATGCTTGCCTTCCGTGGCTTAAGCAATGTTGTACTGGATGGTATGACGGTATCCATTAAGGATTGTACAACCTTTGTAAATCTGTTTGGCGGCGGTGCTGACTGCTACATACCGGATTTCTTCGGAAATGGTTCTCTGAATATGACCTGTATTTTTGCCGGTGTCCTGGCAGCAGCGATCTACATTTCCATCCAGATTAAGGAAAGAATGGATAAGGTAAAGAAGGGCTATGAGGTAGAAGGTCTTATTACTGCTATTATGAAAATGGTGATCATCACAGCTGTCATCCTTGCTTTTACCTACAGACTGGCACAGCATAAGGGTATCCCGAGCGTCCTGATCTGGGTGCTGATCGTTATCATGGTGTATGGTTATATTACCTCCAATACAACAGTAGGACGTTACTTCTATGCAGTGGGAGGAAACGAGAAGGCAACAAAGCTTTCCGGTATCAATACAAATAAGGTTTATTTCCTGGCATATATGAACATGGGGTTTTTGGCAGCTCTTGCCGGAATGGTAACAATCGCACGTATGACATCCGCACAGCCCACTTATGGACAGAACTATGAAATGGATGCGATCGGCTCCTGCTTTATCGGCGGTGCTTCTGCATACGGCGGAACAGGAACAGTTCCCGGTGTTATTGTTGGTGCGGTACTGATGGGTGTGATCAACCTTGGTATGTCCCTGATGGGTGTAGACCAGAATATGCAGAAGGTAGTAAAAGGTCTTGTACTTCTGGCAGCAGTTATTTTCGATGTAGTATCCAAACGTGGTGGAAAATTAATTGCCAAAAATTAATTTCTGCATATCTAATCAAAGAGGGCCGGGTGCATATGCACTTTATGGCCCTTTTTGGGTATGAAAGCGGCGCCGATATTGCCGGCATATTTACAGGAGGAAGTAATTGTGAAGAAAAGAGAAAAAAAGGAAAAGAAAATAAGGAGAACGGGGAAGAAGCGGGGGATCGGACTGGAAATGAAGATCATGCTGCTGATTCTTCTGTTTGCAGCTGCAGCCTTTGGCTGTATTTTTATCCTGGTAAATAAGCTGCAGTCAATAACTAATGTCAGCAATGAGATCGTAACAAAGCAGGTGACAGAGCAGGAGCAGATATCTGGGCTTTCCAGAGAATTTACCTATATTAACGGGCAGGTACTGACGCACGTCATGACGACCAATAATGTGACCATGGAGGAGCTGAAGGCAAAGATCCTGGCAGAAATGGATCAGATGGATACACAGATGGATGCATTTTCAAAATGTCTTTCTGAAAATGACCAGAGAAGGAATGCCTTCCAGTCCGCATACAATGAGTATGCGAAATACAGGAGAACAGTAGAAAGTCTGCTGGAAACCAGTGCAGCGAACAAGACGCAGGCATATGTATCGGCTACCTCCAATCTGCCGATGTTTAACGAGAGTATAGAAGCCTGCATGGATGAAATGCTTGAGATCACGGAGACACAGATGGATATTGCCCATGCGGGCATGGAGGAGAGGGCAGAAAGTGTACCAGGAATTGTTGCGGTGGCGTCACTGATCCTTGCCCTGACAATGCTGCTGATCATGATCGGGATCAAGCTCTGGGTGATCAATCCTGTAAAGGGCGCTACAAAGCAGGTAGATGAGCTGGTGGAAGGGATCCGGAATAATGAAGGGGATATCACCAGACGGATCCGGGTAAGGTCACGGGATGAAATCGGCAGACTTTCCATGGCGATCAATGATCTGGTTTCCCAGATGCAGGAAATTATCGAAGCACTCCAAAACGGATGCAGAAGGATGCAGGAGACACAGACAGGTATTTCCACATGCGTGGAAAAGGTAAATGAAAGTGCGGCGAACACGACACAGAATCTGACAAGGCTTTCCGGAGGAATGGAAAAGGTATCCGGAGCCGTACAGGAGGTAAAGGAGGATACGCTGCTTCTTGGACAGACTGTGGAGGGAATGAAGCAGGTTGCAGAAGAGGGCAGCAGCTACGCGGCCGGTATTAAGGGAAAAGCAGGGGAAATGAAGGAGGTGGCTCTGGCAAGTAAGAAAGAGGCCACTAGTATGCTTTCCGAGATCAATACGGCGGTGAACAGCTCGATCGAAAGCAGTCAGCAGATCCATAAAATAACCAAGCTGACAGGGGATATCCTCGGGATTGCCGGCACAACAAATCTGCTGGCACTGAATGCATCCATAGAGGCAGCAAGGGCAGGAGAGGCAGGAAAGGGATTTGCTGTTGTAGCAGAGGAGATCAGAAACCTGGCGGACAGTTCAAGAGAATCGGCAAACCATATCAAGGAGATCAGTGACAGGGTAGTAGAGAGTGTACAGGAGCTTTCCGAAAATGCAACAAGGCTGCTTACCTTTGTCAATACAAAGGTGCTTGCCGATTATGATACACTGGAGAATACAGGGAAAAATTATCATGAAGCAGCAGATCATGTAGATGAAATGATGGCAGATGTAAGAGAGCAGATCGGCAGGATACAGGAAAGTCTGCAGCATGTCAATACAGCAAATGACAGTATAGAAAAGACCGTAAATGACAGTAACGGGATGCTTTCTGTGGTTCGGGAAAATAATCACGGAATGGAAGAAGAAATGCAGGAAATTTCTTCTTCCATTGAAGATATGTCAGGAGTAGTGGATCAGCTTCAGGACAGTATCCGGTGCTTTAAATGATCTCTGTGAATAGGGAGGCGCCGGTCACAGTCATGATACCGGCGCTTACCTCCCACACATTCGATATAAGGTCAATTATCAAGGCAAATCCACCTCCTGCAGAATGAGAAAAATTTCTGCAGGGGGTTAATCTTTTATAACCCAAAACCGATATAAACTACAAGAAACCGTTAAATATGAAATTGTGACCATGTTGAACAGACATCAGGGAAGCACAGGGAGGTGTACACAATGACAATTGAACCACTAAGCAGTGCCATGACTTATCAGGCACAGAATACACAACAGGCAAAGCCTGTACAGAAGGCTGTAGAAAACACGGACGTTTCCACTACAGCAGAACAGACCGTCAGCTTTGATCCGACAACCGCGAAGATTAAAGAGGTCGATGAGAAGAACGGACAGGGAACCGGGACCAATAATCAGGGTACTTCCGAACAACAGACAGCAAGTAATGAACAGATCAGGAAGGCTGTCGAACAGCTCAATAAGAACATGTCCCATTCCGAAGCAGTATTCGGAATTCATGAGGCAACGAACCGTGTTACGATCAAGATTGTAGATAAGGATACCCATAAAGTAATTAAAGAGCTTCCGCCGGAGAAGACCCTTGACATGATTGCCAAGGTATGGGAACTGGCAGGAATCCTCGTAGACGAGAAGAGATAACAGGCAGGAGGAATCGAATATGGCAATGCGTATGACCGGAATGTATTCCGGAATGGATACCGAAAGTATCATCCAGGAGCTCGTTTCTGCCAAGAGAACGAAGGTCGATGATGTTAAAAAGAAGCAGACCAAGCTGGAGTGGAAGCAGGATGCCTGGAAGGATTTAAATACGAAGCTTAAGAACCTTCAGAGCAAGTACATCAGTAATATGCGCTTCGCTTCTTCTTATATGAAGAAGACAACTGCAGTGTCGAACAGCAGTGCTGTCAGCGTGATTACAGGTGAGAATGCGGTGAACGGTGTACAGTCCCTGGAGGTAAGGCAGCTTGCAAAGACCGGTTATTTAACCGGTGCACAGATAAAAGCATCCGGCAGCGGAAGCCTTACCGCACTGTCCAAGTTAAGTGATCTTGCCGGCAGTGATGGCATCGGGAATGGCGGACAGATCAGCATTAAGGCCGGAGATAAGGATCTCACTCTGGATGTGACGGCAGATACCACAATTTCAGATGTATTGACGAAGCTTAAGGAAGCAGGACTCAATGCAAACTTCGATGAGAAGCAGCAGAGGTTCTTTATCAGTGCCAAGACCTCCGGTGCGTCCAATGACTTCAGCATTACAGCAGCAGGAAGCAACGGACAGGCAGCGTTAAAGGCACTGGGGATTCAGCTTAATCCGGACGGAGATCCGACAGCAGAGGGGTATGCGAAGAAGATCGACGGACAGGATGCAACGATCGAGTTAAACGGTGCGACATTTACCAACAATACCAATGTGTTTGAAATTAACGGACTGACCTTTACTGCACTCAGCGAGACCAAGGCAGGGGAAGCAGTCACCATTACCACACAGGATGATACCGATGGAATCTATGATATGATCAAGGGCTTCCTCAAGGAGTACAATTCCATCATGAATGAGATGGATAAGCTCTACAATGCGGCTTCTGCATCCAAGTATGAACCTCTTACCGATGATGAAAAGGATGCCATGTCTGATACAGAGGTAGAGAAGTATGAGAAGAAAATCAAAGATTCCCTGCTTCGCCGGGACTCTACACTTTCCACTATCCGCAGCAAGCTTACCTCTGTAATGAGCAGTGGAACAACGGTAGATGGCAAGCAGATGCACTTAAGTGATTTCGGAATTGATACACTGAGCTATTTTACTGCAGCAGAGAATGAGAAGAATGCTTATCACATCGATGGAGATCCGGATGATGAGAATACCTCCGGCAATGCCGATAAGCTGAAATCCATGATCGCTTCCGATCCGGATACCGTCGTATCCTTCTTCAGCAGCTTACATAAGGAACTGTATTCTACGATGGATGGTCTTTCCAAGGCAGTAGAGGGCTACCGCAGCTATGGCAGCTTCTATGATGACAAGAAGATGAAGTCCGACTATTCAGACTACACCACGAAGATTGCCGAAATGGAAAAGAAGCTGAATGCTTACGAAGATAAGTGGTACAGTAAGTTTAGTAAGATGGAAACCGCTCTTGCAAAGATGCAGTCCAATGCAAGTGCGATCACAGGATTACTGGGAGGTTCATGATATGGCAATACCGGCAGCGTATGCACAGTATAATAACAGTAAGGTTCTGACGGCATCGCCGGCAGAGCTGACACTGATGCTCTATGAGGGCGCCATTAAGTTCTGTAACATTGCGATTATGGCAATTGAGAAGAAGGATATTGAGAAGAGCCATATTAATATTGTGAAGGTAGAGAATATCATTAATTACCTGCAGAGTACACTGGATACGAAATATCCGGTTTCTGAGGATTATGACCGGATCTATACTTACCTGCAGCAGCGTCTGGCACAGGCGAATATCCGGAAGGATCCGGAAATTCTCGAAGAGGTATGTGAACATCTTCGTTCCGTGAGGGACACCTGGAAGGAAGTAATGGCGAAGAACCAACATAAAGGAGCTGAATAATGGACAATTACTTATCCGTATTAGAAGACAGCCTGAAAAAGAAATTACAGATTCTGGACGAACTCACGGACTACACGATGCAGCAGCAGGAGCTGCTTAAGGTGGAGGAGCTGGATTATGAGGCTTTTGACCGTCTGGTAGATCAGAAGGAGCCGCTCATTCAGAGGATTATGGAGCTGGATCAGGGATTTGAGACTGTCTATGACCGGATTAAGGAACAGCTTCTTGGCAATAAGGAGCAGTATGCTGCACAGATCAGAGCCCTGCAGTCCCTTATCGGAGAACTCACGGATAAGAGTGTGAAGCTGCAGACCATGGAGCAGCGGAATAAATCTGCCGTAGAGCAGCAGTTCCGTAAGTCCCGTGAGAAGATCCGCCAGGGACGCCAGAACAAACAGGCGGCACTGAATTATTACAAGAACATGAATAATGCCAATTATGTGCCACCACAGTTTCTGGATGATAAGAAATAACTGTTTGTGGTTGATAAATACACGAAAAACAGAAAACAAAAATTTACCCCAAAATTTTTCAAAACAGGGTTAAGTATTTCGGATACACTCCGATATATAATACAAATAAAACAAAACAAATTGCTAAGACAAACAGTTTTGTTTTAGAAAGCGCAGAGCATCTTTCGAAGGCGTACGATTTCAAAAGAAATCTGCACAATAAATAAAACAATCACTGCAGGGAAGCAGTGAACAATTTCAAGGAGGAATGAATTATGGTAGTACAACACAATCTTACAGCTATGAACTCTAACAGAATGTTAGGCATCAACACTAAGTCTCAGGCTAAGTCCACAGAGAAGTTATCTTCAGGTTACAAGATCAACCGTGCAGCAGATGATGCGGCAGGACTTTCCATCAGTGAGAAGATGCGTAAGCAGATCAGAGGTTTAACACAGGCTTCTGCGAATGCTCAGGATGGTATCTCTGCAGTACAGACTGCTGAAGGTGCACTTGGTGAAGTTCAGGATATGCTTCAGAGAATGAATGAGTTAGCAGTTAAGGCAGCTAACGGCACAAATTCGGAAGATGACAGAAGCTATATTCAGAACGAAATTGATCAGTTGACTACAGAAATTGATCGTGTTGCTGAGACAACAAAGTTTAATGAAACATATCTGTTAAAAGGAGATAAGAGTCTTGCAAACGAACACTCATTCTCTTATAAGGCTTTTAATACTGCTCAGCCAGCAAATGCAACCTTTAATACTGATGGCGGTACAAGTATAACATTAACATATGCAGCTGGTGATGCAATTACAAGTGAAGATCAACAAAATGAAGTTAATGATTTGCTTAAATCTTTGAGAGATCAAGGAGCATCTGTAACTTTAACATCTTCATGGGCAAAAGGTGCAGCAAAACAAACAGACACATATACACTTTCTTTGAATGGTGCTGCAGCAGATAAATATACAGTTAATGCCACAGCAACTGATGGAGAGTTTGAAATTAAGAATTCTACAGGTAAGACTTTGTTAAAACTTACAGCAGATGGAGCAACTGCACCTACGTTAAAAGAGGGTGATGCAGACAAAACACAGAAAGCTACAATTATAGCAACCTCCATAACAGCAGCTGAAGCAACTGTATCAACAGCGAAGTATTATGACAAAGATGGTAATGAAATTTCTGCTAATGCATTGAACAAATATTTTGATGCAACAACAAATGATGCAGGAGTTACAACTGTAAGTAAACGTGCTGATGCACCTACTTTATATGATGCAGTAGGAAATAAGCTTGTAGGAGCTAGATGGGATGCTGCTAAAGATAATGTATCTGCTTTGAATGATGTACTTCATTCTTTATCACTTACGCTTCATGTTGGTGCAGACGCTACAGATAACAATCAGATTACAATGAATATTGCTTCAATGTCTGCGAAAGGTTTAGGTGTTAATGGCTTAAAGGTAGATGGTAATGATGATAGCAATGCACGTACTTCTATTGCGACAATTAAGGAAGCTATCCAGAAGGTTTCCACCCAGCGTTCCGCACTTGGTGCTGTTCAGAACAGACTTGAGCATACCATCAACAACCTCGACAACGTAGTTGAGAACACCACAAGTGCTGAAAGCCAGATCCGTGATACCGATATGGCTACAGAGATGGTTAAGTACTCCAACAACAACATCCTGTCTCAGGCAGGTCAGGCTATGTTGGCTCAGGCTAACCAGTCCAACCAGGGCGTTCTGTCTCTGTTACAGTAAGTAGCATTAAGTCAGATTAGGTTCTGACATTGACAGAGTGAAGAGCTTGTATATTACCAAAAGATCGGGCGGTACAGTTTGTACCGCCCTTTTTCTGCATGTCTGAATTATTATAAATAAACAAATTTTTCTTGTAAATAAACGAAAAACTATTGAAATTCACCAAAACTTCTGCTATGCTAATTTTATTAATCAGATGAGCATAGGAAGAAATTGCGATCAATCATCTATATTTTCTAATTCAAATAAAGGCACTTATATCGTGCAGATATCACATTTTAACAATTGTAACAGTTCAGGTATGCCCATTCATAAGCTATCGGATTGCATAGATTGGCTAATAAATATAGGCGTTTTCCGGCAATTTATTTTATGCCGAGCGTCCATCCTATAGAAATGATGGAACTGTTACCTGTATTTTATGATGGATCGATATGCACATTTATTCAAAGAAACCTAGGAGGTAATTGCAATCATGACGGGTCGTAACTTTTTTGAAGAAAACAGAGAAAAATACAAAAGTCAGAACGGAGATCGGGAGGAGTACAATATGTGTCAGGCATTGCGGGAAATAAGAGAGGATTTTTTTAATGAGGGTAAAGCAGAAGGAAGAGCAGAGGGAAGAGCAGAAGGAATAAAAGAAGGAAGAGAAGAGGGACACCAAGCAGGAATAAAGGAAGGTCGTGAAGAAGAGCGGGAAGCAGGAATCAGACGGTTAATTGAAGATAACCTTGAAGAAAAGAAAACCAAGGAGATTATTATTCAGAAATTGATTCGTTGGTTTTCTATGGATGAGCAGACAGCACAGTTGTATTTGGATAAGTATGCAGGTTCAGAGAACGAAAAGGAGGAGATTTATGGGAAAATATGATACATGTATGCAGGAGTATCTGCAGAATAAGCAGTACTTTGCAGATTTATTTAATGGCTGCTTCTTTCATGGGAAGCCCGTAATCTGTGCCAGTGAACTGACAGAAGCCTCGGAAGGATATGTGGTGGATCAGGATGACACCATTACATCTGAAAAGCCCCTGGCTGCTGTGAAGGGGAAGAAAGGCGGGAATGAGGAACAGTTTCAGTGCTCTGTGGATAGGACTCTCGATCAGGCAACCGTTTCTGATGCCGCTGGAACAGAAATTCAGATTGAGAAGAGCAGACCCCGGCCGGGAAGAAGAAAAAACACGAAAACGAAGTTGATGAGAGATGTTAAGATGCAGTTACGTTCCGGAACCGTCTTGCAGGTGCTTGCTGTTGAAAACCAGAGTTATATTAATTATGGAATGCCGGTTAGGATTATGGGATATGATGCAGCAGAATATAATCGTCAGATGAAGGAGCACAGACAACAGGTGAGTGCTTTGTGGAAGCAGGTGGAAAGCTCAGGACAGTATGATACGCTTGCTATTCCGGTTACTTATGCAGAGTATATGTCAGGAATTTTGAAAACAGACCGGCTGCATCCGGTGTATACGATCTGCCTCTATAGTGGAACAGAAACCTGGGACGGTCCCAGAACGCTGTCGGATATGATGGAGTTTCGTGCAGAGACGGATCCACTAAAGGAATATTTTTCTGACTATCCGGCGAATTTATTCTGTGTAAATGAGCAGAAAGAATTTGAATGCTTTCATACTGAATTACGGGAGCTGCTTCGGGCGATGAATTACCGGAAGGATAAGAGGAAATTTCTTAGTCTGGAGAAGGATGAACGATATGCACATTTATCCAAAGAAACCTGGGAGGCGATAGCAACCATGACGGGCCGTAGCTTTTTTGAAGAAAACAGAGAAACATATAAAAGTCAGAACGGAGATCAGGAGGAGTACAATATGTGTCAGGCATTGCGGGAAATAAGAGAGGACTTTTTTAATGAGGGTAAAGCAGAAGGAAGAGCAGAGGGAAGAGCAGAAGGAAGAGCAGAGGGTAAAGCAGAGGGAAGAGCAGAAGGAAGAGCAGAGGGAAGAGCAGAAGGAATAAAAGAAGGAAGAGAAGAGGGACACCAAGCAGGAATAAAGGAAGGTCGTGAAGAAGAGCGGGAAGCAGGAATCAGACGGTTAATTGAAGATAACCTTGAAGAAAAGAAAACCAAGGAGATTATTATTCAGAAATTGATTCGTTGGTTTTCTATGGATGAGCAGACAGCACAGCTGTATTTGGATAAGTATGCAGACTCGGCAGAGGAAATGGTGCTCGATTGATAAAAATGGTTTACCATGTCTCAATATAGGGTTATAATGAAATAACACAATGGATATACGACAGTCAAGGGGAAAGAGGAATTACAGGAATGACCATTTACATCTGTGATGATTCTAAAAGTGACCTGCTGCGGCTGAACCATCATCTGCAGGAGTATCTGTCACATCAGGATCAGAAGATTACGATAGAATCCTTTCAATCCGGAGAAGAGCTTCTTCGGCGATATGAGGAAACCATGGAGAAGCCATCACTTATCTTTCTGGATATCTATATGGATGATCCGGATGGTATGAGTGTGGCGCATACACTGCGTGAGGAGCATTATGAGGGCGGACTGATTTTTACGACAAGCTCGATGGAGCATGCCATGGACAGCTATAATGTAGATGCCCTGTATTATCTGCAAAAGCCCTATGACCATGAGGATTTCATGAATGCCATCCGCCGCTGCACATCCATCTTTGAAGGAACCTCGAAGCAGTACCGGATCAATGTGCAGGGGAAGGAGCTGCAGATTCCGCTGAGGGATATTCTGTATTTTGAAACAGGCCGCCATGTGACACTGATCCATACGCTTACCGATACCATTTCCATAACGAAAGTTCTGTCCGAGGTCTGCGAAGACTTTGAACAGAATCCGGAGTTCCTTAAGGTGGGACGCAGTTATCTCATTAACCGTCTGTATGTCCGGAATGTGGACCAGGCAGAGATTGAAATGATGAACTCAGCGGTGATTCCGATCCCGGTCCGGCTTCAAAGAGAGATCCGGCAGCAGCTTAAGGAAGACAGGTTCTCAAAGACGTAACGACATGCTCCCATAGATCCAGTGTATCCGGAAAGAGAGCCATCAGGGTATCCTTCCGGTGAGTCCTGGATGCCATTTCCAGTTGATAAAATTTCTCTCCAAGCTCCATGTGCCCGATTCCACGGGACTCGCCCTTTAGCTGGTGAGCCAGATTGGTGAAGGCATCAAATTGGCTGCCTTCGGAGAGATTTTTCCTGCGTGTAAGCAATAAATCCCTTTTAACATCATATTCTTCTGTAAAGCACTTCAATACTTCCAGATAAAAGCTCCAGTCATTGCCGGCATAGGACAGTCCCTTTGCTACATCAATCCCCATGCGGGAAAGCTGCCCGGTAAGGATTGCGTCACCTGTTGCGGGAACATTTTCGGCAGCTGCTTTTGCTTTATAAGAAATCCCGGTTTCTTTCCGGATATTTTCAATATTTTCATCGGCGAACCGGATGAGATTTTTGGGAAGATATTGATAAATAATCGCTTCCAGCTGCCTTCCTTCAACCGGCTTTTCAAGGAAGTCATCAAATCCCTCCTTAAGATAAACGTCCCGCGCATCCGGATAGGCATTGGCGGTAACGGCAATGACCTTGCTGTCTGTACAGAGATGTCCGCTGCGCTTTTTCATAATATGAAGTGTTTCGATTCCATCGAGCTCCGGCATGAGATGATCCATAAAGATCAGGTCAAAATGACCGGCGGCAATGGCATTTAAGCATTCTTTTCCGCTTTCTGCAAGGGTGACCTGTACCTGCAGGTATTTTAAGAGCCCCTGGAAGACAAAGCGGTTCATCTGATTATCATCGACTACCAGAATCCTTGCCTCTGGCGCGGTAAAGCGGGGAGGCGCAGGAGAGAGCGTTTCCGGATCTTCCCCGTCTTCTTCCGAAAACCGGGAAAAGCCTCCAAGCTCTGCAGGATCTGCAATCTGCTGGAGCAGCTCAAAGGAAAAGATCGAACCCACACCGTACTCGCTGTCAATCATTAATTCACTTCCCATCTGCTGCAATAGCTGGCTGGCAATCGAAAGACCAAGCCCTGCACCTTCTATATTCCGATTGCGCTTCTCATCCACACGGCAGAAGGCATTGGTGAGATGGTCAATGTCTTCCTTACGGATTCCGATGCCGGAGTCCTCGACCGACACAGTAATGGCTACAGAAGCTCCATGACGTTCTTTCTGGGAAATACATAAACGGACATAGCCTTCATTGGTATATTTCACCGCATTCGTCAGCAGATTAAACAGAATCTGCTGGAATTTCAGATCGTCACCAATCAGTTTTACGGGAAGATGTTCATCAATAAAGATCTCCAGACGGAGATTTTTGTTGTTTGTCTGCAGCCGGATGACATCCAGCGTATTGCTTAACAGCTTACCCGTTTCATACGTAACAGGCTGCAGCTTCTGGTTTCCCTGTTCCATACGGGAATAATCAAGAATGTTGTTCACAAGAGATAACAGGAGGTTGCCGGATTTCTTGATGTTTGCGGCATATACACGGATCTGCGGTTCGCCGGATTCACGCATAATCATCTCGTTCATACCTAACACGGCATGAATCGGGGTGCGGATTTCATGGGACATATTGGCAATAAAGGTGCTCTTGGCGAGATTTGCCTCTTCTGCCTTACGTGCCATTTCATTCAGCTCCTGAATATGGAGCTGCTGGTTGGTATCATCGGTTATTTCGATGAGGTAGCCTTGAATGTGGCTTTGTTTTCCCATGGTAAAATAACTGAGCCGGCATTTGAGAATGCGGTCATTTCTGGTATAATAACGGGTTTTACCGGTACTGGAACCAAAATGGGTTACCCAGTCACCGAATTCCTTATAAAGAAATTCCTCTTTTGGGGGAATCTTATGATCCATCAGGAGACGTTCAAGCTCCGGAAAATATTTTCTGGCGACGTCATTGCTTCCGATGTATTTTCCATGGCGGCTGAACGATACATAGCCATATTCGCGGCGTTCCTCACGGATGTGTTCGGCATTAATGGACAGATCATAGAGATTTGTTCTGCGGAACAGCACAAATAAAAGCACCATATTCAGCACATAGGCAAAGGGAAGAAGCTGGATTTCGCATGCGGTCAAGCTTTCGATGGCATAAACCGCCATACAGAACAGCTCCGTGGCTAGAAGGAAAAAGGTATTGACATAGGAAACCTTATTCCTGTTTCGGAATGCGTAGACCATAACACCAAGATCAATGAGGACATAAATAACAATCAGACAGGTATAAAGAATATGTGCCGGTCCGTCCTGTGTGATGAGGAAGGTGACACCATGACGCCGGACAATGGAGACATTGCTGTAATAAATGGTGCTGTAGCCGCCGGTATAGGCAAGCCCCAGAACTACAAATCCGGCAATGGACATGGCAGTAACCATAAAGGCCGGAACCTTGATCCGGCAGAACTGGGCAACCGCAAGGAACATAAATAAGGTAAGGAAGGTTCCGTCCAGATAGGCAATCCGGTTTGCTAAAAGAGCCTCCTCCAGATTGTGTGACATGGCAAGCTGCCAGTAACCGAAGTTGACAATTGCGGTAGTCATGGTAGAAAGTACGTGATAATTTCCGCGATACTGGCTGGTTGCGGCGAGAGTCAGAATTAACAACAAAACAGAGAATGCAAAGGCTGCAAAATACAAAGCGACCATGAAAAAGTTTCCCTCCTCATTTTCCTGCGTATACTAGTATAATACAAAAAGGGAGTACAATTACTCCCTTTTTGTATATGTGGTTTACAGATAAGCTGTGAAATAATTCTGCATTACTGAATAATTACATATAATTATATGCTTATGTGCTTAATTACATTGCATCAACAACAGAGTCAAGAACCTCTAACAGAGCAAGAATGGAATCATTTAATACTTCAGCATCCTCTTCTGTGATGGTGTCCTGGGAGATTTCACCCATCTGGGTCATAATATCCTGAGTTTCGTTCAGAGCTGCTTCGATGTCGTCGTTCTGTTCTACTTCGTCAGACATATAAGCGTCTGATACAGCATCATAGGCTTCGGATAATGCAGCAAAGTTGTCCTGTAAGGTGGCGAAGGATTCATCGGAGCATCCCTCGGAAGCTGCGTCAGCAGAAGCGTCTGTTTCAGTCATACCATCAACGAGTAAGGATAAAGCATCTAAAATGTCAAGCATTGCGGAATTCAGAGTTTCAGCATCTTCTTCGGTAATGGTATCCTGGGAGATTTCACCCATCTCATTGATTACATCTGCAGCCTGGTTCATTACATCCTCGATGGAATCGTCAGCTTCAATCTCATCGCTTTCATACAGATCCTTAACAGCGTTGTAAGCTTCTACCATGCTTGCGTAATTGTCCTGTAAAGCGGAGAAGGTTTCATCGGAACACATTCCGTCTGCTGCGGAATCCTCTGCGGTATCCTCTTCCTCTACAACTTCCTCAGCTGCGGTGTCGGTGCTGGTCTCTTCAGAGCCGCCGCCACATGCGGTAAGCATGGACATTACCATAGCTCCTGTCAATAATACTGCTAATAACTTCTTTTTCATAATAAATTTCTCTCCTTTTCTTTTCGATTGCCGCCCCTAACGGCACTTTTTGCATTTTAACCGCATTATCAGGAAAAAGCAAGGGCATCTGCCAAATTGTATGGGAAAGTGCCAAACTGTACAATCCGGCAGCTTATGAATGAGCATGGCTGAACGTTTACACAGCCTGTAAACCATAAACCCAGATAGATATCGACAATTTCCGGAGCGCTTTTTTATAGTTTCCCAACCACTGCTATGCTATAAACATCATAGAAGAGGAGAGAACTTTATGAAAAAAACATATGTAACAGACATGACAGTAGGAAAGCCTTTGGGATTACTGGTATCCTTTATGCTTCCGTTATTAATAGGAAATATCTTTCAGCAGTTGTATAATATTGTGGATTCTATCATTGTAGGACAATATGTCGGTGCGGATGCGCTTGCTGCCGTTGGTGCAACGGGATCCTTGAATTTCCTGATCTTCTCCCTGTGCGGAGGTATGGCGAACGGTACCGGTGTGGTTATTTCCCAGCATTTTGGCGCAGGAAAGAACGATCAGGTGAAGAACACCATCATCAACGCGGCTTATATCATGCTGTTCTGTGCGGTCCTGATGGGAGGCATTGGCGTCATTTTTGCAAGAAAGATTCTGATCTTTTTAAATACACCGGATAACATTCTGGACAGCTCGACCTTATATATGACGATCATCTGCTGTGGAATTCTGGGTGTGAGCCTTTACAATGCGGTATCTGCTATCCTGCGTGCGGTAGGAGATTCCAAGACACCGTTGTATTTTCTGATGGTATCGAGTGTGGTTAATATTGTACTGGACTTATTGTTTATCCGTGGCTTTTCCTGGGGTGTGGCAGGCGCTGCGTTAGCAACCATTATTGCGCAGCTGATCTCCGGTATCGGAAGCCTGATTTTCGCTCTGGTAAAGAATCCGTTCTTCAGGATTGAAAAGAAATACCGTTCCCTGAACCGTGGAATTATCTGGCAGTGTATCCGTATGGGTGTGCCGCTGGCCTTTCAGAGCTCACTGATTGCGATTTCCTGTGTGGCACTGCAGAGCGTTGTGAATACCTTTGGATCAGTCGTGGTTGCTGCCTTTACTGCTACAAGCAGGATTGAACAGCTGGTACAGCAGCCTTACAATTCCCTGGGTATGTCGGTTTCTACCTATACCGGACAGAACATCGGTGCCGGTCAGCTGGAGCGTGTGAAAAAGGGTTACCGGATAGCATTCCTTTTAATGGCTGTCTTTTCCTTTACCATGCTTCCGCTTGCACAGTTCTTTGGCAATCCGATCATGCGCCTGTTTGTCAGTGAGCCTGAGGTTATTGAAATGGGAGCGCATGCCTTAAAGCTTACGAGCTGGTTTTACCTGCCGCTTGGCATGATTTATATTACGAGAGGCCTGTTAAACGGAGCCGGAGATGCAGCCTTTGCGTTTATGAATGGAATCATCGAAATGATGGGAAGAATCTGCTTTGCAAAGCCGTTAACCCTGATCCCGCAGGTCGGAGTCTGGGGCGTATGGCTGGCAACTGCCTTTACCTGGCTGCTGACCGGAGTACTCACGTTTCTGCGGTATTTACAGGGTAAGTGGAAGAAGCATGTTACTCCAAAGGAGACCGGGCAGGAGGAGCTTGTTGAGGTCTGATCAGAGGATCCGGTTAAGTTCGCAATAATATGATGAGCATCAGTAAGGGGGATCGCTTATGGCGGTCCTCCTGTTTTGATTCTATAAAGCAAAAGCTCCGCAGGGATGTGCAGCTCGCAGAGAAGAAATTCGCTGCTTTGCAACACTGTGTGCGCGAAGGATTTGTAAGCGAATTCTTTAATAATCAGGAAAACAATTCTGTACATTCCTCTTACAAATCGTTATTATGTAACTATTCAGAGCCATGCAAATTATGACAAGATGGACGTCGAATGCTCACATTCGTAAGGACATTTGGCATAATTTATATGGCGAAGTAACCACATGAGGTAAACTACGTTGCGTTAGCAACGGTTTTACGAATGTGGTTCTGAATAGTTACGTTATTATTAAATAAGTAGAAAGGTCACTGTGAGAGTACGGGGCAGTTACGCAGAAGGCTACAAGGAGCAGAACATGAAAACAATCGTAATGGGAATTCTCGCCCATGTGGATGCAGGGAAAACAACACTGTCGGAAGCAATGCTGTATGAAAGTGGTGTCATCCGCAGCATAGGGCGTGTAGATAAAGGAAATACCTATCTGGAAAGGGATAATCAGGAGCGGGAGCGTGGAATCACGATTTTTTCCAAGCAGGCGGTGCTGCCTGTGCATGAGGACAAACTGATTCTGTTAGATACGCCGGGACATGTGGATTTTTCTGCAGAAGCGGAACGTACCCTGCAGGTATTGGATCTGGCAGTGCTGGTGGTAAGTGCAGCGGACGGAGTGCAGGGGCATACGATGACACTGTGGAAGCTATTATCCCAGTATCATATTCCGGTATTCCTGTTTGTGAATAAGTTGGATCAGCCGGGAACGGATGCAGATGCGGTATATCAGGAGCTGCAGGAGCGTCTGTCTGGGGAGTGCGTGGATTTCCGGCTGCCACATGGGGATGCCTTTATGGAAAGCGTTGCCATGTGCGGTGAGGAAGCGATGGAGCAGTATCTTCAGACCGGTGAGGTTTCCAGAGAGACAATCGCACGTCTGATCCGGGAGAGAAAGCTGTTTCCCTGTTTCTTTGGCTCTGCGTTAAAGATGGAGGGCGTGAAGGAGCTTCTTGAAGGAATTGACACCTATGGAGAGCCGGCAGATTATCATACGGAATTCGGGGCAAGAGTCTATAAGATTACACGGGATCCGCAGGGAAACCGGCTGACCCATATGAAAATCACGGGTGGACAGCTCCCGGTTAAGACGGTGATTACCGGAAAGAACCGGCAGCAGGAGGAATGGCAGGAAAAGGTGAACCAGATCCGCTGCTACAACGGAGAAAAGTTCGAGCTCGCAGACTGTGTGCAGGCAGGAACGATCTGTACGGTGACCGGACTTTCGCAGACGTATATCGGACAGGGACTTGGTGTGGAAACGGAGCAGACCCATCCTCTGCTCGAACCGGTAATGAGCTATCGTGTGTTACCGGAACAGGAAAATCAGATGAATACCGTCATCGAAAAGCTGCATCTGTTAGAGGAAGAGGATCCTTTGTTACAGGTGAAATGGAATCCGCATACGAAGGAGCTGACGGCGCATGTGATGGGACCGGTACAGATTGAAATTCTTGAACGGATCATGAAGGAACGATATGACATCAACGTCACCTTTGGCAAGGGAAGAATTCTTTATAAAGAAACCATTGCAACGGAAGCACAGCCGGTAGAGGGAGTCGGACATTATGAGCCGCTGCGTCATTATGCAGAGGTACATCTTCTTTTGCAGCCGGGAGAGCCCGGAAGCGGATTTGTCTGTGATACCGACTGCAGTGAGGATGAGCTGGACCGGAACTGGCAGAGGCTGGTGCTCACCCATCTCATGGAAAAGGAATACCGTGGCGTTCTGCTTGGAGCACCGGTTACGGATATCCATGTCACATTAAAGAGCGGCAGGGCACACCAGAAGCATACCGAGGGCGGTGATTTCCGGCAGGCAACCTACCGGGCCGTCCGTCAGGGACTGATGCAGGCAGACTGCCGGATTTTAGAGCCGTTTATGGAATTCCGGCTGGAGCTTCCGGAGGAGTATGTGGGACGTGCCATGACGGATCTGTCGAATGCCGGAGCAGTTTTTCGTAATGAAGTGGAGCGCGCAGGCTACAGTGTGTTAAAGGGTCGGGCTCCGATGGAAACGATTGGGGACTATGGACAGATGGTGATTTCCTATACCAGAGGTCAGGGGATCTGGTCTATGACATTTGACGGGTATGGTCCCTGTCACAATCCGGAGGAGGTCATGGAAGAATGCGGTTATGATCCGGAGCGGGATGTGTATAATACGGCAGATTCCGTGTTCTGTGCACACGGAGCAGGCTTTGTCGTGCCATGGTATGAGGTGCCGGAATACATGCATCTTCCGGGGATTCTTTCACAGAGAAGAATGCAGGAAGATGCTTTGGCTAAAGAGATCGGACGAAGGAAGCAGACTACCATCACAACGACACTGGGAACGGAGGAGGTGGATGCCATCATCGACCGGGCTTCGGGGGCGAACCGCAGAAGGGATAAGCAGGAGGCCGGGAGTGTGCAGAAGCCTGTTGCACGCACGGTGGAGGCAAAGCCCTATGAATACCGTCCGAAGGAGAGAAAGGCGGAATATCTTCTGGTGGATGGCTACAATGTCATCTTTGCATGGGAGGAATTGAAGGAGCTGGCAGAGGTAAATCTTGACAGCGCCAGAGGACAGCTCCTTGATCTTTTATGCAATTATCAGGCGATTGACGGCAGGGAGCTGATTGCTGTTTTTGATGCATACCGTCTGCAGGGACACCCGACGGAGTGCCTTGATTATCATAACATTCATGTCGTGTATACCAAAGAGGCAGAGACGGCGGATCATTACATTGAACGGTTTACCCATGAATATTCGAAGAAGTATCAGATCACCGTCGTGACCTCGGATGGTCTTGAGCAGGTGATTATTATCGGTCAGGGGTGCCTGTTGATTTCTTCGCGCGAGTTCCATGAGATTGTAAAAAAAGCCTCCAGGGAAACCATGGAGACATTTGAAAGGGATGAGAAAAGGGAGCGCAGGCTTACGGTACCGTTCCCGGAAATTCCGGTGCGCGATCCGTAATGCAGCTTATTTTATATCTTACGGAGCAGGTCAGCAGCCCTAGTAAATAGCCTCGACATCCGTGATTTCATCGTTTTCCACGCGGAAGCTCCAGATGGAGTGACCGGGGAGACGATGCTCGGTAAGATAGTAGCGGTCGTCAATCCGCGTAAGGCTGTACGGGGTGCCGCCTCCTAAAAAGCTTGCATAGACATCCTCGTAATTGCCCTTTTCAAGATCCTTCAGATGCTTCACACGGATCAGTGTGGCAAAATCCTGATTTCCGGTAATGTCGGTGGAAACCGTAATATAGTAATAATTCTGGATCTTTTCCAGCTGGATCATGCCGGCAATTGCGTCGGGAACCGGATAGCGGTTTAATACCTCGAAGGTGTAAAGGTCGGCCTCAATAATGTTGGAATTGCCGGAGACAAAGTAAATCCGGTCATCCAGAATCGTAAAGGAGCGCACATAAACACCGTCAAGCTCCGGGATACTTAAAATCTTCGTCAGATACATGCGCGTGGAATCGTCTGTGTGGCGGAAAAGGAACATTTCCCCGCTTTGGGAGCTCCATGCATAAAAGGTGTCGGTATAATCATCGTATATGATGTAATGAGGCCGGTTGCCGATTCCGGTGAATTCCTGTGTGGGCACATAAACGGTTTCACCGCTGTTGTTTTGCATCTTTTCCATAATCAGAACCCGGTTATTTTCAGTATCGTCAATCAGATAGACATTGCCGTCGCTGGCAATCGTATGTCCCATGGAAAGGTCATTAGTCATCACCTTCCAAAGGTACAGGGGATCTGTCAGATTCTCGTTGTAAATAACCTGATTGTGATAGCAGTCCACGATGAAATACTGATCGTCCAGTCTGGTAATATAGGTCGGAACGCTCAAAGAGCCGTTGGGATTTGTGGGAATCGTTTCATAGTCCGCAAGGTCGTAGGAGAGCAGCTCCGACTCTCTTACATAATCCGTGCCATCGTAAGGCGTGGCAGGCTCCGGACGGGAAGAGGCGCAGCCATTTAAGCAAAGCGTGCTGAATAGGAACAGGAATAAGGTTAAAATCGTATATTTTCTCAGTTTCATTGACAACTCCAATACAAATCCATCATAATAAAATCAATTGTACGCTTACTATACACTTTTTTTGAGCGGCAGACAAGAGAAACAGTTGGGGAGGCAGCTTATGCGGGAAGAAAATAAACAAATGCGGATTCTGTCAGCAATCGGTATGATTCTGGTCGTAGCAGGACATCTTGGATATTCCTTGTTTGATGTGGGTGGGCTGTTTCCTTATTATTCGTTCCATGTGTTTATTTTCCTGTTTGTTTCCGGTTATTTTTATCGGGAGGAAGCGGAGCAGCAGCTGTTACGATATATTGGTAAAAAGTGCAAAGCGTTGCTGCTTCCTTATTTCATCTGGAATCTGGTCTATGGAATTCTGGCAGTGCTTCTGCACCGCACAGGCTTTTCCATTGGAGGAGAACTGACGCTGTGGAATCTCTTTATAGAGCCGTTCGTGAGCGGGCATCAGTTTCTGTATCAGTTCCCGGCATGGTTTGTCCCGGCACTGTTTTTGATTGAGGTTCTCAATGTACTTGGCAGGAAAGTGCTGTCTTTTCTTCATTTAAAGAAGGAATGGTTGATCTTCGCGGTATCTCTCCTGCTCGGAATTGCTACGGTTGCGCTTGCAAAGGGAGGACATGTCTGGGGATATTATAAATTTCCCGGAAGACTTCTTTTTATGATGCCGGGCTTCCAGCTGGGACATATTTATAAGGAAAAATTAGAGAACAGGGTAAATAAAATCAGTGATGGCCGGTACTTTTTTGTTGTAGTGGGAGTCCAGCTTCTGACTACAATATGCTGCCGGGGGCTTGCCTTCAGTGCAGTATGGGTAACCGGGTTTGCCAATGCCGCCTTTATTCCTTATCTTACTGTGGTGACCGGAATTGCATTCTGGCTGCGGATCTCGGACTGGATCAGCAGAATTCCGTCTGCTTGTTCATGGTTCATGGAAATCGGAAGACATACCTATGCCATTATGATGCATCATGTGTTCTGGTTCTTTGTGGTGAATTCGATCTGTTATCTGCTTTCCCGTACCACTGTGTGGTGTGCGGAATTTGACACCGCACAGTTCTTTTCTGATATCAATTATGTTTATGCGATTGGCGGAAGTGATGTGGGAAAATGGTTTTATCTTGCATTGGGAACAGGAATGCCGTTGCTATTGGCAAATGGAGCACAATATATTGTGGGCAAGAAAATTAGCCGGAAATAACGTTCAACGAAATTTCGGGCTAATCCTGAAAAATGAGTTGACGTCTGTTGAAAGCTATGGTATTCTACAAACACTTTCTTTGAAGGACAAGTAAATACGAATTTGAAATAAAGGGTATCTTTCTGTGATTTTCACAAAGGGTGCCTTTTTTGTACCAACCGGTTTTCAATGAGTACAGATTACAAATCAGACAAAGAAAGGAAAGTAACGTGAGAAAATTTGAATTAATTTTAAGAAGAACCAGAAATATCGGACAGAAAAAGAAACGAAGAGTTGTAAGCAGGAATAAAAAGGGAAGAATGGCAGCAGCCTTTTTCGGCATGCTGATGACAGGAACCTTATTGCTTTCAGGAATGGGAATGCAGGCTTCGGCACAGACCATAAGGCATGAACATTCCGGAGATACACAGAATGGAGGTGAATGCTTTTCAAACCCTGTATATCATGCCCATGAAGGAAATGAAACAGAAGGTGGCAGCTGCTACAGCACTCCGGTTTATCATGTACATACCGGGGATGAGGTAAACGGAGGCGGCTGTTACGGAGAAGAAACGGTGCATACCCATGAGGGAAGCACGAGCCAGGGCGGAGCCTGCTATACGGCAGTTTACCATAGCCATAGTGATTCCTGCTATGCAGAAGGGAGCCACAATAGCTCCTGCTCTTCCCACATTGAATTTCACCCTTATGACTGCGGAAGTGTGCATGACTGGGATGGAGACGGACATGGCTGTGACGGTTTTACGGCATATGACTGTGGGGGACACCGTTATCTTGCCTGTGGAAGAGGGGGCAGCATTACCGGCTATCGCTTTTCCTGCAGCATGACCGAGGGACAGATCACCGGGTATCAGATGAACTGTGGGAAGACAGAAGAAACGATAGAATCCTATGAGCTCACCTGTACGAAAACACCGGAGGATATTGATTATTATGAGAAAACCTGTGGCAGGGAAGAGGGAGAGGAGATTTATATTCCTGATCCACCAAAGGAGAATACCGGTGACAATGGTAATTCCTCCGGGCAGGAGGGGGACGGAGATGGCAATGGCGGAAGTGATGGAAACGATGGAAATGGCGGAAATGAAGGTGGTGAGGAAGCCCCTGACGAGCCGTTGCCGACACCGGTTCCTTCGGCAGAACCGGTTGTGAAGCCTTCTCCGTCTGCTGTGCCGGTTGTTGCAGAAGTAACCGAAGAAGCTCCGGTGAGAAAGATGGAAAAGCCTGCCGTGCCAAAGCCCTCGCTGACACCGGAGCCTGTCCTTGTCCCGCCGTCGCCATCTCCAACCCAGCAGGTGCTGCCAAAGATCGTAGAAGAAGAGAGCGTGGTACTTCCTACGGCAGCGGCACAGCCGGAGGATGCGGGAGGCGAACCGCTTGTGCTGAAGCGCAGATGGGCAGTCTTTACACCGGTCATTAAAATGCTGTCCATTACCTCGGGAACGGTTCTTTCTCTGGCAGCGCTTGTACTGTTGCTTCTTTATCTACGGAGAAGCGTGAGAGTCTATAATGATAATGGCAAAGGCAGAATGAAGTATCTGGGAAGAGCTGCCGTGACACTTTCCGAAGAAGGATATTACATCCGGATTACGGAGAAGCTTGAGGAACGTGCCGCAACGAACCGTTACAGCATCCGCCCGGATCTGTTCCTGATCGGAAAGAACAGCAGCTGGGAGATTTATGTGGTGAAGGACGGCAGGAAAAAGTCCGTGTATCTTGACAGGGAGATGACCTTTACCATTTAAGGCATGTATAACTATAACAAAAAGATGCATAAACTATTGACTTTCCGAATCTGCCGTGATAGATTTTAGTTGTTTTAGAAACTAGATTCGCGTTTGAAAACGCAGAAATGAGGAGAGTTATGAAAAAATTATTAGCCGTTTTATTAACAGCAGCAATGACAATGGCTATGCTGACCGCATGTGGAAGCAGCAACACAGAAGCCACAGACACCACAACAGAAACTACTGAAGCAGAAGCTGATACCACAACAGATGATGCAGCAGTAGAAGAAACTGCAGAAGCTGCAGATGCAGCAGAAGAAACCGCTGACACAGAAGCCGCTGTTTCCGAAGCACTTGCAGATGGTATGCTTACCGCAGGCACGAACGCAGAGTTCCCTCCGTTTGAGTATGTTGGGGATGATGGAGAAGCAGATGGTTTCGATATCGCTTTAATCAAGGCAATCGGTGAGAAGCTTGGCGTAGACGTTCAGGTAGACAACATGGAGTTCGCATCCCTGGTATCTTCCATCGGTAACAAGATTGATGTTGCAATTGCAGGTATGACCATAACCGATGAAAGAAAAGAAGCAGTTGATTTCTCCGAGCCTTATTATGAAGCAGTTCAGTATGTTCTTCTTCCTGAGGGAAGCGAGATTGCAACCGCAGAGGATCTGAAGAACAAGACCATCGGTGTCCAGCTTGGAACAACAGGGGATTTCATTGCATCCGATATCGAAGGAACTACAGTGAATACCTATAACAAGGGTGTGGATGCGGTAAACGACCTGATCAACGGAAGAGTAGATTGTGTCATCATTGACAAGAATCCGGCACTCGTATTCGAAAGCAAGTTCCAGGATGACGGTTCCAAGATTACAGCAGTAGACGGTGCACAGTTTGAGTTCGAACCGGAATATTATGCAATTGCGGTTCCCAAGGGAGATACTGCTTTAGTAGATGCCATCAACAAGGCTATTGAAGAATTAAAGGCAGATGGAACTTTTGATGAACTGGTAAAGACATATATTGAAGAATAATCATTTTTGTGTTAATATTCAATATAGCGTATAGCATATCAAAGAGGATAGCATATTATGCTATCCTCTTTTCATTGCCATGCATATGAGAAAATGATCCAGTGGATCATTTTTGAGTGTAGAGCACATACATATACATAGTCAAACAGGAAGGGTTAAGCACAGATGTTGGAATGGTTGAACAAGGTAGAAGGAAGCTTTTATAAAGCATTCCTTGCAGAAGACCGGTGGAAATTATATTTTGCCGGACTGGGAGTGACACTGAAGGTTGCGTTTTTTGCCGCAATCCTCGGACTGGTAATTGGAACGGTGATTGCACTGATGAAGCTTTCCACCGGAAAGAAAGGAAAGGGAACCATCTGGTCCTTTATCGCGAACTGCTATATTGACGTGATCCGTGGAACACCGTCGGTGCTGCAGCTGTTAATTATGTGGTTCATCATTATGAAGAGCTGTAAGAACGGTGTACTTGTTGCAGTTCTTTCTTTTGGTATCAACAGCGGCGCTTATGTGGCAGAGATTGTCCGTGCCGGAATCCTTGCAGTAGACAAAGGACAGACGGAAGCCGGCAGATCACTTGGCTTATCCAAGGCACAGACCATGATCTATATAGTCATTCCACAGGCAATCAAGAATGTGCTGCCTCCGATCGGTAATGAATTTATCGTGCTGTTAAAGGAGACTGCGATTGTCGGCTACGTGAGCCTGACAGATCTTACCAGAGCCGCAAACCAGATTTCTTCGAGAACCTACGAAGCATTTATGCCATTGATTGGTGCAGCAGTGATTTACTTTGTGATTATCAAGATTTTAACCATTCTGCTGGGTGTATTGGAGAGGAGGCTGCGTAAGAGTGATAATCGTTAAGGATCTTCATAAAAAATTTGACAATAACCACGTACTTCGTGGCGTGAATTATCATGTACATCAGGGAGAAAAGATCGTTATTATCGGTCCCTCCGGCTCCGGTAAAAGTACGTTCCTTAGATGCCTCAATTTACTGGAAACACCGACAAGCGGTGAGATCTGGTTTGATGGACAGCTGATTACAAGTGATAAGGTAAACATCAATCACGTACGTCAGCATATGGGAATGGTATTCCAGAACTTTAATCTTTTTAATAACCTTTCCATTATGGATAATATTACCCTTGCACCTGTGAAACTGAAGCTGCAGAGCAGGGAGGAAGCCAGTGAGAATGCTTTGAAGCTTTTAGAGCGTGTCGGCCTGAAAGAAAAGGCAGATTCCTTCCCGAGCCAGTTATCCGGTGGACAGAAGCAGCGTATTGCGATTGTCCGCTCCCTTGCCATGAATCCAAGGGTCATGCTGTTTGATGAGCCGACCTCCGCACTCGATCCGGAGATGGTGGGTGAGGTTCTTGCCGTTATGAAGGAGCTTGCAGATTCCGGTATGACGATGGTGGTTGTTACCCATGAAATGGGATTTGCAAGAGAGGTCGGAACGAAGGTGCTGTTTATGGATGAAGGAATTATTATGGAAGAAAATACACCTTCCGAAATCTTTAACAATCCGCAGTGCCAGCGTCTGCAGGATTTCCTATCCAAGGTGCTGTAAGCGGAAGGGACTATTCCGGATAGTTACAGTTTAAGAAAGATAAAGCCGATATGCGGTACATCGGAAATACAGACAGATGTACCTGTGTATCGGCTTCTTTGAAAAGAGGAAGCCATGATTCGGATCAGTTTATGTATGATTGTCAAAAATGAAGAGAAGGTATTAGACCGGTGTCTTGCTTCTATCTTCGATCTCATGGATGAGATTATTATCGTGGATACCGGATCGACAGACCGGACGAAGGAGATTGCAGGGAAGTATACCGGCCGGATTTATGATTTTGCCTGGTGCGATGATTTCTCAAAGGCAAGGAATTTTGCTTTTGAAAAAGCAGCCTGTGATTATATCTATTCAGCCGATGCCGATGAGGTGCTTGATGAAGAGAATCATGAGAAATTCCGGCTTTTAAAGGAAAATCTGATGCCGGAGGTGGAAATTGTGCAGATGTACTATGGAAACCAGCTTGCAAACGGCACAGTCTATAATTTTGACAGGGAGCTCCGTCCCAAGCTGTTTAAGCGGCTTCGGAACTTTGTGTGGACCGAGCCGGTTCATGAAACGGTACGTCTCCTTCCGTTGGTTTATGACAGCGAGATCGAGATTACCCATAAGCCGGAGCACAATCACGGAGACCGTGACATTGCAATTTTTGAACAGCTCCTTGCCCGCGGAGAGGCACTTTCAAAGAGATTGACTGATTTTTATGCAAGGGAGCTGTTCGTGGCCGGAACGAAAGAACAGTTAATCCATGCAAAGGATTATTTTATTTCGATTGTGAAAGACAGCGAAACAGATGCGGACCGGTTGAAGACGGCGCTTGCGGTCGTGGTGCGGAGCTGCTTTGAAGCAGGGGATGTACTTACGATGTACCAGTATGCAATGAAGGATGCCGCCAGTGAGGCCAGCAGTGAGGTCTGCTGTATTCTGGGAGAGTATTATCAGAATCGGCAGGATTATGAGGAAGCAATTTTGTGGTTTTATAATGCCGCCTATGAGCAGCAGAGTATTCTGAACATCCGTTATCAGAGGGAAATTCCCCTTGAAGGACTCATTGCGTGCTATCATGCATTATCCATGAGTGAGCAGGAGGCTTATTATCAGAAGGAATTATCTTGCATAGAGCCGGGATAGATGATACCATAAGTGCGTTACATGAGTAAAACTTAAGCTGTGTCAGCAGCGGTCTTACGAATGGTGTACGGAATAGTTACACTACATAAATTAGAATAAGGATAACGATACAGTTACGAATGGGGAACAACATGAGCTGGGAAGAAAATGTACGAAAAGTAGTTCCGTATGTCGCAGGCGAGCAGCCAAAGGATACGGATGTGATTAAGTTAAACACCAATGAATGCCCGTATCCTCCGGCACCGGGAGTAGAGAAGAGGGCAAAGGAGCTGTGCGTGGACAGGCTGCGGTTATATCCGAATATGGATGCGGCAGAGCTCGTTGCGGCGATTGCCGATTATTATAACGTAAAAGAATCCGAGGTGTTTGTCGGAGTCGGTTCGGATGATGTGCTGGGAATGGCATTTATGACCTTCTTTAACAGTGCTAAGCCGATTCTGTTCCCGGATATTACCTATTCCTTTTATGATGTCTGGGCAGAGCTTTTTAAGATTCCGTATGAAACCTGTGCATTGGATGAAGCATTCCGGATCCGCAAGGAGGATTATTTCCGCCCGAATGGGGGAATCATTATTCCGAATCCCAATGCACCGACAGCAATCTTTGAGGACTGCAGTGTGTTAGAGGAAATTGTGGCAGGAAATCCAGGTTCGGTAGTTATTATCGATGAAGCCTATGTGGATTTCGGGGCAGAGAGTATGCTGCCGCTCATTCGTAAATACGATAATCTCATGGTAGTACAGACCTTTTCCAAGTCGCGCGCCATGGCCGGTATGCGGATCGGTTTTGCGATCGCCAGTGAGAAGCTGATCGGGTATCTGAAGGACGTGAAGTTTTCCTATAATTCCTACACGATGAACCTGCCGGCAATTGAGCTTGGTGTGGAAGCAGTGAAGGACAGGGAATATTTTGAAAATACTGTCCGGAAGATCATTGAAACGAGAGAATGGACGAAGGCTCAGTTAAAGAATCTCGGATTCACGTTTACAGATTCGAAGAGTAATTTCCTGTTTGCAGCACATGAAAAGGTTCCGGCACAGCAGATTTTTGATGAACTGCGTAAGAGGAAGATTTATGTGCGCCACTGGAACAGGCCGCGTATCGAAAACTATTTACGAATTACGATCGGAACGCCGGAACAGATGGAGAAGCTGTGCGAAGCGTTAGAGGAGATCCTTGGTTAAAACAGGCTTATGGATGCTCCGGTATAGATGTTTCGGACAGGGATGGTTACTTGAGAGACACTTATAAAATATTGAAAGTTTGTTTGAAGATTGTTAAGGAGAATGCTATGTTAAAGAAATATCTGATTGTTTTTTTGGTATCTATGGTTCCGTTAATTGAGCTTCGTGGTGCTATTCCGATTTCACAGGGAATGGGGCTGCCGATCTGGACCTCTTATGTGGTTTCCATTATCGGGAATATGGTGCCGGTTCCGTTTATTTATCTGTTTGCACGTAAGATCCTGGAGTGGGGAGCAGACAAGCCTGTGATTGGAAAATTCTTTACCTTCTGTCTGGAAAAGGGTAAGAAGGGCGGAGAAAAGCTGCAGGAGAAAGCAGGACGCGGACTCTTTGTGGCATTGATGCTTTTCGTAGGGATTCCGTTACCGGGAACCGGTGCATGGACCGGAACACTGGCAGCCAGCCTTCTGGATATGAAGTTTAAGGACAGTGTGATTGCCGTAATGCTTGGTGTGCTGCTTGCCGGTATAATTATGATGGCAGCCAGCATGGGCGTCTTTGGAGCAGCGGGGGCACTGCTTGGCTAAAGAGAAGGGAGTATTGTAATGGAAGCATATACGGATTTTGCGGAAGTTTATGATACCTTTATGGGAGATGTCCCGTATGAAGAATGGGCAGATTTTCTTGCTTCATTGATTGAAGCTTATGGTGTGAGCCGTCCGGTACGTGAACCGGGAGAAGTGCAGGAGCTTGAAGAAGCACCGGAATCCGGATATATACAGGGATTTGAAGAAGCACCGGAATCCGGAGAGGTACAGGAATTTGAAGAAGTGCAGGAAGAACCCGGAGTGACCGAAGAAGATGCCCTGATTTCGGAACGGAATCTGGTACTGGATCTGGGGTGTGGCACCGGAACGATCACTGAGCTTTTATATGAAAAGGGCTATGACATGATTGGGGTGGACAGCTCCGAAGAGATGTTGCAGATCGCCCTGGATAAGAAGCTTGAGACAGGGAGCGATATTCTGTATCTGTGTCAGGATATGCGGGAGCTGGATCTGTACAGTACGGTCGGAACCGTTGTCAGTGTCTGCGATTCCCTGAATTATCTGCTGATGGATGAGGATGTGCTTCAGACTTTCCATCTGGTGAACAATTACCTGTTCCCCGGTGGGATTTTTATCTTTGATTTTAATACGATTTATAAATATGAAGAGGTGATCGGTGATACCACGATTGCCGAAAACCGTGAGGATTGCAGCTTTATCTGGGAGAATTTCTATAGCTGTGAGGATCATATCAACGAATATGATCTAACAGTGTTTGAGCGTCAGGAGGACGATCTGTACCGCAGGTTTACGGAGACCCATTATCAGAGAGGGTATACCCTGGAGGAAATGAAGACCTTCCTTGAAAAGGCAGGACTTATCTTCGTGACAGCCCTGGATGAGAAGACACATAAGGCTCCGACAGAAACCAGCGAGCGTATCTATGTGATTGCAAGGGAGCACGGAAAACAATGATGGTTCACACAGAGGTATCCGTGAACAGTAAAGAGAGGCAGAAGAATGGATTATATTGTAAGAGCCACGGCGGCAGATGCCCAGATCCGGGCTTTTGCTGCAACAACAAGGGATTTAACGGAACATGCAAGACAGGTTCATAATACAAGCCCTGTAGTAACCGCAGCATTGGGACGCCTGATGACGGGAGCGGTGATGATGGGAAAGATGCTGAAGGGAGAGGATGATCTTCTGACCTTACAGATCAGCGGTGATGGTCCGTTAAAGGGAATGACTGTGACCGCAGGTTCCAGAGGTCATGTAAAGGGCTATGCCATTGAACCGCAGATCATGCTGCCTCCGAGCCTTGCCGGGAAGCTTGATGTCGGAGGGGCAATCGGCAATGGGTTTTTACGCGTCATTAAGGATATGGGTTTAAAGGAGCCGTATGTCGGACAGACCGGGCTTCAATCCGGAGAGATTGCGGAAGACCTTACTTATTATTTTGCAACATCGGAGCAGGTGCCGTCCAGTGTCGGACTAGGTGTTCTGATGGAAAAGGACAATACCGTGAAGCAGGCGGGCGGATTTATCATCCAGCTGATGCCCTTTACCGAGGAAGCGGTGATTGGGCAGCTGGAAAAAAATCTGGCAGAGTTTTCCACAGTAACGAAAGTTCTCGATGAGGGAAAGACGCCGGAAGAAATGCTGCAGATGCTGCTTGCCGGGATGGATCCTGTGATCACGGAACAGAGTCCCTGTGAATTCCGCTGCGATTGCAGCAAACACCGGGTAGAGAAGGCAATCATCAGTATCGGGAAGAAGGACATTCAGGATATGATTGATGACGGACAGGAAATTGAAGTTAACTGTCATTTCTGTAATACAGCCTATAAGTTTTCCGTAGAGGAGCTGAAGGGCTTATTAAGGAAAGCCAGATAGTACAGGGAATAGAAAAGACAACAGTAAGTGGCACTGTTGTCTTATGCTTTGTTTATGTCAGGTCATTCGGCAGGAGTGGAGGAAGGTTTTGCCTTGCTAAGCGAGGTCTTAATCGCATCCAGTAATACCAGCGAGGTATATTTATTGTCATCCGAATAGGCAATATCACTGACGGACTGGTTGCGCACGATCTGATTTGCCAGATCATCAAAGGCCGGTTCGAGCAGAGGAAACATGGTGGTCACGGCTTCATCCAGGTTTACCATCCGGATGTCATTGATATTATTCTCATCTACGGTTACAGCAATATCGACAGTGCGGTCATTGAGCATCAGAGAGGTTGTATAAATACCTGGTACATAAGTGGGTTCCTGTGTGGGAGAAGCAGCTTCTTCTCTCTTTTTCGGTGAAAAAACAACGATGAGGAGAATGATGAGCAGAAGGCCCAGCGCAATAAAAATACCGGTATAAATTAATTCTTTCATACGAAGTACGATGATTTTGGTTTTGGCACTCATGGGAAATCCTTTAAGATATCTTTTTTACTATAGTATTTTTAAGAAGGGAGATTTATGCAATGAAATTCACAAAAATGCATGGCTGCGGCAATGATTATATCTATGTGGATGGTGCACGGGAGATCATCCCTGCAGAACGCAAGAGTGAGGTTGTAAAGTTTTTGAGTGACCGTCATTTTGGAATCGGCGGGGACGGTGTAATTTTCATTAATCCAAGTGATGTGGCAGACTTCGAGATGGAAATGTACAACATGGATGGAAGCCGTTCCGAGATGTGCGGAAACGGAATCCGCTGTGTCGGAAAGTATGTGTACGACCATGGCCTTACCCGGAAAACCTCCCTGTCGATTGTGAGCTGTGGGAAGATCAAATATCTGGAGCTGACCGTTGAAGACGGAAGGGTTACGAAGGTGCGTGTCAATATGGGTTCTCCGGTTCTTGAAGCCGCAGAAATCCCGGTTGTGGCAAAGCTGTCTCCTGTAGTTGACACACCGATCACAGTCGATGGAAGGGAATACCGCATGACCTGCGTTTCCATGGGAAATCCGCATGCAATTGTCTATGTGGATGAGATGATTGATGATGAGACAATGGCGAAGATCGGACCGTTATTTGAACATCACGAGTGTTTCCCGCGGAGAGTCAATACGGAATTTGTAAAGGTTCTTGACAGGGAGCGGGTACAGATGCGTGTGTGGGAGCGTGGAACCGGTGAAACGCTTGCCTGCGGGACCGGTGCCTGTGCCGTTACGGTTGCCAGTATCTTAAACGGACTGACGGAAGATGGCATTACGGTAGAGCTGTTGGGCGGTAACCTGGAAATCTTCTGGGACAGAAAAGAAAATGTTGTATATATGACCGGCCCTGCAACGACGGTATTTGAAGGTGAGATCGAGATCTGAATGGAAACAGACAGGAGAAGGGAAGATGAAACCAATCGCATATATTCATACGGATCTTCCGGAAAAATTTGGCATCCCAAGGCAGAGCGGTCTTGTGAAGGAGCTGAAGGGGAAAATCATATTTGAACCGGAATATCGTTCCATGGATGCCGTTAAGGGGCTCGAAGGTTTCAATTACATCTGGCTTCTGTGGGAGTTTCAGGGAGTGGACCGGTCGCATTTTAATGCAACCGTGCGTCCGCCGAGGCTCGGTGGAAATACCAGAGTGGGAGTTTTTGCAACGAGATCACCCTTCCGGCCCAATCCCATAGGCTTATCCTCGGTACACCTGGACGCAGTTAAGGAAACAGAAAAAGGGCCGGTGCTTGAGGTTTCCGGTGTGGACCTGCGGGACCGGACGCCAATTTATGACATCAAACCGTATCTGCCCTATGCAGACTGTCATCCGGACGCGTGGGATGGCTTTGCCAAAGAAGCGATGGATTATCATGTGGAGGTTGTGATTCCGAAGGAATTTCTTGACCGGATTCCGGTGGACCGCCAGGAAGTACTGCAAAAGCTTCTTTCCCAGGATCCGCGTCCATCGTATCACAGGGATGAGAAAAGACAGTATGGACTGAGCTTTGCCGGACAGAATATTTCGTTTGTGGTAAACGAAGGAGTTCTTACGGTGACGGAGGTGTCATAGCGATTACGATGTGTCATAAATAGCACTTTTATGATAAAAGCACTTGCAACTTCATGGGGCATATGTTATGATTGACTGGTAATTGAATAGCGCATAAATGCAATGATAAGGAATAGTAGTAAGGATCTGGAAAGCAGAGAACTGCCGGGAGGTGCGAGGCAGTCAGAAGTGAATTAGGAACTCACCTTTGAGCAGCCGGCTGAAGGAAGCACGACCAGTTAATCGGGCAGAAGCTTCTGTGTAGGTTCGGACGGAGTCTCCGCCGTAGAAAGGAGCAGGCATGTTAGTGCTGACGAGTGCACGAGGAATCGTGAAGTAGAGTGGTACCGCGTAGATTGAATTTACGTCTCTATGAAATCTCTCTGAGGGGGAGATTTCATAGGGACTTTTTGATGTGTGCAAAGGAAAAACAAGCGGCTGTGTAACAGACATTTGTTTTTCCTGCACACATCAACGAGCAAATGCCATGCGTAGCAGGGCGTGGAGTGCGAAGCACGAATTTGCGAGTCTGCTGCAAGTAAGAATTAAGCAACTGCGGGTCTGCAACAAGGAGAAAACAAAACAAATAAATCGAAATAAGAAAAGAGGAGAACAAATCATGGATGCAGCAAAGAAATATGGAAAAACGTACTTTTTACCGCCAACCCCGACCTATGACTGGGTGAAGAAGGACACGATTGAAAAGGCGCCGATCTGGTGCAGCGTGGATCTGCGTGACGGGAATCAGGCATTGATTGAGCCGATGAGTCTTGATGAAAAGCTGGAATTTTTCACCATGCTGGTAAAGATCGGATTCAAGGAAATTGAAGTGGGATTCCCTGCCGCTTCTGACACCGAGTACCAGTTCGTCCGTGCTTTAATTGAGAAGAATATGATTCCGGATGATGTTACCATTCAGGTATTGACACAGGCCAGAGAGCACATCATTAAGAAGACCTTTGAGGCAGTAAAGGGAGCTCCGCATGCGATTGTACATCTGTACAATTCCACATCCCTGGCACAGCGGGAGCAGGTGTTTAAGAAATCCAAAGAAGAAGTAAAGCAGATTGCCATAGATGGTGCGAAGCTGTTAAAGGATATTGCAGATCATACCGATGGAAGCTTCTCCTTTGAATACAGCCCTGAGAGCTTCCACGGAACGGAAATGGAATATGCCCTGGAGGTATGTAATGCCGTTCTGGATGTATGGCAGCCGGCTCCGGAACACAAGGTGATTGTAAATCTTCCGACAACGGTACAGAATGCGATGCCGCATGTGTTTGCAACACAGGTGGAATATATGCATAAGAACCTCAAATATCGTGATGGCGTGGTATTGAGCGTTCATCCTCACAATGACAGAGGCTGCGGCATCTCCGATGCCGAGTTTGGTGTTCTGGCAGGTGCAGACCGTGTGGAAGGAACTCTGTTTGGAAACGGTGAAAGAACCGGTAATGTGGATATCGTAACGGTTGCAATGAATATGACCATTCACGGTGTGGAATCCGGACTGGATTTCAGCGATATCATGAAGATCCGTAAAACCTATGAGCGTCTTACCGGTATGCATGTGCATGAACGTACTCCCTATGCCGGAGATCTGGTATTTACTGCCTTCTCCGGATCCCATCAGGATGCGATTTCCAAAGGAATGGCATGGTGGGAGGAAGGAAAGAGTGGAGACAAGTGGACCGTTCCGTATCTGCCGGTTGATCCGAAGGATCTCGGACGTGAATACGAATCCGATGTCATCCGTATCAACAGCCAGTCCGGTAAGGGTGGCGTTGCATTTATCTTAAAGCAGAACTTTGGTATTGCCCTGCCACAGGATATGAGAGAAGAGGTTGGTTATCTTATTAAGGGTATTTCCGATGAGAAGCACAGTGAGCTGACGCCGGCTGATATCTTCGGAATTTTTGAGTCCCATTATGTTACGGTACGTGACAGGTTCGATATCACGGAATGCCATTTCGTACAAAAACCGGGTGACATTGAAGCTGCGGTTACCATTAAGACTGCGGATGGAACAGAAACCGTCAAGGCCTCCGGTAATGGACGTCTGGATGCAGTCAGCAAAGCATTGAAGCAGAGGTTTGGTATTGCTTATGTGCTTTCCGTATACGAAGAGCATGCAATTTCCATGGGATCCTCATCCAAGGCAGCCGCTTTCGTAGGCATCCAGCATGCAGATAAGATGTACTGGGGCGTTGGTATCAAGGACGATATTATCCAGAGTTCTATAGATGCGCTAGTATCTGCAGTAAATAAAATCTTATAATGGTTTAGCCGGGTAAAACTTATGCAATACTGTCTTGAAAATACTTCCGGTATCGTGTACACTAAAAAAAGTAGTTTATAAGTTATAGTTCACACAGCAGCCAGACACTTGTTGTCAGGCTGCGTAAGAACATGATTCAGGAGTGAGCAGGCTCCTTTTGCGAAGCAAAATTTCAGATGAGCCTGCGAATCGTTACCGGAACGAGGTACGAGTGAACAGTAACTAATCATTTCCACGTTGCCCTGGTATATAATAAATTCATGGATAAAACAGGTACTTTCTGATAAAATTGATGTATAAGTAACAATCATTTTTTGGAGGGATTATGTATGATGGCTGATGAAACAATCAAAAATTCCAATGAATTGGAATTCGCTGTATTTTGTATCGAAAATGTGGCGGCAAAGCTGGGAGTAGATGCAGAGCGTGTATATCAGGCATTTACTGAAAAAAGCGATATTTTAAACGGTTATATTGTGCCAGAATATGAAGTATTGCATACTCAGAGTCGGGAATATATCGTGGATGATCTTATTGATGTGATGAAAGAAAGGGGGGTGGAAGTATGATTCTCTATCATGGCTCTTTTCTAGAGATAGAAAAGCCAGATTTGGTACATTCGCGCCCTAATGTGGATTTTGGGCGCGGTTTCTATGTAACACCATTGTATGAACAGGCAGAAAAGTGGTGTGGTAAGTTCAAACGTCGTGGGAAGGATGGCATCATCTCCTGTTATAAATATGATGAAAGCCGGGAAGTTGAACTGAAAATATTGAAATTTGATTCTTATTCCGAGGAATGGCTAGATTTCATTCTGGACTGCAGAAGTGGAAATGACCTGACGGATTATGACCTTGTTGCAGGCGGTGTTGCCAATGATAAGGTTTTTAATACTGTGGAATTATTCTTTGACGGACTGATAGATAAAACAGAAGCTATTAACCGTCTGCGCTATGAAAAGCCGAATATGCAGATGTGTTTCCGCACAGAGAAAGCATTGTCTCTGTTACATTTCGAAGGGAGTGAGATGTTATGACAGCCAATCCGATTTTACTTCAGAAAAAATATAGTCGTGTCATAGAGTGTTTTGCCAGACAGCAGGAAATTTCATTGGACGCTGCATTGGATTTCTTTTACCATTCCCAGGTATATCAGCTGATTCGAGATGGTGTTTCAGATATGCACTGTATGAGCGATGCATATCTTGCGGAAGAATTAAAACAGGAATATGCTGAATTAGGATGCAGTGACAGATAGTATGATAGCATGTGTGTAAATAAACCTGTATTATTCACGAAAAAAGCTGTGGATAATACAGGTTTATCATTATAAATTTGTAATAGCGGCCTGTTTTACATCAGGAAATTTTACCGATTCGCACGAATTACCCTACAGGGATTACCTGCTGCGATCACATTGTCGGGAATATCTTTAGTTACAATACTGCCGGCTCCGATTACAACATTATCTCCGATCGTAACGCCCGGTAAAATAATAGCACCGCCACCAATCCATACATTGTTCCCAATGATAACCGGTGCTGTTTGCGTTTTACAAAATTCGAATGAGCCATCTTCTTTTGGCTCGCCAAAACGAGTTATTGCATCAGTCGATTGCTGTCAGCTTATGGATCCATTTGTAGCTTTTGAAGCGCAGGAATATAGGCAGACATTTAAAGATCTGATCGGATTGCACGGCGATCACCACAAGTTCTACCGGCAGCTTCCAGTAGAATGCAGCCAGGAAGGACAATGGCATTACGATGCACCAGACGGAAATCAGGTTCAGATACATCGAAAATTTGGTATCTCCGCCACCCTGGATGATACCGACTCCGACCGGCATCTGATACGACATTCCAACCATGATCACACTCATAATAATCATGAAGTGGTCTGCATATAAAGTAGCCTGAGGGGTCAATCGGTACATGGATAACAGTGGACTTCGAAGTAAGAATAATACAGTTCCAAGCAAGAGCCCGATAGCCAGATAGAGTACGGAAAGGGTACGCCCGTTGCAGCGTACTTTTTCTTCGTCATTGCTTCCGATATCTTTTCCGATCACGACAGCAGAAGCACCGGCTATCGCAATGACGATTACCTTCAGATACTGAAAAAAGGTGCTTGATACGGAATTGGCTGCAATCGCATCCGCAGAAAGATGCCCCAATATCGCTGTCTGCATAGGAAGGGAAACTGCCCACAACAAACCGGAAGTCAGGATGGGAATACACACTTTAAAAAAGGTTTTCCAGACAGTACCACTGCCTTTTCCGATAATACCATCCCGGAATTTTTCATCAAACAATTTGACTTTTGTATCTTTTTTCCATACATAGAAAAGAACGATTCCCAGTTCCAGTATGCGTGCTGCAAAAGTTCCGATGGCAGCACCTCGGATTCCCATTTCCGGTGCACCGAATCTTCCGAAAATCAGGATATAATTGATTCCGCCGTTCACCAACAGGGATATGACGGATATAAGGAATGCGATTTTTACGGTCTCCACGCTGCGGAGCATGGCCAGTAAAAGGTTGCTGATCATGAAAAATAAAAAAGTCCATTGTATGATATGAAGGTAAGTAGTACCTTCTCTTATGATAGCCGGTGAGGTCGTAAAAAGACCAATCAGTGTATTCGGAATACGAATACATAAAGCGATCATTCCGGCAGCAATTGCCAGGCTGAATAACAATGCGGCTTTTGTTACCTTTCGGATAGGTTTTGTCTGATGGCTTCCCCAGTATTGGGAGCTGATTGCAATTAATGCATTGCCGATCGCCAGTGCAATCTGATTTACGATAAAATAAATCTGGTTTACCGTCGCAGCGCCGGAAAGTGCATTCTGGCTATAACTTCCCAGCATGATATTGTCCAGCATATTCACGCTGTAGGCCACCAGGTTTTGCAGCGCGATTACTGTCATTAATTTGAAAAAGGAACGGTAAAAAGAAGGATCTTTCGTAAAAAATGTTTTTTTCATGTCGTTGGTTCATCTGTAAACTGTAAAAGTATAGAACAGTTACACTACTCCTTTGATTGGTTAATACGTCGTTAATATATTTATTATATAAAGTCAATAGAGGATTCGTCAATCAGCAGATTTTGCAAATGAGTTCAAAAAAGAGCTGAAAAGGTCAGATGACCTCTTCAGCTCTTTTTAATGCAGCGGATATATTTGACTGGAAGTTTTCTTTTCCGACAAGTTCCACAAAACCGGCTTTTTCCATGACGTGCATGGGCTGTTCATTGACGTGAGAGAATACAAGTGTAATTCCTTTACTCTCGCAGGTTTTTACCAGGTTCTGAAGTGCATTCATGGCGGTGCTGTCAAGTGCAGGGACACCTCTCATACGAAGAACCAGACATCTGGTAAAGTCTTTGACAACGATATGTTCAATGGCATCGGCGGCACCAAAGAACAGTGGTCCGGTGATCTCGTAAACACGGATCTGCAGCGGTAATTTCTGCAGATGTTCATCGATATCCGGAGTGTCATCGTCCGTGTACACCCAGCTGTCTGCATGGGTTTCTTCGCTCATACGTTTGATGAAAAGCAGACAGGCAAGCACCATACCGATCTCGATAGCAACGACCAGATCAAAGATAACTGTCAGTACGAATGTTACTATCAGTACAAGAATATCACTCTTAGGAGCTGTCCTGACCAGGTCGCGGAAGGTTCGCCACTGACACATATTATAGGCAACGATAAAAAGAATCGCAGCAATGGTCGGCATAGGAATCATTCCGGCGTAAGGCATCAGAACGACCAGCACGATGATGAGTGTGACGGAGTGTACCATTCCGGCGATGGGAGTCCGTCCGCCATTTTTGATATTGGCAGCGGTTCTGGCGATGGCACCTGTTGCGGGGATACCTCCAAAGAGTGCGGAAGCGATATTTCCTGCGCCCTGGGCAACCAGTTCCGTATCTGAACGGTGTTTGCTGTTGATCATTCCATCGGCAACTACACAGGATAGCAGAGACTCGATTGCGGCAAGCACTGCAATCGTAAATGCATTTGAGACGGAAGCACTGATGGTGCTGAACCGGATCGCCGGCATATGAAAACTCGGAAGAGAGTTGCTGATCGTATACAGATTTCCGATTGTGGATACCTTCAGCGGAAGAAACTGAACCATCAGGATTCCGACGATGACTGCAATCAGAGAACCGGGAACTTTCTTAAAAATATAAGGAGCAAGGATCAGAATCGCAAGACTTACAATGCCAACGATCAGGGCATCGGTATTTACGGAAGAAATATTCTGGACAAAGGCTTTCATTTTCTCCGTTGTCTCGATTGGTTTTACACCATCCGGATAAGTAACTCCGAAAAAATCTTTCAACTGGCCGATCACGATGGTCACAGCGATTCCGGAAGTAAAACCGGTCGTAATGGTATATGGAATAAATTTAATCAGACTGCCGAAGTGGAACAGTCCCATCAGAATAAGAAATATACCCGCCATTATAGTGGCGATGATAAGTCCATCCATTCCGTCACGTGCTACGATACCGGCAACGATGGTTGCAAATGCAGCAGTCGGTCCGGCAATCTGTACGCAGCTTCCGCCAAGAGCTGAAATCACAAAACCGGCTACAATGGCAGTAAAGATACCGGCTTCAGGACCAACTCCGGAAGCGAGCGCAAGCGCAATAGATAAGGGGAGCGCGATGATCGCGACGATGATACCTGCAGTCACATCTTTGATAAACTGTGACTTGTCATAGGACTTCAGACAGGTTAACAGCATTGGTTTTAGAGAATTCATAGAAGTATAAGACCTTTCATATTAATTTTGCTGATCCAGAGCGTGTCTGAAAAATCATTTCCGCAATCAGGAAGAATCAACCGATTGTATCGTAATGCACAGGAGGCAGCGCTATGAGAGAGGTAAAAAGAGATTTTCCTTG
>ERZ826146.271-NODE-271-length-63604-cov-8.376749_pt1 | contig 63604 bp, 47 predicted proteins | sample MGYA00519857_ERZ826146 | MGnify/ENA primary metagenome ERZ826146 (study PRJEB31778, sample SAMEA3449222) | human gut metagenome | biome: human gut; feature: human-associated habitat; material: faeces | place: United Kingdom | collected 2010/2012 ...
ATTGGCTGCCGCAGCCAGTTTTCGCCTTAACATTACGCCAAAAATGCGTATATTTTGCAAACCAATTAAGACTATGCGAAACCGCATAAATCATTATTGAAGCTGAAAAATTATGCCATGAAAAACAATGTGTTACTTTTGCCAAATATGTCTTTATACGTAACTGAAGAAACAACATTCAGCCAAGCTTTCGCAATATTTTGTGCATTACAAAATTAGTAAGCTCAAGCTTATTAGCCTTGCGTTTCTGAATTTTAATCACTTCATAACCTTTTCTTTCAAAAAAAGGCCGTGCCGTAAGGCTCACTTCTGAAGTAATTTCAGCAACGCCGAACCTGTCTGCGATATTCTCAACTTCTGAAAGAAGACATGTAGCCACTCCTCTTCCCTGCCAATCCTTATGCACAAACATGGAGTGAAGATAACCTTTTTCATTCATTGAAGAAAAGCCTATCATACAACCGTCCTCATTGAATGCCCCTACAAAATAATTCTGTGATACAAGTTCCTTAAAACGTTCAATACTGTCACCACACGAAGCCCAGTCCGCTGTTTCTTCCTCAGTATAATCCCTAAGATTTACATTCAGCACAGTTGAACGGAACAACTCCTGCATTTCATATACATCTTTTTCTCCGAGCTTACGTAGTTCGTAATCAGACTTCAACAGATTCTTCACCATTACAAATTCCTCTTCAGTTTCATTGACAATTACAAACCCAAGTTTAAGATACATTCTGACAGCATAGTTCGCTTTTTGTACGGAGAGAGAAACCCGACCATAGCCGCTGCCTTTCAGCAAATCTATCATCCAGGACATAAGAACACGCCCTATACCCTTATTTCGAAACTCTTTAAACAGTGAAATGGAAAGCGACGGAGTGTCATCGTCTACGTGCCCGTAATCGTTCATAATCCTGCACCATACGGCACCGATAACCTTCCCTCCACAGTCAGCAACAAGGCAATGGTCATCCTTATTTTTTCCAAAATCATCAATATACACCCTCAATTCGGGCAGGTCTATAACCTCACGTGACGGAGGTTCGACACCTCCGGGAACGAAAATAGCTTCATAAAGGAAATCCTTGAGCAAAAAAGTCTCGTCAGACCGTAACGGACGGATTATGCAATTTAGTGATTTGTCCATAAACTTATTTGTCAAAAACAATTACACAAAGTTTTCTTTAAGCAGTTCATAATAATGGCAGTCAACAAACTTCCCGTTTTTGAAACAAGCATTCTTATGTATTCCGCATTTACAAAAACCAGTCTTCTCCAAAACCCGCATTGAAGCAGGATTACTTGCATAGACGTTCGCATAAATACGCACGACATCCGTACTACAAAAATAATCACTGATAGCCAACTTCAACGCTTTAGTCATAAATCCTTGATTCCAATAGGGTTCTGCTATCCAATACCCTAACTCTGCATTATAACGTTCCACGTCAAGTCCTCTCATAAAACTTATATTGCCGACCGCTTCGCCATTTATTTCTATACAATAATTGCCCTTCTCTTCCTGATTTAGAACATGATTGATGAACTGCTGCGCATCATTTTCCGAATAAGGATAAGGCAGACTATCTCTACAATTATCCCATATTCTCTTGTTGTTGAGATATTTTGCCAAGGCAGAGACATCTGATAGAGTCCAATTCCTTATCATATAATAAACGTTTATGTACTTAACGGGATTTTTACTTAAATTACAAATACGATTATGACCATGCAGTCAATCAGCGGCCACTTATGTCTCAACCAACGTTTCACCCCGACCTTAATTATTTCTGTGCTGACACAGAAACAGAATTACAACATTCTGGATATCAAAGCATTACACGGCAGGCGTAGCATTTTGCATTGAAAACGGAAGAAACATTTTCCGTTGGACACGCCATCGTGATGCAAAAGGTTAACTTTTATGTTGTAAAAGGATACCTTTTGCAAGCCAAAAGATGGCTTTTTGCAGGCCAAAAGGCAACCTTTTACAACGCAAGTTGTTGCCGGCGGCTGCGGCTATGAAATAAGATTACCGGCGCATCTCAGCGCTGGCGCCTTTCATAAGGGCCTCCACCTCACTTACCGATACCATGTTGTAGTCGCCCACGATGGTGTTTTTAAGGGCTGAACCGGCCATGGCGAAGTCAAGCATATTCTGGTCATCGGCATAATTCTGCACGGCGTAAAGCATCGCCCCTACAAAAGCGTCGCCCACGCCCATGCTGTCGACTACATTGTTCACCTCGTAAGTACGCGACACCTTAAGGCTTCCGCCTGAATAGAGTACGCCCTCAAGGCAGTGGTGGTCTGACGTAATGGCGTTGCGCATGCACATGAACAGGTGGCTGCAACGCGGCAGAAGTCCGGCCGCCCGTGCGCAATAGTCCTCGTACTCGCCGGCGTCTATTCGCTCGCCTACGTTTTTCACGGTGAACGCCGGCGCCTTCAGGCCCAGTGCTTTCTCATATTCGCCCGAACTGCCGAAGATGATGTCGCTGCGCTGCATCAGCGGCACGAGTACTTCTTCGGCTGAGCGTCCGTACTGCCAGAGGTTCTTGCGGTAGTTGATGTCGCACGACACCTTGACGCCCAACCTCTCAGCCGCAGATATTGCTTCGGCGCAGACGTCGGCAAGCCCCTGCGTCAGCGAGGCGTCGATGCCCGACCAGTGGAATATCCCGGCGCCTTCAAACACCTTGTCCCAGTCAATCATGCCTGGCTTGAGCCGCGAGAAAGCGGAGTCCTTACGGTCGTATATCACAGTGGCGGGGCGCAGGTCGGCAGCCTTCTCCACGATGTATGTGCCAAGGCGCTCGCCTTTCATCATCATCACGTCCTCCGTTCCCACACCATGCTCGCGCAGCTTCATAAGGCACACGCTGCCGAGCGGATTGTCAGGCAGGGCGGTAACGAGCACCGCGTTGCCGCCGTAAGACGCTATCGAAATGGCAACGTTCACCTCGCTACCGCCGAAGTTTGCATCGAAACTGCGTGCCTGCTGCAACCTGAGATTGCCCGGAGTGGTGAACCTCAACAGCATTTCTCCGAATGTTACGATTTTCTTTCCCATAATAAGTCCTAAAGTTAAAACGGAAACAAAAAGCATCCCTTTGCTTCACACGAAGAAAAGGGATGCCTGAATATTGTGTATCGACAAGACTGTTATTTCAACAGGTTCATCGTGTCAGTGGCAATCATCAGTTCCTCGTCGGTAGGTATGACGCAAACGGTAACCTTCGAGTCGGGCGCTGAGATTACAGCTTCAACGCCCCTGATGCCCTTGTTCTTCTCCTTGTCTATCTTGACGCCCATGTACTCCATATTCTCGCATACGGCCTCGCGCATCTCCGACTGGTTCTCACCTACACCGGCGGTGAATACTATGATGTCGCATCCGCCCATGGCTGCGGCGTAAGCGCCTACATACTTCTTTATGCGGTAGTTGTACATGTCGAGGGCGAGCTTTGCACGCTCGTTACCTGCCGCGATGGCGTCGTCAATCTCGCGCATGTCTGAAGATATGCCGGTTATGCCGAGCACACCGCTCTTCTTGTTGAGCAGGTTGGACATGCCGTCGGCATCAAGTCCGAGCTTCTTCTCAAGGAAGGTTATGGCTCCGCCGTCGATGTCGCCGCTGCGTGTTCCCATCATGAGTCCTTCAAGCGGAGTCAGCCCCATTGACGTGTCTACGCACTTGCCGTTCTCAACGGCTGCCACGCTGCCGCCATTGCCGATATGGCAGGTGATAATCCTCTTCGTGTTATAATCAACTCCGAGGAACTCGCATACCCTCTGCGATACGTAGCGGTGGCTCGTTCCGTGGAAACCGTAACGGCGCACGCCGTACTTCTCATACAGGTCGTAAGGTATGGCGTAGAGATACGAGTGTGCGGGCATCGTCTGGTGGAAGGCTGTGTCGAACACACCCACCTGCGGCAGACCCGGCATCAGTTCGCTGACAGCCTTTACACCTTTAAGGTTGGCCGGATTGTGAAGCGGAGCAAGGTCTATGCAAGCCTCGAAAGTCTTGAGCACCTCGTCGTTAAGCACAACGCTCTTGTTGAACTTCTCGCCTCCGTGTACCATGCGGTGGCCAACGGCGTCAATCTCGTCAAGACTCTTGATGACTCCTATCTCCGGGTCGGTCAGCAGAGAGAAGATGAACTTCACACCCTCGGTGTGCTCGGGTATGTCGTGCATCACTTTCTTCTTTGTGCCGTCGGGCATCTTCACTTTAACAAACGCTTCGTCAAGGCCTACGCGCTCTGCGCCGCCCGACGTCATGACAGACTTGTCGTCCATGTTGTAAAGTGCATACTTGATAGACGAGCTGCCGCAATTCAATACTAATATTTTCATTTCCTTTATTTTATTTATGTATAGGCCTAAGTGTTAAGGCTGCAGGTTGGCCTGCTTGATGCCGTACGGCTTAGCCACGTAAGTTATCTTCCCGGCTTCAGGCCTTTGCGTCCATTGCCTGGCATGCTGTAATAGCCACCAGCTTATATATGTCGTCAACCGAGCAGCCACGGCTCAGGTCGTTGACCGGACGTGCGATACCCTGGAGGATAGGACCGAGGGCTACGGCGTCGCCAAGGCGCTGCACCATCTTATAAGATATGTTGCCGACCTCGAGGCAGGGGAATACAAGCACGTTAGCGTGTCCTGCAATCTCGCTTCCGGGGGCTTTCTTCTCTCCTACGGAAGGAACGAGGGCTGCGTCTGCCTGCATCTCGCCGTCAACCTTCAACTCGGGAGCAAGCTCTTTTGCAAGTTTTGTAGCCTCGACAACCTTGTCAACAACCTCGTGTGAAGCGCTGCCCTTTGTTGAGAAGCTGAGCATTGCCACGCGCGGGTCGGCAAATCCGGCAACAGACTTGGCTGTCTCTGCCGTGCATACTGCTATCTGGGCAAGCTGCTGGGCGTCGGGAACAGGGGTTACGGCAACGTCGCCTACTACGAGCACGCCGTTCTCGCCATACTCGGGTTTCTTGGTAACAAGCAGCATGGCACCACTAACGCAGGTGATGCCTGGCTTGCACTTGATGATCTGCAACGCCGGGCGCAATGTCTCGGCGGTAGTGCTGAGGGCACCCGATATCTGTCCGTCAGCTCCGTTAGTCTTGATAATCATGCATCCCAAGTAGAGCGGGTCCTTGACCAGTTCGCGTGCCTGCTCGATGGTCATGCCCTTTTTCTTGCGCAGCTCGGCGAGCAATGCGGCATATTCCTCGCTCTTCGGATTGTTTTCCGGATCAATAATGGTCGCCTTGCCAATGTGGGTCAGGCCCCACTTGGCAGCCAGGGCGTTGATTTCTTCCGGATTGCCGATGAGGATGATGTCAGCCACGTCTTCGGCCAGCACCATGTCGGCGGCCCTCAATGTGCGCTCCTCGGTTGCTTCGGGGAGTACGATGCGCTGTTTGTTGCTCTTTGCGCGCGCAATGATTTGTTGTACTAAATCCATAGTTTTGTAGTTTATAAGAATCTGTGTTTTTGTAATTCCGATATTGCAAATATACGCATGTGCAAAAGTAGGAAAAATTATCCGAATAAGCACTAACGCAGGCGTTTTTTTCACTAATAATTAAGTATTTAGCCACAAATGGGTCTTAGGGTTGCCGGGCTTCCGCCAATTTGCTCTTTTACATATCCACAAGGCGCCACACGGCGTCGCCGCGCAAGCGTCATGACAACACACGGAGCATGCCCGATTGCAGGATTACAGGCGTAACGGCAAGGCAAATTTGTAAAAAATACAACAAAATTGCGGCAGGAACTATTACAATATGAAAAGTTTTCATAACTTTGCGGAAGTATTTCAAAACGTTTTTTCGTCACGCCCCATGTCAACCATTACTGCGGCGGCAGGTTCGTGAGGATTAATATGTGACGTTACTTATAATTATAATAATGTATGCCGCGCCCTATGGACTGATGTCATAAGGCCGGAAAACTTACATGCACAACACGACAAAGAATGACCAAACAGCTACTCTTTACCGTTTTATTCCTGCTTTGCACAGCTAAAGCAGCTACAGCCATGCCCGCAAGCGAGCCGGACGCTGACACACTAAAAGCCGAAACAGCGCAATACCCCGACAGCATAAAGAAAAAAAAGAGCTTCGGGCGGAAAATACTCGACTACCTGAACAACTCGAACAAGGTGGACAGGAACAAGGCTTTCGACTTCAGCATTCTCGGCGGACCGCATTACAGCACTGACACAGGACTGGGACTGGGACTGGTGGGAATGGGCATTTACTTCCAGGACAAGCAGGACACAATATCGCCACCGTCCGACGTGGCGGTGTTCGGCGACATTACCACAAAGCAGTCGTACACGCTCGGAGTTAAGGGTACGCACATATTCCCGTACGACAAGGGGCGCATAGAATACACCTTTGCCATCAACTCGTTCAAGGCGAGGTTCTGGGGAATAGGCTACGAGATGGGCAACAATGACGATGCGGGCGTAATGAAGCGCCTGAAGATATCGGCAAACGCCAGCTTCATGTGGGAGTTTGCAGACAACATGTTCTTCGGTCCGGCCCTGACATACGACTACGTCAATGCGCACGAAATGGACCGCCCCGAACTGCTTATGGGGCAGGACAGGCTTGTATGGAACATAGGTGCGGGCGTAACGTTCGTATACGACTCGCGCGACATCCTCACACGCCCGACAAAAGGTGTGTACATCAACATATCGCAGCTGTTCCACCCGCGTTTCATGAGCAACGGATACGCCTACACCACAACTGACTTCCGCTTCGACACCTACGGCAAGCTGTGGAAAGGGGCGATACTTGCGGCCGACATTCGCGGCACTCTTAACTTCGGCAACCCCTCGTGGGGAATGATGGCGCAGGTCGGCAACTCGTGTTCAATGAGAGGATACTACGGCGGACGCTACCGCGACAAGCATAAGACGGAGGCACAGATAGAGCTGCGCCAGCACATATACAAGCGCCACGGCGTCGCCGTATGGGGAGGAGCCGGCACAGTGTTCGACAAGTTCAGCTCTGTACGCTTCGACCGCCTACTGCCCAACTGGGGCATAGGCTACCGATGGGAATTCAAGAAAAACGGCAACATACGCCTCGACTACGGTTTCGGCAAAAACGGCATTTCAGGCTTCGTGTTCAACATCAACGAAGCATTCTGAGACGCCCGTCCTCCCGGACAACCGTTAATTAAAAATCCCCCGACGGCCACATGGCCTGCGGGGGATTTTTTTCATAACTTAAACATCCGGCACTCATGTCCGGGCACCATCAGGCCTCAGAGCCTGCCAGGGGTGAAGCCTGCGTGTAAGTACGTGCTCCGAGCTCCTTGTCGAGCATGTAGATGCCGTAGCCGTTGTCCTTGATCATCTTGATGTTGTCGATGATTGTCTGTGCAGTCTCCTCTTCCTCCACCTGCTCGTCGATGAACCACTTGAGCATGCTCTGGGTGGCGAAGTCGTTCTCCTCATGTGTCAGCGCATACAGGTCGTTGATCATGGAAGTAACCTTCTGCTCATGCTTGAGTGTGCTTTCAAACACGTCAAGTATTCCATCCCACTCGGTTGGCACGGCGTCGATAGCCTTCAGCTCTACGCGGCCGTTGCGTGAGTTAACAAAATTGAACAGTATCTTTGCATGGTCCTGCTCCTCGCGGAACTGCACTTCAAACCAGTTTGCCATGCCCGGCTGTCCTGCTGAATGGCAGTATGCAGCCATTGAGAGATACAAATAAGCCGACCACATCTCAGCATTTATCTGCTCGTTGAGAGCCTTTTCTACTTTTTTGTTTAGCATAATACTTAAATTTTTATTTAGTTAGCATTATTATTTATTCCGGCGACAAAAATAAGGAAAAAATCGATACGGCGCATACATCATGACAAATTATTTTCATTTTTCATGATGTTTTAGTATCCGTTCGCAACAACAGCCATGCACGCTAACACAACCAAGCTAATTTAACATTTATATATCGCATGCGCGTGTACATTATACTTAATAAATTTAACTATTCGCACATTCTTTAGTTTGACACATTGACACAGCTTTGAAACGTTGCGTTTACATTTTGTCATTCAAAGAATAGCCGCAGGTTTTATTGTAACAGGTAAAATAGGAAACGGCAATAGCTGTCAATACAGCAAAAACACGACCAACGCAACATGTTTCCCGACATACATACACCCAAAACACGGCAAACGGCAATGCCGGAAGCCACATAGCAACGTCTGAAAGGCAACCTCCGTGAAGGCAAAAGACGGCAAAACGGCAGGCAAAAGGCCACGTCTTGCATGGCGAAAAGCCACCGGCGACTTGCACACGTGCACAAATAACACACATAACCAAATATTATTCAGGCATTTATCGCATGCACACAAAAATTCGTACAATATGGAGGCGTGATTGCGGAAGCCGTGAAGCGCCAACAACCAACGGCATAGATGGAAATCAAAAAGAAAGCAAACGCTTAAGTTTTTGAATAAAATGTAAATATACATTCAAAACGCGTTTACGCCAGGAAAACAGCATTAGCACTTTTTCAGATTAAAACTTACGAATTATAAATAAAGAAAAATCATAGTGAAAAGTACCTTTCATTTTGTCAAAACGAAAGTCGATTTTACCCCAAGGAAGCACATCTTGCAATTTACAAATAACATAATTTTAGCAAATAAGTGAACTATATACACTTTTTATTCACGTTTAAACAAACAAAATGAAAGGAAAAGGAGATTAAATATTACCACTTCCCCGTCATTAACCTAGGAAAAAGGGGGGCGAATTTGTTAAAAATCAAAGATGTAATACACATTTTTTCATTTTTATTTCATACATATTGAATTTATCTTTAATTTTGCAAAACATAACACTATTAATTTATTTAAGAGAGAGTTAATATGATTATTAAAAAATTCTTACTGACATTGCTCTGCGCAGTGCTATCGGCAAACATAGCGTTTGCCCAGAACGCCAGCGTGCAAGGCACAATTGTCGATGAGAATGGAGAACCGGTAATCGGCGCTTCAGTGTTCATTAAAGGCACTAAGACCGGAGCCGTGACCGACATTGACGGTAAGTTCTCCTTGAAATCATCGGCTGGCAAGACACTTGTGATAACGTACGTAGGTTATGAGAAAACAGAAGCCACCGCAAAAGATGGCATGAAAATCATGCTTACGCCCACTAGCCATGCACTTGGCGAAGTGGTAGTAACCGGTATGCAGAAGATGGACAAGCGCCTCTTCACCGGAGCCACGGCTAAAATCGACGCCGACAAGGCGAAACTTGACGGTATTGCCGACGTGAGTCGCGCACTCGAAGGCCGTATCTCAGGTGTGTCAGTGCAGAACGTGTCGGGTACATTCGGTACTGCACCGAAAATCCGCGTCCGTGGTGCCACATCAATCTACGGTGACTCCAAGCCTCTGTGGGTCATTGACGGAGTCATCCAGGAAGACGCCGTTGACGTCAGCGCAGACGACCTTTCTTCAGGAGATGCCGTTACATTGATTTCTAACGCCATCGCAGGTCTCAGCGCAGACGACATCGAGAGCTTCCAGGTACTTAAGGACGGTTCGGCTACGTCTATCTACGGAGCACGCGCCATGGCGGGTGTCGTAGTCATCACCACCAAGCGTGGTAAGGCAGGCCGCAGCACCGTAAACTATACAGGCGAATTCACATACCGTCTGAAGCCTAGCTACAGCCAGTACAACATCAGCAACTCTCAGGAGCAGATGGGTATATATAAGGAAATGGAAGAGAAAGGCTGGCTCGAGTTCTCGACACTCGCCAACAGCTCTACATCCGGCCTTTACGGTAAGATGTACAACCTCATCGCCCAGTACGACAAGACCAACGGCCAGTTCGGACTTCCCTACACCGAGGCTGCAATGAACCAATACCTGCAGAAGGCCGAGTTCCGCAACACCGACTGGTTCGACCTCCTGTTCAACAGCAACATCGTACAGAACCACTCTGTCAGCATTTCTTCAGGTTCGGACAAGGCTGCACTTTACGCATCTATCTCTGTAATGAACGACCCGGGATGGACAAAGGACAGCGAAGTTGAGCGCTATACCGCCAACATGAACGCTACGTTCAACCTCTCGAAGAACCTGTCGTTGTCAATCCTCACCAACGGTTCTTACCGTGACCAGAAGGCTCCGGGTACACTTGCCCGTACGACCAACGTGGTTGACGGTTCAGTAAACCGTAGCTTCGACATCAACCCCTTCAGCTACGCCATGAATACATCGCGTACGCTCGACCCCAACGAGACATATACTCGTAACTACGCTCCGTTCAACATCTTCAAGGAGCTCGACAACAACTACATCGACCTTTCAGTAGCCGACATGAAGTTCCAGGGCGAACTCTCATGGAAGCCTATACTCGGCCTTGAGTTCCACTTACTGGGTGCTTACCGCGTACAGAAGACTTCACAGGAGCACTTCATCCTCAACGAGTCTAACCAGGCAGAAGCTTACCGCGCAGGTGTCGACGACCCGAACATCATGTACAGCAACCCGTACCTCTATCAGGATCCGGACAAACCCAACTCACTGCCTATCTCTGTAATGCCTACCGGCGGTATCTACACACGCGACGACTATACAGTCAAGCAGTTCGACTTCCGTGGTACCGTACAGTACAACAAGGTATGGAACGACACACACATCATGAACCTCTTCGGAGGTATGGAGGCAAACCGTACGGACAACGACCAGATGATGCACTCTGACTACGGTGTTGACTACAACAACGGACGTCTTGTCACCATTACTCCTGAATTCTACAAGCAAGCCAAGGAAGAAGGTACGGTGCTCAGCTCGTTCTCACGCGCATGGACCCGCAACCTTGCATACTTCCTCAGCGGTAACTACTCTTACAAGGGCCGTTACACCATCAACCTGACAGGCCGTTACGAAGGTTCTAACAAGCTGGGCCGCAGCCGCAGCGCACGCTGGTTGCCTACATGGAACGTATCAGGCGCATGGAACGCACACGAAGAAGAATTCTTCAAGCGTTGGATGCAGAAGACAGACGGAGCAGTTTCACACTTGAGTCTGCGTGCTTCATACTCACTGACAGCCGACCGCGGTCCGTCATGGGTTACAAACGCCCTCCCTGTAATCTACGCTACAAACATTTGGCGTCCGCAGGGTGACCAGGTTGAGACAGGCCTCTATCTGAACGACCTCGCAAACGACGAGCTCACTTACGAGAAGAAACACGAAATCAACTTCGGTCTCGACGCTGGTTTCCTCCGCAACCGCATCAACTTAAACTTCGACATATACTGGCGTAACAACTACGACCTTATCGGTATCATCGAGACCCAGGGCGTCGGAGGTATCATCGCCAAGTATGCAAACGTTGCAACAATGAAGTCAAGCGGTGTCGAAGCTACTCTTTCAACACGCAACATCGAGAAGAAAGATTTCTCATGGACCAGCGACCTTACCTTCTCTTACGCTACCAACGAGATCACAGACCTCGATTCACGTTCAAGCGTAATCGACCTCATTACAGGTACAAGTACGACACACTTCCGCCAGGGCTATCCTGTGTCAGCTTTGTTCTCAATCCCGTTCGTAGGCCTTAACGACGAAGGTATACCGCAGTTCATCAACGAGGACGGCGAAATAACAACGACCGACATCAACTTCCAGGAGTACGACAAGATTGACTACCTTAAGTATGAAGGTCCGACAGAGCCTACAATCACAGGTGGATTCAACAACACCCTTACATACAAGAATTGGCGTCTGAACATCTTCATCACCTACTCGTTCGGCAACAAGATTCGTCTCGACCCGGTATTCTCGGCAGCATACTCAGACATGTCGGCAATGCCTAAGGAGTTCAAGAACCGTTGGGCAGTTCCTGGTGACGAGGCTCACACAGACATCCCGACAATCGCAAGTATGCGCCAGTACATCAATGACAACAACCTGTCTTACGCTTACAACGCATACAACTACTCGACAGCCCGCGTGGCAGACGGCGGATTCATCCGTCTGAAGGACGTTTCACTGACATACGACCTGCCGAAGAAGTTCCTCAACAAGATTGGACTCAGCACAGCATCTGTTAAACTTGACGCGACCAACTTGTTCCTGCTCTATTCAGACAAGAAGCTCAACGGACAGGATCCGGAATTCGTAAACTCTGGTGGTGTGGCAACACCTATGCCTAAGCAGTTCACATTCACATTGAGACTTGGTATCTGATAGTCAAGAATCAGCTTTAAGCCCTGAAGTGCCGGCATGGCACATAAGGGATTAATGAATAAGAAACAAATAAAACAATTTTGCAGAAAATGAAAACGAAATATATAAAGTATCTGACATGCTCGATTGGAGTCGCTTTTGCATTGTCCTCATGCACGGACAGTTTCCTCGACAAAGAGCCCGACGAGCGTGTAGAACTTAAAACAGAATCGCAGGTTGTCGCATTCCTCGCCACAGGATATTCAGAGGCGAACTACGGATGGCTTTGCGAAATATCCGGCGACAACATCATCGACAATAACGCGCCTCACGCCCCTGTTGACGAAGATGCGGATAAAGACGAGATTTACTATAACCTGCCGTATTACGACAGGACCGATGAAGAGCTGTTCAGCTTCGAGCAGGGTAAGTCTTCACAGACACAGGATACTCCCTCATTCCTTTGGCAGCAGCATTACCACGCTATAGCAACAGCCAACCAGGCGCTGCAGAGCATGGAGAAAATTATTGCCGAGAACGGAGGAGTAGAGAGCGACAAGATGCGTGCAGCACGAGGAGAGGCTCTGCTCATAAGAGCATACCACCACTTCATCCTCGTAAACGTATTCTCTCAGGCATACAAAGACGCAGAGGCAAGCAAGCATGATATAGGTATTCCTTACATCACGGAACCTGAGACGACGGTAAGCCCGCAATACGACCGTGGCAACGTTGCTGATGTTTACGATAAGATACAGACCGACCTCGAGGAAGGACTTAAATACATATCTGACATCAACTACCAGAAGCCGAAGTGGCACTTTAACGTTAATGCCGCACACGCTTTCGCTGCCCGTTTCTACCTGTACAAGCGTGACTACGAAAAAGTCATCGAACATGCAGACGCCGTTCTCGGTGCAGGTGATGGAACAACCAACGGCATGCTCATGACATACGACGGATTCACAGAATGTACGTACATGGACGACTATGCCAACGTTTGGCAGGATCCTGATTCAAAGAACAACCTGATGCTCATCGCAACAAGCTCTGTTCTTGCCCGCCACGCACAGCCGGGCTTGCGCTTCACATGGTCAGGCAAGCCTCTTACTGAGACAATCTGGTATATGGGACCGACATGGGGCTGGACAATCATGCCGACAGCGATGGTTGCAGGTTACGCATTCTCAGGATACAGCAACGCTGAATATGGATTCTACCCAGCCAAGGTTGGTGAGCAATTCCAGTACACGGACAAAGTTTCAGGCGTAGGTTATCCTAACATTATCCGCCGCGAATTTACAGCTGCTGAGCTGCTTCTTGAGCGTGCAGAAGCTAAACTTCTCGGAAGGCATGACAAAACTGGTTTCGTTGCAGACATGGCTGCATACGTAAAGAGCATCCAGACATTCGACGAGGCAAACCAAGCTCACTACGGTGGTTCAGGCAATGGTCTGAAGGAACTGACTGATGACATCATCCAGGGATATTTCACAGTACCATCCAACCCGAACTGCTTCGAGAACTGGAACTTTACTCAGAACATGAGCAGCAGTTTCGTCATTCCGGAGGATCTCACACCTTACATGAACTGCCTCAACCTCTACCGCAGGTTCGAAACTCTCTTTGACGGTCTCCGCTTCTTCGACCTGAAACGCTTCGGTATCGAGTATTCACACAAGGTTGGCCGCGAAGGAAAAGTTATCGAACTTAAGTGGAACGATCCGCGCCGTGCATTGGAGCTTCCGCAGGAAGTCATATCAGCAGGACTTGAATCTTCTTGGGTAAACACCAATAACATGAATCAGGGCGCCGCATCTGAATACATGAAGAAATCAGAAAAATAATTAACGGAAAGGAGAAATGAAAATGAAAATTAAATATAGATTTTTCACGATAGCAGCTGCAGCGCTGCTTACCCTTGGCGTTACCACATCGTGCTCGGACGACGAATTTGATCCGTCTATCTTCGACACTAAAGAGTATCCGCTCGACCGTAGCTCAGTGACGTTCCCGCTCGATACATTCTGTATTGAAAGTTTCCGCGAACCGTACAACCTGCGTTACGTATACAAGATGGAAGACATCGGCTCTGACATGCAGAAAAACCTTGTTCCAGCTTCATACGACAAGAGCAAGCAGCTCGCCGTACTTGCAAAATACTTGTGGTACCAATCATACGAAGTATGCGCGGGACAGGAATTCCTCAAACTTTACAGCCCGCGTATCATACACGTAATCGGCTCTAAGTCATACAACCCTGTATCTGGAACAGAGACATTGGGAGAGGCTGAAGGTGGACTTAAGATCACACTTTACGGAGCAAATGAGCTTGATGTTAACAACATCGACAAGCTGAACGAGAACTTCTTTAAGACGATGCACCACGAGTTCGGCCACATCCTGGCACAGAACTACACCTACCCGACATCGTTCTCACTGATTTCACAGGGTCTGTACAATGCCGTAAACTGGCAAGATACGCAAGACTCTATCGCGTTGGCAGAAGGCTTCGTTTCACCCTACGCACAGTCACAAATTCGTGAAGACTGGGTTGAAGTCCTCGCAAACTACATTGTAAAGGACACTATAACTTGGACCAACATGCTCAACACAGCGTCATTCGACTGGGAAGAGACTGAAATTGATGCAAGTTACTATGAGAGGTGCGTGGCACTTGGAGCCAACAGAGACTCTGTAGGTTACTATGTAAGCGACGGAACAAAGAGTGCTACAGGTTCAGTTACAGGCTATAACGTAGTACGCAAAGTCATCTCGCGCGATGCAGACGGCAATCCGTTGCTCGACGAAAACGGAAAGATGATTTATCTGGAACAAGACGGAGTAAATGGCAAAGAAGTCATCCTGCAAAAGCTTGACTTAGTACGCACATGGCTGAAAGACAACTTCAACGTAGACCTTGACCAGCTTCGCCGAGAAGTACAAAACCGCGAATGGGTGACAGATGCAGACGGCAATTTTGTCATCGAGGACGGACATCTTGTTAACAAGCTGACTGCACCGTCAGAGGAAAATCCATCAAAGACCTTGATGGAGGTACTGCTCGACGAGGTTAACAAGTTTGAAGCACTTCAGCAATAAACAACTGTTATAACAAATTTAAAGAGATTCACAGATTATGAAAAAGATATTATTTGCGTCACTTTGCGTAGCTTCAGCCTTAACATTTACAGGCTGTGTCAGCGAAGAAGACGATATCTTCGGCTCATCAGCCCCGGTAAGACTGGACGAAGCTGCAAAGACGTATACAGAGCGTCTGTCATCAGCAACAGCTGGTTGGGCTATGGAATACTACCCCACATCTCAGACAGCAGCTCCGAAGGGACTTGGCTATCTTCTGTTAGCCAAGTTCGAACCCAACCTGTCAGTAACAGTCGGCATGAAGAACCAGTTCTGCACACCTGCCGACCAATACATGGAGGACACTTCTTCATGGGAAATAATTACGGACAACGGTCCTGTGCTTACATTCGATACCTATAACGAGTGCATACACGTATTCTCATCACCAGAGGACGTACCCAGCACATCTACAGACGAGACTGGTGTAGGCCTTGAAGGCGACTATGAGTTCGTTATGATCGACGTGCCAGAGAACGGAGAGTTCGTTATGCTGAAAGGCAAGAAGCGCGGTACATACACAAGACTCACACGTCTTGACGAAGGAACTGACTTCGAGACATACATCAACGACATCGAAGATTTCAGGAACCGCGTATTCTCATCAAAAGCTCCTAACGTGTGCATGCTTACATTAGGCGACAGTGTAATGAAAGTGGCAAACGCAAGCACAGGTATCTGCAACATCTACCCGTATGACGGAGATGCAATAAGCAACGAAAGCTATCACACATTCCTCGTCACAAAACGCGGCGGTAAATATTACCTCCGGTTCCGTGACGCGCTCAACGCGCCCGACGGCAAAGAAGCCCAGGAGTTTGTCTACGATGAAGAGCGTGACCTGTTTACAGGTGTAGAAAATCCGGAATACATCCTCGAAGGCGACCAGCCGAAAGAATTCTTCACATGGGTTATGGAAGAAAGCGGCAGAGAGTGGGTTCTCACAAGAACATCAGAAATGTCTGACAACGTCAAGGAAAAGTATGAAGCTTTGAGAACTGCCCTAACCGCAGCGAGAGGTACTTTTAATGAACTTGCGTTCAAATACGAGAACAACGGGTACATTTGTGCCATCAACATCACGGCAAACAGGCAGACAAAAGACTACAAGTACAACATCAACATCACACCGTCGGAGACAGGATATACATTCACAATTGCAGATCCTGTCAACGAAGAGTCTCAAAGAATGTTGACAACCTTCCCGGCTATCCAGGACTTGCTGAATGTCTTCGCAACAGACTTCGCTGTTTCAGCGACATCATCAAGATTCAACATGTCAACAATCAAACTGAAAGACGCTAACGGAACAGAAGTAAATCTTACAATTAACTAATAAATTTTACAATTATGAAAAGAGCATTATTTACAATGACAGTCCTCATGGCGTCAGCCATGAGCTTTGCCCAGGCACAGACAAGTGCTCCGATGGTAGGTCTCGAAAGAGTAAAAGCTCCGATGCCTGTAAATAAGGTTTTCCAAGCTGCAACAAAAGCAGACATGCCGAAAAAGTCTATTTACAACGGCAACTACTACACAGTGCCATCAGGTGCCCTTTACATGGGTTACAATTTAGATGACATGGGTTACCAGGCAACATTCGTAAACATTCCCGGACTTATGTCTGGTACTTTCACCAACATGAACGAGAATCCATTCTCTGCATCATGGACATGGAACGGTAAAAACGCAAACGAACTCGGACTTGTTGACGAGAACAACAACTTCGTATGGATCGGTATGCCTTCAAACGGTGCAGACGGCATTAGTTACGTGCCTGCACCTGTACTGAATGGAGCTGACAGCTATACACTGCCAAGTTCATACAACCAGAACGGTATCATTTCAGTTGACCGCTTGTCAGCACTTACATACGCTGACCCGCACATCGGCCGTCAGATTTACGGAACAAGCGGATTCATGAGCACTCAATATTTATGGGGAACAGGTGATGCAAGCGTTCCTGACATTATCGACAATGAAGACGGTACAAAGGATACGGTTGACGTTGTAACAAAATCATTCGGTTTTGCACAGCACTACACGAAACCAATGTCACCTCTCTATATTGAGAACATTTTCATCCCCGGTATTTCTGCAAAGAACAACCAGAACCCATTGGGTGACAAAGCCCTGACTATGCAAATTGTTGGCGATAGCGGCAACATGATAGCGGAGCTCACTGTAAAGCAGGAAGACCTTATCAATAGGAACAACACTGACTACCTTGAGCCATTTGGCACTCCGTCACTTTGGACAATCAAGTTCGAGAATGTCGTTGATGACCCTGTTTGGGGTGAATTGGTAGAACCGATCATCATCAATGAAGGCTTCACTATCATGGTAACAGGTTTCGACCAGGAAGGTGTAGACTTGGGTCTCTTCGGATTCCAGGCAGACGGCACTGAAGTTACCGCTCCGCTTGACGTAGAAAGCGGTGTAATGCTGACAAAGCGTGAAGACGGAACAACTAAGGAAGTGATGTATGCAGGCGTACTGTCTATTCCAATTACTTTCACTGCCCTGACAGACAACGTATTCGTTCAGACCGACCTGACTTACACAGATCCGGAAACTGACCAGACAACTGAATACCCCAACTCAAACGTACTGCGCATCTCAGAGAATGGTGCTGACAGCTACCTCGAAAGCGGAGCAGACGTATCACTCTACGTGTCAACTGCTACACCTTGGGAAGATGGCGGCTACATCATCGAAATGGTTGAGACTAACGACGACAGCGAGTGGCTGAACCTCACTCCTACTAACAACACTGAATACTGGGAGCAGTCAGGCAGCGGCTTCAACCTGCTTAACTTCACAGCTAATCCTATCAATGCAGGCGAAGGCCGTTGGGCAGTGCTGAAGGTATCAGGACGCGGCGTTGAGTCAGAGTCTCCTATCATCATCCTCCAGGGTACTGCAACTTTGGACGATGTTCCAACAGGTATCGAAAACGTCGTTAATGACAACAATGTCAAGGTTGACCCGAACGCTCCTGTTTACAACATCAGCGGACAGCGTGTTTCTAAGGACGCAAAGGGCATCCTCATCCAGAACGGCAAGAAGTTCATGAACAAATAAGCCTCTCATGGTATAATTCAGATACTGATTTGGAGGTAAACAACCTTGCAAAAACAGTCTAAAAGAATCCCGGCCACTAAAATGGTCGGGATTTTTTTATGATTATAAAGCAGCGAAGAGAGCAAATACAACAAAAAAGAATGCATGTCCATAGCTCATGCAATACAAAGAAAAGTCACTGGTAATCAAAAGACTGACAGCTTAAAAAATAAGAAAATACAACGGCAATGCGAAAGCTTACCTTTCATCGTGCAAAAGGATACCTTTTACACGACAATAGGTTACCTTTTACACGACAAAACACGACCTTTTGGTTTAGCATCCGCAAATTTACATATTTGACAAGCAAAACGCACAAATAATACGTTCTATTTACCGACACACATTATGCACTTCACCCAACTTGCATTACCTTTACATAATGTAAGCGGCGCCTCGGAAGTGAAAATAAATGTTCGTTTCTCTCACATTTATTTTGCACTTCGCTCGACTTGCATTACCTTTGCACCAGTTTTTAAGATTAAAAGATTATGGCAAAGAAAGCATTATTGATGATACTCGACGGATGGGGTATCGGACAGCACGGCAAAGGCGACGTAATCTACAACACGCCTACAACTTACCTCGATTATCTTAACGCTGTAAGCCCTCACTCACAGCTCCAGGCCTCAGGCGAGGACGTAGGCCTGCCAGACGGACAGATGGGTAACTCGGAAGTTGGTCACCTCAACATCGGCGCCGGACGAATAGTATATCAGGATTTGGTCAAAATCAACCGCGCATGCAAGGACGGTTCAATACTAAAGAACCCCGAAATAGTAAACGCATACAGCTACGCACAGAAGACAGGCAAGAAGCTCCACCTCATGGGTCTGACAAGCAACGGAGGCGTACACTCGTCACTCGACCACCTGTTCAAGCTCATTGAGATATCAAAAGAATACGGACTTAAGGATACATACGTACACTGCTTCATGGACGGCCGCGACACCGACCCGAAGAGCGGTGCAGGCTTCATCAAGGAAATAGAAGACGCATGCTCAAAGAACGGAGCCCACATAGCCAGCATCATAGGCCGTTTCTACGCAATGGACCGCGACAAGCGCTGGAACCGTGTCAAGGAAGCATACGACCTTCTCGTAGAAGGCAAGGGCAAACAGGCTGACAACATGGTCAAGGCCATGGAGGAGAGCTATGCCGAAGGCGTGACAGACGAGTTCATCAAGCCCATCAACAACTCCACTGTTGACGGAACCATACAGGAAGGCGACGTTGTTATCTTCATCAACTTCCGCAACGACCGCGCCAAGGAGCTTACCCAGGTGCTCACACAGCAGGACATGCCCGAAGAGGGAATGCACACCATCAAAGACCTCCAGTATTACTGCATGACTCCTTACGACGCATCATTCCAGGGCGTACACATCCTCTTCCCCAAGGAGAATGTACAGGATACACTTGGCGAATACCTCAGCAAGCAGGGCAAGAAGCAGCTGCACACAGCCGAAACGGAGAAATATGCCCACGTGACATTCTTCTTCAACGGCGGCCGCGAGGCTCCGTTCGAGAACGAGGACCGCATCCTTGTACCCTCTCCTAAAGTTGCCACATACGACCTGAAGCCCGAGATGAGCGCATACGAGGTTAAGGACAAGCTCGTCGGTGCCATCAACACGCAGGAGTACGACTTCATCGTAGTCAACTTCGCCAACGGCGACATGGTAGGCCACACCGGAGTTTACAACGCGATAGCCAAGGCCGTATGGGCCGTTGACCACTGCGTCAAGGACGTTATCGAGGCAGCAAAGGCAAACGGCTACGAGGCAATCATCATAGCCGACCACGGCAACGCCGACAACGCCATCAACGCTGACGGCACGCCCAACACAGCCCACTCGCTCAATCCCGTACCGTTCATCTACGTTACCGACAACAACAGCGCTACCGTGAAGAACGGCCGCCTGGCCGACGTGGCTCCGTCAATCCTCCACATCATGGGACTCGAGCAGCCTGCCGACATGACCGGCGAGAACCTGATCGAAGACAACATCTAACACTACGCAGTATGTATTGCATGCAGCGGTAAGGCTGCCTTGGGCTGACGCAATAACCCGCAAGCCTTACAAAAGAATAAACACAGATAATAAAAGTCTGCCGACGATGTTAACACCATCAGCCGGCAGACTTTTTTTTTGCGCGGTTCCTGTACATCAGCATCTGAAAAACTTCCACAGCCGCACCACGCTCCACAACTTCAGCCAGTCAGCAATAAGGGGAAACTACATCATCATCATTATACGACTAATTATAAAAATTGAAAGTAATATAGCGACAGTACGCTTCAAAGTATTAGACAAATATGTGAAATTTTGAACATTTTTAATGCTTTAAAGATAACATCATAACAATGTAAATTAGTACTTTTGCACCGTATAAAAACGAATCAAGGATATTTTTAATGTTCAAGACAGGTATAGACATAGGCTCGACCACTGTGAAAATCGTAGCGACTGACAACAGTGGAAAAATCTTGTTTTCTCGCTACCGGCGCCATAACGCCAATGCAAAAGAAGTGGTTGCAAACCTCTTGACAGAAATGAAAGACCACTGTGGCGACATAGAGGCTGACATAAAAATGACCGGTTCAGTAGGCATGGGCTTCTCCGAGAAGTACGGGTTGCCGTTCGTACAAGAAGTTGTCGCAGCCACGAAAGCCGTACAAAGCCTCTACCCTGGCACGGCTACGCTTATCGATATCGGCGGCGAAGACGCCAAAGTTGTATTCTTCAGCAACGGGCGTGCTACCGACCTGAGAATGAACGGCAACTGTGCAGGTGGCACGGGAGCCTTCATCGACCAGATGGCCGTACTGCTTAACGTAAGCATTGACGAGCTTGACCGCCTTGCGTCAAACTCCGCAAGGACATACCCAATAGCCTCACGCTGCGGTGTTTTCTGCAAGACAGACATACAAAACCTTATCGCCCGCAACGTTAGCCGCGCCGACATAGCCGCTTCCATATTCCATGCGGTAGCCGTGCAGACGGTCGTCACGCTCGCCCACGGATGCAAAATAGAGCCACCCGTACTCGTATGCGGCGGTCCGCTTACCTTCATCCCGTCTTTGCGCACAGCGTTCAAAAACTACCTTTCACTTACAGACGACGACTTCATCCTGCCTGAAAATGGCAATCTCCTGCCAGCGCTTGGTGCCGCTATGACCGACAACGGCTCCAGCCAGCCGCGCCGCCTGTCGGATATCATTGCCGAACTGGGCAAAACCTACAATCAGGAGAGCACACTTAGCAGGAAGCTACGCCCGATTTTTTCCAACGAGAAAGAACATGATGAATGGTTGCAGCGAATGGACGGGCACAACATTCCGAGCCTGCAAACAACAGCCGGCAGCACACTGCCCGACAATTGGCCAACGCATGACGACAGACAGGCCACCGAAGTGTACATAGGCATCGACTCCGGCTCTACGACAACGAAGATAGTTGTCACCGACACACGCCTCAACATCATTTATTCATACTACAACACCAACAACGGCGACCCGGTAAAAACAGTCGAAGAAGGACTCAGTAAACTGAAAGAGCAATGCGACAAGCGAGGCATAAACATGCGCGTGGCCGGCAGTTGCTCAACGGGCTACGGCGAAGACCTCATCAAGGCGGCCTTCCAGATGAACGCGGGCATTGTCGAGACAATAGCCCACTACACAGCAGCCCGCCATCTCGACCCTGACGTTTCGTTCATCCTCGACATCGGGGGACAAGACATGAAGGCAATATTCGTAAACAACGGCATCATAGACCGCATAGAGATAAACGAAGCCTGCTCGTCGGGTTGCGGCTCGTTCATCGAGACTTTTGCCAAGACTCTCGGCCATACGGCACACGGATTCGCAGAAGCGGCGTGCCGCTCAACCGCCCCTTGCGACCTGGGCACACGCTGTACGGTGTTCATGAACTCGAAAGTGAAGCAGGCACTGCGCGAAGGCGCAGGCATCAACGACATTGCCGCAGGACTGGCCTACTCCGTAGTGAAAAACTGCCTGTACAAGGTACTCAAGCTGAAAGACGTCTCACAACTGGGCGACCACATCGTCGTACAGGGCGGCACGATGCGCAACGACGCCGTGGTGCGCGCTCTCGAACTGCTGACATGCACCGAAGTGACACGCTGCGACATGCCTGAACTGATGGGTGCATACGGCTGCGCCATATACGCCAGCAAGAACTGCCACGGCGGCTCGACGCTCGACGACATGCTGGCTAAAGCCTCATACACGCAGAAGGAACTACACTGCCACGGCTGCGACAACAAATGCCTCGTGGTGCGCTACCGTTTCGACAACGGACATGAATACTTTTCGGGCAACCGATGCGAGCGTGTGTTCACAAACAACGGTTCCGACAAGCACGAGGCCGGCCTCAACGCTTACCGCAAGAAGAACTCGCTGCTCTTCGACCACGAAGGTGTAAAAGGCTCGCCGCGCATGACCATCGGCATACCGCGCTGCCTTAACATGTACGAAGACTACCCGTTCTGGCATACACTGTTCACCTCGTGCGGCATCGACGTGCGCCTTTCGTCGCCGTCAAAGTTCTCAGCCTACGAACACAGCGCGTGCATGGTTATGTCTGACAACATCTGTTTCCCTGCCAAGCTCGTACACAGCCACATACAAGACCTCATCGACAGCCGCGTCGACCGCATATTCATGCCCTTCGTAGTTTACGAACGGCAGGACAAGGAGCAAAACAGCTACAACTGCCCGATAGTGACCGGATACGCCGAAGTCGTAAAAAGCGTACAAGGCGGCGGCGTACCCATCGACTCGCCTACAATCTCGTTCAAGGACAAACGCCTGCTGTACAAGCAGTGCCGCGACTATCTAAGTTCGCTCGGAGTAACCGACAAAACCATAAACCGTGCCTTCAGCCACGCTGCTGCTGCGCAGGAAGTATACGTTAAAGACATTGTAAGCTACAACGAACACGTCTACAATGAGGCGCGCAAGCACGGGGCGCTGACCATACTGCTGGCCGGACGGCCCTACCACGCCGACATGCTGATACAGCACAAGGTGTCAGACATGCTCGCCGACATGGGCCTTTACGTGGTGACCGACGACATCGTGCGCGGCAAACACGTGACGGTAGACGACGCCCACTATCTCTCACAATGGGCTTACCCCAACAGGATATTGGAAGCGGCCAAGTGGTGTACAAGGCAGAAAGACATGGAGTTTGTCGAGATGACGTCGTTCGGCTGCGGTCCTGACGCCTTCCTCACCGATGAAGTACGCGACCTGCTGTCGCGCCACGGCAAAGTGCTTACCCTGCTGAAGCTGGACGACATCAACAACATAGGCTCGATGAAACTGCGCGTGCGCTCGCTCATCGAGAGCATTAAACTGGCAGGCAGCAAGAACGATAACGGCCGCCGCCAGACAGAGTTCAGGACTACTCAGCCCTTTGACGACGCCTGCCGCGGCAGAAAAATACTCATACCATACTTCACGCCGTTCATCTCGCCGCTGATTCCGGCAATACTGAAAGTCGCTGGATACGACGTGGACAACCTGCCGATAAGCGACACCGAGTCGTGCGAATGGAGACTGAAATTCGCAAACAACGAAGTGTGCTACCCTGCAACGCTCATCGTCGGCGACATTATAAAAGCCTTCAAGAGCGGCAAGTACGACCCCGGCAAGACCGCCGTAGCCATGACCCAGACCGGCGGACAGTGCCGTGCAAGCAGCTACCTTGCGCTTATCAAGAAGGCACTGATCGACGCCGGCTTCGCCGAAGTGCCCGTAGTGGCGTTCACCTTCGGCAGTTCCATCAAGAACCACCAACCCGGTTTCCACATAAACTGGATGAAAGTGTTGCCCATTGCACTTTACGCCATACTTTACAGCGACTGCATCGCCAAATTCTACTACGCCTCGGTGCCGCGCGAGAAGCAGCCCGGACAGGCCGCAAGGCTGCGTTCGCTATACTTGCAGGCGGGCGAGAGCCTCATACTCGAAGGCAGGCACGACGACCTGGTAAGCTATCTGACGATGGCTGCAACCGAATTCAACCGAATCTGCGACGACCGCCAGTGCCCAAGAACATGCGTGGTAGGCGAGATTTTCCTGAAGTTTAACCCCTTCGCCCAGAAGAATGTGACCGACTGGCTCATATCACAGGGCGTCGAGATTGTGCCCCCGCTACTGCTGGACTTCTTCATGCAGAGCTTCGTAAACAGGCGTGTTGACGAGGCTGACCACCTCAGCCGCAGGAATTTGTCTGACCTTGTCTACGGCATTGTGTACAAGCGCATACGCAAACACATTGACCGTGTAAACCGCGCAGCCTCTGCATTCCGCCACTTCACGCCGTTCAACGACATCTTTGCCGAAGCCGACGAGGCACGCAAGGTAATCACCCTGAGCGCACAATTCGGCGAGGGGTGGCTGTTGCCGGCAGAAATCATGTCGTGCGCACGCCAGGGAGTGAGAAGTGTAGTCAGCCTGCAACCGTTCGGCTGCATAGCCAACCACATTGTATCAAAAGGCATAGAGAAGAAAATCAAGTCGTTTTTCCCCGACATAAACATTCTCTCGCTTGACTTCGACAGCGGCGTCAGCGACGTCAACATAACCAACCGGTTGCTGCTGTTCGTTGACAACCTGAAGAAAGAAGAACAAGCCAGACAGGCACAAAAGCCACAGGACGGACGGCCGTAACACTTAAGACAGACACGACCGGCCGCCCTGGGGAACGGTAAAAAGCCAGCCCCGCTTACTCATCACGATAACCCATGACACGGGTTACGGCACGTAAGCGGGGCTGGCTTTTACCTTTATAATAATACAAGGTCTGGCAACAAGGCTTGCCCCCGACGCCCTGACTATACTATCTCCCGACCGTCAAGCAGACGGACATACGTCTGCACGGCCTCTTCTATTTCGCTTATACATATATATTCGTCAGCCGAATGCGAACGCGACGACTCTCCCGGCCCCAGCTTCAGCGACGGGAATGGCATCAGCGCCTGGTCTGACAGTGTGGGCGAGCCGAACGGAACCATGCCCATCCCGACGCAACGGCGCACGACGGGGTTATCCATATCAATCGACGAGGACGACAGCCGGAACGAGCGTGCCTTGACTTCGCTCTTCAACTTGGTACCGAGAAACTCGAAAACCTCCTCGTTCGTATAGTACTCGTTGGTCCTTATGTCTATCGTGAAGCGGCACTCGTCGGGCACAACGTTGTGCTGCGTGCCGGCCGAAAGCACGGTCACGGTCATCAGCGTCGGGCCGAGCAGCGGACTGACCTTGTCGAAACGGTACGACCGCAGCCAGCACAAGTCGTCCAAAGCCTCGTATATTGCATTGACACCCTCGCCGCTCGCCGCATGCCCCGACTTGCCACGGGCCACTGCGTCGACAACCATAAGCCCCTTTTCAGCCACAGCCGGCTGCATACCGGTAGGTTCTCCTACAATGGCCATGCTCACCTCCGGCAGCAGGGGCAGTGCGCGGCTGATGCCGTCGCGGCCTGAGACCTCTTCCTCCGCAGAGGCCAGATATACCAGATTATAGGGCTGGCTGTGCCCCGCCAGGTAACGGAACGCCTGCATGAGAGCCACAAGTCCGCCCCCGCAGTCGTTGCTGCCAAGACCGTAAAGACGGTCGCCGTCGATGTCAGGACTGAACGGGTCGCGCGTCCATGAGCTTACAGGCTTGACCGTGTCTACATGGGCGTTAAGCAGCAAGGTCGGCCTTCCGGCGTCGTACCCCGGTGCTACTGACCACACATTGTTGCCCTCGCGCACGGCATTAAAGCCGTAACCGCGCAGGGTTTCCTCTATAATGTCGGCGGCGCGTGCTTCGTCGCGGCTCACCGAAGGCGTGGCTATCAGCCTGCGCAACAGGGCCACGGCCTCATCAAGAAAATCATTCTGTACCATAACTTGGCGCAAAGATACTAAAATAGCCCGACATCAGCCTGTTGGCAACCAGTCTATTTAGCACAAAAACATGTCCCATCCGGCCTGTACGACAAAGTGGCCTTGAAGAACAGGGAAAACCAGACGTGTAACCATCTGTAAACCAACGTGTTATAAAAGGCCACCTTTCAGGTTCCAAAAGATAGCCTTTTACACGGCAAAAGACGGCATATTACAATGCGAAAGACCGTCTTTCAGTATAAGGTACATAAAAAAAACAAACTTCATTTTGTTCTGTAAAAGAAAAACATTATATTTGCAACATAAACGAGAATGTTAATACGAACAAACTTTTACCATCTTTATCATGCACAGTCCGAGGCCTTAATAGTCCTGCCTCCCTCTGACATATATGTAAAACTAAGGACTTAAAAAAAACTTATGAAAAAACAAAGACTTTTTTCCGTAGCATTGTCTCTGCTGACAGCTACAGGTGCTTCTGCACAAGACATGTCCAACTACAAGTATTACGACTTCAGCGAACAAACATGGACCGATATTGACGGAATGGAATGGCCCGGCACGTTCGGTTATTTCAACAAAGTATCAGCCAACGGAAAGTACGCCGTAGGTTATGATGACCTGCTCGGATCAGGACTTTCTTTCATGTGGAACTCTGAAAATCCCGGAAACATAGAAATCGTCAACAACAACTACAACCTGACCAAGATACTTTGCGACGTAACAAACGACGGCATGGTTGTCGGCGGATTCAGCACCCCTGAGAACTCGACTACTTATCCCGGATACATGACAGCAGACGGCGAATGGACTGCACTGCCTGTTTCAGAGGATTACTCTACAGCCGGCGCTACTGAAAACTTAAGCATTGCTAGAGCCGTAACACCGGACGGGAACTACATAACAGGACAGTATTATATCAAAATGGGCGAGAAAGAGTCTCCGCTGGGCGGCATGATTGAGATGAGGTATCTACTCCCCGTAATTTGGGAAAAGGACGGCGACACTTACAAGCTGACCGAATACCGCGACTTGGGCGAGGCTGGCAAGAACATGATCTATGACGCCGAGCAGGGCAAGTTTGTAGACACTGGCAAAGATGTAAGCTTCCAGACATTCTATGTTTACGACATCAGCAACGACGGCAAGACCATCGTAGGTATGAACACAGCCGAGACCGGCGGACAGAACCCTGCATTCATACGTGACGGCAAACTCATGCAGCTGTACGACTGCAACAACGACGCCACATACACATTCAACGGCGGAATCTGTAACAGCATCGACGCCAACGGCAACATCTACGGCTACTTCGTTGACGACGACATGAACAACATCTACTTCATCTACAAGGCTGACGGCACCATTGAATACGTGGACAACATGATAATCTGCGGAACAAAGGACGGCACACGCTTCAACCAGCAGACCGGACAGCTCTATTACACTCTCGACTGTAGCGAGGACGGCAGCGTCATAGCAGGCGGTACCGCTGCCATGAACGAGATGTTGGGTGCATACAACGCCCCGGCATTGCTGCTGAATGACGTTCCTACCGGCGTTGACCGTGTAGAGGCTGTCGACAATGCCGTAAGCATCAATTACAGCGGCAACGTACTCGTAGTTACAGGCAAATACAGCAAAGCAGAGGTTTACAGCACAACCGGCGCACTCATCGCCAACGGCGGACAAGGCAAGGCATTCAACATGGAAGGACAGCCCGCAGGAGCATACATCGTCAAGGTTACAACAACCAACGGCGTAAAGAGCTTCAAGTTCGCAAGATGACAAAATTTACGACATGGGAATTGAAAAACTTATAATAAAAAAACTCAGGACCGCATGCGCTTTGCTTGCGGTCTTGACGTCTATTGGAGCCGCAGCCGCAGACAGCGAATCGATGCAGATAGGCTTCGGCAAGGACAGGAGTGTGACGTTCCTGTCTGTAAAGGGCAGAGGGACAGGAGGTTCGGCCCTGTATCTGCCCGAGGCCACGATGGGCACATACAAGGAATGCCGGATAACGGAGATGCACATCGACCTCGGAGAACCGACCGGTAAAGACTCGGTCAGGGTGTTCATAACGCGCTCGCTCGACGAAGCCCCGCTGTACGAGCAACACTATACGGCGGCTAAAAGCGGCTGGAACACCATCGTGCTCGACACCCCGTTTGAAATAGACGGAAGCGCCCTTTACATAGGATACGAAGTAACCGGCCAGTATTACTTGCTCTACCGCAACTCGTTCGTCGACGGCGAAGAATGGATACGCCAGGACGAAGAAGGCTGGAAGAAGTACGACGGCATATACACGGCATCGTTCTATGCGACAGTAGAGGGCGACAACCTGCCGAAAAATAACATACGCATAGGCAATATTAAGATGCCGGCCTATGCCGTAACTGGCGAACCGCTCGACATAAGCGGAAGTTTCATAAACCTCGGACTTGACGACGTAAACCAGCTGACCTTCACATGCTCGATAGACGGGCAACCGGCAGGCGAGACCGTAGTAGACGTAAACAAGACGGCGTACACCGGCAGCGGAACATTCAAGTTCAGCGGCTTCGGCATGGACACAAGCGGCGACAAGAGCGTAAGCATAACGGTGTCTGCCGTAAACGGACAGGACGACTGCGACCCATCAGACAACACATCGGCTACGAGAAAAGTCACAGTGGTTGACAATTTCGTAAAGCGCAACATACTCTTTGAGGTATTCTCAACCGAGAAATGTACCAGCTGTCCAAGCCAGCACCAGGTAATAGCATCGACCTTCAAGGACATGACTGACATCATCGAAGTGGGACACCACGCCGGATATTATGAAGACAAGTTCACCATACCCGACAGCAAGGAGTACGAGTGGTTCTACGGTAACGGACGGCTGTACGCCCCAGCCGTAATGTTCGACCGCACATCGTTCGGCGAAAACCTGCCCGACTTCTTTACAGGCGAGAGCCCCCTGACGAGCTTCAACTCCACGCTGCTTGTCTCAGCCTACAACGAAGCGCTTAACGTACCTGCTTTCGCCGATGTTGACATCAGCTGCAAACTGGACAGTGACAACCGCAAGCTTGACCTTACCGTGAGCGGGAAGCAACTGACACCACTGACCAGGACCGACGACGTAAGGTTGTTTGTATACCTGACCGAAGACAGCATTTACACTGAAACCCAGGCAGGAGCATCGGAAGGCTTCTACCAGCGTTACGTGATACGCCAGAACCTTACCGGAACATGGGGCGACGAGATAAACGTAGAAGAAGGGTTCAGCAAGACCTTCAGTACCGATATTCCCGACGACTGCAACATCGACATGACCCACGCCGTGGCTTTCATGGGATACTACACCCCGGACGACCCATGCGGATGCAACGTACTCAACTCAGCCGAGTACAAGATTGCCGACAGCGAATCATCGGGCATTGAAATTATCGATACCGACAGGCAGGAGACGGAAATAATGTTCGACGGCGACAACATAATAGTTCCCGGCGGATATGACGAGCTGTCGGTATTAGACATGTCAGGAGCCTGCATAATGAGCCGCGCTCATGGAGGCACGTTCACACAAGTAAGCCATCTTGCAGGAGGCATATACATTGTAAAGGTATGTGCATCAGGAAAAACAAATACACTGAAACTCCGGATAAAATAAACACGGAAAACAAGCACGACTTGGCATAAGCATAAATCCCGGCACTTTTCAGGCGCCGGGATTTATGCTTTAATTAAGAAGGCAACACGTTTCAACAGGTAATGTGCCGCCGTAAAATTATTCACAGATTGTTTTGCGCTTTTCGATAAATTATATTATTTTTGCATGAAGGCAATAAAATCACTCAAAAAGATAAGCCGTATGCAGACAAAATGCCACCTTTCGGTCCTCATACACGAACAGGCCAAGAAATACGACAAGCGCCGCGCGCTAATATACCGGGACTTCGGAGACCGTAAATGGAAGTCAGTAACATGGCGTGACTTCTCCCGCAAGGTGCGCCACGTGTCTAATGCACTGCTTAATATCGGAGTGAAAGTACAGGAGAACATCGGCGTATTCTCCCAGAATGCCATACAGTACCTATACACCGACTTCGGAGCATTCGGCGTCAGGGCCGTAACCGTACCGTTCTACGCCACCAGCAGCGAGCAGCAGATACAATACATGATCGACGATGCGCAAATACGTGTACTCTTCGTGGGCGAGCAGGACCAGTACGACAAGGCACAGAGAGTGTTCTCGCACTGCCATTCGCTCGAACGCATCATCATCTACGACAACCGCGTGAAGATTAACCCGACCGACAAGTCGTCGATGTATTTCGACACGTTCCTCACGCTCGGCGAGAACAGTCCGCGGCAGTCTGAAGTCGAGAAGCTGTACGGCGAGGCCAACGACGACGACCTTTGCAACATACTTTACACCAGCGGCACCACGGGAAACAGCAAGGGCGTGATGCTGACATACGGACAATACCACGCCGCACTCGAGGCTAACGACAAGATTGTGCCTGTGAGGGAGAACGACAGGATTATGAACTTCCTGCCAATCACGCACATATTCGAGCGCGGTTGGCTCTTCCTCTGCCTGAGCGAAGGTGCAGAAGTGGTAATAAACTCAGACCCTAAGGAAATACAGCAGTCAATGAGGGAGACCCATCCTACATGCATGAGTGCCGTACCGAGGTTTTGGGAAAAGGTGTATGCAGAAGTATCCGACCGCATCGACCGCTCCACACCTACTCAACAGAAATTGCTGAAAAAAGCGTTGGCCATAGGCCGAAAGCATAACATAGAGTACCTAAGCCGTGGCAAACGGCCACCGCTGTCGCTTAGAATGAAATATGCCATGCTGCACCGGACGCTCTATAAGATAGTACGAAACGAGCTGGGACTTGACCACCCGAACATTTTCCCGACGGCAGGAGCGACAGTATCAGCCGAAATAGAAGAGTTCGTGCATTCAATAGGAATAAACATGATTGTGGGTTACGGGCTTACCGAAAGCCTCGCAACCGTATCTGCCGACCATCGGGACGAACCATTTACGGTAGGTTCGGTTGGCAGGCCAATCGAAGGACTGAGCATAAAGTTCGGCGAAAACGATGAAATCCTGCTGAAAGGCCCTACCATTACAAAAGGCTATTACAAGCGCGAAACACTCAACCGTGAGGCTTTCGACGAGGAGGGCTACTTCCGCACGGGCGACTCGGGATACATGAAAAACGGCGAACTGTTCCTCAAAGACAGGATAAAAGACCTGTTCAAGACCTCGAACGGTAAATACATTGCCCCGCAGATGATTGAGTCAAAGCTGCTGGTAGACAAATTTATCGACCAGATAGCAGTCATAGCAGACCAGCGCAAGTTTGTTTCGGCATTGATAATTCCCGACTACACCCTTCTCGAAGAATACGCCAAGAAGCACGGAATAGAGTACGGCAGCAGGGAGGAACTATGCCAAAACAATGAAATCCGCGAAATGATGGCCGAACGCATGGAGACGCTTCAGCAACAACTGGCCAGCTACGAGAAGATAAAACGCTTCACCCTACTGCCCCACCACTTCACGATGGAGCGCGGAGAACTTACCAATACGCTGAAGATACGGCGCAAAGTGCTCAACAAGAACTACGCCGCTGAAATAGAAAAGATGTACGAAGAAGTGGCCGAAGCCTGACAACCGGGCGACAAGAAAACGCATAACAGTTAACAGACAATGATAACAGCCGAACAACTCAAAGACGTGATGGAGCGCGCTGAAGCGCTGAATCACTATCTTGACATAGACAAAAAGAAAATCGAATTAGAGGAAGAAGAACTGCGCACGCAGGCTCCCGACTTCTGGGATGACCCGCAAAGGGCGCAGGAACAGATGAAGAAGGTGAAAGGCATACGTCGCTGGGTGGACGGATACAAGGAAGTCCGCACCCTTGCAGACGAACTGCAACTGGCCTTCGACTTCTACCACGACCAAATGGTGACCGAAGAAGAGGTTGACGAAGACTACCAAAAAGCCATCAAGGCCATTGAAGACCTTGAGCTGAAAAACATGCTGCGCCAGAAGGAAGACCCGATGGACTGCGTGATGAAGATAAACAGCGGCGCCGGAGGAACAGAAAGCCAGGATTGGGCGCAGATGCTGATGCGAATGTACATGCGCTGGGCCGAGGCACACGGGCACAAGGTCACGATAAGCAACATGCAGGAGGGAGACGAAGCCGGAATAAAGAGCGTGACCATGGAGATAGAAGGCGGCGAATACGCCTACGGCTACCTGAAGAGCGAGAACGGCGTACACCGTCTCGTGCGTGTATCGCCTTTCAACGCGCAAGGCAAGCGCATGACGAGCTTCGCCAGCGTGTTCGTAAGTCCGTTGGTAGACGACACTATCGAAGTCTACGTCGACCCGTCGAAAGTAAGCTGGGACCTGTTCCGCTCAGGTGGAGCCGGCGGACAGAACGTCAACAAGGTGGAAACCGGCGTCCGCCTGCGTTACCAGTACGTAGACCCCGACACCGGCGAGGAAGAGGAAATCCTCATAGAGAACACAGAAAGCCGTAAACAGCTTGAAAACCGCAACAACGCCATGCGACTTCTGAAGTCACAACTCTACGACCGTGCGATGAAGAAACGCCTTGAAGCGCAGGCCAAGATAGAGGCAGGCAAGAAGAAGATAGAATGGGGCAGCCAGATACGCAGTTACGTCTTCGACGACCGACGTGTGAAAGACCACAGGACTAACTTCCAAACAACTGACGTGGACGGTGTAATGGACGGGAAAATCGACGATTTCATCAAGGCTTACCTGATGGAGTTCCCTGTCAACGACGAAGAATAATACTGAATACGACCGGAGAATTTGCCCGTCTGAAAGGTGCGAACCATGGGCAAAACCTCCGCGTTACCTAATCACACATAACAAACAATAACCTTAACTTAAATACAAACGGATATGAGTCAGAAAAACAAAATGCGCCAAGCACGGCGCGAGGCAAATCAGGAAAAACAGGCAAAGAAAGTCATAACATGGATATTCGTGGCGCTTATCATACTCGCCTTAGTATTCCTCGTTGCGGCATCACTGAGCTAAACCGGTATGAGCGGACTCGAAATAGAGCGCAAGTTCCTTGTTCACAAGAACGGCAGGCCGTATAAGGAACAGGCATATGCCAGTAGCCGCATAACGCAGGGCTATATTTGCAGCGAACGCGGACGCACCGTAAGGGTGCGCCTGCGCGACGGCTGCGGATTCCTTACAATCAAGGGACCGTCGGATGCGTCGGGAACGACACGCTACGAATTTGAAAAGGAAATCACCCCAGACGAAGCACGACACCTGCTGCAGCTGTGCGAACCGGGACTGATAGACAAGACACGCTATCTTGTCAAGAGCGGACGGCACACTTTCGAGGTAGACGAGTTTTACGGAGAGAACGACGGACTGGTGATAGCCGAGGTCGAACTGCAAAGCGAAGACGAACCGTTCAGCAAACCGGACTTCATAGCCGACGAAGTAACCGGCGACCGCCGTTTCTACAACTCATCGCTGCGGGCAAGGCCGTTCAGCCTCTGGCGCGACGACTTGCCGCCACAATTCCGATAACTGCTGCAAGCGTTACACCAACAGCGTTAGCCGCAAAGTCGAGCCAGTCGCCGCTCCTGCGCCCTCCGGTACAGTTCGCCTGCAATATCTCGATAAGCCCGCTCATAAGCACCGGAGCAAGCCACGCCCAAAGAAAAAGGCTCTTAGGCGACACCTTTTTGTGACATCTTAAATATTCTATCCATATAGCCGTACACGTGCCTGCGTACATGGCAATGTGAGTCCACTTGTCCATGAAAGCCACATTGTCAAGCGGAGTATGCGGCGGAGTACAGAAACACAATATCCAGATAACAGCCAAAAACAGGCACGAAACCGGGTATTTTCTTAATAAACGACCGTTAATTTTCATTTTTGCTTATATTTACCTGCAAATTTAAGATGTTTTTCATACATTTGCAACTGACAAGCAATTAAAAATGGGAACAACCATCCCGTAACAACCTATTTGCATGTAATCCACATGCTGTTGCGTACAGACTGCTACGGGACAAAAAACGAGACACAGACATGACACAACATGAGAGAGTAAACTTCGGCAGCAAGCTCGGTGTAATCCTCGCCACGGCCGGCTCGGCGGTAGGCCTGGGCAACGTCTGGCGCTTCCCTTACATGGCCGGGGAATACGGGGGAGCCGCGTTCATACTGATTTACATCTGCTGTGTGCTGCTGTTCGGCATACCGTGCATGGTCAGCGAATTCATAATCGGGCGCCACGCCGCATCCAACACGGCCAGGGCTTACCACAGCCTGTCGGGCGGCACGCCATGGGCGGCCGTGGGCTACTTCGGCGTGTTCACCGGGGTGCTTATCATGAGCTATTACGCCGTCGTGGCAGGCTGGTGCCTCCAGTACGTCATGGCATCGCTGCTGGGCCATCTGAAAGGCTCCCCTGAATTTTTCGCCCAGTATTTCGAAGCGTTCGAAAAAGACCCGTTCAAGCCCGTTTTCTGGACGGTGGCCATAATACTGATCACCCACTACATCATCTCGCACGGCGTGCGCAACGGCATAGAAAAGGCATCCAAACTGATGATGCCCACCCTCTTTGTGCTGCTGCTTGTCGTCGTGGTACTGTCGTGCCTCCTGCCAGGGGCCAGCGAGGGTGTAACGTTCCTCTTCAAGCCCGACCTTGGCAAGGTAGAGGGCGACGTGTTCCTCGGCGCACTCGGACAGTCGTTCTACTCGATGAGCATCGGCATGGGTTGCCTGTGCACCTACGCATCGTACTTCAGCAGGCAGACAAACCTGATGAAGTCTGCCGTGCAAATCGGCGTAATCGACACGATTGTAGCCATACTGGCCGGACTAATGATATTCCCTGCCGCATTCTCGGCCGGCATCAGCCCCGATTCAGGGCCGTCGCTCGTGTTCATCACACTGCCCAACGTGTTCCAAAACGCATTCGCCTCTGTACCCGCGATAGGATACGTCGTGGCCGTAGCCTTCTACGCCCTGCTGGCACTGGCCGCACTGACGTCGCTCATCTCGCTCCACGAGGTTAGTACGGCCTTCGTACACGAAGAGATGCACACCTCGCGCAAATGCGCCGCGTGGATAGTAACTGCCGTGTGCTCGGTTATCGGAGCCGTATGTTCGCTGTCGCTTGGCAAGTGGGATTTCATAAGCATCGGCGGCATGCCGCTGTTCTCGCTGTTCGACTTCATAACCGGACAGATAATGCTTCCGCTCGGCGGTTTCCTTACATGCCTGTTCGTAGGCTGGTACCTGCCGCACAAGATAGTACACGACGAGTTCACCAACTGGGGCACGCTGCGTGGCAAACTGTTCCACACATACCTGTTTTTCATAAAATTCGTATGCCCGGTTTGCATCCTGCTGATATTCCTGCACCAGTTCGGACTGATATGACACGGCGCCTACAACCGAATGCCAGCACCTTAACACTATACTGATGAAAAACTTTTTCTACCTGCAACGCACCGACCGCCGCGCCCTTTGCGCAGCGTTGGCCGTAATGGCCGCGGCAGCCGGCATCATAATCTACACCGGCAAGGGCAACGACAGCACCGTAACTGCTGGCGCCGACAGCACGAAGACGAAACTGACGGACAACAGGCGGCAATACAATACGGGCGGGCAAACGGCATACTACAACGCAGGCGGACGCACGGCGGAACTGTTCACATTCGACCCCAACACGGCCGACAGCACGCAGCTGCTACGACTCGGACTCGCCCCGTGGCAGGTAAGGAACATCTATAAATACCGGGCAAACGGCGGCATATACCGCCGCCCGTCAGACTTCGCACGCCTGTACGGGCTGACCAAGAAGCAATACGAACAACTGCAGCCTTACATACGCATATCTGACGACTACCGCCCGGCGGCAGAGACTTACGGAAAAACGCAACAACCGACTTACGCACGCGACACGCTAAGGTATCCGCTGAAAATAAAACCGGGCGAGCACATAGCCCTGAACTCTGCCGACACCGCATTGCTGAAGCGCGTGCCGGGTATAGGCAGCGGCTTCGCCGGCGCGATAGTGCGCTACCGCGAACGCCTGGGCGGATTCTACAAGGTCGGCCAGCTGCTCGAGATTGACAACTTCCCCGAATCCGCCCTGCCCTACTTCACCGCCGATGCGTCACGCTGCCGCAGGCTCAACATAAACAAACTCACCCTAAACCAGCTGCGCCGCCACCCCTACATAAGTTTCTACCAGGCCAAGACCATCGTAGACCACCGCCGCCTTCACGGCCCGATAAAGAGCCTTGACGAGTTACGGCTGTACAAGGACTTCACGCCCGAAGTAATAGAAAAGCTGCGCAACTACGTCGAATTCTGACTGTGGAAAACACCGCCAGCGGCACAGCACCAGGACGAAGCACCACAACAGCACGCAATACGGGGCGGAATACAGGCCCGAAAAAAGCACCTGCGCAATACATCCTCATTATCAATGACTTGCGCAGGCTTTGCAAAAAGCCATCTTTTACAATGCAAAACACGGCATATTACAACACAAAAGGTTACCTTTCAGACAATGAAAGGTAACCTTTTGCAATATTATCAAATTATTTTAATAAAAAAATAATTATACTAACAATAACTACTATCTAACAAGTTTAAGACTTCCAACTGAATATGTATCTGACTCTTTCTCATAAATCAAGACGTCATCAAAAATTTTCATTTCATCTTTCTTTATTTTCCACCTTGTTTCATCCAACTTATACCATAAATTAATAATACAAATACTATCAGCAGGAGAGGATTTTGTCTTTTTCACGTTTTCTGATAACTGAGAAGCATAAGTTGAAATAAAAAGAGTTTCTACTTCTTCAATATTATCAGCTGTTTGATGAGAACTATCACTAAATGTTCCAAGCCAAAGTTTATATTCTCTAAATTTGGAAAGCGTTTCATGAGTAGCATTTACTCTTGCTGTTATAGGTGTATTGGCCTTATGCAGTCCAAAATACCTATAATCCATCTTATCAATAGGGTATCCTTTGCCTTTTTTTACTACCTGAACAATAATAAAAACTAAATAAATGTTTGTCACAAGTATTAGGGTCATTTAAATAATCCTTCAGAACCTGTGGTGATGATGAAGAAAAAGGACCAACCCATTGTATCGTAAAAGTTTTACTTATATCTTCCATACTAATTATACTTTATTTGAAAAGCATCAAAATTAATTAACGACCTCAATCATACTCAAAATAAAAAAGCATTCATGATTTATTCATATAAAGACTAAACCTAAAGAAGGGAAAACATTTTAGACTATAGACATACAAACAATCATGAGTGGTAGTATATCTCTACATCAGAAACCGAAGGTGCGCGTAATCTTGCCGTCGTATGTATTAATGTCTAAAATGACCTCGTCACCCTGAGCCGGGGCTACCGGCAGGCCTACCACAGGTATGCTGACATAAGTCTGCGAACTGTAATACTCGGGCACGCCGTTCTGGTCGTGGTACAAGGTGCACCACATCCTGCGCGCGCCGTCGCCACCGGTTGTGACGCTGTCGCATATCACGCCTACCGTCTGTGCCGCATTATCGCCGTCGACCTTGCCCGTCATCAGTAGAAGCTCGATATTAAGATACTTGCCGTTGGTACTCGCCCACGAGCTGACAAACTTCACCGGGTCGGTCTTCATATCGCCAGTCATGCCTGCCGCAGCCGTAACCGACGGCACCAGCACATACGACACGGCCACAGGCTCGGCCTGAGGTTGTCCGCCATCGCCGTCAACCTTATTATAATAAAATAGCGCGCGGTAAACCGTGTCGGGTTTCTCCATCCACCCGACAACCACAGGCGACGTCAGCGTCAGCCGTTCGCCGCCGTCGGTTTCAACCGCCATTACGCGGGCATCGGCGTCGGTATGCGCCTCGACAAACTCGGCACGCATGGCCGACAGGGCGCCGTCGCCGGTGCGGTAAGAGTCGGTCTCGCACGCCGTGAGCAACGGCGCAACGGTCAAAAGAAATATCTTGATAATGTTTCTCATTCAACAGCCTTGAGGTAATTGATGGCAGGATTGGCATACATCGTAAGCATGCGCTCCATAAGATACGGCTCGTCCTTTCCGGGCAGGTCTATCTTGGCCAGCCTGCCGGCAAGATATTCCTCGAACGCCGCCTTGTCTTCAGCCGTGTACCTGTCTGCATGAGACACGTCGCCGCGGAGCATGTCGAGCGCGATGAAGTTTGACGGATACAGGCGGTAGTTGCGGTGAATCTCCTTATCTATATGGGCAGCAATAACATCGAAGACCTCTGTCTTGGGCAGGGCTGGGTCGAGACTGTCGAGCCACTCGTCAATGCACGGCGCGCACTGGTAGTGCACGTAGCCCTTGTAGCCGGTTATTCCCGTCCGCATGCTCTCGACGTCGTCTTCGGCCGACTTCTTCCAGTCGGGATTGTCACGCTTGAGCTGGAACTCCCTTGCCTTGAGATAGTCGCACGGGTCATACTCATACGAAATTGTCAGCGGCACAATGTGCAGGCGGCGCAGCTTCTCAACCACACTTCCGGCGCCTCCGCCAACGGCCATCATCTTGAGTATTGCCGGCTGCGTGCGGTCGTCAGAGTCCTTGGCACGCCCCTCGCGCTGCGCAATCCAGATGTTGTCATGCTTCTGTTCAATCACAAAATGCATGTAGTCGGACATCAGGCGGCTGGCAGCAAGAGTCTCGCGCGGTGAAAGGCCACGCCTTACGATAAACGACTTATTGACCTTTACCAGGTCTTTCACCCAGGGCAGCGACAGCAGGTTGTCGCCTATTGCGATCTCGCATGTGGTATCAAAGTGGCTGTCAATCAGCAGCTTGTCGAGAAAACCCGAGTCAAGCACGATGTCGCGGTGGTTGCTCACGAAAGTATAGCGCCCCGACACGTCAACAGTCGACAAGTCCATGTCACAGCCTTTTGTCAGCTTGTTGATCAGCGTCTGCACGAATCCGTAGCACAACGATTGCTGGAACTCAAGATTAGTCTTACACGCAAGTATCTTTTCGCGTACCGCCTCGAACGGTACTCCCGGCACTGCATAAGCCAGCACCTGCCTGAACAGCTCGTCAGCCAACATCCGTTCAAACACTTGCGGCAATTCCTCAGGCTCGAAAGGGCGGATACTGTCAAATTCAACGGGTACTTTCATGGTTTTCAGGATTTATGTGTGTTAATTAGGATTATAAACGTCCGGGGAAGTAAGGATTAGTTAATGGCAGATGTTTTGCATGCCAGGCTGATACCTGTCTCATGCATCCGCCATTAACTAATCCTTACTTCCCCGGACAAAATAAATCCATGATAATGGTTATCTGAACTGGTTTTCCACAATATCGGTAAGCACGTCGGTCATGTTAAGGCCGGCAGCCTTCACCTGCTGCGGAATGAAACTTGTGGCCGTCATTCCAGGAGTTGTGTTGATTTCAATCATGTTTATCTTGTCAACTTCCTTACCGTCACTGCCTTTGCCGCGGCTAATGATATAGTCGATACGTATTATACCGTTGCAATGCAGTATGTCGTAAATACGGCTTGTTATCTCTTCCACACGCTTGGTGGTCTCAGGAGCGAGACGCGCAGGCGTTATCTCCTGTACCTGGCCGTTGTACTTAGCGTCGTAATCGAAGAATTCATGCTGTGTAACAACCTCTGTGGCAGGCAATACGACACTCTTGTCGTGTGTCTTGTAGCAGCCGATTGAAATCTCCGTACCCTCAATGAACTGCTCCACCATGACGTCTTCGCTCTCGAGCATTGCCTTGCGTATGGCCGGGGCCAGCTGGTCCTTGTTCTTCACCTTCGACACTCCGAAGCTGCTACCGTCGGCCGCAGGCTTTACGAAACAGGGCATGCCAATGCGTTCTTCTATCTCGTCGTCACTGACAATTTCCTCGTATCCCTTGCGTATAAGCAGGCTGTCAGCCACGCGGACGCCGTATCCGCGCAGATACTGGTTAAGCACGAACTTATTGAACGTCAAAGCCTCAACAAGCACCCCGCTTGTTGAATAAGGCACATGTACAATCTCAAAGTAACCCTGCATGATACCATTCTCGCCAGGTGTGCCGTGTATTGTGATATAAGCATAGTCGAATTGTACGAACTTGCCGTCATACATGAACGAGAAGTCGTTGCGGTCGACAGGGACGGTGGTGCCATCAGGCAGGTTGACATGCCAATCAAGCCCTTTCACCACTACTACATAAACATCATAGCGGTCCTTGTCAAAGAAAGAATAAAGCCCTTGTGCAGAGCGTAAAGAGACACCATGCTCGGAAGAATCTCCCCCGCAGACTATGGCAATTGTTCTCTTAAGATTTTTCATAAGACATTATTATTATTTAAATTCGTTCCGTTAATATATTTTCTCCATCTGGATATCAGCTGCTCCAAGTCCGGCGGCAGCTGGGAGGTAAGGTCCATCTGCAAGCCCGTCAGGGGATGGACAAAGCCAAGGGTCTTTGCGTGGAGCGCCTGGCGCGGACATATCTTGAAGCAGTTTTCGACGAACTGGCGGTAGCTGCCGGTCCTATTGCCGCGCAGTATCTCAAAACCTCCGTAACGCCCGTCGGCAAACAGCGGATGGCCGATATGCCTCATGTGCGCCCTTATCTGATGGGTACGCCCTGTCTCGAGTATGCACTCTACAAGCGTAACATAGCCGAACCGCTCTATTACGCGGTAATGGGTTACGGCGTGCTTGCCTATCCCCGAGTCCGGAGGAAACACAGCCATGCGCATCCGGTCTTTAAGGTCGCGGCCGATGTTGCCCTCAATGCGCCCCTCGTCTTCGGTAAAATTACCCCAAACCAAGGCATTGTAACTGCGGTGGGTGGTCTTGTTGAAAAACTGAAGACCAAGCTTTGTCTTTGCGTTAGGAGTCTTGGCTACAACAAGAAGTCCGCTTGTATCCTTGTCTATACGGTGTACGAGTCCGACTTCGGGATCGTTCGGGTCATATGTCGGAACGTCTTTCAAATGCCATGCAATTGCGTTCACCAGCGTGCCGTGATAGTTTCCACACCCCGGATGGACGACCAACCCTGCCGGTTTGTTTACGACAATAAGTTCGGAATCCTCATACACGATGTCCAACGGAATGTCTTCAGGCTCAATCGTGTTATCGTATTGCGGACGGTCGAGCATCAGTGTTATCACGTCGAGCGGACGTACACGGTAGTTGCTTTTCACCGGACGGTCGTTCACATGCACAAAACCTGCGTCGGCAGCCTTCTGTATACGGTTACGGCTGGTGTGCTGCAGTTTCTTGAGCATGAACTTGTCGATGCGCAAAGGCTCTTGTCCCTTGTCTACTACGACACGCAGATGCTCATACAACTGTTGCCCCTCCTCGTCCTCCAAATCTATGTCGTCGATGTACTCGTCAGTCATAACGTTACAGCCTATCAATTAATTTAATGTGAATGCAGAGACTCCTATTCCGGACCTGTGACCACTTCAAACTCGTCAACCTCGCTTTCATGGTCAGGCGCGGTATACAGTTCGCCATTGGCCGGCATGCTTGCGGCCGATGAATCGCCGTATTCGTCGAAATAATCATCAGGCTCGGTGTATACAATTGAATCATTCATGTCTCTCATGCCGTCGCCGACCTGGATGATTACCATGTCATCCACCGACACCTTCTGCCCTGTACGCAACATCCGGCCATGCGACTTAAGCCCGTAGACCCAGTCCTTCTCGCCAGGAATATACTCCGTCGGACCGACCTTGAAGCCCATTGCCATCAACTTAGCACGCGCCTCTCGGTACGAGCAGTTGTCCACGATGTCGGGAATAGTGAGCATGGGCGAATGCGACGAATTAATCACCACGTATATCACGCGCCCCGACTTCACCCCCTTGCCCGGCTCGGGCGACTGTTCGAGTATGCAGTCGGGCGAAAGTGTCTTAACGTAACCAGTATCGCTTACGACTATTTTCAGATTGCTGGCTTCGAGGATATGTTCGGCATCGGAGAACTGCTTGTGCCTGATGTCGGGCACGTTTATCACTTCGCCATGATGGGTGTACATGTCGATGCCTATCTTGACGCCCAAGCACAGCAAGACGACGACAAGCAGCATGGCGGCGAGGTTGAGCCAGAGCCGCAAGCTGAAGAATTTCCGGAAGAAATCTTTTGTCTTCATTCTTGTTGTTGTTTCAAAAGGGAATGATGCCTGCATACGCCACACGGGCGGCCTTCCGCCCGGTACGCACTACGCGGCTTGTTTTTCTGCAAAGGTATGAAAAAAACAGAAAGAAGCAAAGGCATTGCTTTACTTCTTTCGTTTTAAGGTCTAAAAATCCTCTGAGCCCGTGGATTACTTGCCGTGGTTCTCGTCTGAAACAGTGAGTTTCTTACGTCCCTTTGCGCGACGTGCGGCAAGCACGCGGCGACCATTCTTTGTAGCCATTCTCTCGCGGAAGCCGTGCTTGTTCACTCTTCTCCTGTTGTGCGGCTGAAATGTTCTTTTCATGTTCGTCTATTTATTATTGTTATTTGTTTTCACACTTTGGGCTGCAAAAGTACGCAATTCTTTTTAAATAACCAAGAAATATGTGTTTTTTAGCCCTTTCTTTTATGCTTTTTTCCAAAAAAACACTACCTTTGCACCCTGAAAGTCAACTTTTTGGGCGACATGAAGCTTGTCGGCGGGGATTAACACCCGCTTTTGGGAACAAGCAGCAGGCGCTCCCCTTTGGCAACGGAAATAAATTTTAATTACAAACTTCAATATGATCAACTCACAGGAAATTAAAAAAGGAACATGCATCCGCATGGACAACCAGGTATGGATTTGCATTGACTTCCAGCACGTAAAGCCGGGCAAGGGCAATACCGTTATGCGTACAAAACTGAAGAACGTAACCGACGGACGCGTACTCGAGCGTACATTCCAGATCGGATTCAAGCTTGAGGACGTGCGCATCGAGCACCGCCCCTACCAGTATCTCTACGAAGACCCGACCGGACTTATCTTCATGAACCAGGAGACATTCGAGCAGATACCTATCAACCGCGACTCCATCATCGGCGTCGACTACATGAAGGAAGGCGACGTTGTAGAGGTTGTAACCGACACGACTGACGGCACGATACTCTATGCTGAAATGCCTGTAAAGACCAACCTGCGCGTAACTCACAGCGAGCCGGGCATCAAGGGCGACACAGCAACCAACGCAACCAAGCCCGCAACTCTTGAGAGCGGCGTAGAAGTACGCGTTCCGCTGTTCATCAACGAGGGCGACCTCATCCAGATTGACACACGCGACGGCAGCTACCTGAGCCGCGTCAAGGAATAATCAGGCAAGACACGCTTCACCCGGCAGCGGTGAAGCCGTAACATAACTCCAAAGGGGCTAAAGTAGTTTAAGACAACAAAGCAAGCGGTTTTAAAGCAACAGAAGCATTTGTCTCCAACTATTTTAGCCCCTTTGACTTTTTCAAGTGCCACACGGCGGCCGCACGCCGAATGCCTGCAGCCACTCTTGCACTACCCCCCTTTACACACAACCTTAACTCACCGGACACAATGAAATATTCATTTATCGTTCCCGTGTACAACCGTCCCGACGAGGTAGACGAGCTACTGGACAGCCTGACACGGCAGACCGTAAAAGACTTCGAGGTAATAATTGTAGAAGACGGCAGCCCGACGCCGTGCAAGGACGTCTGCGACAAGTACGCCGGCAGGCTCGACCTGCGCTACTTCATGAAGAAGAACAGCGGCCCGGGACAGAGCCGCAACTACGGCGCGGAACGCTCGAAAGGCGAATATCTCATCGTGCTCGACTCAGACGTGGTGCTGCCCGAAGGCTACCTGAAAGCCGTTGAAGACGAACTCGAGCGCGAACCGGCCGACGCCTTCGGCGGACCTGACAGCGCACACCCGTCGTTCACCGACACGCAGAAGGCCATAAGCTACTCGATGACGAGCTTTTTCACTACGGGCGGAATACGCGGCGGCAAGAAGAAGCTCGACAAGTTCTACCCCCGTTCTTACAACATGGGCATACGCCGCGACGTCTACCTGCGCCTCGGCGGATTCTCAAAGATGCGCTTCGGCGAGGACATCGACTTCAGCATACGCATATTCAAGGCCGGATGCCGCTGCCGGCTGTTCCCCGAAGCGTGGGTGTGGCACAAGCGGCGCACCGACTTCCGCAAGTTTTTCCGCCAGGTGTTCAACAGCGGCATAGCCCGCATCAACCTATACAAGAAATACCCCGAGTCGCTCAAGCTCGTCCACATGCTGCCCATGGTGTTCACGGTAGGCGTCTGCGCGCTCGTGCTCACGTCGGCCGTAGGCCGCGTGTTGATGGAGTACGACGGCATACACAAGTGGTACTGGCTGTGCGCCGGACCGTGGCTGCCCATACTTTTCTACTGTTTCCTCATTTTCGCCGACTCGTCGGTCAGCAACAAGAGCCTCAAGGTGGGCCTGCTCAGCGTCCCCGCGGCATTCATCCAGCTGTTCGGATACGGCTGCGGATTCCTCACGGCATGGTGGAAACGGTGCCTGAAAGGGCAGGACGAGTTCCACGCCTTCGACAAGACTTTCTATAAATAACCATCCACCGGCAATCCTGCATCCGCCAACCATCGACAATGTCAAAACTCAACATAAACCAATGGGCTGAGGAAGACCGCCCGCGCGAGAAGCTGATGCGCCTCGGCCCCGCCGCCCTGTCTAACGCCGAACTGCTGGCCATACTCATAGGTTCAGGCTCGCAGGACGAGAGCGCCGTGGACCTGATGAAGCGCGTGCTGGCCGACTGCGACAACAACCTTAACACACTGGGCAAGAAGACCATAGCCGAACTGACCGGCGGGAGCTACAAGGGCATGGGGCCGGCCAAGGCCGTGACCATACTTGCAGCCTGCGAACTGGGCAAACGGCGGCAGGCGGAAAAGGCCGAGGAGCGCAAACAGCTCAACTCGGCCGTGGCAATATACGAATACATGCACCCGCGCATGCAAGACCTGAGCGAGGAAGAGGCGTGGGTATTGCTGATGAACCAGAACTACAAGCTGATAAAGCCACTGCAGCTGTCGCACGGCGGAATAACCGAAACGGCCGTCGACATACGCGTGATAATAAAAAACGCGCTGCTGTGCAACGCCACCGTCATCGCCCTGTGCCACAACCACCCGAGCGGCAACGCAAGTCCGAGCGGCGACGACGACCGCATAACGCAGAGGCTTAAGAAGGCGTGCGAGGTGATGCGCCTTTACCTGGCAGACCACCTGATAATCACCGACGGACGGTATTACAGCTATTCGGAAGAAGGAAGGCTTTAAGCTACGTACGGCACAACATCCCGACAGACTACATTTCAGAACAGGACGCACGGCACGTGCAGGCCTTACGAAAGGTCACACCTGCCAGCCCATTACGCAAAAGGTTACCTTTCAGGCGCTGAAAGGTAACCTTTTGCCCTATAAAAGACGACCTTTTACAAGGTAAAACACGGCCTTTTACAAACCGCCTGATTATCAGCCTTATACAAGCCGGTGGCAATACTGTCTGCCGGTGGTTTTTAACGGGCACGTCAAACCGCAGCCTTGCCTGTCCCGTCATTCAGCCGTCCGACCACCTGCTCTGCGCAGTCGCAGCTCAACAAGTACGTCCTGCCGCTGCGGAGCTTGATGTAAAAGGCGTCGGCATAATCGCCCACATACTCGAAATGGGAGCCCAACCCGCCGCCCGAGAACCAGCCTATATAGCCGCAGAAGGCGCCGCAGCCCCACATGCGGAACATGTGCGAGGGCTTGCCCTGCCACAGGGCGGCCTCGGCTATGTCGGCGTAGCGGAAGCTCTTGGTTCCCCACACCCTGCGCAGCACGAGCGCGTCGGCCGCCAGTTCGATGCTGCGTGGCGATATAAGGTAGTAATAAAACAGTATGCCGAAGACCGACAGCGTGGTCAGCAGCATTATGACGAAAGGCACAAGTATGAAAGGCTCGATGAACACCATGTACCAGCTTGGCACGAACACCGCCACGAGCAACACCCAAACGCCCACCGTCACGCAGCGCACGGTGCGGCTCTTGCTTACTTTGTAGACATTGTCATCACCCATGTTTCCCATAATCCAAGGTTTTGCCACAAAGTTAACAAAAATCAACCACAACACTGGCAAATACAAGAACAAAATGGGCTGCCGCCCTGCTTTTTCATACAAACGCAATACAACGCCCCCTTTCAGGCACGGACGGTGCCCCGCCAAAGCCCCTGTGGAAGCCGCCACCAGCGCTTTTTCGGAATTATTACACAACAATTTTGGAACTAAAGCAAAATATTGTTACTTTTGCAACAACTTATAAAAAACACGAATGACGCATTCCATTGCCAAGCAGGTCCAGCCGGACCCTTAAGCTGGCAGAAGATTAACTTTGATAACATTTAACACGGAAAATAACATTACTAACTATTCACATTTATATGGCATACAAACGCATTACGGCGGCTGAAGCCGCCTCGATGATCCGCAATGGCGAGAACATTGGCCTCAGCGGATTCACACCAGCGGGAACGGCAAAGGCCGTGACTAAAGAACTGGCCAAGATAGCCCAGGCCGAGCACGAGGCCGGACGCGAGTTCAAGGTAGGATTATTCACCGGAGCCTCGACAGGACAGAGCGCCGACGGCGACCTCTCAAACGCTCAGGCCATACGCTACCGCGCCCCCTACACCACCAACGGCGATTTCCGCCGCCACGTTAACGCCGGCGAGATTGCTTACAACGACATCCACCTGAGCCACATGGCACAAGAGCTGCGCTACGGCTTCATGGGCGAGGTTGACTGGGCGATACTCGAAGTGTGCGACATCGAGGAAGGCGAAACCACATGCAAGGCATACCTCACCGCCGCAGGCGGCATAAGCCCCACCGTGGCACGCCTGGCCAAGCACGTCATACTGGAGCTTAACGCGTTCCACAGCAAGGACGCCAAGTTCCTGCACGACGTATACGAGCCGCTCGACCCGCCTTTGCGCCAGCCAATACCCATCACGCACGTCAACGACCGCATAGGCAAGCCTTACGTTGAAATAGACGCCAAGAAAATCGTAGGCGTGGTTGAATGCGACATAGCCGACGAGGCAAGGGCCTTCAAGGACTCTGACCCCGTGACCGACCAGATAGGCCACAACGTGGCACAGTTCCTCATCGGCGACATGAAGCGCGGCATCATACCGCCGTCTTTCCTGCCCCTGCAGAGCGGTGTGGGCAGCACCGCCAACGCCATACTCGGCGCCCTGGGCCACGAGAAGAGCGTGCCCGACTTCAACGTGTACACCGAAGTGCTCCAGGACAGCGTCGTAGGCATGATGCTCGAAGGCCGCGTTAAAGACGCATCGTCATGCTCGCTCACCGTGTCAAACGAATGCCTCAAGCAGATTTACGACAACATGGACTACTTCAAGCAGCACCTCACGCTGCGCCAGAGCGAGATTTCCAACTCGCCCGAGGTAATCCGCCGACTCGGAGTCATAGCAATCAACACCGCAATAGAGGTTGACATCTACGGCAACGCTAACTCGACACACATCTGCGGAACCAAGATGATGAACGGTATCGGAGGCTCAGGCGACTTCGAGCGCAACGCATACATCAGCATCTTCACCTGCCCGTCTACGGCAAAGGGCGGCCTTATCAGCTCGGTAGTGCCGTTCGTAAGCCACCAGGACAGCTCGGAACACGACGTGAACGTAATCGTGACCGAGCAGGGAGTTGCCGACCTGCGCGGCAAGTGCCCCGAGGAGCGCGCACACCTCATCATCGAGAACTGCGCACACCCGGACTACCGCCCGCTGTTGCGCGACTACCTGAAGCTGGCCAAGGCCGGACACACACGCCACTGCCTCACCGCAGCCTTCGCCATGCACGACACGCTGGGACGCAAGGGCGACATGCACCTGACCGACTTCTCGGAATACGTAAAATAAACAGGCTGTAACCAAGCAGCCGGGACAAGGCAGCGGAAAAATGCGAAAACAACAGTTGTTGACATCTTTCCGCTGTTATATTATTTCGTTATTTCATCTTTTTCACTACAAAAACGTCCTTTTCATCCGTTCATACTTCCGCCTTTACACCTTTTTATGTAACTTTGCAACTTGTAACGCGATTTTAATACATGCAGCAAAGGAGAATACTGATAACCGGTGCAAGCGGCTTCATAGGCAGTTTCATTGTGGAAGAAGCCCTGAAAAGGGGGTTCGAGACGTGGGCGGCCGTAAGGAAAAGCAGTTCAAGACGTTATCTTGCAGATGAAAGGATACATTTCATAGAACTTGATTTCAACAACCCTGACGACCTGGAGCACAAGCTCGAAGGCAAAGACTTCGATTACATAATCCACGCCGCAGGAGCTACTAAATGCCTGCACAAGGCCGATTTCTTCAAGGTTAACACCACAGGTACGGCCAATCTGGCAGCGGCGGCTGCCAGCAAATGCCCCGGATTAAGACGCTTCGTGTTCATCAGCAGCCTCAGCGTGGTAGGTCCTGCAAGAGAGTCGGCACCATACACCGAAATTACAGACGGCGACACGCCGCATCCCAACACTGCATACGGAATGAGCAAGCTCGAGGCCGAGAAGGCGCTCGACGCCATGCAGGGCTTCCCCTTCATAGTACTGCGCCCCACGGGAGTGTACGGCCCGAGGGAGAAAGACTACTTCATGATGGCGCAGAGCATACGCCGCCACATCGACTTCGCCGCAGGACTGAAACCGCAGGACATCACATTCATATACGTAAAAGACCTTGTACAGGCGGCAATGCTTGCCCTTGACAACGGGCGCAACGGCGCAAGGTACTTCCTGAGCGACGGCAACGTCTACTCGTCGCGTGCTTTCAGCGACCTTATACGCCGCGAACTCGGCAATCCATGGCTGCTGCGCATCAAGGCTCCACTATGGTTACTGAAGGCGGTTACGGCCGCAGGCGACTGTTTCGGAAGGCTTACCGGGAGCATTACCGCACTCAACAACGACAAATACAAGATAATGAAACAGCGCAACTGGCGTTGCGACATCAACCCCGCAGTAAGCGAACTCGGGTTCAAACCTTGCTACGACCTGGAAAGAGGCGTACATGAGGCCATTGAATGGTACAAGGAAAACAAATGGCTGTAACGCATGCGGAACCGCAGGACGCATGTAACATTTGTAATAACACCAACCACGCTCCGGCCAACCGGTCATTGGCATGGCCGTGCCGGATACATTTTATTCCCAAGATACATAAGATCAAGACATAAATGATGAAATTCGTTAAGCAACTGTTCGCCATAGACAAGCGGCCAAGGAAAGGGCTGTTGGCCCTCGAGTGGGTAATGGCGGCCTACATGGTGTGCACGCTGCTGATAATATTCTTCACATACACTAAGCTCGAAAACCCGGATACGATGATCTGGGGGCGCATCAGGATAGCCGTAATCACGGCCGGCATGTGGGCCGTTTACCGGATGCTGCCGTGCAGGCTGACGCTGTTCCTGCGCATAACGGTGCAGCTGGCGCTGCTCGGCTGGTGGTATCCCGACACTTACGAGATTAACCGCATGCTGCCCAACCTCGACCATGTGTTCGCCCAGCTCGAGCAAGACATCTTCGGATGCCAGCCCGCCCTGCTCTTCTACGACGCCATGCCGTGGCCCGTTGTAAGCGAACTAATGGACATGGGTTACGCCGCCTATTACCCGATGATAGCCTTCGTGGTCATCTACTACTTCTTATACCGCTACCATGACTACGAGCGCACGGCCTTCGTAGTGCTTACTGCCTTTTTCATTTATTACGTAGTCTACATCGTCCTGCCCGTCACCGGCCCCACGTTCTACTATAACGCCGTAGGACTGTCGGACATAAGGCAGGGCATATTCCCCGACGTACACTTCCATTTCAACTATGTGCAGGATTGCCTGCCCACCCCCGGTTACACCGACGGCATATTCTATCAGATGGTAGAGAGTGCCAAGGCTGCCGGCGAGCGCCCTACCGCAGCCTTCCCCAGCAGCCACGTAGGCATAAGCACGATACTCATGATGCTGGCATGGCGCACCGGCAACCGCCGCATGTTCTACGTACTGCTGCCTTTTTATGTGCTGTTGTTCTTCTCAACCGTGTACATCCAGGCCCACTATGCCATCGACGCAATAGCCGGACTGATAAGCGGAATATTGCTCTACGCCATACTTATGCCGGTAGGGAAAAGGGTATGCCACACCAGCTGACGCCCTGCTATACAATAACCGTCCTGTCCGCACTTAGCGTCAGCACATAACCGCCTTTAACCACTTTTTCAGATAAAAAACAATAAAAAGGCGACTATGTCCGATAAAACCACTACTTTTGCAGCATGACAAGGATTGCAACAATAATAGCATCGGCTCTCATGCTGCTTGCGCCGTCGGCAATGTCGGCGCAAGACGCCAAGGACAAGAAACCTGAAGACGCCGCGGTAGACATGGACAACCCTACGTTCGTGCCCACGGTGAAGGTCAGCAAGGTGCTTGTTGACGGCGACAGCCTGCAATATGTCGAACTGAACAACGTCTACGTGTACCCCCAGCCGGTGTTCAAGAACGCCAAGAGCCGCGCGGCCTACAACCGCCTTGTATACAACGTGAAGAAGGTGTTGCCCATAGCGAAGGAAGTAAACAAGATAATACTTGAGACTTACGAATACCTCCAGACACTGCCAGACAAGAAAGCACGCGACAGACACATGCAGCGCGTAGAGGAAGACATCAAACGCAGGTACACGCCGAGAATGAAAAAGCTCTCATACTCTCAGGGCAAACTGCTCATAAAACTGGTTTACCGCGAGTGCGACTCGTCGGCATACGACCTGATACGCGCCTTCATCAGTCCCGTGCGCGCCGGCTTCTACCAGGCATTCGCATGGGCATTCGGCGCCAGCCTGATGAAGAAATACGACCCGGAGAAGACCGACAGGCTGACGGAACGCGTTGTGCTCATGGTCGAATCGGGACAGCTGTAAGCCGAATACGCCCTATACGCCTGTATGTTTAGCGGCAGCAAGCCTGCCTTAAAAACGCATCTCCAGGCATGAACGGACACAACACAACCAACCAAACGTAAAATGTAAACCGGCTAACGACTGGACAACATACGCCAAAATACCTGAATAGCTGCACTTGCTTGAGTGCGGCTATTTTTTATTTTACACCAGCACAACACTAAAAACAACCGCCAGAAAAAGCACGGCAATATTAAAAAACATAAAAACTAACGATATTAGTTGTTTGATTAAATCTTTTAGTTTACCTTTGCATAACTAATAAAATACGTTTACTATGAAGAGACTTGTTTTATACTTACTGACGCTCGCATCGCTCACAACAGCAGCGCAGACCATCACCGGCGGAAGCCTACCACCGATAAGGCCGATAGAGAAGACCGTGTACGACTCTGCACTAATAAGGGTTTATTATGAATACAGATACCGGCCTGACCCTAACAACACAGGCAAATGGCGCAAGGCACAGACCATCATGCTGATTGGCGACAGATACACAGGATTCGCCGACTACGCACAAATAAGGGAAGACTCGCTCAACGATGCCTACTACCGCGAAAAAAGGTCGCCGATGGAGCTGGTAAGCGCGGTATTAACTGCATCAGGCAGCGGCACGTACGATTCTCCGTTGGTGGTCGACATAGCCCGTAACACGGCCACGGTACAGATAATTGGGCAGATAAACTGTCAGTACACGCAGAACCTTAAGCCGGCAGAATGGACACTGGCAGACGGCGACACAACGATATGCGGCATAAAATGCAGGAAAGCCACGTGTCGCATGGGCGGACGCGACTGGACGGCATGGTACTCAGAAGACTATGCCATGCCCTACGGCCCCTACCTGTTCCGCGGACTGCCGGGGCTGATTTTCGCCATAAGCGACACCGGATGCAACCACGTCTTCACACTCAACGGCATTGTAAGACTCGCCGTTCCGCAGCCAATTTATCTCTACAAGGACAACCAGCAGCTGGTACTCTCGCGCGAAGATGCGTTAAAGATGAAACGCAACGAGGCTGCCGACCCGCAAAGCGCAATGGAAATGTCGGGCAAGAGCGTAACGTTTATCGGTGAAAAACGGCTGAGAAGTTTGCCGTATAACCCCATTGAGCTGGAATAGTTTCAGTTAGCTGCATAACTTACTGATATCCAATGCATTGCAAAAGGCCACCTTTTGCAATGCAAAACACGGCCTTTTACAGCCTGAAACATGACCTTTTACACCGCCAAAGGCGGCATATTGCAATTTAACCAAAAACAGCCTTTAGACCGCATGATGCTAAATCCAACAAGTATATTGGTAATTTCAGCCGTCTTGTTGTCTTCCATTGCCGCCGTGCCATACACTGTTCCCTGGCACGACACGCCATGCATGCAAAACATGGAACGATAATCCGGCAGAATCCTAATGACAGATTTGGATTTGAGCGGTAATAAACCATAAAACAATAAACAAACTATGACAGGAAACACTCACATCAGACACATGGCCGCAACAGCATTCAAGGGGCGCGGCGACAGTCAGGCGACGTCCATGCCGCTGCGGCTGCTCGCCGTCCTGTTTGCCCTTACCGCTACAGTTGCAGCCCAGCCGCAACCCTCAATGCGAACGGTCAAGGGCACCGTGGCCGACACCAAGACTGGCGAAGGCGTGGCATACGTAACCTGCAAGTCGCTCGACGCCGCCGACTCGCTGCTGGCATACACAATGACGGCAGGCGACGGAACGTTCAACTTGCCGCTGCCCAATGGGACTGCAACGGTGGAGTTCACCCTCATAGGCTACGACAAGAAGCGCGTCAGGACGCCCGAAGCCGGACTCAACATGCACGTAAGCCTGACGCCGTCAGCCATAATGCTGAAGGAACTGACCGTAAAGGCGCTCCCGATAGAGCGGCGGCAGGACACTATAAACTATAACGTGGCGGCGTTCCAGGGCAAGGAGGACCGCTATATAGAAGACGTGCTAAGGAAACTGCCGGGCGTAGAAGTTGCGGCAGACGGCTCGATTTCGTACAACGGCAAGTCAATCAACAAGTTCAACATCGAGGGACAGGACCTTCTGGGCAACCAATACAACCAGGCTACGCGCAACCTGCCTGCCGACGCGGTGGCAACTGTCCAGATAATGGAGAACGACCAGCCCGTGCGCGCGCTGAAGGACAGGGTGCCGTCAGACAAGGCGACGCTCAACATAAAGCTGAAACAGGACTACCGGCTGCACCCGTTCGGCGAGGCAAGCGGCGGCATAGGAGGATTTGACGGCGTGTCGTGGGACAACCGCCTGACGCTTGTCAACATCGGGCGGAAAAACCAGATTATGCTGACCGCACGCATGGACAACAGCGGCGTGAACCTGTCGGGCAACACAGTCGAACACTTCGACGCCTCCGATCCGTACAACTACGAACCCCTGCCGCCCGACATGACCGCCGTCGGTGGCACATCAAAACCGCCCGTAAGCGAGAAGCGCTACCTGCGCAACAAGTCTTATTCGGTGGGACTGAACATGCTACGCCGTGTGGGACGCTACGGCTCGCTGCGCGCCAACCTGTCATACTACGGCACGTCCGACCGTTCAAGAGACAGCACCTTCAACTTCTACGGCGGCGAACATACGCTGTCGCTCTACGAAACAAGCAACTGCAAGACTCGCCGGCACACGTTCATGCCGCGCGTGCAATACGAGCTTAATTCGCCAGGAATATACCTTGTTGACGAAGTTTCAGGCTCGCTGACAGCAGAACGGCTGTCGTGCGGCATGATGACGGAACAATACGCCGGCACAAAAGACGGACAGCCACCGACCGGCAACACGACCGGCGACTCACAGGTGCTAGCAAACCGGCTTGGCGAGCGCACCGTACGCCATCCGGGCTACGTGCAGAACAAGCTGCGCATGACCGTAAACGCCGGGGCTAACACCTATTCGGTTAACTCTCTAGTACGCTACTTCCGCCGCAGCGAGACGCTCGGCGTTGACTACGGCGGCACCGGCAACCAGTACGTACCGGCAGGTAACGAAGCCCGTCAGGAGCCAGCAACGGGCGGCGGACTCCAACATGGACAACGCATTACACTCGAAAGGCTTATGGCGCGCAGCAGCGCAGGCACACGCTTCTACATCGGGGCTAACAGCCTTGAAGCAAGATACGCCTTCGAACTGCGTAACGACAAAGTGGAAGAATACGGCGGCGGAAGTTTCAATACGACCTACATGAAGCACTCGCTCACGCCCGAATACGTGGTGAGATACGGCCGGGGGCACGTCACTACAAGCCTGCCCGTAAACGTGTTCACGCAACGCGTGCCCTGGAGCAGTGCCGGCGGCAAGACAGAAATATACCTGTCGCCCGACATAAGCTGGCGGCACGAGTTCTCGCCGATGTGGCGCTTGAACGTGTCTGGCGGCACGGGGCTCGACGAGTCTGACGAAGTGATGGCGGGCACGGCGTATTACAGCGGTTACCGCACGCGCGTCACAACTCCCGACCACATAGGCATGACGCGTTCCACCCGCACCTCGCTGTCTCTGAGATACGCAGACATGGTAACCATGTTCGTGTGGAACTTCATGGCGATGGCGTCGTGGAGCAGGGCCGACCACTACAACGAGTACTCCTACGGCGAAGGACTTACAACAGTAAGCCCCGTATGGGAGAACGCGGACATACGCTCTCTATATGTAATGACGTCGGCCGACAAGACCGTAAGCAGCGCCGGACTGGCAGTAAAGGGCACGCTGAACTATAACCGGACGGTAGCTCCCGTGGCACAGAACGGCAGGAAAATAAACGTTACGGGCAACGTCTTTTCGGCGGCAATGACACTGAGGTGGGACAAGTTGGATTGGATTACAGTGGCGGAACGCCCTACGTTCAACCTGACTTGGCAGGACTTGTATGACGGAAGTACGGGGAACAACGTCCTGGCAAACTTCTACAACGAGGCCGACTTGCACCTTTTCCCGTTCAAGGGGTTTGAAGTCAGCGTCTCGTGGGAGTACAACATGCTCGAAGTGGAGCGCGGCCGCTACCGCCACAACAGTTTCATAGACGCCTCGGCGCACTACGCGCCCACGAAAAAGGTAGAACTTGGGCTGACGGTAAACAACCTGCTCGACCGCAAGGTGTACGAGGAGGCGTCTTTCACGGGAATGAATTACAACTATTTCAGCCTGCCGCTGCGCGGCCGCGAGATAATGCTATCTGTCACGTTCAGCATCTGAGCCGCGTACGCGGACAGCAGGCAGTAACCCAACGCGCCGGCATGCAAAATAAAAGCCGCACGCAAATGCGTGCGGCTTCTTTATCTTTTACACTTTCGGGGAAAGTGTTATTTCTCTGAATAAAGCACTTGTATTACCGTCTGTCCTACCGCCCCGAGCGTAGACTTGTCGATACTCTCCATCGTGTCGCTGACCGTGTGCCACGTCGGACCGAAGTTGCTCTGGGCACAGTCGGGATAATATGCCACGATGTCGATTGTCGGTATCTTGGCCTTCTCGTTAACAGGCAGGTGGTCGTCGGTGACGTAACCGCCATCCTGGTCGACGAAATAGCTGCCTACTCCTACCACTTCGGCCGCCGCCCATACCTTCTTCACGATGTCAGGGGCGTATTGCATGGACATTCCTTCACGCCAGAACTGGGAGCCTTGGCCGCCTACCATGTCGAGCAGGATGCCGTAACGGGCCTTGTAGCCAGCCTTGTGCGGATTTGCCGACCAGTATTGTGCGCCCAATGCCCACGAGTCGCCGTTGTCGGCCACGTCGCTCCAGCGCGGCACACCCCAGTCTTCAGCGTCGAAACATACGAAATCAACGCCGACATTAAGCTTCGCCGTGTCGGCAGCCAGCAACCTGGCCACCTCAAGCATGACGGCTACGCCGCTAGCTCCGTCGTTGGCTCCCATGACAGGCTTGCGCCAGTTGGTGCTGTCGGGATCGTTATCGGCCCACGGACGGGTGTCCCAATGGGCGCAGAGCAGTATGCGCTCGGAGAGTTCGGGACGGTAACTTGCGATGATGTTCGTCGACTTCAGCGGAGTGCCGTCATATCCGTCGAGCGTTGCGTGCTGCGGCATTACGGTGCATCCGTACTGCCTGAACTTGGCCATTATCCACTCACCGCACTGCTCATGGGCGTCAGAATTCATTGTACGGGGACCGAAGTCGCACTGTTTGGCGCAGAAGGCGTATGCGCTGTCGGCGTTGAACGCAGGACCGACGGGCACGGACGACACATCGTCGCCTGCCTTAGCCGCTTTCTTGTTGCTGTTGCATGCCGTAAAAGATACGAACAACACCAACACTAATACTTTAGCAATATTTTTCATTGTAATTCTGTTTAAACGGAAACCCGCCTCATGGCATCGGCCACAGGCCTGCCAGCGGCGGTATATACTGAGGTATGTTCATTCCCTGACACCTTGCACCTTGGCCATTACACGCAGCCAGTTGCCGCCCCAGATGCGGGCAATGTCGCGCTCGTTGTAACGCCGGCGCAGCAAGTGAAGCGTGAAGTTAATCATCTCTGAAGAGTCGGCAATACCTTTGACGCCGCCGTCCCCGTCGAAGTCGGAACCCAGTCCGACGTGCTCGACGCCCACAATCTTTATGGCATGTTCAAGATGCGCTATCGCGTCCATTATGCTAGCCTCGCACCTGTCGTTGCGCAGGAATCCGTGGTAAAGCGTAACATGCGCCACTCCTCCCTTTGCGGCGAGGGCGCGTAGCTGGTCGTCGGTAAGGTTGCGGGGCACGTCGCAAAGCGCCTTGCAGTTGCTATGGCTGCATACTATGGGCTTTATACTGATGTCGAGGGCGTCGTAGAAGCTTTTTTCGGCGGCGTGGCTGAGGTCAACCATGATGCCCTGGCGGTTCATCTCCCTTATCACCTGCTCGCCGAAACGGCTCACCCCGCCGTATGTATTGCAGCCACGGGCGCTGTCGCAGATGTCGTTGTCGCCGTTGTGGCACAACGTTATGTACACCACGCCGCGCCGGGCGAAGTGTTCGATGTTGGCCAAGTCGTGGTTGAGGGCCAGTCCGTTCTCTATTCCGAACATGATGGAACGGCGTCCGCGGCGCTTGTCCTCGTACAAATCCGCCGGCGTACGGGCAATACTGACATACCGGTTGTTGTCCTTGACAATAGCCTCTATCTTGTCAAAAATGAGGTCTGCGTATTCGGTAGGTCCGCTTACGTCGAATGAAACTTTAGACGAAAACGCCTCGCCTATCTTTGGCTGCGGCAGGTAAGCGGCCATTATGACGGCATCCTGGCGGCCTTCTGCCATCTTGTGCATGTCGACGAGGATGCGCGGGTCGCGCTGCTCGAAATGTATTCCCTGCGGAAAGAACATCGGCGTGTCGCAATGCGTGTCGAGGGTAAGTATGCGCCGGTGAAGGTCTTTTGCACGGCTGAACTCCACCGCACGCCCGACAAGCCAGCCGAACAAGGCCGGACCGCTGTCTTCAAGCCATTCGGGATGCCACTGCACGCCCATAATAGACTTGTACTCGCTGCTCTCAATAGCCTCGATGACACCGTCGGAGGCTACAGCGGTAACCTTAAACCTTGCACCGCACTTCCTCACCGACTGGTGGTGGAACGAGTTTACGGCAAGCGTCCCGGTTCCGTATATGCCATAAAGGGCCGAATCCTTCTCGATAATGACAGTGTGCGTAGGTTCACGCCTGTCTGCATCCTGGCTGTGCTTCAGCAGTGCATGGCCGCCCGGTGTCAGGCGCCCTGCCTGCATGCCTTCGGCAATGTCTTGCTCGACCTCTCCGTCGAGCGCGGTAACAAGTACTTGGATTCCGCGGCAGATACCCAACATCGGTATCTGCCTGTTGTATGCAAGGCGCACGGCAAGCAGCTCGGCCTCGTCGCGCTCACGGTTGATTGAATGAAGGCGAGGCGAAGGCTCTTCGCCCGCCCACAATGGGTTAATGTCGCCACCACCCGTAAGCATGAGACCGTCGAGCGAGTCAAGCGTGTTGATTATAACATCCTTATCGGCCAATGGCGGTATCACGACGGGCACTCCACCCGCTTCGGCTATTCCCTTGTAATACCGCTCGACAAGACGCGTCTCCCCTTCGGCAAAGTTGCCAGTAAGCCCTATGACAGGTTTACGCCCCGCCTCGGGATAACGCGAATAGACATCATTAAGACAACCGTTAAGGTCAAATGGTTTCATCTTAGAGCCGTCCTACTTTATTACCTTTTCACATCCTGTGGTACAGGCACTTCCCTCTTGATACTTTGTTCAAGCGAGATAAGCGTCTCGGTGGCAACTACACCCGGAATGCTCTGCATCTGGTTGTTCAGGAGGTCCATAAGTTGTTCGTTGTCGCGTGCGTACAGCTTGACCAGCACTGTGTACGGGCCGGTTGTGAAATGGCATTCCACAATCTCGGGAATATGCTCAAGCTGTTCCACCACTGATTTATACATGTTTCCGCGTTCAAGCGTTATGCCCACGTAAGTACATGTAGAATAACCGAGAGTCTTGGCATTAACGTCAAAGCCGCTTCCGGTTATCACGCCGTTTTCAATAAGATGCTGAACACGCTGGTGTATGGCAGCGCGCGAAACGCCACACTCGGCAGCCACGTCCTTAAAAGGTATTCGGGCGTTCTTTGACAATATGCCAAGTATTTTCCTGTCAAGACTGTCTATTTTCTCCATTTCGTAATGCTTAATATTTTTATTTTCAAGATGTAGGCAATATGCTTAAAAGTACGAATGCGCCCTGCGCCTCCGTGATACAGACAAGCCGGAATACACAACCTTGACACTCGGCCGGACGCGCATGGATTTACCCCGACACGAAGCCTTGCCGTTTACAGATGTCCTGTATATTTCCCTTGCTTGTATTAAGTATGTATTACATTTAAATAGTTGCGAGCAAATTTACATATTAAAAATGAGACTTACAACATTTTGACATGAAATTTGTCTGTTTTAATGCAATATGAAATAGAAAAGGGAGACTTTTAACAGTCTCCCCCTTTTGTCAATGACAAACAAGAGTTTCAAGCCATTTCGGACTTTAACTTATCCGGTCTGATATTACTTCTTTGAAGACTTGCTTGCAGGCTGCAGCTTAACGGCTTTCACTGTCGTGCCCTTGCCTGCCGGCTGCTTTGGATTCTTCTTTACAACGGGCACAGATGCCTTCTTCACATCTACCACCTCAACAGTGAACACCAAAGCGCTGTAAGGCTTGATTTTACCTGCCGCACGCTCGCCGTAAGCAAGATTGTAAGGAATGTAAAGCTCCCACTTGCTGCCTACCGGCATCATCAGCAAAGCCTCCGTCCATCCCTTTATGACCTGTGAAGGACGGAAAGTGCTGGTCTGGCCCTTGCGTTCGTAGCTGCTGTCAAAGACTGTGCCGTCAATCAGGCGGCCTTCATACTTTACGGTCACATCGTCACGCTCTGATGCCACCTCCCCTTCGCCCTTGACAAGCACCTTGTATTGCAGACCGCTCGGCAGAGTAACAACTCCCGGCTTCTCCTTGTTGGCAGCCAGGAAATCCTCGCCGGCCTTCTTGTTGGCGGCGTTGCGCTGGTCTACGGCTTCCCTGAACACCTTGTTGAAATACTCTTTGGCAACCTCAGCCGTCATGAGAGAAGAATCGTTCTTCAACGCATTGATAAATCCGTGGTTGAACATATCGGCGCTGAGCGAGTCAGGACGTCCTTCAAATTCATCCTTGAGGAAAGGGAATATGCGCAGACTCACCATCTGTGCTATCTGCTGTCCTGCAAAATAAGCCTTGTTACTCTCGCTGAAGCCCTTTGCCATGGCATCGTTATAGCCCTTGACAAAATCGTCCATGTAAGCGGTATCGACGTTAAAACTCTGCTCGAGATAATTAACAAGTCCCTCGGTACGGACCATACCGGCAGAATAACTCAACGAGTCAGCGGCATTTTTAAGCTCGACAGCTTCAACCTTCGCCTTGTCGTTTTTCTTGTCCTTCTTTTTCTTTCCGGCTGCTTCAGCCGTATTGAAAACAGCGCCCGCCACAACGGCGAGCGCGATTATTAATGATTTTTTCATTTCTTATCCTCTTTCGGAAAACCTAAATATAATATTTATTTCTTTCCTACACCTACAAGCTCTATCTTGAAGATAAGCGTAGAGAACGGCTTGATATCAGAAGTCTCACGATCGCCGTAAGCCTGGTCCTGAGGTATTACAACCTCCCATACGCTACCTACGGGCATGTGGGTCAGAGCCTCTGTCCATCCCGGTATTACCTGGTTAGCGCGCAGCGATACAGGCTCCTTGCTCTTGTAAGAGCTGTCGAACACCTTGCCGTCGATTGTCTTGCCTTCATACTGTACGCGAACCCATGAAGTATCCTTAGGCATCTCGCCCTTGCCTTCCTTTATAACGCGGTAGAGTACGCCATTTGCCAACTTCTTGACACCAGCCTTCTTGGCATACTCGGCCAGGTACTTCTCGCCGGCCTTCTTGTTCTCGCCGTACTGGGCCTCCATAGCCTTGGCCTTAATTGCCGGTATCTTGACCTGAAGCACGTTCTGTGCCTGCTCAACGGTCATGAGTCCGCCCTTGCCAGACGTTCCGCTGATGAAACCGGCCATGAAGTTCTTCAAAGAGATGGTCTTTGTAGAATCGTTTCCGAAGAGCTCGTGGTTGATACCCTTAAGCATCTGGTTTGATATCTGCTGGCCTATCTGTATACCTGCATAGTAAGCGGCTTTCTTCTTGTCGTCGCCTGCGTTCACGCCGGTGTTAAGTCCGCGGTAGAACTCGTCAAGATAAGCAGTGTCTACTCCGAGTCCCCTTACGAGATATTCCTTCAGGCCTTGTGTCTGCGACATACCGATAGCGTAGCTTACGGTATCTACGTCATTCTTCAAATCCGCCTTTGGCGTTGAATTGCCACATGACATGAATCCTGCGGCAACGGCAGCAAATGCAACTGCCAATGTAAGCTTTTTCATTTTTACTTTTATTGTTTTGTTGTTTAATATCCATCCATCAAGCAGGCCCGCGCCGTACCACTTCCGTCCGGCAACCGGACCATCGGCTCAGGCCGCGCCTGTGATTATCATAACACCTCTATAAGCTCGACGTCGAACACAAGAGCTGCATAGGGAGGTATCGACGCGCCCGCGCCGTGCTCACCGTAGCCAAGGTGGTAAGGTATGAAGAAGCGGTATTTAGCACCCTCCTGCATGAGCTGCAGTCCTTCAGTCCAGCCGGCTATGACCTGGTTGAGCGGGAATACGGCAGGCTCGCCGCGGCGGATGCTGCTGTCGAACACAGTTCCGTCAACGAGGAAACCCTCATAGTGGCACTTCACCTTGTCGGTAGCCTTCGGCTTTTTGCCGTTGCCTTCCGACAAAACCTTGTATTGCAGTCCGCTGGGCAGGGTCACAACACCCTCTTTCATGGCGTTGTCGGCCAGATACTGCTCGCCCTCGGCCTTGGCCTTCTTTCCCTTTTCGACCATTTCGGCGTTGGCTTTCTCTTCCTGCTTGCGGAAAAACTCTTGCACCAATGTCTGCGCTTCCTGATCTGACACCTTGAGCTCGGCGCCTGCAAGCACGTCCTTTATGGCCGTAGCGAAATCGTCAATACTCAAGCTGGTGGCACCCATCTGCGCCAACTGGCGGCCGATGCCAAGTCCTAAAGCGTAACTTAACTTGTCCATTCTTTTTCTGATTACTTATACCTAAAAATAAAACCGTGCAAAGGTAGCATTTTTATCCGATTATGTCATTATTATTGAAGAAAAATCACTAATTTTGTGGAAAGTTAATAATGCGGGGAGGCTGCAGCCTTAATCCTTAAATCCTCTGCTCCCCGACAACAAACACGGAAGAATAATGAAAAAACTTGTAGTACTTACCGGGGCGGGAATGTCAGTCGAAAGCGGGCTGAGCACGTTCCGCGACGCAGACGGGTTGTGGGAGAACTATCCCGTGGCGAGGGTGGCCACCCACGAGGCATGGGAGCGCGACCCTGTCTATGTAAACAATTTCTACAACATGTTGCGCAAGAAACTGCTGGACGCCAAGCCCAACGAGGGGCACCGGCTGGTGGCAGCGCTTGAGCGGAAATACGACGTGACGGTGGTGACACAGAACGTGGACAACCTGCACGAGGAGGCAGGAAGCTCGCACGTAATACACCTGCACGGCGAACTCATGAAGACGTGCTCGAGCCGCGACGTTGACAATCCGCGCTACTGGCGCATCATGAAGGCAGGCGACACCGACGTGGCTCCCGGTGAAAAGGCCGGCGACGGCTCGCTGCTCAGGCCTTACATTGTGTTCTTCGGCGAGGCGGTGCCTAACATCTCGGCGGCGGCCGACCATGCTTCGCAGGCCGACGTGTTCGTCATCATAGGCACGTCGCTCAACGTATATCCTGCAGCGGGACTGGTGCAATACGTCAGACCGGGGACGCCCGTCTACCTGATTGACCCCAAACCCGTAATGGCGGCAGGCAGCCACGACGTGCACCACATAATGAAAGGCGCATCGGAAGGCATGAAGGAACTGTCTGAAATACTGCTCGGCGAATAAAGGGGCGCAAGCCCCGCGCAGGGCGTGGGGCAACAAAAAAACTGTAGTCACGGCATGAAACCTGACTACAGTTTAAAATGTCTCTTATTTATAATTTATACTTTATCCCAGCTTGTTGATGTAGCAAGACAGACTTGACTTCAAGTTTGCAGCCTTGTTCTTGTGGATAAGGTTAGTCTTAGCCAACTTGTCAAGCATCTTCTGAACGCTCGGATAGAGCTTCAGTGCCTCTTCCTTATCAGTAATGGCACGCAACTTGCGCACTGCATTACGCATGGTCTTTGCATAATATTTGTTGTGCAATGTCCTCTTCTTATCCTGGCGGATTCTCTTAACTGATGATTTGTGATTTGCCATCTTTATTGATTCCTTATTCCTTGTTGTTTTTATTGTAGTCCCTAGGAGAGTCGAACTCCTCTTTAGAGAATGAAAATC
>ERZ826146.286-NODE-286-length-62191-cov-6.038303_pt1 | contig 62191 bp, 50 predicted proteins | sample MGYA00519857_ERZ826146 | MGnify/ENA primary metagenome ERZ826146 (study PRJEB31778, sample SAMEA3449222) | human gut metagenome | biome: human gut; feature: human-associated habitat; material: faeces | place: United Kingdom | collected 2010/2012 ...
ATTTGAAAAAAATATTTGTGCTTGGCGGCGTCCCATTCATAAAAGCCGGTGGCAGCGCTGCTTCACAGTGAGGGAATCTTTGTAAGCATCCTGAATCTATTGCATAGCAAAGAAAAATAATTGACAACTCCAATTATAATATGCTTTAATGAAGAGCAAAACACTTACAATGTAACAATCTGCAATGCTTAAAGACACTGAACTGACCCGAACAAATCTCAAGGAGATATACCATGGCAGAACGCGAACTGCGGCGGATGAACCGCATGGAATTGATAGAGATCATCTACGCGCTCAAACAGCACGAGGAGGAACTGGAACGGCAGAATGCCAATCTTCGCCAACAGCTTGCAGACCGCACGCTGCGGCTGGAGCAGGTTGGTTCCATCGCCGAGGCCGCTTTGTCGCTGAACCGGGTATTTGAAGCCGCACAGGCTGCGGCAGATCAATATTTGGAATCGGTCAAGGCGCAATACCCTGTGCAGGGCACCGAGTTTTCGCCCACCGCGAATAACGAAGGGGCATATTGGAAATGAAGGGACTGAGCGGAAAACGCGTTGAGATCCCCTCTATGGAGGAGATCACGCAGGAGCGCAAACGCCTGTCTTACCGCAGGCGTTACAAGCGCGTGCTGAAAAGCACGGTCTATGCGTTGGTCGTTGTGGCGGCCATTGCGGTGCTGCTGGCAACGAACCTGCTGCCGGTGCTGCAGGTGTCGGGTGACAGCATGAACCCAACCTTGCAGGATCAGGATATTCTGGTTCTGCTGAAAACAGATACTCTGGAAAAGGGAGATCTGTGCGGCTTCTACTGGCAGAACAAGCTGCTGCTCAAGCGAATCATCGGTGTCCCCGGGGATGTGATTTCGATTGACGGCAACGGCCTTGTCACGGTGAATGGCGAGGTGCTGGAGGAACCGTATGTCGATGAGCTGGCTCTGGGAGAATGTGACCTCAGTTTCCCGTATCAGGTGCCTGAAAATCGCTTCTTTGTGATGGGTGACCACCGCGCGACCTCGATCGACAGCCGGAGTACGGTTGTCGGCTGCGTTGAAAAGAGTCAAATTGTGGGCAAGGTGTTTCTTAGGGTATGGCCCGTGCCCCGTATTTCGTGGATAGGCTGATGGAGGAGTCCACATGAGAAATCAATTGGACAAGGCGATTCGGCGGGTAATGGCAGCGCGCCATGCGGAGCACCGCCGTGCTGCCGTGCTGGTGATACTGGCACTGTTGACGATACTTTCCGTCAGCTGGCGTCTGCACCAAGTAGGCACCGCGATGACGGACGATGAATACTCCTGCGGATATGAGGAGCATGTACACAGCGACACCTGCTATACCGAGGTCTTGATCTGCGGTTATGAAGACGGAGCATCGGAAACCCCTGCTGATTCAGCGGAGAAAGACGGCGAGACCGCGCCGGCAGCCCACTCCCATACCGCAGACTGCTACCAAAGGGTGCTGACCTGCACCATCCCGGAGCATACCCACACGCTGGAATGTCTGGCGGACATAACCGCAGATGTTGAGACCCCGGCAGACTGGGACGAGCAGAGCGAGGGCGTGAGCAGCTTCTGGAGCGATGCCATGACGGAAATCGCACAGAGACAGCTTGGCTACACCGAGAGCGCCAAAAACTTTACGGTGGACAAGGCGCTGGGTGAGACCTTGGCGCAGGCCCATCACTACACACGCTACGGTGATTGGTACGGCAACCCTTACGGGAGCTGGGATGTGATGTTTGTCGCCTTCTGCCAGCATTATGCAGGCATACCGGAGGATGTCATCCCGCAATGCGCAAGCCTGCTTCAGCTGCGCACGGAATTGGAAAACACACACCCTGAATACATCACCCCGGGTGGCAGTGAGGCCACACCGGGCGACATCGTACTCTATACAAATGCCGCTGGTGAGGAAACGATCGGCATTGTAACCGCGTATGATGGCGCGAACCTGACCGTTGTTTCCGGCGCTGTGGACGGTGCGGTAGCGGCTGTGACGGTCGCAGAGGCCGATGTCACCAATACCATCCGTGTGTTGGATGCGTATGGCGTGTATGCGCAGACCGGCGCATCAGACGGATCCGAAGAACTCTCCTTTGATGCGGACGCCATTTTGGCAAGAGACGGCGCGGTGGCGTATATTGTTTGGCAAAGGCCGGATCCCATAATGCCGGCTGCGGAAGACGATGATACACTGACCGCAGCAGCAGCAACCCCTCAGTATGACAGCGAGGGCAACCTAAAGCTGGATAATCTGCTGACAAGTACAGCTATTTCCATCAATCAAGGCGGCACTTGGGAACCGCTGGATAATTTTGCATCTATCAAGGACGGCACCCAGGTTCAGGTGGAAATCGTCTACAGTGTACCGGCGAACGCATTCCTAGACGGCGGCAATACAGCAACCTATACCCTGCCGGCGGGTGTCTATCCCAAAGGAGATTTGTCAGGAAACATCACCGATTCAACCGGAACGATAATTGGTACTTTTGCGCTTTCGAAAAAATCCTCTACGGTCACATTTACATTTAGTAACGACACAAGTCGGACGTTCACCGGCACCTTCAAGTTTAATACCACGATCAATTACGCTGAGACCGGTGGCGACGGCCAGATACATCTGGGCGAGAAAACCTACACCGTTGAGCCGGAGTATTCGCTGAACACGAAGAAAGAGCACACCCTTTCGGAAGACAACAGTAAGGTAAGCTACACCGTCACAGTCAATGCCCCAAATGGTACGCATGACCAGCCTGTCACCATTACGGACCGGCTGGCCGAGAATACCGCAAATGGCAGCTATGATACGAGCAGCATCAAAATCGACGGGAAGCCGCTCTCCGAGTATGCAGATGCCGCCATCACCTACAACACAGACGGCAAGGGCTTTACGATCACAGGGCTGCCGCCTCTCGGATATAACCAGTCGTATGAGCTGACCTATGACGTAACTGTGGGTGCTGTGACAGGCGCAGACGGTTCCGGTACGATTGTCAACACGGCCAAGGGCACAACCAGTACGCTGCAGAGCAACGAGGCCAAGGATACCGTCACCGTGAAGGAGAGCAGCATTGCCAAAACAGGCACCTATGACGCTGCGACCCACCGCATCAACTGGGTCATCAAGGTCAAAAATCCGGGCGGTGATTTGGCAGGCTATACGGTGACTGATACACAGGTCACACAGCTGGACATTGTTGGTGATGTAACGCTGAAGAGGGCTGACGAAACAGTTGTAACAACCATCACTGGCAACGATTTTCTGACCAACGGCTATACCTTCCCGGAAAACTCCAATGCGAGCTCCTATACATTTACCTATCAAACGGTTGCACCGGACCCGGTGAACGGCACCGTTTCTGCAACCAATCAGACAACGCTGGAAAAAGGTTCACGTTCCTATACCGCGACAGCCAATGTTTCCACCGGTGTAGGCAAAGTGGATATTCGAAAGTATCCGGGCACTGTCACGCCGCTGGAAAACGGTGACCAAAAGGTCATGTGGAATATAACCGGAACGGTTCCCGCGGGCGTTAACAGTTTCAAAATCGTGGATAAGATCCGCGAACCGCTGTACGGCGTCAAAACCCAGCTGGAAACCGCCATTTGAAACAATCTGCGCTTGACGATGGAAGGCGGAACAACGCTGACATGGGAGGAGGCAGAGAAGAAGGGCATACAGATTCAGCTGTCCTTTTTTTCCAACGGTTTGAATGACTGGGACGATTCCGACAACGGCATTTCGGTTTCCGATGATGCAACCGCGGTGCATCGCATCTGGCTGCATTTTAGCCGGACGGACGGCGAGAAGCTGCGCATTTTGAGATGCACCATCAGCGACATTCCAACGGTGGCAAAAACGTCTGATATGGCGAACAATACCAAAAGGCATTTTGAGAACCGTGTGGAAATTTACTCGGATAACGCCGGGCGCGAAGGCTGGAAAGGAACTTACGATTATACAAAGATCGGTTCTATCACCAAGGAAACATCTGACAAGAGCGGCGATGGGTACAAGCAGAACAACAGCACTACCTATGCCAAAAACAAGGTCATCTGGTATCGCATCAAACTGAATCTGGGTAGCGGTAATGTAGACAAGACCCATACGCTGACGGTGGTAGATAAGATCCCGGACGGCATGAAGCTGGCTACGGACAATAATTCTCTTAGCGACTATAGGATTGCGGCGGATCTGGATACAGCGTCGGGCAATAAATATACGGGAAAAATCAAAAAAAGTCCGAGCGAAAACATATACAGCCTTGTGTCTAACGGGGTTACCTATTGGTCGATTGACACTTCTGTTTCGGGGCAGCTGACTATTAAGGTGCTTCCTATTACGCTGCAAAATCTGATTGACCCAAACAAAACAACGGATCATACTGTGGAGATCCGCTATGCGCTCCAGCTGGATGATGCGGCAGCCTGGAACGAGCGTACTCTCGAGGAAAAAACCTATACGAATACTGCCACATGGGACGGTGCATCGACATCGTCCGGCATGACCATCACGCGCCTGAAAAAGCAGCTTCTGGAAAAGACCGGCAATTATGATGTAAAAACCCATCAAGCCAATTACACCCTTTGCATCAACCCCCGCGCAGAGGATCTCGCACCGGGCAGTGACACGCTCGAGCTTACGGACACGATGGAAAGCGAATACTTCGGCAAAACCGGCATGGAGCTGATGCTGGATTCTATCAAGGTATATGAATACATCCTGCAGGACGGCGACTGGGTAAAGGGCAACGAAGTCAAAGACAGCGTTCGCGTTGAAAAGGTTGAAGAAACCGCATCGACACGGAAGTACAAGTTCATTCTGCCGGACGAGAAAGCCTTGGTGCTGGAGTATTCTTATAAAATGAATCCGGGTAATCTCGCAAGCGACATGGCGGTAAAAAATACGGCTACGCTGGCGGGAAAAATTGTAGGCAATCAGGTTTCGGTGAAAAGCGACAGTGCATCGGCAACTGTAAACAATGACGTTCTGACTGTTTCCAAGACAGATTCTGATACAAACTTAGCCATCACGGCAAGCCCGGCAACCTTTGCGATATACCACTATAATAAAATCGACAGTAAGTGGGAGTCCATTGGAACGTGGCAGACTACGAATGGCAGCTTTGACCTGATATTTGCGCAATCCCCTGCAGCAGGCAGCTCGCAGCTGGTCATCAAGGACCTGTATAAGCTTGTGGAAACAGAGGCTCCAACAGACTATGCGCTGGATGCAACCCCGCACTATTTTATCTGGAATAGCACAGCAACGGATGAGGACAAAAAAGCAGCTGCGCTTACAACTGCAACCGGAACTACTGTCCCGGAGGGGGTTACCACTGCAAACATCAACTTTTTGGGCGTGAACGGAGACCGCACCACAATGGCCATCCCCAACAAGCAAAACTGCCTGACCCTGCGCAAAATCTGGTATGGCATCGGGAACGACACGATAGAAGCACCGGTGGACGAGATCAAGGTGCAGCTGTACCGTTACAAGGATGGAAAAGACAAGACGGACGCGGAGACGGTCGGAAAGCCGGTCACCTTGACAAAAGCTGACGGCTGGACCAAGAAAATTTCTTCCTTGGAGAGCGGTTATCACTACTATGTAAAAGAGTTAGGAACAGACAGTGGCGCGCTTATCTTCTATGAAGTAAAGTACAGTGAAAGCAACGACACCGGTGTCACCGGCGGCGGCACCATTACCATCACGAACAAGCAAAAGCCCAGCTATGAGCTGCCCGCCACCGGCGCGGCCGGCACACCCCCGTATACAGCAGCAGGCGCCCTGATAATGGGCATCGCGCTGATGTTAAGATATCTTATCAACAAACGCAGCCATTCGGGGGGGGGTAAAAATTAGAAATAACCCCTCCACCGGTGTGGACAAAGCAGACCAAACTATTTGAGCAAGGAGACATAAAACCAATGAAGTACATGAAAAAACTCTTGACACTGCTTGCCGTGCTGACGCTTGCACTGGCCATGGCCGTCCCAGCGTTTGCAGCAAGCGGTACAGCAAGCAGCACAGGAACGATAACCATTGATAATGCCGTGACGGGCACGACCTACAAGGCTTATCGTATTTTTGACTTGGAAAGCTATGATACAAACAAAGATGTGTATTCTTATAAGCTGAATACGAAGTGGAACGATTTTTCTACATATAGCACAACCATTGATAGCAATACAGTGAGCGCAGCAGACTTTTTTAGCGTAAATTCGGCAGGTTATATTGAGTGGAAAGATACGAAAAAAGATGCCGGAGCGGATTTTGCAAAGCTGGCAAAAGATTTTGCGGTTAAAAAAAGTATTGCATGCGATGAAACAAAGACCGCAACTGACGCTACAGTGACCTTTACAAATTTGACACTGGGTTACTATCTGGTAGATACCAGCCTGGGGTCTCTGTGCAGTCTGAACACAACGGCGCCGAGTGTTACCATAAAAGAAAAGAACAGTGATACAACAATCGAAAAGAAAATCGTGATTAATAATGATGAGAAGGTTGATAGCAACAGTGCAGGCATTGGTGATACCGTAAACTTTAGCATAACCATTACGGTAAAGGATGGTGCCCCGAAGAACTATGTTCTGCACGATAAGCTCTCCGGTCTGACATTTAATCCTAGTTCACTTGAAGTTAAAGTCGGAACAAAAAAGCTTACTGCAGATACTGACTATACCTTGGAAACAAACCCCACAGATGGGGATTCCTTTGATGTAAATTTTACGAATGGCAAGCTCCAAACGAACGATGTAGTCGTTGTTACCTATTCGGCGACGGTTGCGGCAGACGCCACAATTGCTGGCGCAGGCAACAAAAACACGGCAAAGCTGGTGTATAATGGGAAACACAGCACCGAAGAAGAGACAACAACCTATGTTTGGAAACTGAATGTACACAAATATACGCTGAACAGTACAAACGATGAAGTGGCGCTGAGTGGTGCAAAGTTTGTACTGTACCGCATGGACGGTGACACCAAAAAGTATGCAAAGCTGACTAACAATAAAATCGACGGTTGGGTAACCGATAAGGGCGATGCAACAACTTTGGAAACTTCCGGCGAAGGTGATATTTTGATTGAAGGTCTCAACGTGGGAACCTATTATCTGGAAGAAACCGAAGCGCCCGCAGGGTATAATAAGCTGACCGAACCCATTGAAGTTAAAATCACCGCAACACCCGATGCTACAGGAGTAAGCGAAACGGTTGAATATAAGAATAAAAACGATAGCACTTATACACCTGCAACAAATGCAATCGTTAAGGTTTTGAACGAAGCCGGAACGCAGCTGCCCTCCACCGGCGGCATCGGCACTACCCTTTTCTATGTGATCGGCGGCGTGCTGATGGCCGTGGCTGCCGTTCTGCTGGTCACCAAAAAGCGGATGAATAACAAGTAAAGGCGCATTTGCCGTCATATACCAATCCTTATAACATTAGGGAGTAGCCCATGAGAAAGAACCTCAGCACAATTATTTTAATATTGATCTTCCTCGTGGGCCTATCCGTGATGTTATATCCCTCCGTCAGCGACGCTGTCAACCGGAAGCATCAGTCCCGCGCAGTGGCTGGCTATGCCGAGGAGGTAGAACAGCTGTCAGATGCGGATTATCAGACCTATTTCGATGCTGCCGATGCGTACAACCGGCAGCTGAACACCACCCCCAATGCCTTTTATAAACCGGATCTGGTCAGCGGCTATGCGCAGACGCTCGACATCTCCGGCACGGGCATTATGGGGTATATCACGATCCCCAAAATCAGCGTTGAGCTGCCCATATACCACGGCACCGATGAGGGCGTGCTGCAGGTGGCAGCAGGCCATCTGGAAGGCAGCAGCCTGCCCGTGGGCGGTGCCGGGACCCATGCGGTCATATCAGCGCACCGCGGCCTGCCCAGCGCAAAGCTGTTCACCAATCTGGACGAGCTGGAGGTGGGCGACCGCTTTACCATCACGGTGTTGGATCGGGTGCTGACCTATGAGGTCGATCAAATCTCCATTGTGCTGCCTACTGAGATCGACCAGTTGCTTCCCACCGAGGGGATGGATTATGTCACCCTGATGACCTGCACCCCCTACGGCATCAACACGCACCGCCTATTGGTGCGCGGCAAGCGGGTCGAAACTACGGAAAGCCAAAAGCATATCCGTGTGGCGGCAGATGCATTCCGCATTGAACCCATCATCGTGGCCCCGATTTTGGCCATCCCGATGCTACTTGCGGCACTGGTCGGTGTGCTGGTTGCCCCACATCTGCGCAAGCGCAGCAAGAGAAGGAGGAAATAACATTATGAAAAGCATCCGTGATCGGTTGGCAGTGCTGCTTATGCTGTGCCTGCTGGTGTGGGGCGCTGTTCCGGCTCTTGCCGCAGAAACGGTTGATGAAACGCGCATCGGCTCTATCAAGGTATTGCTCTGTGATACCGAAACCGCAGCACCGCTGCAGGGCGGTGAGCTGACGCTGTACCGTGTGGCGAGTGTCTCTAAAAACGGCGCAGATATGAGCTTTACCTATACAAACGGTTTCGAGAATTGCGGAATCGCGCTGGACAATGTATCCGAAAGCGCACTGGCGAGCCGATTGGCAGAAAAGGTGACACAGAATGCACAGGCAGTCACCAAGACCGTCAACGACAGCGGAATCGCCGTGTTTGGTGATCTGAAGGCCGGGCTTTACCTTATTGTGCAGAAGCAGGCAGCTGAAGGGTATGACGCCATACAGCCTTTTCTTGTGACGGTTCCAATCATGGAAAACGGGCAGTATATCTACGATGTGGACGCCCACCCCAAAGCGGGTACTTCAAGCCGGAAAACAACGCAGACGCCGCCCACGCAGGAAGTGCTTTCTGCACTGCCGCAGACCGGACAGTTGAATTGGCCAGTCCCCGTGCTGGCGGTGACTGGCGCTGTACTGGTGACGGCAGGTGTCGTACTCAAAAAGCGAAGTGGTCAGAATGAGAAATAAGCTGGGGAACGCCCTGATTGCGCTTGGGGTTCTGGCATTGCTGGCAGCTGTGCTGCTTATGGGCTACAACCAGTGGGACAGTACCCGCGCAGAAAAAGCAGCCGACAGTGTGCTGACCCAGCTGGAGGAATCGATCGCAGAGCCACGCACCATCTATCCCGGTGATGCAGCAGAACCCACAGCTGACACGGAGATGCCTGTTGGCACCATTGACGGCTACGACTATATTGGGTATCTCTCTATTCCGTCCATCGGGCTGGCACTGCCCGTGATGCAGCAGTGGAGCTATCCGGGGCTAAAGATCGCGCCGGGGCGGTATTCCGGCGCGCTACATACAGATGACTTGGTAATCGCGGGACATAACTATGCGCGTCACTTCAGCCCTCTGACGCATCTTACGGTGGGGACCGAAGTGCTTTTTGTTGACATGAATGACAACACATGGCATTATGCGGTCTCGGATACAGAGGTTCTGCAGCCAACCCAAATCGAGGAGATGGCGGTCAAAACACCCGATAGCAATTGGGATCTGACATTGTTTACCTGTACCACGACCGGTCAGGCACGATATGCGCTGCGCTGCGTCCGCACAGACGAGTGAGCATGATTCATAGTCATCACTTTCAAAAAGCAAAAATACTTCCGCATTGGAAAGCGGTATCGTCAGAAATGAATTTCAAAATTTCCTCAAAAGACCGTTTGCCGGACATCATTGCCTTTAAAAGCTGCTCCTGCTGTTGTTCCTTGCGAATGTCGTAGAGTTTTTTCAATTCGCCAACAACCTTTTCGTGAGCAGCTCTTGTTTTTGCCACTTTCGCTTCGGCTAATTCCATTTTTAATGGAAAGCCATATTTGGAATCTTGTAATATTCTCCCAACCAATGCTATTCCGGATAGATACAAACATAGCATTTCAGAAGGTTGGAATTCTCTTTGTCTATGTCCGAACTGTGCTGCTGAATTTAAGTACGGAAAGAAGAACCTGTCTGAGCTTATTTCGATGATACAAGATCTCTATATCGCAACAACAGCATAATAGTAAAGACCGTCAGATCTCAAATGAGACTTGACGGTCTTATATTTTATGATTGTATTTAAGGAAATCGCTCCGGTGTTCTTGTTTTCGTAGTTGATAACCTTGTGCTATAAGAGTATCAACTTTCAAAGCGACTAAATTGATGTCAGAACTCATTGCCCGTGCTATTTGTTGAATGTCATAGCCATTCTCAATATACTCTAAAATGGTATCGCCTGGGAGCGAAGCTTGTGAAACAAAAATGTTGGCTTCGTACTCCATATGGTTTTCACGCATAAAGCAAATAAAAAACGAGCTTTACCATTTTTTCTCTGGCAAGGCTCGCTTCTCTGCTTTGTTTGTTAATCCAGCCGGAACACCTGCTCCAGCTTGGGCTGGGCACCGGTCACGGGGTCCATTTCCAGCTCCAGAATATCTTTCATATACTCATTCCAGCGGTCCACAATGGGGCTTTCTGCCTGCACTTTTTCAGCATAGGCAACGCCTTTTTCGCATTCATAGTAGCCAAAAAGTTCATCTTTGCAATAAAAAATGCTGTAATTGCAGATGCCTGCCTCTTTCAAAACCTTGATCATCTCCGGCCAGATCTCTGCGTGGCGGCGCTGATATTCTGCCTTGCAACCGGGTTTGATGCGGCCTTTCCATGCCATATGTTCCATGTTGATTTCCTTTCCGTACAAACATTTTTATTTTGTATCACGTTAAAACCAAAGTCAAAAAACAAGGTTGCATCCGCACCTTATTTTTGGTAAAATTACTGTAGTGTTACTATTCTTTTCATTTACATTATATTGCTTTTTTCTGATCTATTTCATACCACAAAGCACTGTTTATTTTGTGATAATTCTACTGAGGTGATCCCTTATGTTGACCTATAATATGGACGTGGAAGAGCGCAGTGTGTGGCTGCGTGCAACGCCAAATAACGCCGTGTTGGCACAGCCGTTTTATGCAACGGAAGCCGGACTGTTTTATGGGCGTTCCCACTTTGCCACAGCCCGTACAGACAAGGAAAGTTACATCCTTTTTTATACCCTGGCCGGGGCTGGCTTGATTGAGCAGAACGAACAGCACATTGAGCTGCCGCAAGGTGCCGCACTGCTGATGAACTGCCGCACACCGCAAAGTTACTGCACGGCCCCCGGCTATGATGTATGGGAGCACTACTGGGTACACCTTGACGGTGTTGGGGTTAAAACGTTAGCCGATTCCGTACAGTCGCAGGGGCGGCTTACCGCTGCGCATGTCAGCCGCATGGAGATGCAGCCTTTGTTTGAAACACTGTTTGCCGAGTGGAAAAAGGAAACCACCACCGCCCAGATCGAAATTGGGTTGACACTGCACAAAATGCTGGCACTGCTTGCCCACCAGCAGCTTTCCGGGGACGAAAGCCGTTCCAACCGGACCATGATCAAGCAGATTGCAGATTATATCCGTGCACATTATGCGGAGCCCATCAATCTGGATATGCTGCTGGCGCAGATCCCTGTCAGCAAAAGCTGGTTTTTGCGGCTTTTCCGGCAATATATGGGCACAACACCGTACAATTTTTTGTTATCCACCCGTATTACCCGCGCAAAAGAACTGCTGGTTCTGACAGATTTCCCTGTCGGCGAGGTTGCCCGCCAGGTTGGCTTTGAGGATGAAAGCAATTTTTCCACCCGCTTTTCTTCCATGACAGGCCAAAGCCCGCAGCAATACCGCAAAAGCGCACTGAAGCCTTTTGCCCAAAATTCATAAACACAAGACAAAGCACGGTCTCATGATGATTTTCCTATCGCAGAGCCGTGCTTTCTTTTATTTCTCACCGGTTCAGATCAGCGTTCGCTTCATCCATTCTTTGCTGTAATACCGCACCACCGGGATGATACAGCCGGAAGCCCAGCTTAACGGGGTGGCAAGCCAGATGCCCCACACACCCAGGTGCGGCGCCAGCAAAGAGGCAAACGCCAGCCGGGCCCCCATCTCAAACAGGCCTGCAACCAGGCTGACATTTACATCCCCTGCACCGCGCAGCACGTTCAGATAACTGTTCATTACCGCGGCAATAATATAGGCAAACCCCATTACACTGAGAAAATCCGCCCCTTGTGCAATGCTGGCAGCATCGGTGGCTGGGTCAAGGAAAATCGACAGCAGCAGCCGGCGCGATGCAAACACCGCGACGGCCAACACCAGGCAGATCACGCAAAGCGCTTTCAGCGAATCACGCAGGCCCTGGCACACGCGGTCTATATCGTATTTTCCCATATTCTGCCCCGTGTAAATGGAGCTATATTTTTACCGATGCAGAGGAGCTGCTGCGCCCCTTTTTTGACCCAGCAGCCTTGCCGAACAGCCGCCTGCTGGCCCAGGTACTGCATGGCTGGAGCGGCATTTTTTCCTCTGCCGACCACCCCGCGCTGGCAAATTATGTCAAGATGATCCTGCAGGAAATGCAAACACGTTCCCTGAACTATGAGATCAGCGTGCGCGGGCTGTTTGTTGCCCTGATTACCGAAGTCATGCGGCTTTCCACCGAGCAAAATGATTCTGCCTCAGCAAACCGCATGGTCATTGCACCTGCATTGACCTATATTGATGAATTCTATATGGAGAATTTCAGCATCCGCGACCTTGCCGATGCGTGCAGCATGAGCGAATCCCATTTTCGCAGGGTGTTCCGGGAGCTTGTCGGCATGGGGCCGCTGGACTACCTGAACCGGACGCGCATTGCAAAAGCTTGCAGCCTTTTGCGCATGACCGATGATTCGATCCTGACCATCAGTGAAAAAGTCGGCTTTGGCTCCATGTCCAGCTTCAACCGCCATTTTTATGAGGTGATGGGCACCGCCCCATCGGACTGGCGGCGGGCCACAGGCACCGGCATTGGTACTTCTATCTTGAAATACAGCGGCTGGCTGCGCCCGCCAACCCCATAACTCCCGAAACAAAAAGGGAAGCCGTTCTCTGCAAACGGCTTCCCTTTCAAATTATCGATTGTGGCTTATTTGCTGATTCTGTCGATCGCTTCCAGTTCCTCTGCCGTAAAGCTCATGTTCTGCACTGCTTTGATGTTATCCAGGATCTGGCTGGTTTTCGATGCACCGATCAGCACGGTCGTAATCTCATCATGGCTCAGCAGCCAGGCCAGGGCCATTTCAGCCAGCGTCTGTCCGCGGGCCTGGGCAATATCGTTCAGGGCATTGATCTGAGCGATTTTTTCCGGCGTAATATCCTTTTCTTTCAAAAATCGCCCGTCTGTGTGTACCCGGCTGTCAGCCGGAATCCCCTGCAGATATCGGTTGGTCAACAGTCCTTGTGCCAGCGGACTGAAGGTGATAATTCCCTTATGCAACCGAGCAGCCATCGCTTTCAGGCCGTTATTTTCAATCGTGCGGTCAAAAATCGAGTAGCGGTTCTGATTGATGATAAACGGCACATGCAGTTCGTCCAAAATCGCAGTGGCTTTTTCCAGCGTGGGGCCGTCATAGTTGGATAGGCCGACATACAGCGCCTTGCCGCTGCGCACCGCCTGGGCCAGCGCACCCATTGTTTCTTCCAACGGGGTGTTAGGATCCATGCGGTGGTGGTAAAAAATATCCACATAGTCCAGCCCCATGCGGCGCAGGCTCTGATCCAGGCTGGCCAGCAGGTATTTGCGGCTGCCCCAGTTGCCGTAAGGGCCGTCCCACATTTCATAGCCTGCTTTGGTGGAAATAATCAGCTCATCGCGGTAAACGCCAAGGTCATCGTGTAGGATCCGGCCAAAATTGCGCTCGGCAGCACCCGGTTCTGGGCCATAGTTATTGGCAAGGTCAAAGTGGGTAATGCCGTTATCAAACGCCGTACGGCAGAGCGCACGCATGTTCTCATACGGGGAGGTATCGCCAAAATTATGCCACAGCCCCAGCGAAACAGCGGGCAGCAGCAGGCCGCTGTTTCCGCAGCGGCGGGTTGGCAGGGTGTTGTAACGGTTTTGTGCAGCCTGGTACATAAATATCTGCCTCCTTACAAGGATTATTGAATTTTTTTAAGGTCAACTGCACTTTCCGTACAGTCCTCCAGTGTTGTAACTTCGCTCGCCCACGCTTCGCTTTTATCCGCATAGCGCACGGTGCTCTCCTGCACGGTCAGCTGTTTCACACTGCGGGCATACAATGCGGGGATCGTATGGGAGTACACATGCCGCACCGATGGCTGTTCATCAAACAAGCCTCCCGGCTGGGTTCCCTGTCGCTTAAAAGTCATGTGCAGGTCCCGGATGCGGATATCCCGCAGGCAGCTTTCCGGCTCACCGGCCAGGAACGCACAGCTTTCGCAGGTAATGGACAGGTTATCGAATGTAACGTTCCGGATGGTTCCTGTCTTTGTCCGGCTGTTTTTCCTGGGGGTCGCACTGATGAAAATCGGTTCGCCCTTTCCCCACCAGCCCGGTGCACCCGGCTCGGCATAGCGGTCTGCATAGCGCAGGGTGGATCCGGTCAGGTGGTGAATATGGATATCCTCCACCGTTCCTCCATCGCGTACCCAGATACCCACCGCACGGGAACAACGGTCAATAATGCAGTCACTTAAAGTTACGTTGCGGATCGTTCCGTGGGTCTCGGTGCCAATTTTCAAGGCGGAATCGCGGGAATGCAGCACGCAGTTCGTGATGGTGATATTCTCACACACACCATACCGGCGCGACATGGGGCCGGTGGATTTTACCACAATGGCATCATCACCCGTTGAAACAATGCAGTTGGCAATTACCACATTGCGGCAGCAGTCCGGGTCAATGCCGTCGTTATTGGCTCCGCGGTCATCGTTCAGGATTTTTATTCCGTCAATGCGCACATTCTGGCAGCCTGCCATATGCAGTGTCCAAAAAGCGGCATCTTTCAGCGTTACATCGCGCACGGTAAAGTTTTCCACATCTTCAAACAGCATCATGCGCGGGCGGAACGCTTCGCAGGTTTTGGGGCATTCATGGAAACCGTTATCTTCGTTTTTGTCCAAAAACACCTGGTCGCCCTGGCCGTAAATCGTACCCATACCGCTGATGGTCACATTTTTGGCATGGGATGCACCCAAAAAGAAGCCGCTCTGCCAACCATCGGCAGTATCGTCAGGGTTCACGCCGTTTCCCCCTTGGGGGAACGGTTTGATATCTACAGGGTCCAGGCTGCTGATAAGGACCGCGCCGCTTTCCAGGTAAAGTTCCACATTATCTTTCAGCAATACCGACCCACTCAGATACTGCCCGGCCGGGATGATGACACGCCCGCCGCCTGCCGCCGAGGCCGTATCCACAGCGTTTTGGATAGCAGTTGCGCAGTTTGTCCTTCCGTCCGCCACCGCACCGCAGGAAAGAATGTTGTATTCCATTGTTCTGCTCCTTCCGGCAGGAACTCTGCCTAACTTGTGCCCATCATAACACAGTTTTTATTGTCTGTAAACTTCAATTATCACAAAGAATCCGTGCATTATACAAGTTGCATTTTTCCGGCTGGGCGGCTTACAATAAAATAAATAAGTCGTATTGGGGGTAGGCAAATGCCGTCAGAAAGCCTTACATGGCAGCTTTGTCCCGTGGTTCGCGCATCATTCCATGCTGTGCTGCACAGTGGAATCGATGCGGTATCTCTTGCTGCTGCCATGCAGGAATTTTCCCAAACCGTTGAGGGGCTGCGCCAAGCACACCAGCTGCTGACAGCTTCGCTGTTTCGGTATCAGGCGCACTTGTTCCTGTACCTTGAATCTGTCGGCACAGCGCTTGCGCCGGATGGGTTGTCGCCCCTGCTGGATGCGCTGCTTTGCCCATGGCCCGCTGCCGTGGGCGAAGCCCTGCCCCGCCGCTGGGTAGCAATGCAGCCGTATTTTTACCACGATATCCCCACCACTGCCGGCGATTGGCTGCGTGAGCGCCATTCCGGTGCACAGCATGGGCGCATTGCCGTTTTGAAACCGGATAAATGGTGCAGCTACATGGAGTACCATCTAAAGCTGGTGAGCGAGGGCTTGCTGGAGGGGGATCGCTGGCATCTGATCAGTGTACAGGAAAACCTGCTGTTTTCTTATCTGGAAGAACCGCGTACCCATGTAAATATCCGCCACCAACCCGGTGTACCAAGCGCCGAGCTGCAAGAATGGCTTGCTGTTGACCCAGAAAGTCACTTTGAGCATTTTGCCAAAGAACAGCAGGGGCCGGATGCTCCAAATTTTGTTTATCTCCCCCGCTGTGCAGGTACCCACGAATAGGAGGTTTGCACAATGATCCGTATCGGCTGCCGTGCCCATGACTACGGCAAACATCCCCCCGTCCAACTAGCGCACATTCTGCACACTGCCGGGTATGGGTGTGCTGCTGAAAGATGAACAGCTGATTGATGACGCGCTGAACCAGTATTACTGGCATATCAAATATTTGCAGGACCCTGAAAGCGGGCTGTACTACCACGGCTATAACAATATTACCGGGGACCACATGTCCGGCATCAAGTGGGGCCGCGCCAATGCCTGGGCCGCGTATACCATGTCTCAGGTGGGCATTTGCCTGCCGCAGTGCTACCTGTACCCCAAGTTTTTGGATGTTTTCGGCAGCCTGAACGATCAGCTTGCCGCACTTAAGCTTTACCAGACCGAAAACGGCCTGTGGCGCACCATTGTGGACGATGAAACTTCTTATGAGGAAGTCAGCGCCAGCGCCGGCATCGCTGCCGCCATGATCGCCAAGGGCAACCCGCTGCACATCAAGTACATCAATAAATCTATCCCCGGTATGCTGGCAAACGTCAGCCCGGATGGCCGCGTGCTGAATGTTTCCGGTGGCACCGCGGTTATGAAAGATGCCGACGGTTACCGCAGCATCAGCCGCGACTGGATTCAGGGCTGGGGCCAGGGATTGGCGCTTGCGTTCTTCGCGGGTGTGCTGAACTATGACAATGTCCGTTCTGACGGTGCGCTGTAAAAACTTGTTCCTATAATGAAATCCCGGTATGGTACACAGTTGAAGTGACCCCAAAAAGCTAGACAATATTTTGAAGTAAAAATTGTTCAAGCAGCTGAAAGGGCTTGCTGTCTGTGAATTGCAGGCGGCAAGCCCTTTAACTTTGCCTTGATGCGGCGGTTGTTGTAGTAATCCAGATATGCAACGAGTTCCTGCTTGAAGTGTTCCATGGAGCGGAACTCCTGCAAATACAGCAGCTCACTTTTGAGTAGTCCGAAGAAATTCTCTATCACGGCGTTGTCCAGACAGTTTCCTTTCCGGCTCATGCTCTGTCGGATGCCCTTCTCGCGGAGCATCCGCTGATACCGCTTATGCTGGTATTGCCAGCCCTGGTCAGAATGAAGGATCAACCCGGTTCCATCCGGTATCTTCTCAAAAGCCTTATCCAGCATAGTCGTAACCATACTCAGAACAGGATGGTCAGAGATGGTATAGCTGACCAGATCGCTGCTGCACAGATCAAGGATGGGCGAGAGATAGAGCTTCTCGCCAAACAAGCTGAACTCTGTCACATCGGTGACCCACTTCTGGTTCGGCTTTTCGGCGCGGAAGTCCCGGTTTAACAGATTCGGCGCAATTTTGCCAACTTCACCCTTGTAAGAACGATACTTCTTCCTCCTGACACGGCAAACTAAACCCAGCTCCTTCATAAGCCGCTGGACAGTCTTGTGATTCAGGAGAAAATTGCGCTTGTGAAGTTCTGTTGTAATGCGGCGATAGCCGTATCTTCCTTTGTTTTCGTGGTAGATGGCCGTGATCTCCGCTTTGACAGCTTTATACTTATCTGAACTGTTTATCCGCTTCAGATGATAGTAGAAAGTGGCACGGGGCAGTTGAGCGATTGAGAGAAGAATATCCAGAGAATGTCTTTGCCTCAGCTTTTGAACTACCTGCGTTTTCTGCGCTGGCGTCGCTCGTCTTCCAAAACCAAGGCTTGCAAGTTTTTTAGGTAATCGTTCTCCGCACGCAGTCTCTGCACTTCGGCTAGCAGATCTTCTTCCACCTGCTTCGGCAACTGCTTTGGCGGACGGCCTTTGCTGCTGCGGCCATGCCGTTCGATGGATAACCCTTCCGGCCCTTCTTCCAGATAAATGCGTTCCCAACGCTCTATAATTTTATGGTCGTTAATTCCAAATTCCTGCATCGCTGCATAGATACTCAGATGTTCTTTTTTCATGGTTTCTACAACCATTCTCTTGAATTCCGGCGTATATCGTTTGTTTGGTACTCCTTTTGGCATAGCAAAACACCCCACTTGTTAGATAGTATATCATACTGTCTAACAAATGGGGTGCTGTTCAGGAAATTGGCTACGGGGGAATTGAAAAGATTCTGAAAACAGCAGAAAAAAGTTGGAATTTTTGCTGAAAAACTGCAAAAGCGGGCGGCAGGGGAGGGGAAAGCTGTCCCAAACTGCCCAACAAAAAAGCCCAACCGCTTTAAAACGGTTGGACATCTCTATAAAACGCACTTTGAAAATCGGTCATCGACTTTGCTGATTTTGTGCGATGCAACAAAGAAAAGAGCCTGTGACATTCTTTATGTCACAGGCTCTTGGTGCGCCGGAAGGGACTCGAACCCCCGACCTTCTGATTCGTAGTCAGACAGAACCTTTGCATTTGAACACTTTGCCCTATAAAATTTAATGTTGACACCCGTTTGTCGATATTAAATTTTATAAGGAGATGGAAAAATGCGAATCTGCAAGAAGTGTTTTAGAGAGATTGGAGAATATCCGTTCTGCCCCTACTGCGGAGCCTCTCAAAAGAGCAATCTTCTGACGCTGGAACAAATTTATACCGAATGGAGCATGCTGTACTTCCGAAAAGTGGGAAGAAAATCACGCGAAGGATATGAAAACGCCTGGCGGACGCTCCGCTTTTTGGGGCAATCCGCGATGTCGGATATCAAGATCAGCGACTATCAACTGGCTATGGATACTCTGCAAAACAAAAGCAGATCTCTCCAAAACAAGTTACTGCTGCTGATCGGACAGCTTTGCAAATACGCCGTGACTGTCCATCGTCTAGACGTGATCAATCCTTCGCCCTATCTCATACTTGATGGCGTACAATCTAAAAGCCGTGAAATTTTTTCTGACGAAGAAATCTCACGGCTTTTTTTGTATGCCCAATCCAACGAGCGTTTTTCTTGTACTGCAAGAGAAGTTCTCATTCTCATATTCACCGGCTTACGGCCAGAAGAACTTTTTGGCGTAGAGAAAAACGATGTCAGCTTGCAGTACCATTTCCTTTTTACCTGGGGTAGCAAAACCGACGCCGGTAAAGAGCGAATCATTCCGCTTATTTCCCAGATAATGCCGTATGTGTTTTCATTCTACTTTTCGCGAAGCCAAGAGAACTATCTAATCACCAGTCCGCGCGGGTATCGGGTTCACATCGATAACTGGCGAAAGCGTCGATTCTACCCTTTGATGCAAGAACTGGGGATTAACCATGCAGACGATCCCCGTCGAATCGTCCCGTACTGTTGTCGCCACACATACGCCTCCCTGGCCGACCGAGCGGGGGTCGATAAAGACACCATCATCAAAATTGTAGGCCACACAAGCTATAAATTCACAAAGCGTGTATATATCCACGAAAAACTGCCCCAGCTGGCCGCAGAAGTCCAAAAGATCGATCAGCTTGTGCAGAATGAATTGATTACAAAAGGAAACGGAAAGGATGGTCTGTCATGGTAATCGTCGTAGGTCCGGCAGAGACTGCCGAGAGCGTCCGGGAGCTGAACTTCCGGCACGAATTTGAGATCGGAGAAATACACGAACGCAGCGTCTCCACGATCCAGCATCAGTTGGAGCAGGATGCCGAACACATCACCCATCTGGTGTACGATATTCGGGCAATCGGCAATGTAGATGCTTCGCTGGCGCTGCTGGGCCGTATCTGCACAACGATTCCTGGTATCACCGGGAAAACCATTGTTGTAACGGAGGGCATAGCAGGGAGCAGTTCTTTTATGCGCGACGTATGTGAAATGTACCCGAAAGAGCAGATCGTCCAGAGCCACGGCGCAGAACTGAAACGGGTACTCAACGCCATGCTTTGCGCAGATGGCATTATTCGGACAGAGCCGGAACCCCAGAAAGTGACTGCGGCGGACCCTGTGCCGGACCCGCAGGAGCCGCCGCCGTCTCCGCCCATCCCAGTCGAGGTGACGCCGCCGTCCCAAGTAGGACGGGAGGCCGCCCAGGCCCAGTTGGTACTGCCTAAACCCAAGATCGAGCGCAGCGCCACCTGCATCGCGGTGGCCGGAGCCGGGCATCGGATCGGCACGACCACCCAGGCCATGCAGATATGCCTGTACGTCAAGGCGCTGGGCTATAAGGCGGCGATCATTGAGATGGCAGCCAGTGCGCTGACCGGCTACACGCAGATCAGCGACGATGCAGTGCTCTTTGACGAGCATCATTTCCGCGTCGAGGGTACGGACGTCTACAACGACCGCACCTGCATCCTGGACGCCAAGAGCCAGTACGACTACCTGATACTGGACTATGGATGCTTTGCGGAGCTAACCGAGCCAGCCGACTACCTGCGCAACGACATCCTTGTTGCCGTCTGCGGGGCCAAGCCCTCGGAAGTAGAACTGGCAGCAGATGTGCTGCGGGTGGATAACGGCACCATCCACTATATTTTTTCCTTTGTACCGCAAAGGGACCGTCCCGATGTGCTGGCGTCCATGGAACAGTACGGCGAACGCACCTATTTCGCAGGATGGACGCCGGACTACTTCCTCTATTCCGGCAATGATGAGCTGTATGGAAAAATCACCGGGCAGATAAAGCCAAAAAGCAAAGCGGTACAGAAAAAATCCCACAAGTGGCCTTGGAGGAAGAAATGAAAACAGAAGCAAAGAAGAAGCCCATGCTTATGGCGGCCCTCAAAGAAGAGCGGCATCAGGCACAGTTGCGGGAAACCTATGGCATTACGGAAAAGGTCAAGGTAGTCGAGAAAAAATCCCGGACCGCGCAAATGCTCCGCGTACTGATCAACGCCGTGTTTGTAGTTGTTCGGTGCGCTGCGCTGATTGCAATCGCCGGGCTTGCCATCATCGGGCTGGCAACGCTGATCTATCCCAACATGAGGGCGGCGGCGCTGGAAACATGGCAGGAGATCGTGATACAGCTTGCTGATTTCCTTTGCAAATAAGCATCAAAAAACAAGCGGAATATCGTTGTAAAGTGGCTGTGCCCGTCGGGCACAACTTCAGAATAAGACAAGAAAAGTGAGGTAAAAAACCATGACTATCCCTATGTACAAAATCGAACGTACCACTATCAAGATGAACCCCGATCACGGCTGCCGGTATAAAGAACTTACCAGCGCATTAAACGAACGCCAGCAGTCTGATCGAAGCTATCTGGCTGCTTGCTACCTTTTGTCCGCTGACGAAGATATCTTCGATATCGCTAAACCGTATGTGTCGTTTGATGGTATCAACTTTGCGGCCATCCGCATGCGCGTAAAAAAGCGCTTTGGTACTTACAACGAGTATACCGCGATTGAAGTGGGATACAGCCTGTTTACCTGGCGGGATTGCAAGGTGAATCCTCACGAGATGGCCCAAAGCGGACCTTTCTGGCTGCCGCTGGTCTGTAACGCGCTGCTGCTCCAGGGCAACGCTGCTGACGCGGAAGTACAGGAATGAAAGATACAAAATACAAAAAGATTCAGGAAGGAGTTTCCACTATGAGCATTATTGCAGTAGCAAACCAGAAAGGCGGCGTGGGCAAGACCACGACCGTTGTCAACCTCGGCACCGCGCTGGCCCGCAAAGGCAAGACGGTGCTGTGCATTGACTTTGACCCCCAGGCGAACCTGACGAGCTATGTAGCCTGTGAGCCGGGCGAAGAAACGGTCGCCACCGTCATGAGGGCAGCGGCGCTGTTCCAGCCCGCAGACATTGGCGCGGCGGTCTGCCACTCCGATAAATTCGGCTTTGATTTCCTCCCGGCAGACCTGCGGCTCAGCGAGGCGGACATCTACCTTGCCACGGCCATGAGCCGGGAAACGGTGCTGCGCCGTATGCTGGAACCGCTGCGCCAGGCGTATGACTATATCCTGATCGACTGCAACCCCAGCCTGGGGCTGCTGCTGACCAATGTGCTGGTAGCCAGCGATAAGGTCATCATCCCGGTGCAGACGCAGTTCTTCGCCACACAGGGCTTGTCTGCGCTGGAAAGCGTCATCCGCAATGTGCGCATGACGCTGAATCCGGGATTGGAGATCGCCGGGGTGCTCTTTACGTTCCGGGACCGTACTTCGGTATCGGAGGCCGTGACGGAAAGCCTTCGGGAACAGTACGCGGGCGCGGTATTCCAGACGGAAATTTCCCGCCGCCAGGAGGCAATCAACTCGACGATGATGGGAAAGCCCGCCACGGGAGACGTTGGACGGGAATACGCGGCGCTGGCGGACGAACTGACGGCAATGGAGGGGTAAGGAATGGCAAAAAATTTTGATTTCAAAGGCCGTTTGAACGGCGGGGGAATGCAGCGCAGCGAACAGGCTGCCGCTGTGGTCAATACACTGGCGGGGCGCGAAGGCCGCGCTTCGGGGTGGGCAGCCCGGTTCCAGGTGGTGGATATTCCCCTCTCCAAGCTGCACGAGTACCCGGAGCAATCGGTATTCAGCATGAACGAGGATGAGCTGGAGCAGCTGACCGAAAATGTGCGGGCGTCAGGCATCCTTCAGCCGCTCATTGTGCGGGTCCATCCGCAGATCCCCGGCGACTTCCAGATCATTGCCGGACATCGCCGCAGAGAAGCCGCGCGCCGGGCCGGGATGGAAACCGTACCCTGCCAGGTGTACATGGGAATGACCGACGCCGAAGCCAAAACCGTCTTTTATGCCACCAACATGGGACAGCGCAGCGAACTGCTGCCCAGCGAACGGGCGGCTGGTTACAAGGCGCTGGCCGGGGCGCTGCGCCTGGAAGGCAGCGGGGCGGTGGATGCGGTCGCGCAGGCCGGTTCAGAGGGCAGGCGCACAGTATATCGGTATATGCGGCTTGCCGATCTGGAAAAACAATTACTGAAGAAAGTAGACCAGAAAAAAATATCAGTTCGCGCCGGAGCTGAATTGGCGGCGCTCTCTATGCTTGCACAGACAAATCTATTAGCGGTGCTGAGCGCACATAACCAGGAAGGTGTTACCGAAAAGCAAGCCCAGGAAATTGTCGCTTTGCCCCGCCACGACGAAGAAACCATCGAACGCTGCCTGTTCCCGGTACGGGAAAAAAGGACACCGCCCAGGAGCAGCCGTCCGGGCAAGCTAAAGCTGGAACCGAAACGATTCGGCGCTTACTTTGAAGGGATGCAAACAGACGCGGAAAAACTGGACTATATCGAAGAAGCGCTGATGTTCTACCAGGAACACCAGAATCAGGAGGGTTAGCATGATCCAATGCAGAATTATTGATTTTTCCCCGGCCAGTACGCAGCGCAACACCAATTATGTCGCCAGATTTTCTCTTGTACTGGAGGCCGATGGCGTCGAGATCGTGGAGATCCGCCACTGTACCCTGCGGTACGGGCAACGCACCGAAAGCTATTTCATCGGCTGGCCCGCTTACAAGAGGGGGCCGCAATTCGATGAAGTGGCGCGGGTGCTGTCCCCGGAAATAAAAGCCGAGATCGTAGCGGAAGCAGTCCGCCTTTTGGGACACCCCATGTGATACAATAAAGATACCGGGAGGTCAACATGCAAACCAAGGCATACATGAGCGCCCTGGCGGGGGCTATCTTCCTGGCCGGTTCGCGCGCCCACTGGCGGATACCCGCGATCCTGTCCGGCACTCTGATGATGGTACTGGCACTGTCGGCTTGTTCACGCAGCTCCGCGGCCCCCAGTGAGCCGGTCGCCGGGCCGCCGCCCGCACAGGGCGAGATCGCAACGGCGGAATCCGCACTCCATACCTTCAGCAATCCCGATACGGTGGCCTGGCTCACGGTGCCCGGCACCAACATCGACGGGCCGGTGCAGCAGGGGCCGGATAACGACTACTATCTGCGCCGGGACAGCGACGGCAACGAAGATTACCGTGGCTGTTACTTTGCCGACGCCGATGCCATCGTTTCTTTGGCAAATTTAAGCCGCAATTTGGTCATCTACGGCCATACCTTTACTGATGGCTGGGACGGCGGCTTCGCGCAGCTCGACAGGTATCTTGACGCTGACTGGGCGCTGGAGCATACCGACATCCAGGTGGAGATCGGCGGCACGGTGCTGACTTACGAAGTGTGCAGCGTGGGCTATTGCGATACAGAAGAAACCAGTCTGCCTATTTACTGCAATCTGGATGACGAAGCATATCGCTATTTAATAGAGGACGCCAACAATCGAAACGAGGTGCCTGGGCTGCAGAAACTCAGCGCCACCGACAGCATTTTGACACTGGCCACCTGTACGGAAGAGGAAAACATCCGACTGGTGGTTGTCGCAAAACGAAATTATGATAAAATAGGAATCAGCAAGGAGGACGTATCATGAAAAACCGCTTGAAATTATTCTGTACTGTACTGGCCGCCGCCTTTATGCTGACCGCTTGCGGCGGGCCGAAGCTGATTGGTGTCGAGCTGCCGGAAACGCCGCTGGTGGTGGCCACCGGCGAAACGGCTACGGCAGAAACCTCGTATACCTATGACGGCGAAACGCCGGAGAACGCCCAGCCGGAAGTGGTCTATACCAGCGGCGATGCGACTATCGCCACGGTGGACGAGAACGGTGTTATCACTGGCGTGGCCGAGGGCGAAACCACCATCACGGCCACCGTAGGCGAACTGAGCGCCAGCCGCACGGTATCGGTCATCATCCCGGTGGAACGTCTGGAGGCCGAATCCATGGCGCTGCACCTTGCCGACGGCCCCGCCGCACTCGCCTACACCGTGGTGCCGGAGAACTTCACCGGTGAGCTGACCTTTGCCAGCTCCAACAATGCCATTGTCACCGTGGATGCCAATGGGCAGATTACGCCGGTGGCTGTTGGCGATACCAACGTAACCGTTACAGCCCCCAACGGCATGACGGCCACCGCTCAGATTCGCGTATGGGACGGCCCGAAAGAACTGAATCTTGCCCCGGCAAAGACCGAAGTGACAAAGGGAAGCGGCACACAGATCGGCGTCACTGATGAACAGGGCAACGATGTGGAAGCCGAAAGCCTGACCTGGGCCTCCAGCGACGAAACCGTCGCTCAGGTATCGGGTGGCTGGGTAGACGTGACCGGCACCGGCGCGGTGAAGATCACGGCCAGTACCGAATATGGTGTTTCTTCCTCCGTGGAGCTGACTGGCGTCGCGCCCGCTGCGCGACCGGCAGCAAACGCTGGGGCCACCTCTGGTGCTGCCAGTTCCGGCAGCTCTGGAGCCGGTGGCAGTTCTGCTCCCGCAGCCGGTGCCGGACATGGCTATTGGACCGTGTACGGTGACGGCGGTGCACTGGATTTGATCAATGGCATTCGTGCCTCCGTAGGTTTAGGTGCACTGACCTGGGACGATGGTTTGGGCGATATTGCCGCCGCCCGGTGCCGCCAGCTGATGGACGATTTTAGCCACAACGGAATGACTGCCCCGGAGATTTGCGCTATGGGTGCGCCCGATGCTTCCTCTGTAGTCTCCTCCTGGCAGGCAAGCAGCGCCCATTATGCGCAAATGGTCTATGAGGGCTACACCCGTTGCGCAGTCGCCCACTGCTACGATGGCGATGGTTGTCATTATTGGTGCGCCACGTTTGGTTGATAAGTAAATATAATTACAAAGAGGTACGACAATATCGTACCTCTTTTTTCTTTCTGTATTGGAAGGAGGATTGAATTGGAGCAATTATCAAAGAGCGAAAAGCAAATTATGGACACCTTTTGGAATAGCCCTCAACCCTTACCAGCTAGTGACTTGCTTTCTGCATGTGTTGGACGAACCTGGAAAGCGCGATCTGTTTTTCCTCTGGTGAAGAAACTTATCGAAAAAGGCGCTTTAGCAGAGGTTGGATGCGTGCGGCGTGGAAAGACCTATGCTCGCACATTTCAGCCCACATTTTCACGAGTTGAATATTGGGCCGAGATTATAAAGCAAGAAGATATGGATGGCGATCAACTTTCGGAGTTGACAGATCTTCTTGCACAGCACAAGCGTTCATTGGATTTGGCATGAATTTTCAAGATTGTGAGAAGGAGGTAACCAATAATGGAATGTATACCGTTTGCCTGTCCATCATGTGGGGCACGAATGTACTTTGTGCAAGAAACAAAAGCCACAACATACGACATGTGGCTTTTCTCTGACGATGGAAGTTCGCTTTATAAAAAACTTCCACTTAGTGAGGCCCTGCTTACTGACATGTTACCAATTCTAATCCTGTTCGCAGGTTTCAATGTTTTGGATGTCATTGCTCACGTCATAAGAGGGAAATTGAATGATGCACCGACAAGCATACCTTTGAGAAGTACTCATTTGTGTATTCTCATGTTTATGATCGTCGATGCTGCGGTAATTTTGATCTTGATGTGTAGAAATATTGTAAATGTGGCAATCCAGATTGCCCAGCTTCTATGAAAAAGGTAACGTCTATGAGAAATAAAATCCGCATCGACAGCAGTTAAAATCCATCACACGATCAAAGCAAAAAACAAGAAAGGATGTCGTTATGAAGAAAAAGCATCTGCGGTGCCTGCTGGTACTGCTGGTGGCCGTCTGCATGGTATGCAGTATAGCCGTACCAGTCTGTGCCGAGGTCTTGCCCTCGGCACAGATAGGCACCCCCGAAACAGCACTTGAATCCGATACAGAAAAAGACAACACACCTACCCCCACCCCAACCGATACGCCGACCCCGGAACCAGCTCCCAGCGAGGCACCGTCCACGCCGGAAACTTCCGAACCGGCGGCCACCTCGGAAACCGCCGCGCCTGCGGCCCCGTCGCTGGATGAAATCACCACTATGCTGTACAGCGATCTGCCCGATGCGCCGACAGGCTACTACGTAGGCGAGTACGGCTTGCCGGTCGGCACCGGCCAGACCAAAATCAGCCTATCTGCATGGCAGGATGAACTGCTTGACGAAAGCAGCCAGGGCCGCCTGGATGCGGACGCACTCAATACAGATACCTCAGCCATGGCGGTTGCGAAGCAGCCCGGGCAGGACTATGCCATCGTGCCCATCGTTATGCAAGTGGAGTATCCAGCCAACGGATCGGCCACTACCGTCACGCTGCCGGATGACGTCGACTTGCTGAGTTACGCTTCTACTGAGGATCATCTTGTGACGGCAAGCGAAGAAGAACGGGCACAAATTTTGAATGCCAGTTACAAGGATTCGTCGGCTTCTGCCTCTGGCTTTTATGTGAAGGCAACCGAAGATTTCTCTGTAACGTTCACCTATTCGGCCCCAGATGGAACTACCATCAGCAAAAAGCTCGATGTCTCCATCAACGGCAGTGCGGAAGCCGCCGTCCTCCCCGCGTCTAACAGTAATGGTGTCAGCACCTACGCCAACACCCCGCAGCCACCGTTTACGACAGGAAAAATCACAAAAATTGAATACGTCGTTAGTACCTGGCTGGTCTGGTTTAATGGCTTGGAAGCCTATTGCTGCGACAATGGTCTGTATGCAGCTCCCGGTGGCTGCCCGACCTACAACTTTGCCTATGTTTCCAAACTGGAACCCGGCCAATATACGCCTGGAAACCATTATGCCAACCAGGTAAACATTTGGGGCGGCCTGAATCAGCTGTCCCTCGGCGTGTTGACCGAAAAGCATGATTCTACCACGTTTTCCGGCAGTGAGTTTGCGGCAAACCTCCCAAGCCTTTATTCTGCTGCCGGAACTGATACGCTGGGAAAAGCCTACCAATACTACGATGACACTCAGCTTTGGATTATCGAACACTATCCGAACAGTGTGGCGGCACAAACCTACATGAAGGCCGCTGCTGCTCTGGAAAACAATGGTCTGGATGTTCGCCCCTATTTAGGAAATGGTGGATATTACACTTTCGCGTATTTTCCCCCTGTCGGTTATAACTGGCAACGCATTGTCGTTATCGGCCCGGAGATCGACGAAGATGACGATACAAGCGAATTACCCGAAACGCCGGAAATGCAATACTATTCCGCAGACTGGACGGCCCCGCCACAGTCTGCCAGCGGCAGCTTCGATCTGACCTATACCGTACACATTGACAAGTCTGCCAACATCACCCATGAGAAGTTGGATGATGCCATCTTCAAGCTGACCCCCAATCCTTCCAGCGGCACGATCAGCGGCGGCACCTGGACCATTGGCGACCCGCAGATTGTGACCACAGTGGACGGCGCGGCCTCTGCCACCTGGACACTGCACTATGAAGTGACCAAAACCAGCACCACCACATTGAGCGGCAAGGAAGGACCGTACAACACACAGGAGGAGGCCAACGCTGCCGCCGAGGCCGCCAAGAACAACGCGATTGCACAGCTGCAAAATGAAGCCCAAGCCATGGTTGATGCAGCCATTGCTGAAGCAAAAGCGCAGCTGGCAACAATCACGATTGACTACAAGGAAACCACTGTCCCGCACGGTTTCGACCCCACGGACAGCAGTTCTGGTTCTGTTTCTGTACCGTCCAACGGCTCCGCTACTGCTGTTGTGGAAAATCAGCCCTGGCAGGCGCATGTGACCTGGGAAAAGCGCGACGCCCTCACCGGCGGACGCATCACAGAAGATGCGGAGTATGTTTTCTATGAATGGAATGTGGACGCCAACGAATACGAGATCAGCAGTAACTACCGCGTCACTCGCCTGGAAAACGGCCTGTACACGGTGACCGTGACCAACCCGGTCTATACCGATTGGACCGAGGGTTATGTGTATTACACTCAGGACAACCTGGGCAAATTCCGTATCGAAGAAGTCGCCGCACCCGCAGGGTATACCGATGCCGCCCTGCAGGGGACCGATTGGGTCGAACACTGGAGCCAGGAATTTGAAATCACTGCCAGCGATCAGACTTACAGCTATACCGGCAACGATGCGGACTACAACCGCCCGCAGGGTAACAAAGTCATCATCAAAAAGATCGAAGCCCACACCGGCGAGATCATCGTGGACGATGCTGTATTCACGCTCTACCAGTGGAACGAGGAACGCGGCCTGTACGAAAAAAGCAAAGACTATGCCTTTGTTCGGGACGCCGAGGGCCTGTACACCATCACCTGCCTGCATGATGACTGGTCACAGTATGAAGAAGGCAACCTGTACTACGAGGATACCCTGTGCGATGTCCGAGAAGATACTGTGAACAGCGACGGCACCACAACCGAACACCCGCAGTATTATACCGACTATGAGCCGATTGACTTCTCCATCGACGAGCGTGCAGTCACCAATGACGGCCAGTTTGTCGTGGTGGAATCCAAGTCCCCGTATGGATACTACGGCGACTGGACCGGCGATGAAGATCGGACGAACTATGAGGCGGAAGATGCCGGCAAACGGGCTTATTATATCCGCCTTACTGACGATGGCTCCACGATCACCATCGGGAACGGAAACTATAATGCCAATGTACTGACCGAGAACCAGGGCGGCACGCTGATCGACCTGGGTGATAAGGTCGTGTCGCTTGAAGTTTTCGGGGAAGCTGCGACAGAGTATCCCGAAGATGCTCTGTACAAAAACAACCCCTGGTACAGCTCCCTGACCTGGGAAAAGCGCGACGCACTCACGGGCGGACGTATCACAGAAGATGCCGAGTATGAAATCCAGGAATGGAACCCCGAAAAGGGCCAGTACGAAAAGAGCACCCATTACCGCGTAGTCCGGCGCGACGATGGCCTGTACACCGTAAACCTTATTGATGGTGCGTTCTTCCCCGGCTGGGAAGGCAAACAGGGGTATGTATATTACCATCAGGCAAACGAGGGCAAATACCGTCTTGTGGAACTTACCAGCCCGGCAGGGTACACGGATGCCGCGTTGCAGGATGGAAACTGGGGCGAGCATTGGAGCCAGGAATTTGAAGTCAACGACGGGCATTTGACCTTCAGCTATACCGGGAAAGATGCCGACTACAACCAGCCCAAAGGAAACAGGCTCGTCATCAAAAAAATCGAGGCCCATACCGGCGAGATCATTGAGGATGACGCGGTATTCACGCTCTACCAGTGGAACCAGGCGCGCGGGTTGTATGAAGTGAGCAAAGACTATGCCTTTACCAGGGATGCCGAGGGCCTGTACACCATCACCAGTCTGCACGATGACTGGACGAACTATGTAGAAGGCAATCTGTACTATGAGGACACGCTGTGTGATGTCCGTGAGGATACCGTCAACAGCGACGGCACGATCAGCGAACACCCCATATACTATACAGACCACGAGCCGGTCAATTTCCCCATTGAAGATCGCGCTGTCACCAACGACGGGCAATTTGTTGTGGTCGAATCTCGAAGCCCGTATGGGTACTACGGCGACTGGACCGGTTCCCGCGAAACGCCCAACTTTGAGATTGAGGACGCCGGAAAACATGCCTATTATATCCGTTTGAACGATGACGGCTCCACGATCACGCTCACGGACGGCGCGTACAATGCACACGTCCTGACAGAAAATAAGGGTGGGACCCTGATCGAACTGAGCGACGGCAGCGTGGTAACGCTCGATGTTTTCAGCCCGGCGCCGGAGGAGTACGACGAAAACAATCTGTTCCGCAACTACCCCTGGTACAGCACGGTCGTGTGGGAAAAGCGTGATGCGCTTACCGGCGGCCTGGTAGATGCCGACACCGAGTTTGAAATCCAGGAGTGGAACCCCGAAAAGGGCCAGTATGAAAAGAGTACGTACTACCAGGTGGTCCGCCGTGACGATGGGAAATACACTGTGCACCTGATTGGCGACGCCTTTTTTGAAGGATGGGAGGGCAAGCAAGGCGTGCTCTACTACCATCAGGCCAACCAGGGCAAGTATCGGATCGTCGAGCTGAAAGCCCCGGCCTCCTACAATCTGAAAGCCTGGGAGCATAACAACTGGGTCATCGGTTGGAGCGAAGAAATTGTTGTTCACCCAGACTATCCCTCCTATGAGTTCCTGGGCGAAACCGCTTCTCGCAACATGCCCTACAAAACAAAAGTCCTCATCAAGAAAGTCGATGATGCCACCGGCGAGTTTATCCTGCCGGACACGACCTGGACATTGTACGAATGGAACGAGCGGAATAACCAGTATGAGGTCAGCACCAACTACAAAATCGTGCGCCGCGAGGATGGTTACTACACTGTAACTACACTGCACAGCGACTGGACACACTACGAAGAAGGATACCTTTATTTCGAGGACACACAGACAGATTACCCGGATAGCGGGCGCTGGTTCTCCAATGAAGGGAAATTCCTCATTGTGGAGAGCCAGGCTCCTGCCGGGTACTACGGCGATTACTGGCGCAACGATGAGCCTGGCACCCATTCCACGGACAACGGCTCCGATCTCGGCAAACGCGGCTATGCCTTCACGCTGACCGAGGACAATGGCACACTCTGGCTGACCAACGCAGACTACAATGCCAAAATCCTATACGATGTGGATGACCAACTGGGCAACGCAACACTGGTGCTGGCCGATGGCCGCCCCACAAGCGTGATCATCAACGAGGATAAGCAGCCAGAGTATAACCGCCCGGAAACCGCATTCACGAACAAGGCAAAGTACGGATATGTAGAATTTGATCGCAGCCAGTACAGAAAAGAATGGGCGCAGACAGGCGACGAGCCATATACGGTCGCCTACGACGCCACAACGGAGGAGCCGGAGAAAGAGCACCTGACCGCCCCGAATCAACTGCTCTGGCAAAATGGTATGCTGTACCGTCTGAGCGACTACACCGCCACCCTTATCAGCGGGCCGGTCGAGTGTCAGGTCGAAACGGCTGACATCAGATCGCTTGAGGCCGTCCCTGCTACGGTAGAGTATGATGTTGGCGGTCAGCCGGTCCAGCTCCAGCTGGCGTCTGCCGCCTGGATACAGCAGCCGCAGGAAAAGCACACCGGGTATGTAGATATGGGGTACTCGCCCACACAGCCCAAATTTGAAGAAACTTCGACCTTTACAGCGGAGGACGGCACAGAATTTGTCGGCCACCTGGTGGAGGTCGAACAGACCGGCGATTACCAGTGGATCAGCACGGAGATCCCGGCCACCTATCACGGATGGCCTGACGTTAAGGGAATCTATCTTGGAAATCTGGTCCTGCCGCACAATGACCTGGAGCCTGTCTACGAAGGGTATGAAAACGATATTTTGGACTACCTGGGGCTGGACCCATCCACGCACCATATCACCGGTGCGGCCTGGACCGGCTCCTGGCAGGGGCAGCCGGGCGAAGATATGATGATACGCCCCGCAGTATTTGATCTGCAGGTCTATGCAACCGGCTGGGTGGGTGTGTATGAGGATGATGTCGAAAATCAATCCGGCGTCGCCCTTGCCACCTATCGCCTGGGCGGGGATGAAAACACCGACGGCCTGTATCACTGGACGGTAACGGCGCACTATCATCCCATGCTGTCAGCTCTGCAGGCGGCCGCCGCCGTGCTGGGCGTGGCCCTACTCATTGCTGCGCTGGTTGCGTTACTTTTCATTTTGTCCCGCCGAAGGAAAGAAACTAACAAAAGAACGGAGGTTCATTAAAAATGAATAGTGGGCCTCCATGATTGTGAGGTACACTATGTCCAGCGATTTAAGAAAAGCGATTCTCGAAAATATATCCATCGAAGAATTGCTCCGCGAGGAAGGATTCGAAGTAATCCCGCGCGGGCGAAAGCTTACCGTGAAAGGGCACGACAGCCTTGTCATCACGCCAGATAAGGGCGTATTTACATGGAACAGCCGGGGATTCGCAGGCTCGGTCATCGACCTGTATATGGGGCTGCATGGCTGTGATGCCCGCACGGCAATGACGGCGCTGCGCAAGCGGCTGCCGGAATATTCACGGCAACACGCGGCGGGGCCTGAACCCCGGCAGCGTGAGCCGCCGAAGCGCGAAGAAAAGAAACCGCTGGTGCTGCCAAAAAAGGACAACAGCAAGTGGAGCCGGGTATATGCTTATCTGATGGCTGCCCGGAAAATCACGCCGACGGTGGTCAAGTGGCTGGTACAGCAAAAGACCATCTACCCGGATGAACGTGGGAACCTCTGTTATGTAGGGCGCGACGCCCAGGGCACCGTGAATTACTGTGCCCGCAAAGGTACGCTTACGCCCAAAGACGGGCAGAAAGGCTTTCGCAATGTGGTGGAGGGCAGCGACTACGAGCACCGATGTGTAATGAACGCCAGTCCGCAGCACACCAAACTGATCGTGACCGAAGCGGCGGTGGACGCCTGGAGCTTCGCTTCCATGCTGGAATTGCATGGCTTGGATTTCCGGGACTACACCTATTTGTCGTTAGAATGCACCTATGAAGGCCCTCTGGGGAAATTTCTGGAGGAAAACCCGCAGGTCAAAACCATTTACTTAGGGCAGGACGCAGATGAGGCCGGACTGAAAAGCCGGGATAGATGCCGTGATTTGCTGAAGGAACGACAATACTCCGGGAAGGTCATTGACAAGCTGCCCGATGCCAGGGCGCCGGGCTGCAAAGACTGGAACGATGCTCTCAAATACTATCTGGAGCAGCAGCGTATCCGGGAGCAGTCAGAGCCGAGCCGGGAGCCGATCATGGAACCGGCCCCCGGCCTGGAACTGACACCGTGAAACCGTATATACACAATACAGAAAAATAAAGGAGATCATTATGCTTGACATCAACAGCTTTACAACGAACGTTAAAAACCAGATCCTGGGCTGGCTGTCGTCCATTGGCACCAATCTGGTCTGTCCGGTCATTGCCGCAGCGGCGGCGATCTACTGTATCTTTCAGCTGCCGCAGCTGTTCAAGGCGCACCGCGATGGCATGAACGACGTGTTTTGGGACTTCCTTTGGAAAGAAATCATCGGTCTTATTGTCCTCTGTGGTACCAGCGTGATTTGGGCGCTGCTGGCGGCGGGCGTTTTCGGGACCGCCGCATAAATCATGTGTGCCGTGCAGGAATTTCCTGCGCGGTATATTCTTTTTGCGGGAAAGGGCTGAAATATGGAGGCTTTAGGAGAATATATTGTAAATCTGCTCAACAACAGCATCGCAAAGTGGCTTCAGGACCTGTTTCTGGGATTTATCACGGCAGTCATGGGGTTTGTCAGCGATATGATCGCCAATATGTGGAATATAGACGTGATAAAGGCCCTGGTGAACTGTACCAGCGGTATCTCGATGGGTGTATTTGCTGTGGGTGTGCTGCTGATGCTGTATGACATCATGGAAGCCAGGTCGGAGGAAAAGACCGTTTATATGTCCGCCGTAACCAAAAATTTTGTGGCTGGCGCGGCCTTTGCCATGTTCGGATCGCAGTTTATCGCCGTGATGAACCAGGCGATCCTCAATCTGTGCGCATTGCTGAAGATCAGCGATTCAGTTCGGGACTTTGAAAACAGTGACTTCATGCAGCAGTCGGCCAGCGTAATCCAGGATGCGATGAATGTCAGTTTGGGCGATGTGCTCGGCGCGGTCATCATCATTCTGGTGGTGCTCATCGGCAGCGGCGTCTTTGTGTATAAGGCGGCCATGCGTTTTGTACAGTTCCTTACGCTGATTTTGATGGTGCCGTTGTACGAGACCAGCATCCTGCGGGGCGACCAGACGGCGTTTTCGTCCTGGTTCCGCCAGGCAATTTCGGTCGGTCTGACCTATTTCTTTGAATACTTTTTGTATTCTCTCGGCATAGCCATGATGGCCAGCAACGGGCTTGGCACACCGCTGCTGGGCGTTGGGTGCCTTGTGGGTATGGGTAGCGTCAGCCGTACCCTGGACAAGTATGGGATGTCCAGTGCCGGACCGCATATCAACCCGACCGGCGCGGCCTATTTTGTGGGCGCTGTCAAAGGTATGATGAAATAAGTTCTCAAAGTGGAGTACCGCCATTTTGGCGGCAGACGAGGCTCCGGCCCAGCTCACACTTTTGTGTACAAATACCATTATGACACTGACAGCTCTTGCTGGAATTGCCCTGGCCCCGATGATGCGGGGACAGGAAAGCCATCAGGCTATGACATTCCTTTATGGTGTTGTACTTCCGCTTCTGGCCGCCGGATATGCAGCGCGGCTGGGGAAAAGCATATACGTTTATCTGAAAATCCATGCGCCGGAAAAAGTGTGCGAAGCAGAAAAAGCTCCTTGAGAGAACTACAGTCTTTTGCAAATAAGCATCGAAAATAAGGCGCAGTAACGTCGTAAAGCAGTTGTGCCCGTCGGGCACAAAACGCCGTTGAGATCGGGCCCAGCGCCCGGAAAGGAGACCTCATGACAACACAAAAATACCTTTGCCCGCCACGCCTGCAAAAGAAATTTTTGCTGTGGTGGTGGACAGTGCCGGAACTCATTGGCATCGCGCTGGGCGCGGTGCTTGTTTTTTATCTGCGGTCGCCGCAGATATTCACGCTCACCTGTTTTCTGGCGCTTGGTACGGCGCGCTTCGACTTTGAAAACAACTTGTTCGGCGCGCTGAAGATGCGTACCGCATATCAGTTCTTTACCAAGACCTTTTCCCAGAATGCGGCTTCCGGCAAAGACGAAAAGCGCCGCAAAAAGAAGCTTCGCAGGCTTATGAAGTCCAAACTTCCCATGCAGGAACTGCTTCAGTTCCGCTTCGGGGAAAACGGTATCTATGGTGGTAAAGACGGCAAGGAGTTATTCCGTTTCTACCGTTATTACCCGCCCAACACTGACGTCATGACCGATGGCGAGATCGCGGAGGAAATCGAACAGCTCTGCCGCCTGTTCGATTCACTACGTTGCCCCTTCGTTATGTTCGGTACAGACAAGGTCGAGGACATGAGCGCGCTGAAAGCCTATTATCGCAGCCAGCCGCGCCAGTATGACCATATTATCGCGGACGTTATCAACGAAATCGAGAGTACCGAGGCCCGGTCCAGTGCCGTGCAGCGTGCCTACTATTTTATTTACAAGGCACAGAACGAAGATGATGACATCTACACTCTTATTGCGGGCAAGGGTTACAAAGTAGACCGGGTTAAAAATGAGGAGCTGGCTGTCCTGCTGCGCAATTATCTGGTGCGGGAGTTCACCAATGTGGACCTGTACACGATTGCGGAAGAAGTGAAAAACTACCCGGATATGGTCAGGGCCAAACCCGCCGTCTACAACAAAGAGATCATGCGCCGCCTGTGTCCGAACCGTATCGACTTCACCAAAGACCACGCCGAGCAGTCCGGCGTGCTGCGCCGCACCCTGATGATCAAAAACTTCCCGTCGCAGATCCCGCCGCGCGCGCTGTACATGGTAGCCAGTATGCGGAACACCTCCTTCACCATGCGGCTGACGCCGCTGCAGAAAGACAGCGCCCGCAAACTTATCAACGAACAGCTGCGCAACAAGGCGGTCATGGCGGGCAAGCATCAGGCCACCGAGCAGATAGACGCCATGCAGGAGGCCAACGACATCCAAAACTTTTATTCGGAGATCACGCGAAATCAAAACACCGTCTACAGCATCAACATCTATATCGAGATCTACGGCAAGACCCTGGACGAGCTGAACGACCTGGAACAGCAGGTGAAGATCGAGCTGGCCGGGGCAGGCATCACCTACGATCAGTTAGCCTACGAGCAGCGGGACGCTTTTTCTTCTGTACAGCCGCTGGGCAGCGACCGTTTCCTGCTGTGTTCCAACAATCTGCCCAGCAAGACAGCGGCGGCGCTGTATCCGTTCAGCTATTCGAGCCTTGTCCATCCCCACGGGATGCCCATCGGGCGCACCGACCGGGGCGGCCCGGTGTACGTGGATATCTTCCAGCGGGACGACCAGATCACCAACGGCGTTTTCTTCATCTCTGGCTCTGCCGGGCAGGGCAAAAGTTACCTTCAAAAGAAAATCCTTACGTTCCAGGTGGTGCGCGGTGTGCATTGCTACATCATGGACCCTGAGAACGAGTACAGCGACGTTACGCGCGGCTTGGGCGGCGTCGTTATCGACTGCGCTTCCGGCCACCACAAGATCAATATTTTTGAGGTCCGGCGTATTAAGCTGGAGGACGACGATGAGGACACTGACCTGCCGGAGATTGCCAGCGACAGCCCGATGTTTTTGCAGCATCTGTCCTGGCTCAAAGATGAGTTCCGTATCATGATGCCGGAAATTCCCGACACCACGCTGCGGGCACTGATGATCCTGGTGCAGGGGATGTATGCATCGGTAGACATCGACCAGCAGACGGATTTTTCCCAGCTTCGGCACGAGGATTATCCGACCTTCAGCACGCTGTACGCCTATGTGGAAAAGCAGATGAAAAAGAGCGATTATCCTATGCTCACCAAAGAGATGATCGTGGAAGTGCTGCTGTATATCAACGACCCGACTTTTGGCGAGTTGTCCAGCATCTTCAACGGTACGACCACCATCGACGTGACGGGCAATCCGTTGATCTGCTTCAGCATGGGCGCGCTGCTCGAAGGCAGCGAACAGCGCCTGCAGGCCGTGGAGAATAACCTGAACACTTACATCTGGTCCATCGTACTGCAGCGGAAGTTCCAGGTCCTGCTCTCGTTCGACGAGCTGTACCTGTATCTGGAGCAGCCTCTGATGGCAAAGTACATCAGCTACTTTGCCCGCCGCAGCCGCAAGTACAACGCCTGTATCGGCGTGGCCACGCAGCAGCTCGGTGACTGCCTGGACGAATCTGTGCGCAAGTACAGTTCGCCCATTATCAATATGAGCAGCTTTAAGTTCCTGTTTTATAGTGGACAAGTCGATCTGCAGGTGATGCAGGAGGCGCTGAAACTCACCGACGGCGAGGCCGCCTGTATCAGTGTTTCCAACAAGCGCCATTGTCTGCTCAAGGCCGGTAACGGAAAATACTACATGGAGATCGGGACCCTGCCTTTCGAAGCGGAACTGTTCGGCAGCAAGGGCGGTGTATGACTCATGGTGGAGAAGCTCATCCTGCTTGTCACACGGGAACTGGCGGACGAAAAGCACCGCCCGCTAGTCATTGGTATTTTGCTGGCTCCATTGTTCCTGATCGCAGTCATCGTCCTTCTTGTGGTGGGGGCGTTCTCCTTTTTCACTGTGACGCTGGGGACGTTTTTGACCGAGGACACGTCCCTGGTGGGCGAGACCGTGGCGGTCATGGACAAGGCCAGGGAGGCTTACGTGGAGGAACAGATGGACCTGTACCGCCAGCGTGTCGATCGAAACGGCAAACCTTACCGTAATGTTGTCCTGCAATGGGAAAACGGTTTCTCCAACAATGATAAAGAGATCCTGACCATTGTGTCCTGCTACTATGAGCAGGACTGGGAGATCGACATGGCCGACCTGGCAAGCTGGGCTGTTCTCAAAAGTATCAGTTTTTCGACCCGTGAACGGGGGCCGTACTCCTGCGGCGGGTGCCGGAGCCGGAAAGTGTGCGACGGCCACCCTGATGGCAACGGGGGAACGTATCACCACAGTGATGACGCCGCCGATTGTGACAACTACCACACCGTTACTTATTGCCCTGGCGACCACTATGACCTGTATGTGACGGCCACTCTGCCCGGCTGCCAGACCTGGAACGACGAAGCCGGAGCCACCGAGCAGACCATAGCCCGGTGGGACGATTTGGTGGACCTTTCCTACACCGGGAGCAGCGCCGTCATGCAGCAGTATCAACAGGCTGTCAGGATGGCCACGCTCAATGAGGACTGGGAAGGCTGGACGGAACTCAATATAGAATGGAGCAAAGTGCTGTTCCAAACGGATTGGGAGGAACTGTACGGCGTAACGGTCACGCAGGTGGGCATTACCGATTCGGGCAGTTATACGCCCGATGATAGCTTCACCGGCAATCTGCCTGGCAGCGGCAACGGCACCTTCATTCTGCCGCTGGCAAGCTACAGCTACATCTCCTGCCATTTTGGAGAAGCAGATGGGTGGACGGGTGCCCCTCACGGCGGTATGGACTTTGCTGCCGGTTACGGCACCCCCATCTATGCCGCTGCGGACGGCGTCGTTGTGAAAGCCGGATGGCACAACAGCTGGGGCAACTACGTGAAGATCTACCACGGCACGGACGCACAGGGCAACAAGATCTATACGCTGTACGCCCATGCCTCTTCTCTGGCGGCCACAGCCGGGCAGACGGTCACGCAGGGGCAGACAATCGCCTATGTGGGCAGCACCGGCGACAGCACCGGCAACCATCTGCACTTCGAGGTGTATGTCAACAATACCCGCGTTGACCCGGAAAACTGGTTGTAAAGTCTGCAATACAGGGAGCAATACACAATATTACGCCGAAACGATTCTTTTTTCTGTACTGCAATACGCACTGCAAGCAGGCATGAAGAAAAAACAAACGATGACAAGCGAAATATTTTGACGATTTGTTTTTTGAGGTTTGAAAAGACTGCGACAGCAATACAAACAGCAATACAAAATCAGGAAGAAAAACCGCGCTGCGCTGCGGCGCGGTGTGTTGCTGTATTGCACTTGTGCAATACAGCTTTATCCTGCATTTTCCCAACCGCTTTCCAATTTTCATAAAAATGGGGAAAATCGTGTCCCCGGAAAGGAGCCACTCAATGGAAAATAAGTCAAAGGGTCGTGTGGCCAGAGCGTATAGGATCAGTGATGAGACGGTAGAAACACTGAAGGCCATAGCTGACAAAGAGAACTGCACAGAAACGGCTGTTATCGAGAACGCCATCCGCTACTATCGGGATTATCTGTATGTGCAGAACGACGGGGCTTTTATTACCGAAAGCGTAAAGCGCACGGTGCTGGCCAGTGTCAACCTGATGGAATCGCGGCTGAACAACCGTACCAACAAGGTGCTGTCGGAGCTGGCAATCCAGCAGGCCATATTGTGCCAGGTCATTGCGCATGAACTGGAGGTCAACCCCCGCGCGCTGGACAACTACCGCCGCGCCGCCGTCGAATACCTCAAGATGAACGACCGGGTATTCCGATTGGAGGACATTGTAGAAGAATGACGCTGCGGCCAGCAAAGAAAACGGGCGTTTTGTGCCCGGTTTCTTTGCAAATAAGCGTCAAAAATAAAACGAAATAGCGTCAGAAAACGGTTGTGCCCGTCGGGCACAAAACGCTGTCAAGATCGGGCACAACGCCCGTTTGGCGCAGCGGAAAGTGAGGTGAAAAAGTGAAGGTCAAAGCGATACTCAACTCCGGCTATTTCGCCAATGCGCGTCATGCGGCCAACTACATTGCCTATATCGACCGGCAAAGCCCCATCTTCGACCAGAACGGTACAGAGAAAAGGGTGCTGTCGGCACAGGCAGACGTCGAGGCTCCCGGCAACAGCACGGTCTGGTATCATGTGTATTCGCTCAACGCCAGCGACTGCGAACGGCTGGGGGTAGACCGCAATTACATGAAAAACCTGATTGCGCTGAAAGCCGACGAACTGGCAAAGGCGTATAACATTTCTCCAAACAATTTGCGCATGGTATGTTCCTGGCACAACAAGGACTTCCACCCACACCTGCATTTTCTGGTGTGGTCCACCGACAGCCGGGAAGCGTTCATTCCGCACCGGGAAAAAGAAACGGACAAAAACGCCGCACTGAACGCGGCGACCCTCGCGGTCAAGAGCAGCTTCACCAATGAGATATTTCGCGGCGACCTGGCATATCTGAAAGAAGAAAAAAGCGCACAGCGGGATAAACTCAATGAACAGCTGCGCAGACTGGTGTCCAGCGAATATCTGGTGGACCGGGAGATCACCGACGCGCTGAAAGCGCTGGGGAGGGAGCTGCGGGCCACAAAAGGAAAACACACCTACAAATTCCTGCCGCCTCCCCTCAAGGTGCAGGTGGACAACGTGCTGGAACGGGTCACACAGAGGGACCCCGTACTCAGGTCTATGTATGAGGAATATCTGGACAGCCAAAAGGAGTTGGTGCTGACCTACGCTTCCAACGAGGAAACGCTGGACAAAAAATTCGCGGAGATCGAAAACAGTTTCTTTCATCCATACTGCGGCTTCGAGGACCAGCGCGCAGGGCGCGCCGAGGTCACACGGCACAATATCATCATACAGGCTGCCGAGCGGTACGCCGGGCCAACAGTACGGAAAAAACCAGCTTCGCACAGTGCACGCCAAAAGTCAACGTCGGCGCAACCAGCAAATAGGAATGGTACGGTTTCCGCTCACGCGGCGGCAAACCCGGCCCCGCCGCACAGCGGGCCAGCAGTACAGGAAAAACCAGCTTCGCACGGCGCGCAGGAAAAGTCAACCCCGGAACAGGATCTGGCAATGAATACGCAGCCAGCCGATTCGGATGAAAAAGTGGACGGTTCCGACTACCGTGAGAAAAGCCCCGGCTATGCAGCACAGAATATGCTGTACCGCCTGGCAAAAACGCTGCGTTTTGACCAGCAGCAGGCGCAGATCAGAAACCGGGCGCACCAGGCCGCCAACGGACTGACGGGCGAGAAGCAGAATGTGCGCAGGCTGAAAACCGGCCTTGCAGACGAGCGCAACCTGTCCTCGCTGGAGCGTTGACGGGAATTTTGTGCCCAACGGGCACAACCGCTTTCTGACGTTGATTCGTTTGATTTTTGATGCTTATTTGCAAAAAAATACGCGCATTTTACCGTCGGAAATCGGTAATTATTCAAACTGCCCCTTGACAAAATCATGAGATTAAGCGAAATTGTATGCAGAAACACAACAAAGACACAAACGGAGGTACATTATGAACTTTAATATGCAGCAGTTGGAAGATATGAACGAACTGGACCGCCTGTATTTATTTGAGGATATTCCCGAAGAAGATCTGAAAGCGCACCTTGAAAGCCTGCCAGAGGATGAACGGGTGGCTCTGCTTGCGCTGATTCCCGAAGAGATCCGCTGCAATATGGGCTATCCTTCGGATCAGCAGAATGCCTTTTTGGAAGTAAGCGAACGCTTTGATAAGCTCTGGCCGAAACTGGAGGACTTTGGCGGGTTCAGCGGCAGATACGGCCAGAAGTATAAGGACTGGCTGGAAGCTTACTGCCCGGAGGAGTTCTGGGAACTGGTATTCAAAAAAGAACTGGGCGCAGTCTGCAGGGCCAAAAACGAGGAAGTGGCAAACTTCATTGACGACACGGTAAAGGCGCTGCTCGTGAAGAACCCCGCCCCGGACCAGAACACGCACTTTCTGGAGCATGTAGGCCACATGAACGCCTTGAAGGCGCAGGCAGAGGAAATGGCCGAGCCGCTGATGTTCGGCGGCTGCCAGCGGGGCGAACTGGGGATTCCCAAGCTGGAGCGGCCGGTTGCGACCCGTGGCCGGGGAAAGAACATGTTTTTCAATGGGACGCAGGAGGACTGGGAAGACTGTGGAAAACCTGACGCAATAATCCCGTTTTGAGCAGTTTTGCCGTATGCGCATTTACAAATATATAGACGATTCAAAAGAGCGGACTTCGGTCTGCTTTTTTTATTGTCTGAAATAAAAGCAGGAGGAGTGACGTTTATGCTCAACATAACACAGTATGAACAACTGGAAAAAGCATACGGGAAAACGCTGCGGGAAATTGCCAGTGACAGCGATTCATGGAAAAGGTTTCTGGATTCAGCCGGATACACCTACCGCCAGTCGTTCAAAAATCAGGTTGCAATGTATTCGCAGAAGCCAGGAATGAAAGCGGTTCTCACAGAAAAGCGATGGGAAGATATGAACCGGGCTGTAAAAAGCGGCACAACAGGAGTACGGATTTTTGATGACAAGAGTCCCAACCATATCTCCTATGTGTTCGATTATGCCGACACGGTTCCCGGCTCACCGCCCCCTGGCCCCCGTCCCTGGACGGTACACAAAAACAAAACCGGAATTGCACTGCATAATCTGCTGAAGCGGACCGGGGAAAAGAACCTGGACAATTATGTTCAAAATCGGGTACGGATGATAGTGGATTCTGAAGTTGATCCCGGCGCGGAACCTGCCGTGCGGGCCGCGCTTCAGCGTTGTCTGGAGCAGAGCGCGATGTATGTCACATGTGTACGGCTGGGCTTACCGACAGAAAGATTAGATACAGGTGCCTTTTCCTTCCCGACGAGGTATCGAGACAACGGGAAGGTGATACAGAGAATTGGAACACTCCTCAACCACACGCTGCGGGCATGCCTGGAACCGGTCCGTGATGTGGCCTACTCCATGAACATGACCATGCCCGCGCCGGAGGAAATCGCCGCGCAGGCAAAACAGCCGGAACCTTCTGCCGCCCCGGCGCTGCCGGATCTTGCAAAAGTGCCGGTACGCCGCAAGGGGGATACTATCACCATCGGCAGAGGTGAAACTGCGCATGAGATCGACGTCACCGTTTCGGACGAGGACCACGCCGCTATTGCGGCACATCTGCCTAACCAAGCAAAGCAGCCTGTGAAACACCACACGGCCCAGGGCAAGCCGGACGCCGGGTATGAGCAGCTTTCATTGGCCGCGACGCTGTCCCGAAATGTGCGTGCCGATCTGGAGGACGTCGCCCGCCTGCATGATGGATATGTGCAGCGCATGGAGAACGGCGGTATCCTGTCCCCGGCAGAGGCCGCAGATATGGACGATCTGGAAGATATACAGGGGCGTCTGGAAAAGGAACTGCAACAGGATAAAACGGCGCAAAAAATCGTACAGGAGGCGGAGGCCGCAGCGGCGCCCCAGAAAGGCGCGGCGGACTATGCCGTGGAAATCCCGGTGGATGGCGAATGGACGAAGTTCCAAACCGTGCAGGAAGCGGAACACGCCGCATATCAGGAATGGATCAAAGAAGGCCGCAAGAATGCGGTCAATTACAGCACCACCGGTGACCGTGAGCCGTCGGGCGGCCCCAAGGCCCGGTTCCAGGACAATATCGCTGCTTTGCGGCTGCTGCAGTATCTGGATGCCGACGGCCAGCAGGCCAGCCCGGAACAGCAGCAGGTGCTGGCCCGTTATGTGAGCTGGGGCGGCCTGTCCGACGCCTTCGACGGCAAAAAAGCCGAGTGGGCAGGGGAATATAAAACGCTGAAGGAACTGCTGCCCGCACAGGAATATGAAGCCGCCCGCGCCTCTACCCTGACCTCGTTCTATACGCCGCCGGAGATCATCCGCACCATGTATGAAACGCTGGAGCGCTTCGGCCTGAAGGGCGGCAACATCCTGGAACCGAGCATGGGCGTGGGCGCATTCTTCGCCAACCGCCCGGCGTCCTTCGATACGAACGGCACGATGCTGTACGGCGTGGAACTGGACCCGGTCACGGGGCGCATCGCCCAGCAGCTTTTTCCTAAAGCAAACATCCAGATCACGGGCTATGAAAAGGCGTCGCTGCCGGACAGCTTTTTTGACGCGGTGGTGGGCAATGTGCCTTTTGGGCAGTACAAAGTAAACGACCCTGCCTTCAACCGCTACAATTTCCTGATCCACGATTACTTTGCGGCAAAGAATATCGACAAGCTGCGCGTGGGCGGTATCCAGGCCATCATCACCACAAGCGGGACGATGGACAAGAAAAGCGAGGATGTGCGCAGGTACCTGGCCGCCCGCTGCGACCTGATCGGCGCGGTGCGGCTGCCGAATACCGCATTCAAAGCGGCGGCAGGCACCGAAGTGACCGCCGACATTCTGTTTCTGCAGAAGCGGGACGGCGTACTGTCAAACCCGGAAGCCGACTGGCTCCATGTGGGCCAGACCGCAGACGGCATACCGATGAACCAGTATTTTATCGACCACCCGGAAATGATCTGCGGAAAAATGGAAATGGTCAGCGGCCCCTACGGGCCGCGCCCCACCTGCCAGCCTGATACAGATACCAGCCTGGAAGAGCAGCTGCGCACAGCCATGGGCCGCCTACAGGCCGTCCTGCCGGAACTTGCGCCGCTGGCCATTGGTGATGAAGAAAACGCGGCCAGCTCGAAGGCTATTCCTGCCGATCCGGCTGTGCGCAATTACAGCTATTGTGTGCGGGACGGAAAAATCTATTTCCGGCGTGACTCTCTCATGTGGGAACAGACCCCCAACGCCATGACCCGGCAGCGAATTGAGGGTATGGTGGGACTGCTCTCTGCCACACGGGAACTGATCCAGGCGCAGGTGAACGACTTGCCGGAGGAGGAGATCGCACGTTTGCAGCGACAGCTTTCCCGGCAATATGACGATTATGTAAGCAAATATGGCCGCCTGTACAGCCGCGCCAACAACGCCGCGTTCCACGAGGACAGCGGGTACAGCCTGCTGCGCTCTTTGGAAAGAGTGGACGAAGAAGGAAATTTTGCAGGCAAGGCGGATATGTTTACAAAGCGCACCATCCGCCCGACGCGCGTGATCGATCATGTGGATACCGCCGCTGAGGCGCTGGTGGTGTCGCTTGCCGAACACGGCGGCATCGACCTGGCGTATATGCAGCAGCTTTCCGGCAAAACGCAGGAAGAACTGGTGAAGGACCTGTCCGGCCTGATGTTCCGTGTGCCCGGCATGGGAACGGAAGAAGATCCGGTCTACCAGACCGCTGAAGAATACCTGTCGGGCAACGTCCGGCAAAAGCTGGAACAGGCCCGCCAGGCTGCCGCGCTGGACCCGGTGTACCGGGCCAACGCGGACGCCCTGGCCGCTGTGCAGCCCAAAGAACTGACGGCGTCGGAGATCAACGTGCATCTGGGCACCACCTGGATACCTGCCGACGATGTGCGGCAGTTTGTCCTGGAGCTGATGCAGCCCAATGCCTGGGTGGCGCAGCACATCCAGGTGCATTACGAGCCGGTCACGGCCCGCTGGAGCGTGACCGGCGGCAGGATGGACAGTGTGAACGTCCGCGCCACGGCCACCTACGGCACAAAACGCCGGTCCTTTTACGATCTGTTACAGAGCAGCCTGAATATGCAGCCCGCGAGGGTAGACGACTATGTGGAAGAACCAGACGGCAAAAAGCGGGCTGTGCCCAACGTGAAGGAAACACGTCTGGCGCAGGATAAACAAAAGCAGATTGAGGCCGCGTTCCGGGATTGGATATTTAAGGACCCGGACCGGCGGCGTCGGCTGACCGCCTACTACAATGAACACTACAATAACCTACGCCCACGTGAATATGACGGCAGTTTCCTAACTTTCCCCGGTATGAACCCGGAGATCACGCTGCGGCCCCATCAGCGCAACGCGGTGGCTCGCATCCTGTTCGGAGGCAATACGCTGGTAGCCCATGCGGTAGGCGCTGGCAAGACCATCGTCATGGGCGCGGCGGCTATGGAGAAGAAACGCCTGGGCCTGTGCAGCAAGACCATGATCGTCGTGCCCAATCACCTGACCGAACAGATCGGGTCCGAACTGCTGACGCTGTATCCGAACGCCAATATCCTTGTGGCGGCAAAGCGGGATTTTGAAAAGGACCGCCGTAAGCTGTTCTGTTCGCGCATTGCCACCGGCAATTATGATATTGTGATTTTGGGGCACAGCCAGTTCACCCGGCTGCCGCTGTCCGATGAACGGCAGCAGCAGTTCCTGCGCGATGAGATCGAGCAGTTCACGGAGGTCATCAATGCGGCAAAAAAAGAGCGCACCGGGCAGGAATTGACTGTAAAGCAGCTGGAGCGGGCCAAAAAATCTCTGGAATCGCGGCTGGAAAAGTTGATGGACGCCCCCAAAGACGACGCAGTGACCTTTGAAGAACTGGGCGTCGATTCACTCATGGTGGACGAAGCGCATCAGTTCAAAAATCTGGCCGTGCAGACGAAAATGCAAAATGTGTCGGGGATTACAACCGCTGAGAGCCGGAAAGCCACAGACCTGCTCATGAAGTGCCAATACCTGGACGAGATCACGGGCGGCAAAGGCGTGGTGTTCTGCACCGGCACGCCCATCAGCAACTCGGCTGCGGAACTCTACACCATGATGCGCTATATACAGGCGGATACCCTGCGTGAGCATGGCCTGTACGCCTTCGACGCATGGGCGGCCAACTTTGGCGAAACGGTCAGCGCTATGGAGCTGGCCCCCGAAGGGACCGGCTACCGCATGAAAACGCGGTTTGCCAGGTTCAACAATCTGCCGGAACTCATTAGCATGTGGAAGCTGGCTGCGGATGTACAGACAGCCGACATGCTGAAGCTGGAGGTGCCGGAACTGGAAGGCGGCAAACCGACGGTCATTATGTGCCCGCCCACGGAGCTGCAGAAGCATACCATCCAGGCACTGGGCGAACGGGCCGAGGCGGTGCGCGCGGGCAGCGTGGACCCTCATATGGACAATATGCTCAAGATCACGACGGACGGCAGGAAGCTGGCACTTGACCAGCGGCTGCTCAACCCGGCCCTGCCGGACGATCCCGGCAGCAAGGCCAACGCCTGTGCGGACAAGGTCTACGAGATTTGGGCGCAGACGCGGGAACGGCGGTCTACACAGCTGATATTTTCCGACCTGGCCACGCCGGGGACCGGCGCGTGGAATGTGTACGACGACATCCGGGATAAGCTGATCGCAAGAGGCGTCCCGAAAGAGGAGATCGCCTATATCCACGACGCGAACACCGACGCGAAAAAGGCGGCGCTGTTCGCCCGTGTGCGCGCTGGCAAAGTGCGCGTGCTGCTGGGCAGTACACAAAAAATGGGAGCCGGAACCAACGTGCAAACCAAATTGATTGCACTCCACCATCTGGATGTGCCCTGGCGGCCCTCGGATATTGAGCAGCGCGAAGGTCGGATTCTGCGCCAGGGCAACGAAAACAAACGCGTGCAGATATTCCGCTACGCCACGGAGGGCAGCTTCGACGCCTACAGCTGGCAGCTCATTGAGAACAAGCAGCGCTATATCAGCCAGATCATGACCAGCAAGACCCCCGCCCGCTCCTGTGAGGACCTGGACGAGGCAACGCTTACTTACGCTGAAGTCAAGGCGCTCTGTGCGGGAAACCCTCTCATCAAGGAAAAAATGGACCTGGACAACGAAGTGGCGCGGCTCAGCACGCTGCGCAGCGCCCACAATGCGCAGATCTATGAATTGCAGGACCTTGTCTCTATCGGGTATCCGGCAGCAATCCGGCGCATCGGCCAGGAATTGGACGCCCTGCGGCAGGACGCCGCATTGTTTCAAAGCAGCCTGCGCAAAGACGATAAGGGGAACGAGATGTTCTCCGCCGTTATCCAGGGAGTGACCTATACCAAACGCGCCGATGCCGACGCCGCGCTGCTGGAAGCCTGTAAGGCGGCCGCAGCCGGTGCAGGCGAGAAGAAGATCGGCCGGTATTGCGGGTTTGACATCTGTGTGGGCTACGACCCGAAGATCATTGGATTTGCGGGGTATCTGCAGGGCGAACAGCGCTACAGGATCGAATTGAACCCGAAGCAGAACTTTTCCTCTTTCCGCGCGGTGCTGGAAAACATATCCGCTCAGATCCCGGTAAAAATCGCCGCGCGCGAAGAGATAGAGAAAAACATTGAATCTGCCAAAGAGGCGGCCAAACAGCCATTCGCCTATGAAGAAGAATTTCAGACCAAGCTGGCCCGGCTGAATGAACTGAATATACTGCTGGACCAGGAAAAGCAGGAACTCGTACAGAATGAAAAGGAGAATCGTATGCAGAAAGAAAATGTGAATCTTCATGCAGAAGAAAATGAAGATTGGGAAGCTTCTACAGTCGAGCCAGCCGCAAAGCTGCCCGCAGGATGGAAATGGACGATGTACAGTGATGGAAGCGGCAGATTGGAAGGCCCGGATAAACAGAGTCTGTATTCGTATGATCGCATGACTTACGCCAGTGCAGGGGAAATCGAATATCGCAAAAGCAACAACAGTTCATGGGATGTTTTCCCGGAAGGCTCTCTGGACAGATTTCGCGAATGGGCTGAGCAGCAACTCCTGCAGGAATTGAAGAAGGAACCGCTGCAATATCAGGAGTTTTTGGAGCATCAAAGTCATCAGGATGATGAAATTGAAAAGAACCCATTGGATATGGAGGACGCAGCCCGGCAGGCCGGGCTGACGGTGCAGCGTGACCAGGACAAGCCGGGCGCAGCCTACTTCGACGCAGACCAGAACGTGATCCATGTATCGGACGCCGGTTCCGAGGAAGATGTGCGGCTCAGTGAACTGAAGGGCTACGCGGACGCCGTTATCCAGCGCACAGCGACGGTGGAGCAGCCGGTCCGCGACCTGGAGAGCGCGTCCCTGGCGGTGATGCTGGCGGCACGGTATGACGTTGGGGTAAGTGACCGGCTGTCGCAGCAGCTGGCGTCCGCCCATGCGGAGGCCGTCAAATGCCCGACGTTCGACTTGCCGGTCACATTGCAGCGTCTGGACAAAGCCCTGGATTACTGTGACCACTTCCTGGCCCATGAGCAGGAAAGAGCGCTGGAGCAGGAAGCGGAGAATGAGCCGGAGCCGGAACAGGTGACGGAACTGTCGCCCCAAAGCCAGGCGTTCATGATGGACCTGTAAGGAGGAGATGATTTTTTGAAAAGAGGTTTGCGGCCGCTGCTGACGATCGTGATCGTATACGCCCTGGCAACGGCCCTGCAGATGGGGGCCGGGTATGCACCGGGCGATGGGCTGCTCGTCCTGGCAAAGCTGCTGGCGGCTCTGCTGGCCGCAGCGCTGGTAGAGATGTACAACCGCGCGCCGCTGGCGGTAAAGGATGTGCAGGCCGGGCACGGCCAGCACGGCGACGCGCACTTTATGGATGATGAAGAAAAGAAGAAAGTGTACGTTGAGGTCCCTCATGGCAGCGAGAATACGCCGGGGATGCTGGTGGGAGCCACCCGCAGTATCTGGCTGCTCGACACCAGCGACCAGTCTGTGCTAATGGTCGCCCCGCCCGGTGCCGGTAAATCCACCAGTCTGTATATCCCCACAATCACCTATAATGCCAGGGTCAATCTGCACACGCAAGATGCCCAGGGTATCGGCCAGGGGGCCAGCATGGTTCTGGTATCTGTCAAGGATGACCTGTATACTATTACCAGCGCCGAACTGAAAAAGTGCGGCTACCGCGTGCTGAAGCTCGATCTGCGAAACGTGTTTTGCTCCTGCCATTTTAATCTTTTGTACCGCGTCAACATCGAGATCGACGCCTGGCGCAAGGAGAGCGACGCCAAGCAGAAGGCCGTGCATTATGCCACGGCAGAACGCTACGCCAAGGTCATTGCCAGTGCAATCATCGGTAATACCGGCTCTGTGAACAGTGGTGACAGTAGCGAGTACTTTAATGAAACTGCCCGTGGCCTGATTACTGGTCTGGTCCTGTTGGTGTCTCAGTATGGCCAGGACGGTGAGCGCCACATCGTCAGCGTTTTTAATCTGATTGTCGAGCTGGCAGGGGCGGATAACCCGGAGAAAGGTAACACCGTCCAGAAAAGCCGTCTGGCTGCCATGCTGGAGGGGGTTACCGACCGGCGAATCAAAGGCTATATCAGCACTACCACAAGCGCGGACATTCGAACCACCCTCAATATCGTTTCTTCGGCGCTGTCCAAGCTGCTGAAATTCGTCGATGCGGAGCTGGAACAGCTGATCTGCACACACGACAATGATCTGGACGCTGAACGATTCATCGAACGGCCCACAGCGATCTTCCTGATCGCGCCGGATGAAAACGAAACCAGGCACTTCCTGGCATCATTGTTCGTCCGCTTCCTGACCGACGATCTGATTGCCCTGGCCGAGCGACAGGGCGGGCATTGTCCCCGTCCCTTCTACTATTTTTTGGACGAGTTCGGCAACTTCCCGGCAATTCCCGGCGTCACCAGCCTGTTCTCCGCTATCCGCAGCCGAGGCGGGCGAATCCTTGTCGCGGTGCAAAGCTACAGCCAGTTTTTGCTCAAATACGATAAAAACGTCACCGAGATCATCAAAGACAACTGCCAGATTTTGCTCAACACATTTGTATCGCCATCGGCCCAGGATACAGCTACCAGCATATCCAAAATGCTGGGCGATGAGACCATATTGACCGGCTCCACCTCCAAGTCTGATGGCAAGACCACCAGCAGCCACCAGCTGATGGGCCGCCCGCTGCTTTCCCCGGCTCAAATGGTGCGCATCCAGCGTGACACCTGGATCGTCGAGAAAGCCGGGTATGCCCCCATGAAAACCCATCTCGAGGGTTACTGGAAATACTTGTCCCTTGCTCCCCAGGAGCAGGATGCCGCCGGCGAGAACGACTACCTGGAAATCAAACTACTCAGCACGGAATCTCTGCGACAGGCTCTAGGAAGTGCCTCGACGCGCCCTCACACGCCCCCGGCAGCAACCAGAGAGCCGCGCCGCAAGCTGGGAGCTTCCCGGCGCGAAGCGGCAGCACTGTACCCCGGAAAATTCAACCCCTAAACAACAATGCCCCAGGCAAACGGCTTGCCTGGGGCTGCTTTTTTGGAAGGGAGAACACCATGTTTGTAAAAATATATAACAGCTTATTTGATTATGGTCTGAAGCCCAAAGAATTGATGGTATTTTTGTTTTTATCGTACTGCCAGAACTGCCTGGGCACAGCAACCGTCCGCAACGCCACCATACAGCAGCGGTGCGGTTTGAGCGAGAACACAATCCGCTCCGCCGTGGCCGGTCTGGAACAAAAGGGCCTGCTGGTAGTGTCTGCCCGGCAAGATCGGGACGGCCGCAGGATCTCCAATCAGTACAAGCTCCTGCAGCTGTCCGGCGCATGGGGCAAGCTGCCGGTAGAAGCATTCAACCTGGATAAACGGGACTTTGCCGTGTATACCTACCTCTGCCGTTGCTCCAATGGGCAGCGCAAGGCGTTTCCCTCGTTTTCACACATGGCCACCGTGCTGCACATGGCCATCGGCACAGTGCAAACGGCTATCAAGTCTCTGGTGGCCGCTGGCAGGCTCCTCAAAGCCGCTTTCCGTGCCGGGAAGCACAACCTGTACATACTCGTCGAAACGGTGGCACGGGCGCTCCCAGGGGCCAATCCTGGCGCACAAAAAGAAAACCGCCGTGCTGGAACACGGCGGCAAGTTAGAGATATTGCAGAAAAGACCATTGCACATATTCTCTACAAATTAAACATACTACAGCTTATTGGCGTCTGTCAAGGCATTCTTTCTTTTACTGTTTCAAGGGTATGTCAAAATTTGCGGAACAGTAATAAGACTAATCCCACTTACAGTACAAAAGAAAGATATTTCTCCCTCTCCAAATTAGCAATAGGGGGAGAAGCGCGACTTTTGGAGCCGGATGCAGGAATAAACGGCAAAGCCCCTCTTGCCCAAACTGAAGGATTCCGCATGCCCCCCAGGTTTCGTACCCACAGCCTGCCCGATTGCTGCGCCAGACTATTTTTTTCTTTGTACAGTCGTTGCCACCGACGTAGGCAGCAGGTATAATTTAAGCAACAGGGAGTGACTTTTACATGAAGATGGTGTTCATCAAATTCAAGCCGGACGGCAAAGAATACGGGTTCGGCGTGCCAGAGGACTACAAAGGCAGCGCCGGGCTGAAGTCTGGCAGCTGGGTACGGGTGCCTGTACCGGGCTGCCGCAAAAAGATGCTGCGGGTGGTGGTGCGCGTTGCCGAGACCGCAACGCCGCCGGAAGGCTTGAAAATGATTGGCTACTCCGGGCGGCAGATTGCGCAGACCGCAAACAAAAAAGCCCGCCGCGCCGCACACCAGGGCGGCATCATCTACCTGGCAAAAAAGGCCAAAGCCGAAAAGCGGGCCATGCTTGGCGGCAGGCCGATAGACCTGGCCTGGGAGGCGGAAAAAGCGGCCTGGATCGAGGACGATCTGGACATCGAGCCGTATCTGGCCAAGGGGTATAACACCGACGAGGGCCTGCCCAAGCTCACCGAGCTGCGCCTGGGGATGCGCATGGGCTTTGATGAGAGCAGCTACGATGACCCAACCTTGCCGCTGCACATCATCAGGAAGCGCCGTGTACATCAGCTGCGGGATTGGGCCAGAGAGCAGGGCTTGTTGCCGCCCATGTACTACGAGGACCCCGTCCACGGTATCGACAAAGAACAGCTGCGGGAACTGCTGATCGGCATTGCCAACGGCATTATGCCGGACACCTACGGCCTGAAGCTCATCAAGCTGCACAAGTGCGGTCCTCGTGTTTTGCGGGAAATGCGCCTGTGCCGCGAAGCCGGTATGACCGGCAAAGAAATCCGCCCCTATTGGGCGCTGGGGGTCAAAAAGCTGCAAGAGGTGCGCGCCGCATTCCTAGCAGAAAAAGAAACAGACGGCGGCCAATGATGCAGCCCGGGCTGGCGCTGCAAAACGCTTTGTGCCTATTAGGCACAAAGCGTTTTGCTTGTCCTGTCGTTATTTTTCCCATTAAAATTTGCAGAGCTGTGTGTCGAAACAATCACACTCGCGAATATAGTGGAGTGAGCAAGAAGCGGAAAAACGCGCAAGCATTGTAAATAAATATATTGACATAGCGCGCGCAATCTGCTATAATGATTACAGAATCAAGGAAAGGAGATTGCACTGTATGGCGAACATCAACATCAATATCCGCATGGATTCCGACTTGAAGCAGCAGTTTGAGGCTTTTTGCAATGATGTTGGCATGACGATGACAACGGCATTTACCGTTTTTGCGAAAAAGGCGGTCCGGGAATATCGAATCCCCTTTGAGATTGGAGCGGAAGTTCCGAACGCCGAAACGAAAAAGGCAATTGAGGATGCCAGAAAAGGTATTGGAATGAGTAAGGCTTTTTCTTCCGTAGAAGAACTCATGGAGGATTTGAATGCTGACGATTAAGTATCAGGCCGCCTTCAAGAAAGACTACAAAAGAATTGTAAAGCGCGGCTATGATATGCGCCTGCTGGAAAAGGTGATCGAGCTGCTGGCCAACCAGAAACCGCTGCCAGAGAAGAACCGGGATCACCAACTTTCCGGGGACTATGCGGGATGCCGCGAGTGTCACATCACCCCGGATTGGTTGCTGATCTACGAAGTGGCCGATGAAGAATTGATTTTGTACCTCACCAGAACCGGCTCACACAGCGACCTTTTCTAAGCCCTATTATGCAGAAAAAAAGAAAGCCAAGCGGCTTTCGTCGCTTGACTTCCCTTTCGAATCTGCTTATAATAGTCCCGATAAGAACTCCACCCTGGAAGCCACATAAGAAACTGGCAACCAGTAACCACAAGGCTAAAAAACACGCAGCGTTGTGGGGTAACGTGGTACTAAGCAATACAATCTGTGTTGCATATCTGTATGGTTATAAACCAATTTCCGTTTGGTTTATCGCCTAGACAGTTTACAATACAGTTTGACCTTTGTCAAGGTACACCAAACCCCCACCGTTGTGAAATGGTTGGGGGTTTTTATCGTTGTACCTTGAAAATCGAATATGTTGTTCCTGTAAGAAGTATTTACTTCTTTTGTACTGTGGTCGGCCTCAGAAGCCGCTGGGATGCAACAGACCCCGCCATCAAGTACAACCCTCATAGGCAGAAACCTCCCAGCCGGGATGCTGGGTCGGGGAAAAGCGGGAGAACACCCGCTGCCAGGAACACTATAGAAACACGCTTTTTTCTGATTTTCAAATCGGATTAACAGCGGTGACTGTATGGGTTGCCGCTGTTTGTGCGCTTTGAAAAAAGCGATACAAACAAAAAATGCACCGAGGCATCTCTGCCCCGGTGCGGTGCATGGTGCGCCGGAAGAGACTCGAACTCCCGACCTTCTGATTCGTAGTCAGACACTCTATCCAGCTGAGCTACCGGCGCATATTCTCTTGGCGTTCTCGCCGGAGAACGTGTTTTATTATAGCGCCCGCCGCCCGGAAAGTCAAGCGTTTTTTTCAAAAAACTCAAAAAATTCTGCAAATGGGCATCTTTCACGAAAATCCGCAGCCTGCGGGGCGGGTTTTCAGCTCTTTGCCGTTGTCTGAAAACGAACATCGAATTGACAAATACTTTGCAACATTTTATAATATAGAGTAGATTTCGGATTACGAACGATGGCGTTTGCAATCGCAGCCGCCATCGGCTTTTTTATTCTCCAGTCTGTCCGCCTGTTGCGCACAAGCGTGTACGCACGGTACAGAGCGTTAAACGAATAAACCGAAATCGACCCCAATTTGTATTCCATTAAGAAACGGAGTGGCACAAAACCATGGCGAAGTACATCGTCAAGCGCGTGGCAATGGGCATTTTCAGCGTGTTCATCGTCGCGACCCTTACCTTTTTCATCATGAACCTGGTCCCCGGCGGCCCGTTCGTGGCGGAAAAGTCCATCAGCAAAGCAGCCCAGCAGGCCCTGGCCGAAAAATACGGCCTCGATAAGCCCCTCGGCGTGCAGTACCTTAATTATATGAACAGCCTGATCCATGGCGATATGGGCCTGAGCCTGAAACAGCGCGGCCGTACCGTCAACCAGATCATCTTCTCCAAGCTGCCGGTCTCGGCCCGCACCGCCGGTCTGGCTGTGGTCGTCGCGCTCTGCGTCGGCATTCCGCTGGGCTGTCTGTCCGCGTATAACCGAGGGAAGTGGGCCGATAATCTGATCATCGTGTTTGCCACCTGCGGCATCGCCATCCCAAGCTTTATCTCAAGCGTCGTGCTTTTGTACACCTTCGGCATGAACCTGAAGCTCCTGCCCACCGTCGGCCTGAATGAACCGGCGGCCTACATCATGCCCGTGACGGCGCTGGCGATCTATCCCACCGCCTACATCACCCGCCTGATGCGCTCCAGCCTGCTGGACGTCATGGGTCAGGACTACATGCGCACCGCCCGTGCCAAGGGTGTTTCCAGTGTGAAGATCCTCTTCAAGCACGCGCTGCGCAACGCGATCCTGCCTGTCATCACGTATGTCGGCCCCATGCTGGCAGGCCTGATGACCGGTTCCTTCGTCGTGGAGAAGATCTTCTCCATCCCGGGTCTGGGCCGCGACTTCGTGTCCGCCATCACGAACCGTGACTACATGATGATTATGGGCACCACGATCCTGCTGGCGACCCTCGTCATCGTTGCGAACGTCGTTGTTGACATCCTGTATAAGATCATCGACCCGCGCATCAAGCTGAAGTAAGGAGGAGCAGACACATGGAAAATCTGAAAAAGAATCCGTTGAGCCTGCAACTCAACGTTGAGGACTTTGCCCCCGCGTCCAACGACGAGAAGAAAAGCCTTGTCGTCATGCGCGAGAGCGTCAACTTCTGGAAGGACGGCATGCGCCGTCTGCGCAAAAACAAGATCGCCATGGTCAGCCTGGTCGTCATCCTGCTGATCGCCTTCATGGCCTATGTTCTGCCCAGCTTCTGGCCCTACAGCTATGAGCAGCAGATCAAGGGCAGCAACAACCTGGCTCCGTTTGAGTATTCTGCCGCCGAGCAGAAGCTCATCGACCAGGGCGAGAACGTATTCCCGCACATTCTGGGCACCGACCGTATGGGCCGTGACTTTGCCGTGCGTGTCATGATGGGCACCCGCGTCTCCCTGTCCGTCGGCCTGCTGGCCTCTGTGCTGGTCCTGCTCATCGGCGCGACCTACGGCGCCATCTCCGCATTTGCGGGCGGCTGGATCGATAACATCATGATGCGTATTACCGATATTCTCTACACCATCCCCGACATCCTGCTCATCATCCTGTTGGCCATGGCCATCAAGGAACCGCTGGAGGGCCTGGCCACCAAGCCCGGCTTCGGCTGGATGCAGAAGCTCGGCCCCAACATGGTGTCCATCTTCATCATCTTCGCCCTGCTGTACTGGGTCGGCATGGCGCGTATCGTCCGCTCCCAGGTCCTGACGCTGAAGGAGAGCGAGTACGTCACCGCTGCCCGCGCGCTGGGTGCCTCCGGCGGGCGCATCATCAAGAAGCACCTGCTGACGAACTGCATGGGCACCCTGATCGTCACCACCACCCTGCAGATCCCGTCCTCCATCTTCACCGAGAGCTATCTGAGCTTCCTCGGCCTCGGCGTTGCAGCCCCCATGCCGTCCCTCGGCTCGCTGGCGACTGACGCCGTCAAGGGCATGAACACCTACCCGGTGCTGCTGATCGCCCCCGCGCTGATGATCAGCATCATGATCCTGGTTTTCAACCTGTTCGGCGACGGTCTGCGCGATGCGTTTGACCCGAAGCTCAAGAGCTAAAGAGGGAAGGAGGAGCAACATGAGCGAAAAAATTCTTGAAATCAAGGACGAACGCCTGTCCTTCTTCACCCCCGCGGGCGAGGTCAAGGCGCTGAACGGCGTGTCCTTCAGCATGAACCAGGGCGACGTGCTGGGCATCGTCGGCGAGTCCGGCTCCGGCAAGTCTGTCACGGCCTACTCCATCATGGGCCTGACCGCCTACCCCGGACGTCTGGTCGGCGGCACGGTGTGGTTCAACGGCCACCAGATCGACAAAATGACCGAGAAGGAGTTCCGCAAAATTCGCGGCAACGAGGTCTCCATCATCTTCCAGGACCCCATGACGAGCCTGAACCCGGTGTACACCATCGGCAACCAGATCGTCGAGGTCATCCTGCTGCACACCAAAAAGACCAAGCAGGAAGCCTGGGCCCGCGCTAGGGAACTGCTGGAGCTGGTCGGCATCAACGAGCCGGACCGCCGCCTGAAGCAGTACCCGCACGAGCTGTCCGGCGGCATGCGCCAGCGCGTTATGATCGCCATTGCGCTGGCCTGTGAGCCGAAGCTGCTGATCGCCGACGAGCCGACCACCGCGCTGGACGTGACGATCCAGGCGCAGATCCTGGAGCTGATGAACGACCTGCGCCACAAGCTGGGCATGTCCATCATCATGATCACCCATGACCTGGGCGTTGTGGCCCAGATGTGCGAGAAGATCGCCGTCATGTACGCCGGTCACATCGTCGAGTACGGCACGACGGACGAAATTTTCTACAACCCCCAGCATGAGTACACGAAGGGCCTTATCAACTCCATCCCGAAGCTGAACGCCGAAGAGAAGGAGCGTCTGGTGCCCATCGAGGGTCAGCCCGTTGACCTGCTGAACCCGCCCGCAGGCTGCCCGTTTGCGCCGCGCTGCAAGAGCTGCATGAAGGTCTGCCTGAACAAGATGCCGCCCAGAACCGAATTGAGCGACACCCACTACACCTATTGCTGGCTGCGCCAGAAGGAAGAATTTGAGAAGGGGGGCAAAGCCTGATGAGCGAGAATCTCGTTGAAGTAAAGCATCTGCAGCAGTATTTCCCCGCCGGCGGCATGGGCAAGAACAAGCAGTACGTTCAGGCCGTGGACGACGTGAGCTTTGCCATCCGCAAGGGCGAGACGCTGGGCCTGGTCGGTGAGTCCGGCTGCGGCAAGACCACGACGGGCCGCACCCTGCTGCGCCTGTATGAGCCTACCGACGGCACCATCATCTACGACGGCAAGGTCCTGTTTGACAAAAAGGAAAAGATCGCCGTTGATATGCTGCCCTACCGCCGCCGTATGCAGATCGTGTTCCAGGACCCCTACGCGAGCCTGGACCCCCGTATGACCATCGGCGACATCGTCGGCGAGGGCATCGACATCCACCACCTGTGCGCCAACGCCAAGGAGCGCCATGACAAGATCATCTCCCTGCTCGAGCGCGTCGGCCTGAACAGTGAGCACGCCAACCGCTACCCGCACGAGTTCTCCGGCGGTCAGCGCCAGCGCGTCGGCATCGCCCGCGCCCTGGCTGTGGACCCCGAGTTCATCGTCTGCGACGAGCCGGTCTCCGCGCTGGACGTTTCGATCCAGGCGCAGGTCGTCAACATGTTTGAGGACCTGCAGCAGGAGATGGGGCTGACCTACCTGTTCATCGCCCACGACCTGAGCGTTGTCAAGCACATTTCCAACCGCATCGGCGTTATGTATCTGGGCAAGCTGGTGGAGCTGGCCGACAGCTTTGAGCTGATCGCCCACAGCGTCCACCCCTACACCCGCAGCCTGATCTCGGCCATTCCCGTGGCGGACCCCGTCACGGCCCGCCAGAGCCACCGTATCGTGCTGCAGGGCGATGTGCCCAGCCCGCTGAATCCGCCGAGCGGCTGCCGTTTCCGCACCCGCTGCCCCTACGCCGACGAGCGCTGCGCCGCCGAGGTGCCGGAGTTCAAGGAAGTGAGCAGCGGCCACTGGGCAGCGTGCCACCATCTGGACAAAGTAAAGTAATATAGGGGCGCTGCCGGGCGTGGCGGACGCTGTTTGTCCGCCCCTCGACTCCACCTGACATAAAAACTCATACTTATACAGGGCGGCTCACCGCAGCCGCCTTGTGCTTGACCCTAAATTGTGCGCGTGGGGCGAACATCCATCCGCAGGACATAGAACTGTACGCGGTAGAAATACAAAAGGATTTTCTATCAAAACAGTTACAAAAGTTACTGACCACTTGAAATTGCGGATTCAGAGTGGTAAAGTATAAATATTCATTCCGTTGGGGGCTTGTCTCCCGGGGGGATTGGGTATAAAGTACATTATATTTGGAGGGTATATTCATGAAGATGAAGAACATTGCTGCCGTGGCTATGGCCGGCTGCATGGCTGCTTCTCTGGCTGCGTGCGGCGGCTCTGCAAGCTCCGCTGCCACCGATGCCAGCAGCGCTGCATCCACTGAGGCTGCGACCAGCGAAGCCACCGAGGCTACCGGCACTTCCGCCAACGGTTTCACTGTCCAGTACGGACCTAACCCCGAGACCCTGGATCCCGCGCTGAACAGCTCTATCGACGGTGCCAACACCATCATCACCACCTTTGAGCCGCTGCTGCTCATCGACGAGAACAACGAGGTTGTTCCCGGCCAGGCAGAGATGCCCGAGGTCTCCGAGGACGGCCTGACCTGGACCTTCACCATGAAGGACGGCCTGAAGTGGAGCGACGGCTCCGACCTGACTGCGAAGGACTTTGAGTACTCCTTCAAGCGTCTGGCCAGCCCCGACACCGCAGCCCCCTACGGCGAGACCGTTGTCGGCATGATCGACGGCTACAAGGATGCCATCGGCAACCCCGATGCAGACGGCAACACCACCACCGATCCCGACTGGGACGCCCTGAACGTCGTTGCCAGCGAGGACGGTAAGGACCTGACCATCACCCTGAGCTATCCCTGCTCCTACTTTGACAAGCTGGCCGCTTTCGTCGCCACTTCACCCGTGCAGCAGGCCACCGTGGAGGCCAACGGCGACGCCTGGTGCACCGAGCCCGACACCTACGTCTGCAACGGCCCCTACATGATCACCGATTGGATCCCCTCCGAGCGTATTGTTCTGTCCAAGAACCCGAACTACGTCGGCGGCTGGGATTCCTCCAAGATCGTTTCCGACACCATCACCCTGCTTCTGCTCGAGGATTCCAGCGCTGCCTACGCCGCCTACAACAGCGGTGAGGCACAGCTCGTCAAGGATGTCCCCACCGACGAGATCCCCAGCCTGACCAGGGCCGAGGACGGCGGCGACTTCTATCTCGATGAGATCATGGGCACCTACTACATCTCCCTGAACGATCAGAAGGAGCCGTTCACCGACCCCAATGTCCGCAAGGCTCTGTCTCTGGCCATTGACCGCGACTACGTTGCCAACACCATCATGCAGGGCATCTACACCCCTGCCACTGCGCTGGTTGGCCCCGGCATCGTGGACAACGAGGGCTACTTCAAGGACAATGCCAACGGTGGCAAGCCCTACATCAGCGACGACTACGAGGCCAACCTCGAGGAGGCCAAGCAGCTGATGACCGAGGCCGGCTACCCGGACGGCGAGGGCTTCCCGGTTGTTGAGTACAGCGCCAACGACGCCGGCTACCACATCCCCGTTGCTGAGTACGTCCAGCAGGCCTGGGGCGAGCTGGGCATCACCGTCAACATCAACAAGGTCGAGTGGGCCAGCTTCCTGCCGATGCGCCGCGCCGGTGACTATGACATCAGCCGCAACGGCTGGTCCATGGACTACAACGACCCCTCCAACATGCTGGAGCTGTTCACCACCAACAACGGCAACAACGACGGCAAGTACGCCAACCCCGCGTTTGACAAGCTCATCGAGGAGTCCCGCGTTGCCGACAAGGCTACCCACTTTGAGAAGCTGCACGAGGCCGAGGACATGCTGATGGCCGACGCCGCCTGCATCCCCGTTGCTTACTACAACGACTTCTGGCTGCAGAGCCCCTCTCTGAAGGGCACCTGGCACAGCCCCTACGGCTACTGGTACCTGCAGTACGGTTATGTTGAGGAGTAATCCCCACATAAACCGCAAAACCGCATAATAAAAGGCATGACCTGTGAAAATGGGTCATGCCTTTTTATATGGTGGAGTTTTCGCCCGCAGGGCGAAAACAAAAATGCACTGTAGGGGCCGGGCATGCCCGGCCCGCAGCCTGGCGGCTGGCAGACGCTGACGGGAAAATTTGCAGGGGAGGGATTTATCCCTCCCGGGCCGTCTGCTGCCCAAAAACTTCTGTAGGGGCGAGCATTGCTCGCCCTTGCCCGTTTGTTTAGGAAAAAACTTGCCCGGAAAAGGCGTTGCTGCGCCAAGTTGGCGGGCGACCAATGGTCGCCCCTACCTATTCAATGCGATTGCAAAATCGTTACAAAATGGTAACATATCGTTGCCGAACTTGCAATCCTGTGTTGCGCGTACTATAATATTCGATGTTCGCCTGTCGCGGACAGGCAACGAGTGTAAGAAAGATCCATCAGGAGGATACAAGCAACATGAAGAACAAGAGAATCATCGCCGCGGCGATGGCTACCGGTATGGCAGTTTCTCTGGCTGCCTGCGGCGGTTCCGCAAGCACGACCGACACCACCGGTACTGCCGATGCTGCCACCACCGAGGCTGCTGACGCCGCCACCGGCGAGGGCACCGGCTTCACCGTCCAGCTCGGCCCCAACCCCGAGACCCTGGACCCGGCCCTGAACGCTGCCGTCGACGGCGGCAACACCCTCATCACCATCGAGGAGCCCCTGCTCATCATCGATGAGAACAACGAAATCCAGCCCGGTCAGGCCGAGAGCTACGAAGTCAGCGATGACGGCTTGGTCTGGACCTTCCATCTGCGCGACGGCCTGAAGTGGAGCGACGGTTCCGACCTGACTGCGAAGGACTTTGAGTACTCCTTCAAGCGTCTGGCCTGCCCCGACACCGCCGCCCCCTACGCCGAGACGGTTGTCGGCATGATCGACGGCTATCAGGATGCCATCGGCAACCCCGATGCAGACGGCAACACCACCACCGATCCCGACTG